>Ga0114925_10001470_pt1 | contig 11644 bp, 8 predicted proteins | sample SumtaG_2_FD_87287 | JGI IMG/M metagenome (GOLD analysis project Ga0114925, IMG submission 87287) | Deep subsurface microbial communities from Indian Ocean to uncover new lineages of life (NeLLi) - Sumatra_00607 metaG | ecosystem: Environmental > Aquatic > Marine > Oceanic > Sediment | place...
GCTTGAGACACCAAAAAAGGCTGGAGTCTTTCCCGCTGTTCTTCGACTGCCCGGCTATGGACAAGCCATGAAGCCTGTTGGTGACCAAGAAAACTTGATCGTATTTTCATTCAACCCAAGAGGACATGGCAATAGCCAAGACGATGTACCCGGGACACCTCAAGACTATTGGGTACGAGGGCTTGATGACCGAGACACATATTTTTATCGCGGTGCTTACCTTGACTGCATTCGTGCTGTTAGTTTCCTCTGCTCTCTCAATAATGTTGACCAGGAACGGATTGCAGTATGGGGGGCAAGCCAGGGCGGAGGCTTTGCGCTTGCAACAGCAGCACTTGATACTCGAGTCGATCTCTGTGTTTCAGACATACCATTTCTCTGCAATTGGACAAACTACTTCAAACTGACACAGTGGGACGAAATGGATAAATGGTTAGAGCAAAAAGATCGCTCTTGGACACAAGCTTTAAGAACAATGAGCTACTTCGACACGATGAATCTCTGTGAACGAGTTACATGTCCAGTCATCATGAGCATCGGTCTTCAAGACCAGATTTGTCCGCCAACAACAGGGTTTGCAGCTTTTAATAGAATTAAAGGGACAAAGATCTATACGATCTATCCGTCACGTGGCCATGGCCTTGGCAAAGATCATCAACAGCACACGTGGAGACAAATCAAAGAACAATTCACAGCAGCGGCAGGAAACCAGTAGGGCATTCGTGTAGGAGTACTCAAAATTCGTCATTGAACCAGGTTTTATGGACACTAGAACCAAAATTATAAACAGGTTACATCTCACTACCGTTGCTCTCAATGCAACTGTTGTGATGACTAATTTGTGACTCCAATCGTGTAACTTCGCTCTTTCCTTTTGGCAATCAATGAGAGTCAGGCCACTGAGTCCTTTCGATGTTTCATAACCATCAATCAGTCAGTCGTTGTATACGCGGTGCCGTCAGATTTATTTATCATTATTTTGCAATGTGTTGCTCCGCGGCCGGCATCAAATTCTGCCACGAAAAGCTGCCCCGCTTCGGACTTTACTGAAAATTTATACCGACCTTGGAAACCATTGAAAACACACTCTCCATTCTGGTCTGTATGACCGGCCACGCGAGTGATCAATTTGTGATTCAAGAGACTATTCAGTGCATCGTATTGTTCTGTTGGCTTTCCATCTTCACCAAAAAGGCGATTTCCTGTGAATTTATCGTAATTCGCCCACAGGTTGAGCACTCGCACTGACGGGTGACTGAAAGCCGTAACAGCTACTTGAACGAAGTACTCTGCAAGTGTTGCACCATCCCAATCACCTGAACGATAGTTCCCTTCTATTCCCCCTTCAATAATCCCAAATTCCGTGACATGAACTTTTACACCACTCCCTTTGTACTGATCAAAGGTATCAAACATTTCTTTTGGACTAGCCCATAACCGACGCGGTTTGTGGGCGTGCATCGAAACAAAATTTATTCCTGGGTAACGTGACTTCACGTCCTCCACTGCAGGCAAACGATTTTCTTTATTGAACGACCAACAATCACACACACCAAGTTCAACTTCCGAAAACTCTTTTCGAAGTGTTTTAAAAAGTTCTGTCTGGTCACAAAAAACTTTTGCCCTTTGAATATGCGTGTGCCAGTCTTCATTGAAAACCTGAAAGAAGTTCACGGTGCCCTGATACCGATTAAGAACGGTACGGCAATTTTCCAGTTGACACGATGCCTTTTCAGAATCTGATTGCACGGAAGTGAACCATTCTGGATGATATCCTGTGAGAAAGTGCCACTCGATACTGATTCCGTTTGCATTGCAATATGCAACCATTGAATCAATTTTTGAAAAGTCACAGACTCCTGGTTTGGGTGCATAGCTTTTCCATTTTGTGAGATTCTCTGGACAAGTAAAGTGAAAAAGCGTGTTCAGCAGATGTCGATTTCTTGCGCTTTTTTCTGTTGCCAGATTGCAATGACCAAAAAGAAATTCGTGTTTCTGCAATTCAGCAGAAACACGACATCTTTGGATCGGTGTGCCATCACTCGCAACAATTTTTACATGCACTTTGCTCTTCCGCGTTCTCTCCATGCTGGGAATGACAACCTCGTGAATAAACCCATCATCATTATTGAAAAAAGCAGTGACTGCTGGGTGCAGCGGACCACTTTTCGGTAGTGCCAAAAGTTCATTTCCATCTTGGGCGAGGCAGGGAAGAGACGAATACAGAGCGAACAGGACAAAACATCTAACACGGCATGAATAAAATATTTGGCTCATTCAAAACATCATGGCTACAAGACTTCGAAAATTTCCCAACAAGGTCGGAGACTCCCGTTTTCAACAACAGCAATCGCATCCGTCTACAGAATCTAAAATCTAATGGAGAGTAATCTCCAAATATTCTTTATTTTTGAGATCATACACGGTATACAAGAACCAGCATACAAGCAGAGAGCCACTTATTGACACCGCGTACTATCGACCAGAAAGCTTCTCAATAAGAAATGCAGTTGTATCAGCATGAACAACATCTGGTGCACCAGGGTAAACGAGTTCACAAGAAACATCATTTGCCTGACAATGTTCTTTCAGTTTCACCCCAAAATTTGAAGTGTGTGTAGGATCCCGCTGGTATTCGCCTAAAGAAGGCGGGGCAGAATAGAGCAGATAAACTGGGGGATCATCTTGTGTAACGAGACCATAAGGGCTGTATTCAGCCAAAAACGGAAGAATGGAATCACGGCCGTCAAGAAATGCCTCAAAATCTAAAAACCCAAATGCATGGCCACCATACTTGCTATTAGGGGTCCACTCTTTCATCTGCTTTGGATCAAGAGACGTCTGGGCACCTATTACTGCAGCGCAACAAAGACGTGTAGATTGCTGAGCAATTGGATCATCACTTGTGGTTTTACAAAGATCGTCATGAAAAGCCAGCCAAAGGCTTGAACATGCTCCTGCGGATCCTCCAGCTGCAGCAATTCGTGTTGTATCGACATTCCATAACTTTGACTTACTTCGAACAAACTGAAGGCAGCGAGCAGCATCATGCAAGGGTGCTTTGACTGGCGGCTCTACGCCTTCCAGAATTGCTTGATCAACAAACCGATAGTTCAACGCAGCTACTGATATCCCGGCATTCAACAAGGCTTGAACATCGACAAAACGATCAACACGCTCCTTCGCTCCACCTCGCCACCCGCCCCCATGAATAACTAAGACAAGTGGTGCTGGACTCTTCTCCTCTGCCTGCCAGATATCAACTACATTCCGCTCATGCTTGCCGTATCGAGCACTCTGAATTGTCGGAGGCGGAACAGAAGCAGCGTAACCTTCACTTGCCTCTGAATTTCTCTCCTGCAGGCTACTCTCTGAAAAAACCTGATCCTGGCTAATAATCGAAATCACACATCCAAATAAAACACCTTGAATAACTCTCAAACACATCGACTGATTCTTTATCTGTCTCCTCAACCAAATAGTTTCAAAGATCCTGTTTATGTTCATGGTTTTTTCACTGTTTGTTTACCGGACGCCATTTCGCGAAAATTCAATTCTAAGGATGTTTTCCGGACATGGTCTCCTGAAAGATCATTCGATTCTGATGGATCGGCACTGAGATGAAACAGTTCGACACATCTTGCATGACTCCTGCCATTGAGATTTTTTGTATTATATTCAAGTACCGCTTTCCAGATGTCAGTTGACTTATTCACGGCGGTAACACCATATGCCGCCCAAGTATTAAAAGTCTTGTTTGTATTTTGCTCCCACGGCCTGTTGGATTGAATGTACATTGAATTGCGCACCAGCGGTGATTCTTCTCCGCGGGCGGTCAGCACCTTTGAAAAATCATAGCTGTCATTCGCTTGATAAACTGGTATTACAACCTTGGCAAGCTCACATAGTGTTCGGAAGAGATCATGGAGACCTATGATCTGATTTTGAATCCTCCGTCCTCCCGGTATCTTCAGACTCCAGCACACCAAGAGTGGCACTCTGTGCCCACCTTCATAAACAAAACCTTTTTCACCACGCAACGGACTACCATCGCGGGCAACTCCCTGAGCATTTTTGTGCACACTTCCATGATTCTCCTCATCTACCTCAATGCGATTTCCTCCATAAGAACTATTATCTTTTGCATCGTGGTAAAGTGATTCAGACCACGAAGAAGCAGGACCAATAGCGGCGCCGTTGTCGCTTGTGAATACGATAAGCGTGTTCTGAAACACTCCGAGCGATTTCAGTTTCTCTACGAATAGGCCGATAGCCGCATCTCCCTCCCGAATCATATCTGTGCGTTTATTAATTGTTGTTCCTGCAATTGGAATGGCACCACTCGCTGCCAGATCATCTGTCTTCAATGGATCTTTTACATTGAAGGAAATAGGGGGGGAATATGGAGAGTGTCCTGCTTGGGAACAATAATAAAGAAAGAACGGCTTATCACTTCCCTTTGTCATGACGTGCTGATCAATGAATGCGAGGGCATCCCGCATCAGAAGCGGACCAACAGACTCAGTGCTCCAATTATCCATTCCATACGCTGGTTTCTTACGTTTCTTGGTAGTTTTCTTAAAAAATGCACGAGCATGGTCGTCATCTGAAAAATACTGCCAAGACTTTTGCTTATCTTCCCATCGCACAAGACGATCATTCTTAAAAAATGCATATGGTTCACTTTGAATACCAGCCGGCAGAGTCAGCGAGTACTCAAAACCATGATCAATTGGTCCGTCACGAAAACGCTGAGTCAGATCCGCATCTTGAAAACTACTTGCAATCGTTCCATCCGATTTCAAAAACGTGGAACCAAGATGGCTTTTCCCGAAGAATGCAGTGGAATAGCCAACTCCCTTTAATACATCAGCTATTGTTTGTTGATCCGGTAGAATTTGACTTCCCGAAAAATGATCCCACGTACCACCAGGATTGCGTCCACGGTAGACATGGTTGCCAGTGAGGAGTGCATATCGAGTTGGCGCACAAACAGATGCGGACGAGTGGGCGTTTGTAAAAACAACACCCGCTTCTAACAGAAAATCAAGATGCGGCGTCTCAAAGCCAGCTCCATTTGGATTGAGTGCATGCACATCACCATAACCCATATCATCCATGAGAAATACGAGGATATTGGGTTTTGTCTCACTTCCATACAAAGAAGTGTTTGCGCAGAGAAGTCCTATAAAAAAAATAAATTGTATAAGTACCTCATTTAATGACTCTCTACTCACAATGCTCTTCTTTTTTAGATTTGTTTGTTAAAAATTTTTTTACAAGCAGTAGGCATTCTAGAACTTGAGCACCTTAAATATATTACTGTAATCATCGGTCCACATCACAACGCCGCGACTCGTATGCACAGGTAAAAACCTATAATGCTTTCCAACTCCATTGACCATGTCTTTTAACACCTTTTCATTTCCCACAATCACCCAATCAGAAAGAGTTTTGTAGTCTCGGGCAATACTCCATCGCAAACCATTATGCACTGCTAAATCTCTAACAACTGGAATCAGGTCTAAGTGCCGATTACTTACATGAATCGCAATGACTCCGTTTTCTGATAGATGATCGAGGTAGACAGAAAAAGCCTGTCGTGTGAGTAGGTGCACTGGTATCGCATCACCCGAGAAAACATCTAACACGAGTACGTCAAAGTTCTGAACGTCCCCCTCTCCTCTTTCTTTTTCGAGACTAATCCTCGCATCACCCTGAATAATTTTTCCTTTAGCACCCCGATTCTGAAGTAACTCCCAGAAACTGAATATTTCGGAATTGGTTGCCAACTCAATAACATCGGGATTAATTTCGTAAGCCCGAAAGACATCTCCACGCTTCGAATAGGCCGCGATAGTCCCAACACCAAGACCGAGCATGCCAACTCGTCGTTTCTCTTTATCTGAGAAATAATCCATGACCCAGCCCAACCCAGAACTCTTGGCGTAATAGGTCGTTGGCTCTGCAGATTGGTCTGATTCTAAAAACTGCTCACCATGCTGAATTGTGCCATTACGCAGGCTCAAAACAGGTCCTTCCGGCTTAACGACCATATGAACCGATAGCACTCCATAAAAATTTCTTCTGAGAACAAATGCGTCAGAAATGAATTGAGTCATCCCTTTTTGTATTTCATATGTAAAAAAAATAAGGAGCCCGACAACAATCCCCCAAGCCCACAATGGTTTTCCACCATATAAACGACTCGCTTTATCACTGAGCGATGCAGTGATAAAAATCAACCAGCATGCCATGAGTGCTATCGGGTATTCGTAAAATTGAAGAAAAATGAGGGGAGCAATAAGGCTGACAAATAATCCACCTATGGCTCCTCCTAAAGATACCGCCAAATAAAACAATGTAAGATGATGTGGCGGTGGCCTAAGCCTAAACAACTCCCCATGACAAACCATACAGCCTGCAAAGAGTGCTGTTAGATGAATAGCCAGAAGAAGAACAACATTTTGAATGAAGTCATCGTGGACGTACAAGATTGCACAGAAAATTGTTGACACCATCATCAAGATGCCAAATGTAGTGCGGTTATAAAAGCTAGATTTACTAAAAGTTAGAATAAATGAGAGAAGATAAACAGTGAGAGGCATGACCCAAAGAAACGGTACAACAGCAATATTTTGCGAGAAATGACTGGTTACTGACAGTAAGAAAATAGAACCACAACTACTCAGCAAAATCCATACTGTGCATTTTTTCCAAGAAATGGCATTCAAAGAAAGAGAGGCATCGACTCTCCCTGATCCACTGCCACAAACTTCGGCTTCTTTTTTTTCCGGGCCTGAAAAAGACATAAGTGAACAGAACGAAACAAGTATTGCCACACAAGCAAACCCTACTCCCCAAACAAACGCCTGCCACGTCATACCAAGTGATGGTTCAACAAAAAATGGATAGGTGATTAAAGCAAGGAGCGAGCCTGCATTAGATATTGCATATAGCCAATATGGTGATTCGTACGACACCCTATGCCACCAAACTTGTGTAAGAGGAGCCGTTGTTGACAAAAGAAAAAACTGTACACCGACACTCTGAGCCAAGACTTTAATCACACTCCAAGTTGGATCTCCGTGAGCAACCAATAACCTGCATGAATCTGACGGATAGATTGGGAGTAGGGAAATAGCCAAGATAACAAGCCCAAGGTGTAAGCCAACCTGGAATCTCAAGGGTAAAAAACGTACCAGCAGGTGGGCGTAGCAATAGCCCGCTAATAGTACAGCCTGAAAAAAGAACATACTCGCTGTCCAGACTGCCGGGCTTCCACCAAACCATGGCAGGATTATTTTGCTGATGACTGGCTGCACCTGAAAAAGAAGAAATGCACCACAAAAAGATGTTGCAATCAACACTCTCGTGGCTACATCCCTAGCGCTTAAAACGCTGTGCACTCGAGTGAAGAACCACAAAAAACTCATCCTGCCGCGTGGTCTAGTACTCTTTGCACCCACTCTTCGACCCCTCTTCTTTCATGAATCTGACAATCTAAATTGAATCGTGAATGACACTCTATTTCGCGGCTAGTGCAGAACAAGCCTTCAGATGAATTACCGTCGCTCGATTACATCACTTCCAACCTCGATCAAAAAGAACTCCCCACGGCATGGATAAAGCCAGCAAACATGGCTCTACAACAAGGCGAGGCACACATTCGAGCCTCAACAACTTTCGACTATAAGTCTTGTGGATATTGAAATACACTATTGTTATCGGTAACCGTGTGTTATCGCTAACCGTGAAGGTACATCTTACAAAGAACCCTATAATCCCAAAGTTTATTGATCTTTTTTGGGCGAGGCAGTCCCGCATGACCGGTTTTGTAAAATTTTCTCACTTCAGACCTACGCTTTTCTTAGCTTACGTTTTAGCCAGTGTCGGATTTGCCGGAGAAATAACGCCAACTGATTGGCCGCAATGGAGAGGACCTACACGTGACAGCCAGGTTGTTGACGCACAGTGGCCAAACTCCCTTGATGAAAATCATCTCGAACTCTCTTGGGAAGTTGCACACGAACCAAGCTATTCAGGACCTGTAGTCGTTGGAAACCGAGTATTTACAACTGAAACTGAAAAGAAGAAAAACGAGGTTGTCTACGCGTATGACAAGATAACTGGTGAGGAACTCTGGCGAACCGAGTGGGAAGGGGCCATGACGGTGCCGTTTTTCGCCGCGTCAAATGGCAGCTGGATTCGGGCAACACCAGCATGTGACGGAGAAACTCTTTACGTTGCTGGCATGTGCGATGTCCTTTACGCACTCAACTGCGAAACTGGTGACACAGAATGGCATGTTGACTTTAAGAAACGCTTCGATTCGCCAATGCCAGCATTTGGTTTTGCGTCTTCACCGCTCGTACACGGCGATGCGATTTTTGTACAGGCTGGAGGGGGATTCATCAAACTCAACAAAACAACTGGAGAAACTCTCTGGAGAGTTGCAGTAAATGGTGGCGGAATGTTTGGGAGTGCGTTTAGCTCTCCTGTCATGACAACGCTTGAAAATAAAAATATCCTTCTTGTACAGACGAGAAAGTCACTTAAAGGAATCGATCCTCTAACGGGTGAGGAAATGTGGTCGCAAGATATCGAAGCCTTTCGTGGCATGAATATCCTGACGCCTACTGTTCATGATGGCACTATTTTTACAAGTGCTCATTCTGGTCGCTCACAACTCTGGAGACATACCGGCCAGAGTCCTTCACTTGAGGAAATCTGGTCTGGGAAATCTCAGGCCTATATGTCATCACCAGTTGTCATCACTGGCCATCTTTATCTCCACCTAAGAAACCAACGGATCGTTTGTATAAATTTAGAAACGGGTGAAGAAAATTGGAGAACGACTCCTTTCGGGAAATATCAGAGCATGGCCGTTCTGGACGACAAGATTCTCGCACTTGATGAAACGGGTGAATTACTACTGATTCGCGCCAATCCAAATAAGTTTGACCTCATCGATAGACGACGTATCGCTGAAAATAATACCTGGGGGCATATTGCTGTGAGTAAGAATCAGATATTCATACGCCGGCTTGATGGCCTGGCTGTCTATAACTGGAAATAGTCTGGGCATAGAATCTCGTGAAGTCCACGCGACGAGAAATCAAGATGATTAAAGCCAGAATATCGTTAATCAATGAGTGATACGCTTAGCAGGCTTTAACGTCTCTGAAGGTGATTCTCCGAATCTTTCTGCGTATTCACGTGAAAATCGGCCTGCGTGCCCATAACCCACTGCCTTACATACTTCACTAACTGAACGAAGATTGTCTTTTCGTGCCTTGAGTAACTCACGAGCTTTATCAAGTCGCATCGTTTTAAGCATCTGCTTTGGGCTCATGAAATAGTGATCCACAAAACCTTTCTGAAGAGTCCGAACACTCACCCCCGCAACTTCTGCAATCTCACCCACTGTCAGTTCGGAGGAGAGATTATCGCTAATGAATGTACGGATTGTCGTTATCGGCATATGCCCTATTCGCCCGCCTTCGTAACCACCTGTCGCCCATTCACGAATTCCGTCGGAGACACAGGCCGCAACGGCTGATTCAAGATGGCTGAAAAAGCTTGGCAATCGTTTTGTACCAACTGCACCTGTTGCCCAATCATCTAAGGACTCAGCAAAACCAACGAGCGTCTGCTTTAAAACATTTCTATAGGGACCCTCCAGCGTGTAGCCGCATCGCCCACGAAAACCCTCAGGAAGTGACTTATGCACCAACGACATATCAAGTCCATAAAAAAAGGCCTGCGTCGGTGTAGAACGAAATGTTAAATCCTCCCAGGGTGCCTGAAGTACAGCTCTTGTTGTATCGGCAGTGAATCCATGCCCATTGATTTCAACTTCAATATGCCCATTGAGGGGCAGAATAAGCCAGTATCGCTCTTGAGGAATTCTTGATTCTGCGTGGACACCTGACGTACATGCTAGATAGCCCAAAGAAGATCGTCGCAAATCCGCTCGATTGTGGAGAAGGTGATACTTTTTCTTACCAATGACGCGACTTTTGTATGGGCCCCATACAGAAAACTGTTTTTTCCTGGCATCATAAATATCTTTTGAATCAACAAAGGGGTAACTTTTTAGAAGGGACTTCATACCTGATCACTGGCTATAAGGAATATGTTTTAGAAACTATCTCTTCGATTTTACTACGAACGTATTAAGGATAAAGTTATCTTCTTCTCCTTTTTTACAAACGGTGATACTTAGCTCACATTTCGTATTTAGGATAATTAAAGCTGCCACCAACGGCACAAAAAAGGTGCTGTAGTATTTGCCACGCCCCACGGTTCAACTTGTTGTTAACTGCGGGTGCCCCTAATTCGGCTTGGCGGTGGGCGAAGACACTGTCAAGCCGTTTCAATTTAAATAAAAGTCTGTCGACTTTTATTTTCAACATTGGCTATTTGTTAGTACCGAACACATGTGTGTCATAAACCCGGACGTAATCCACCAACATTTCTGATGGCATCTGGCTATCTTCTGCAGGACCCCCTGCCCACTCTGCATTTCTCAATGCGTAGTTAAGAATAATACGAGCGTTCATATTTGCTGGAACATATCGCTCCCACTGTACATCAGGGACTTGACCATACGTTCTGTTATGAACGGTGCCCCCTTGGAATACGAGATAGGGCTCAGACTTCCAGGCTGGTCCGTTTTGGACAAGGTACCACTTCATTGCATCGTCTGTAACGTGTAAACCAAATGTAATAAATGAATAGAAATCGATATGGGAGTGATCAACTTTGATGCCTTCACCAAAATGTGCTTTGAATCGCTGTTCATTAACAAAAAAATGATCCTCAGATCGTTTCTTCACATTTTTCACATCCACGGCTTTGGGAACCTCACTTTTCCGGAAATCATGCCACCACAGGCCACTCCAGAAACGAGTCTTTTCGCGGTTTCCAATAAATTCAAACATATCAATTTCGAGCAGGTCTTCTGGCTTCCAATCACCCACCTTGTTGGACATTGTCCAAAAGGCCCCGTAACCACCATTGTTGCTCGGTAACTTACAGCGAAGTTCGAGATACATATTGTTTTTCAGCGCAAATTCGCCATGCGTGTGAATGCCTCCGGAAGAGTAATTAAATGTTTTTTCAGAGGTCCATGTTTTACCAGTAATAGGAGGGCTTTCTCTTCGCTGCGTGAAGACGAGAAGACCATTACGAAACGAGATATTCTCTTTCGTGTAGGCACAATCTACTCCTATGTTCTGCACATTTTTTTCATTAATTCCAAAACCCCACATATCAGTATCGAGTGCTGCTTCATTAAATTCATCACCAAACACAAGTATCGAACCAGGAGGGCCCAGGCTACTGATGTCCTCGGAATAAACTCCTGAACAACAGACCGCAAACAGCCCACAGAAAACAAGTCGCAGCACCATGCCTAATTACTTCTAGTAGAGTTTGGATAAAAGTTTTTAAGAAACACTGATCCCCGCATCTAAATCAAAAATTATGGGTGATCTAGTGGAGCACAAACATTTGACTCTTCAGTACGTTTGACCACACCTTCTATCTGGTTTCAACGTACTACAACGGCTAAAGCATACGCTGAAAACCTGATCCTTGCCCAAGATTCCATTTACTTCTCTAGAAAATCTGCTTCGTA
>Ga0114925_10001471_pt1 | contig 11643 bp, 13 predicted proteins | sample SumtaG_2_FD_87287 | JGI IMG/M metagenome (GOLD analysis project Ga0114925, IMG submission 87287) | Deep subsurface microbial communities from Indian Ocean to uncover new lineages of life (NeLLi) - Sumatra_00607 metaG | ecosystem: Environmental > Aquatic > Marine > Oceanic > Sediment | place...
AGTATTAAATAGATATACAATAAGTCAAAAAAAAAAATAATTGAGATCATAAAGTTAGAAATCATCCTCCCATATTTCAATAAATTTCTTTAAACTTCTTGCTTTAATATTTTCATTTTTATATCTGTAAATTCTTATTCGCCCGAATTTTTTTTCTTGAACTAAATTTAATTCTTTTAAGATCTGTAAATGTTTTAAAACATTTGAATGATTTAATCTAGTATTTTTAATAATTAAAGAAATATTTAATTCATTATTCATCGCTAAAGTCTTTAATATTTTAATTCTTGCTTTTGAGCCTAATACTTCCTCAATATCTCTTTTCTTATGTGAATCATTTACCATCATATTTTTATCCCCTTTGAATTTAAAATTTCTATGATTATTTCTTCAAATTTTGGTAGAGGAATATCTGGAATATCAATAAATGATTTTCTTCCCCTAATTTTTTCACTTTTAACCTTTATGGATATTACATTTTCTTTTTTAAAATCTTGGAGATAATTCCATAATTGTGAGTACGATCTGGGCGTTAATCTAATATTTTCGCATAAGGAAAAATATAACTTTAAAATTTCAAAGACAGGAATTTCAGGATCTTTACTTTTTTTTAAAACTTTGACAATAGCAAATAAAAAAATTAATTTTTGAGCTGACATATATTTTAGAGCATCTTGAGTTAAAAACGGAATAATTTCTTGGTTTCCAAGCCTAATACATTCTGCCGTAATAGATTCTAAATTTTGACTTTCTGCAATTTTGCCGGCCCTCCATAAAATATTTAAACCATATCTAATATCTCCATTCTTCGAAACAATTTCTGAAATATTTTCAATTAATTTATACGAGATTGTATTTTCTTTTAAACTTATCTCCGCTCTATATTTTAAAATATCAAAAATCTGTTCACTGGTATAATCATTAAATTTAATAATGTTCCGTTGTAAGGTACTTAAAGTACTGATATCTAAATTGTTTAAGCATGATATATCTCTGATAATTCCTATTATTGAAATCCTTTGAGGTGTATTTATAGAATCATCATTTAGACGAGTTAAAGAATATATAAAATCGCTATCTTTTAAAATTAGATAACCCAATTCATCTAAGACGATTAAGAGATGTATATCTTGATTATTAAAAAACTCAATTATTATTTCAATCAAATCTTGAGGTGAATAACCCCTTTTTGGAAAGGTTTTGTCAATAGTGCGAATAATTTTTATTAAAACTTTATAACTGGTCCGTTCTTTCCTACAATTAACATGTATATATTTAATCGTGATATCTCTATTACTTGCTGCTTTTCTTAATAATTCTCCAAATAATTTTACAGTTGCTGTTTTTCCTATTCCAGTTCTTCCTGTAATTAATATTTTTCTAGAAATCGAATTTGGCTTTTTTAAAAGTGCAAGAAAAAGTTGAGATAAAAGAGATAATTCTTTTTCTCGATGCGGTAATTTACTTGGAAGATAATTAATATCGAGTTTATTCTCATCTTTAAATATTGTAGGTTTTCTTAATAGCTCTTCGAAATAATCTATGATCATAATTATTAACCTTATAAGAATTTATATAAAAGAATTGTTTTTAATAAAATACAGAGTCATAATTTTCAAAATTTTGTCGGTTCTCTATTAACTATAATAAACTTAAATTTTTGAATAGAAACAATTCATTTTAGCTATTAATATTTAAAAGTAATTTCTGATAATTCTTTTTGTTGTCTTTTATTGTTATTATAAATAATAACGGTGAAAAACAAAAATAAAATACCTAAAACAGAAAAAAATGAAATATAATTTAAGAAATAAGGTTTTTTCTTTTGAATATTTTTAGTTCCTGATTGCATTTCAGGATTTATCATATTCAGCTTAAATTCGAATTCGGAATTATAATAAAATTCAGTTTTATAAATCTTAAATCTGAAGATATTTTGACCCATTTTTAAATGGATAATCGAGGAAATATTTAATTGAATCTGTCCAAATAAGTTAGTTGTGAAATTTTTTTCAAATAGGATTGAATTATTAGAAATTATTATAAATCCAATATTTTGATTGATTATGTATGAATTATTTTCTAAATATTCATCATAAAATCTAGCATAAAAATAAAGATTTTCTCCATAATATAAGCGATTTTTAAAACCTATTAATTGACAAGAGACATTTCTTTTAATAATTTCAATAGTTAAAGTTTTTAAAGGAATATTTATTGAAGCTTGGGTAACAATATCAAAATGATACCACCATAATTTAATATTAAGAAAATGAGAAATATTGGGAAATGATAAATTTAAATTTTTAATATCGACTGACCAATTCTTATTAAATTCACCTATTTCATTATATTCTGAAGAATTCCACAGGAGATTATCAAAAAGATCATAAATCCGAATTTGTATATATGATGTCTCTTTTTCAACGTCGTAATTTAACTCCCAGGATGCATTAATTTCTATTTTTTCATCATTATAATAAATTAATTTATCCGTTTTTAAAGAATAATGAATACAATAAAAAGTTTTACCATTATTGGTAAAAGACATAAATTGAATTATTATTATCAGCGAAAAACATATAAAAACATATTTTTTTTCCATATAATTCCTTTATAAATAAGTATAAAAACCCATACTTTTATAAAAAGATATATTTTACCATACATTCTAAAAAAGAAATGAATTAAATAAAGAAGAATACTGTTTTTATTGAAAAAAAATGGGAAGAGTTAGAACAATTTTAATAAAAAATATTTCAAAAGAATTAATTAATAAATATCCCGATGTATTTACTATTAATTTCGAAGAAAATAAAAAATTATTAGATAAGTACTTAGATATCGATTCTAAACACTTAAGAAATAGAATTTCGGGGTATGTTGTAAATCTCCTAAAAATTCGAAATAGAGAAAATTCATAAGAAATAGATTTACAAATTTCGATTAAGAAATTTATTTTTATTACTTTTAATTAAAAAATTTAGTGAATTATTATTAAAGATGTAAAAAAGATGGCGGATCTTCTAAGGTCTGGCTATACGATGTTAAATATGGCATGTCCTGTATGTAATAATCCTATATTTCGAAAAAAAGAAGGAATGCTGTTTTGTCCTGTCTGTGATAAAAAAGTTATAGTAATGAAAAAAGATGATTCTTTTCAAAATTCAAATGTTAAAGAATCAGATAAAAACAAGAATAATTTTAAAATAAATCAGGAAAATCAGTTTGATTATATTATTAGTAAATTAAAAGGGATTATTTTAGAAAAAATTAATTGGATAGCTGAAAAGCTAAAAGATGAGACTCAAATTGATTTGATAGAAAAATACTTAAAAATTTTGTCAGATAGTTATGAGCTGTTTAAAAATATTGTTTAAAAAAAATAAAATAATTTCTCTTTTTAAGAACGCTGATGGATTAACTACTTTTTAGATTAATTTAAATTCAATTTCATTTCAAATATCTAAGATATAAGGAAGTCATACTTCATTCATTTTATGGTTATTTGCTAATGCTTCTGCCGGGATTTGAACCCGGGTCACGAGGGTGAGAGCCTCGCATGCATGGTCCGAACCCTTGCTTTTAATAAAGGAATAAGATTGACCGGACTACACTACAGAAGCGAAAAATTATTTTAGAATATTATATCTAAGAAACATTAATAGTAATTAATTTTAAATTTTAAATATTACATAATTTGTTTTTATATTCTAATAAGAATTGCAGAAGTTTAACTTAATTAATTAATCCAAAGAGATAAAAAATAGTAAAAAAATCTTATTTTTTAATGAATAGAGGTTTTAATAGGTTAACATAATGGTCTCTAATGGAATATTCCGCAATATTTGTTGCTTCGGATATTACTTTTTGTGTTAAAACTGCTTTTTGGTCATTTTCTTTAGCTATCAATTTATCTGATAGATATATTACTGCCCCGCTTAAAATAAATGGGTTTCGCCCCCCCCTTTGCCACGGAGTTAATTTCATCAAAATTTCACGACATTTAATGGTTAATTTATTTTGGAAATCTTCTTTCGACAAGAGGACTCCTTTCTTTATTAATCGATTTTGAAGTCCCTTATGATTAATGACATTATTTATCAATCTAACTAGATAATCCTCACTTTTATGTGGTACAGAATCCTTAATTAAATGCTTTTTATATAATATCCCATCTCTTAATATAAGTCTTGGATTAACACGATGACCAAAATTTTGAAAAGCATTAGAGATTTCATTTATCGTAATAGGAGCATTATGATTTTCTTTTCTTGCTGCAAAATAAATACAAAATGCAACAAGAGAAATGTTATTTATTACTTTGTCTTCTTTTTTCAGAATTTTTTTGTAAAAATAAGCAGCATTCTTACTAATATTTTTGTTAAGATTAAGATATATTGATATTTTATTTAAAATATTGAAAATCCTGTACTCAGTTTCATGATTCTTAATTCTTATAAATTTTGCATAATTTTTTTTAAGTCTCTTATATAATTTTTGTTCATTTGGACGTAAAAGATTTCCTGATTTATCTTTTAAATATCTCGATTTTTCATAATCTATGTATGTTCCCAACCCTCCAATAAAATTAGTTCTTTCTCCTAATGCAACATATTGCTTACTCATATGATTCTTAGTATTATAATTATTGAATATGTATGAAGAATCCCCGTAAATTTCATCTGCAACTAAACCGCAATTATTACATACTTTTTCAAAGCTAGTTAAAATTATCTTTCCTTTACATTCGGGACAAATTTCAGAAATATGATTTTTTTTTTCCTTCTGGATGATTTTAATCACCATTTCTTTTTAATTTTAAATAGATTATTTCAAATCTATTTTATTTTAATTTTGTAGAACGAAAATATATTTAAATGGAATAATTTTCCTCTGAAATGAAAGACAGTACTTTAGAGAATGAGGGAGGGGTGATTAAAAATAGAAATATAGGAATTTAAAACCTTAATTTAAAAACTATAATAACTCCCTAAATATTTGATAATACTAATTTTTCAATCTTGGAAATCTAAATAAATATGAATAATATTAGTGGCAATATTGAAGAAATAAAGAAATTTCCTACAAAGCATGTAGAATTAATAGAAGAAATACTAAATAAAATAAATTTAATATATAATGGGAGAAGAAAAATTATGTATTCTGATATAATAAATTTTATTTTTAGAAAAGGATATGAAGGAGAATCCATTAACCAATTAATCATATGGTGTAATTATAAAATTAGATGTGGTGAGATTTTTATAGAATATTAATAATTTTAATCTCACATTCAATAGATATTTAAAAAGGTGTAAGATTCTTGTTTTTCATCTTTCATGACTAAAAATTTTATGAAACTAAAAGTTAAAATATCAAAAAGGCATTATAAATACTTAATTATATTAATAGTAATTGAAATAAAAATAGTTCCACGCTTAACATAATTTTCATTAAAATTGAAGAGGAACAAATCAATATCTTTAAAAATTTAATAGTTTAGGTAGATTTTCTAATGGTCCGATTTACAGCTGATCATAAAGTGTATATAAAAATCCTCTATTGGGGGATGGGTGGTTCTGGAAAAACTACAATAGTCGATACCCTTTTTAGGTTGACTAAAGAACAAGAAAAAGATATTATTCCAACAGGTAATTTAACTAAAATCTCTATGGCCAGTGGTTCGACACTTTATTTTGATAGAGGAATTTTCCAATCTACCAAATCAAAAAAAGTATTTTATCATGTATATACGGTGGCGGGTCAAAGTAGATTTTCTCCTTTAAGGAAAAAAATTTTTAAGGGTACTGACGGTGTTATTTTCGTTGTTGATTCTCAAACACATTTTTTTGAAGATAATATTGAATCTTTAAAGGAATTAAAAAGTGTAGCACGCGGTAAATTAATCGAGGAAATCCCTCTTATTATTATGTTAAATAAGCAAGATCTCACAGAAGTTATCGGAGTCGAAGATTTTATGCAAATTTTGAAGGAGGAAAAGCTCTGGTATGAACCCGATAATAAGCTTTCTATATGGAATCCTATAATCTATGAGTCTTGTGCTTTATACGATAAACATAAAGAGGTATATCGTAGTTTTACTGAAAATGCAAGAAGAACCGGTATATATCAAATATATGGAAACGGAAAAGCTCCGATTGGAGATGATTTTTCAGATGAGCCTACAAAGATGTAAATTGTTATTTTCTTTAAAATTAAGTCTTTTCTTATTTTTATAAACACAAGCTCTTATTATTAGAATTGATAGAATGTCATTCTTGTAAATAGGAGAACTATAAAATAAATATAAATAATTATGATTGGTGACAGAACATGGCTGAGAAAAAAGAAATAGATGTTTCGAAGATAATAGATGAAATTCGAGGGTCTTTAAGATTACCTGAAAAGGCCTTTTTTTTTGATACTACTCTTCGCGATGGAGAGCAAACTCCTGGAATTAGTTTTTCTCACGAAGAAAAACTCTCTATCGCCCAAGCTTTAGATGAGTTAGGAATTGATATAATTGAAGCGGGTTTCCCCATAACATCTCAGGGAGATTTCGAAGCTTGTCGTGATATTGCCAAATTAGGTTTAGCTTCAGAAGTAATGGGCTTAGCCAGAATGGCAAAATTAGATATTGATAGAGTTATTGAAGCTGATATGGATAGTTTACATGTATTCATAGCTACATCAGATTTACATCTAAAAATAAAACTTCAAATGACCCGAGAAGAGGTTTTAGATGAAATCACAAAGATGGTTTCATATGCAAAAGAACATTATTCTACAGTATTATTTTCTGCAGAAGATGCCACACGTTCAGATTTAGATTTTTTAATTAAAGCAAACAGCACTGCAATTAAAAATGGGGCTACTCGGATAAATATCCCCGATACAGTTGGAACAATTTCGCCAATAGCATTTGGACATCTTGTTAAAAAAAATTATGAAGCATTACCCAAAGATATTCGTATTGCTGTTCACTGTCATAATGATTTTGGATTGGCTGTGGCAAACACTATTGCTGGCTTTGAAAATGGGGCCTCGGAAGCTCAAACAACCATAATGGGTTTAGGTGAGCGCGCTGGAAATGCCTCTTTTGAAGAAACTGCTATGTCTCTTTATGCGCTCTATAATATACCGATGAATATTGACACTAAAAAGATTTTTCCAACTGCGAAATTAATTGAAAGTTATTGTGGTGGTAAAATTAAAATTGGTCGTCTTCAACCATTAATAGGTCAAAACGCATTTGCTCACGAATCTGGAATTCATGCGCATGCAATGATTAAAAATGCACGTACTTATGAGCCGATTACGCCAGAATTAATTGGTATCAAGCGCTCTGATAGTGTAGAAGATATTATTAGGCAATCTATAAAGTTAGGAAAACATACTGGGGGGCATGCACTAAGAGCAAAAATAGAAGATTTAGGAATTCATCCATCCGACGAACAATTTAAAGAGATTATGATTAATGTTAAAAGATTTGGTGATAAAGGACATGAGGTTTCAGAGGAGGATTTTTTAGCTATTGTTAAAGATGTCCTAGGTGCATTACCAAAAGAAGAACAATATGTAATCTTAGATGAATTAACTGTTTTAACTGGTTCTATAACGCCCACATCAACTGTACGTTTGAAAATTCGCAAAAACGGCGATTTTATTGAAAGGGTAGCATCTTCAGTAGGAGTTGGTCCTGTTGATGCATCAGTAAAAGCTATTGTAAAATGTTTTAGTCCGATGAGTAAAGTTAAGCTTTTAGAATACAATATTGATGCTGTAACGGGTGGAACTGAGGCATTAGGTCATGTATCTATCGAACTTATGGATTTAGAAACAAACTTAGTTGTTAAATCAAGCGCAACACATGAAGATATAGTCATGAGTTCAGTCTTAGCTTTATTAAAAGGTTTAAATCAAATAATGAAAAAGAAGACTATTTAACTTCTTATTAATTTTTTTTGAAAAAATGTTATTTTTTATTCTAATAATAAATCTTAACTGAAATTACATTTCAAAAAATATTCTTAATTAAAGACTCAATTCGAGAGGGTTATAAACATCCGATGAAAAAACTAGACAAGGATGACCCTATATTAATAGGGAATGAAATCTTATAGTTATTTTGAGGATTAGAAAAACCTTATTTTCTTTTATTTTTTTTTCTTTTAAAAATTTATAAAAATTGTAAATCATTTGATTTTATAACACTTAAAACAAATCAAAGCGAATAATATAATATGGGTCTTTATAATAATATAAAAGATAAATTGCCAAATCAATTTTCAATTTTTCAATTAATGGGTGTCTTAGGAATCGACGCTCCTGAAGTGCGTAAAGTCAGAAATATTCTAAAACAATTCTATTTACAGGGTTTTATTAAGCGAGTTAGCAAGAATATGTACAAAAAGCTTGAAAATTAATTTTTTTTTACTATTTTTTATAAGAAGGGCATCAAAATATTAACTTGTTAGATTAATATTAATTGTTAATTGAGGAAAAATAAAGTTAATAATTTGCTTAAATGAATCTAAAACCCCTTTTCCATCAACAGCTATAGTTTTATTTAAAGATAAATATCTAAATTTCTCAAATTCAATATAACTAATAAAATCATTTTCATCTAATTTCTTACCTAAATCTAAATCATATTTATTTAATGCTACTACAGTAGGAATTTTATAAATTTCATTTCCAAATAGACTTTTTAATTCCATCCAAGATCTTAAATTTCGCTCTAAATAATCAAATTGAGAATCAACCACAAATATTATCCCATCAACTCCATTTAACGTAGCTGGTCGAGTACTTGCATAAAAATCTTGACCCGTTGCAGAGTAAAGTAAGAACTTTAAAGTCCAGTCAGCCCCTTTAAACTCAATAACCCCAAAATCAAAGAACAATGTTCGACCAACAGTACTATCAATCGATTCTAACTTATCTTCTTTTCCAAAATAAGAAAATAAATATTTTATAGAAGTGGTTTTTCCAGACATAGCGGGTCCATAATATACAATCTTAACTTGAATTGTTTTATTATCATAGTCAAATATCATTTTAAATTTACCCCCATAAAGATTGGATTTTATCTCCTATATCGACTTTCTTACCATTTTCAATTAAATTAAAATAATCTTCACCCCATTCTTTATTGATAAATGAAAGGATTCTCTCTATTGGAGCATCATTATAATCAATTGTTTCTAGGAGTGTTTTACTTCCTATTTTTGTATAAATTTCTAGATTATTTAATAGATTTAATCTAGAGAAAATGAAAAAAGCTCTTTTCGAACCAGAATAAAAATTCTGAATTTCTTTTTTAAAAATATTTTTTTTCAATTCTTTCTTCTCTACTTCAAAATCTAGTAAGGTTTTAATTAAATCTTTATCAAGATTATTTGATTTTATTTTGTCAGATAATACTCTTTTCATTCGAGCAACAGCTTTCTCAGTATCTTGAGATATTTTATGTAAAATATTCTGTTCTAATGTTAGATCTATTAGCTTCATATTTATTCCTTCAAATTCAATAGAGATCGTATTAGATGAAATTAAAATACTTAAAAATTTATTTGCTTTCTTTCGAATCAAATTTTTTATGTAATATAAATTTTCTACCTGTTTAGGAATGACAATTCCAATAAACCAAGAATTGAAATTATCAAATTGATTTAACGCCTTAAGAGCAACATTACAAGGACATCGAATATGGGTTCTTTGTGAATTATAGTCAATATCTTCATTTTGTATCAAATTGTTGTATTCATTCTTAGAGATAAAATCAGTATAAAATACAACTTCCTTTCTAAAATGGATAAGTTCAGATAAATCTATTACAAAACTATCAATTTTATATTCTTTATCCCCAAAAACTATAATTGGAATTCTATCTAGTAGGCAATAAAGAATTAAAGATGTATATTTTTTTTTTAACTTGTCTAACATCTTAAAAAAATTCATTTTAACACCTGATTTATTTGATTACTAATTCTCCCAATAGTTTTTTAATATCAAATGTTCTATGATCTTGAATTTCAGAGGCTTCTTTAATAAGACTATTAATTTTTTTTAAGAATTGAGGGAGAATTAATCTTAATAATCCTAATTTTTGTCTTGCTTTACCAATTTCCGTACTAAATATGGCTTTTCCTAATCTATTTATAAATTGAAATGAATTCTCACAGTCAAGTAGTATGTTTTCAGCATGCATTTTCTTCAATAACCAAGCGCATCTATTTGCAGTTTGAAATAGCGAATAACTCATAGCAGAGGTTTGATCTAATTTATTATTTTCCATTATAGCTTTTTTCAATATTTTTGAAGCAATAAAACCGCCTTCTATGGTTATAAATGCATACTTTAAATCAGGAATAGTGAGAGAAAAATCTTTTAAGACTTTTTTTAATTCTAAAGAGATCTTTTGCGAAAAACTTAATGAAAATGACGAAATTTTCAAATCAAACTTTTCATTTTCTTTTACACTGAATCCCTTAATTATATTTTGAATCTTTTGATTATTGAATTGAATTAACGGTGGTTTAAAAGATTCTCCTGATGTAATTAGAGTTGTTTTTATTTTCTTCAGACATTCATTAGTCTGTAAGAAAATACCGCCTAAGTTGACATTTGGTTGAGCTGTAATTGCGATAAAAAATTCGTTATTGTTATCTAAATCTAAAATACCTTGTTGTTCTAATATTCTATTCAAAGAACTATGTAAAGGACTATTTAAGGGGGCGATTAGAATTTTTGCTTTTTTTCCTTCAATTAAGATATACTTCAAATCTTTTGGATGTAAATGTATTCCAACATTGAAGATCGCACTAGCAGCAGAGCATACGTTAAAGATTTCATCTTTTGAAAACCAGACTCCAGTTGATTGAATTGGATTACCATCCCTCTGCGTTAAAACAGCATTTTCTACTCCTTTTAATTGTTTTATTTGATCAAGATGAATACCAATTTTTTCTTTTAGGTGCATTTTTATCCTTGAGAGTTTTTAAAACTATTCTAAAGTTTATAAAAACATTTATAAACTACGAAAAAATAACAAAATTTAAAATATAGTCTTTCTTCTATATATCACAGCAAATCGCATCTTACCGGTGTGAGCTTGGATTACGGTGATTTACCGTTAAATGAAAAGTTAATTCTAAGATGTGATATAAAATATGTAGTTATAATTTTTCAATTATAACTGAAGAAGGTTTAATTAAGAACCCTAAGAAAATATAAATTCTTAAGTTTTTAATAATAAAATATTTGCGACACATTCCATAATAATTATGTTCCATCAATTCCGGTTGATCCTGCCGGACCCGACTGCTATTTGGGTGAGGATAAGCCATGCGAGTCGAATGGGAGACCTAAATTTCCCATGGCGAACTGCTCAGTAACACATGATCAACTTACCCTATAGAGAAAAATAACCTCGGGAAACTGAGGATAATATTTCATAGTTGAAAAGGCTTGGAAAAGTTTTTCAATGAAAGGGATAAGGAAAATGGTTCTTATCTGCTATAGGATAGGATCGTGGTCGATTATGGTTGTTGGTGAGGTAACGGCTCACCAAGCCGATAATCGATAGGGGCCGTGAGAGCGGGAGCCCCGAGATGGGTACTTAGACAACGACCCAGG
>Ga0114925_10001472_pt1 | contig 11640 bp, 19 predicted proteins | sample SumtaG_2_FD_87287 | JGI IMG/M metagenome (GOLD analysis project Ga0114925, IMG submission 87287) | Deep subsurface microbial communities from Indian Ocean to uncover new lineages of life (NeLLi) - Sumatra_00607 metaG | ecosystem: Environmental > Aquatic > Marine > Oceanic > Sediment | place...
ATTAAAATTTTTTTGTAACATAATTTTATATTTTTCGATTTCGTTTCTAGGGATTCTTTGATTAATTTGGGTAAAATATTGTAGTCCAATTTTTTGTTTTGCATTAAGTAATTTTTCATTTTGTTTTAGAGTTTCGATAGAAGTAATACCTTTGTCAATTAATTCTTTAGCTTTTTTTGGACCAATTCCATGAATTTTAGTAAGGAATATTAAAGGGTTATTTTTTTCTTTTTCAATAGCATTTAGTTTACCGGTTTGAACAAATTCATTTAATTTTTCTATAATTGTTTTGCCTATATTTGGTAAATTTTTTATTTGATTAACAGAGTAAATTGGTTTTTCATATTTAATTAGTTGTTCTTCTGCTTTTGCATAAGCATTTGCTCTAAAATGTTCACCTAAAGCAGTTTGAATCTCTCGAAGTTCACCCAGAATTTTGATGAAATCTTCATTATATATTTTTTTTTCAAGATCATCAGGTTTTGGTGAGCTCATTATTTTTGTTTGTTGTTTTATTTTTAAATCTCTCTCGGGAGAGTTTTCTTTTTTTTGAGAGATATCAGAAGATTTCAATTTTTTTTTAAGAGTAATTTTAAATTTTTTTGATTTATTTTTTAATTTTTCAGTAGTTGTTGAATCCATATATATAAAAATATATTTATAATTTTTATATATTAATAAAAGTTTATGAAAAATATTTTTTAATCCAGTTATTAGAAAAAGATTTATCGAGTAAAATAATGGGTCTTATTTTTGGTTTTTTAATAAGATTTTGTATTTTTTCATCATCGCTATTTGTAGGTACCATATATATAAATTAAGATTTAAATAAAATAAAATAAGAAAATATAATATATGACAGAAATAAATGATGAAGAATTTATTCATGCAATTTTCGCTCAAATGTGTTCAGGTCGATCTATGCAAGATAGATTAATAGAAGATTTTGATTTAAAACAGATTAATAGAGACAAAGATATAATTATATTATCTAGATTAGATCCGATAATAATATCTGATGGATTTAATACATCTAATCATTCATTAAAAAATAAGAAACGTACAAGAAAAAATACATCAAAGAAAAAAAAATAAATCTTAGATAATAATATATGGATTTAACAATAATCTTACAAATTTTGCAAGTATTTCTTGCAGTATATGTTATATTTTGTTTTTATATAAATAAAAAATCTAGCAGGACTTGTAGTTGTTGTGGTTTAATATTATTATTAGTTGTAACTATAATGATAGTTCCCCCAATTGGAAGAAATTATATGAGTGCTGTAACGATTGATCATTTAGAAAAATAAGTTAAATATTAATAATTTGATCAATAGATACATTTTTAATGTTTTTAATATCTTTAATAAGTATTTTTAAAATATCGTCTTTTAACTCTTCAAAATTAAGAGTAAATATAAAATAATGTTTGAAAATTTTATGACCTATACCCTCTAATTCATGAGCAGAATATGAATGATTTGCTTGATATTTTTCGGCTAATAACTCTAATTTGCTTTTAATTTGAGTTAAAGATGTAATTTTTTTCATATTTACACACAAATCAATAGTCAAGGTCATATTTATATATATAAATTATTTAAAAATTATTTAATAAATAATTTATTAATATGGAAAATTTAACTTTTATTTTGTCGCAGTTTAATAGTAGTAGTTTTGATTTTAATGAAACAATATATTTATTAAATAATTTTACTAAAGATTATGATTATAATGTTAAAATTATAATTTCACTATTTTTTACATTTTTTTTATCATATTTTGGTGTAAAAAAAATTAGACCTCGAAAGAATAGTAAAAAAGAAGAGGACAATGTTATAATTTTAGATAGTTATTTTAATAAAGGATTAGAAGAATTTAATGAACTAGAATCGAGAGACTTGACTGATGATGATAAAGAAAAAATTAAATCGACAGAAATTGATGAAACTACACCAATTGGTTTAGTTAAAATGAGATATTCTTTAGATGATGAAGCATTTATTTATTATGCAGATCAAGATATATCTTATAAGTATTTAGAAGTAGTATCAAGATTATTAGTAAATAAATTGGGTATTAAAAGTATATATATTGATTATTTTAAAGAATTAATAAAGGCAAGAGATATTTATAAAGAAAAATATGGTGATAAAAATAATGATAAAAATGAAAAATCAGTAAAAAATAGTATATATGCAATTTCAAATAATAGAAAACTTCCAGAAAATACAAAACATTATATAAGTCCTGAGAAGTCTAATAAATATATTAAAAAAGGAAAATTAAGAGATTTAATTGAAGAAAATAAGATAAAAGAGAGAGAAGAAAATAAAAATAAAAAAGTACAAGAAATAAGTTTTAAAGATTTTAAAAGAAATAAAAATTGAATATAAAAATATTAATAAAATTAAAACAATGATAATGAGATTGACAAGGATAGTTTCTAGAATAATTTATAATAGACATAAATTTATAAGAAAATTGGGTTGTCCAGCTCTACAAATGCCTGATGATTTTCCAATTGAAAATAATATTAACTTTATTTTAGATCATGGATATGTATGTCCAATATGTAAAGATACAGGAATAGTGCCGTGTAAAATGTGTAAAAATGGATGTGTATTTTGTGGTTATTCTAAATTTATAATTTGTAAATGTAGATTGGATTTTACATAAAAAATAAAATAATAAAATTTATTTTATTTTTATAATAATATGAATGAAATAGGTTGGGTATTTATATATATTTCAGCATTTGGATTAAGTGAATATTTTGTGAAAAAATATTTACATGAAGATATTATAGTTATTTTATACTATAGTTTAATTTTTGGTATAGGAATTTGGTGTTTATATAAATCTAATTTTAATAGATATTTTAAAAATCTTAAATTTAAAAAAGAAGATTAAATTAATTTTTCTAATTTCATAGATCTAATAAGTCTTGTTACACCTATTCCACCACCACATCTTTCCATGAAATGAAATCTTAAATAGTCATCCATTTCTGCCATAGTTCTTTCTTCACCAAATAATTCATAAAGTTTATCTTTATAACTACCTTCCATAATAGTCTTAAATCTATTTAACATTTCTTCTTTATCTGTTTCTCTTTCAGCAGAACCAATAGTTTCTTGTCCACTAAGAATTACATCAACTTTCTTTGCTGTTTTGCCATCACCTTCACGTTTCATATTCCAAAATGGTGATGTAAATTCAGGAAAATCTGTAATAAAATAGGTTGGTGAATAGTCAGTATATAATTTTGTTTCATGTTCATGTTCTAATTCCTGAGTTCCCATTTCTCTTGCAATATCCTCATATTTTTGAACTAAAAATTTTTCATTATCATAACCTAGATGTTCTAATAAGTCTTTTTCTAATTTAATTAAAACATCCATACCACCTTTTGTTTCAAATTCGAAAAGTGGAAAAATGATATCATGTCTTCCATCTACTGGATTTTTTTCAAGACGATAACTGGTAGTCAAACAAAAATAGCCTGCTACATCGGGATTTTTAAGTAATTCATATTCAAGCCACATTTGGCCTGTTTGTGGTAATGGCCACTTAAAATCTGCATAATCAAAACATGCAACATTAAATGGATCTTCACAAGCAGCAAGAATACTTAACCGATTTTGAGTCGATACTTCGATAAAGTTTCTACTAAGAAAAAAGCTTCTTAATTTTCCAACTACAGCATCAAATTCTGTAGAATTAATAATTAAAGGGCTTTCATATGGACGCAAAAACTTTGATTGTTTTTTGCAACAATCAGACTCTGTACAGGTTTCTTGTTCGCTAGCCAACATTTTATTTATAAAATATTTTATTTTTAAATTTATTTACTAAATTTATTATTTTTCCATTCTAAAAATCCGATGCTTTTTTCAATAGAGAAAGAACTTTGTAATTGTTTTTCAGCTATTTTCATAACAATTTTTTCATCATTTGATAAATAATCAATATATTCTTGTATAAGATCTTTAAGTTTAATATTTGAGACCGATTCACTATTAGTACTTTCCATTTAATAATATTAATTAATTATTATTAAATTCAATTTTCACTAATATAAAATAATAATTCTGCACCACTTTCTAAATTTGATTTTTTCAACAAACGTGTTAATGATTCATTTATTGTATAACCATTATTAAAAAGAAAATTTATAAAAATAGGTAATTGTTCTATACATAAAAAATTATTAATATCATTTGGATTCATAATTGCATATAAACATTGATTTCTACAAGGATTATAGCTTTCAAATGGTGATAATTTATTTGGACTAATTTGTTTAATAATATGGGATAATTTTCCTCTAGGTCGAGGATTTATTACTAAAATTTTTATATAATTTGTATCTCTTGATAAATAAGAAATAATATTAACTTGATACATTTTATATTAATCAATATTTAATTTGCTAATAAAATTGATTTCTAAAAAAGTGTAAAATATTTTATAAAATGGAGAATAATTCAGTAAATTCAGAAAAATATAATTTTGCTGTTTTTAGATTTAAGATTGATCCTGATCTTGTTGAATTACTAACAAGATTCTCTATAGAGCATCAATTTGATAATAGACATGACTTTAAAGAAGCTTGGAATAAATGGAAGGAAATCAATCAAGAAAATATAGATAAAGAAGAAAAAAGAATTAAACTATTAAATTACAAAGGAAATGTTGAAGAAAAATTATATAAAGCAGCTAGATATTATTATAGAAATAAATTTAGTTTAGAAAGAAATCAAGAAAATGATCAAGATAAAGAACCGACAAAGGAACATAAAAGGGAATACATTACATTACAGAATGACTTTTTAATCGAAATTGATAATCATATTAAAAAAAATATTAAAAATAAAGATTATACACCAGCTAATGGTTATGAAGATTTTTGTAAAAATAATATTGAATTAATAAAAAAAGAAATAGAAGAATTATTCCGAGAGAGAAATGATTTAGGAGTTGAATTTATTACACAAAAAATGAAAAAAGCATATAAAAACCGGTATTATCAATTTAAAAAATATAATTAATTATGTTATATATCATTATGAGTAAGTTATTAGGACAAGGTGGATTTGGATGTGTCTATTATCCAAAATTAACATGTGATGGAAAATCTACAAAAAATTATAAATATGTTTCAAAGTTGCAAACACTCTCTCCAGAAGTTTATAGAGAATTGAAAATAGGAAAAAAAATAGCTAATATTCCTTATTATAATTTACATTTTGGTGTAATAACATCATCATGTAAGGTGGATTTAGGACAATTTAAAAAAAATAGTATTTTAAAAGAGTGTGAAGTTGTAAATAAGAATCCAGATGAAGAATATATATTATCTAAAATTGAATATATTCCAGGAGAAGAAATGAAGGATTATTTAATTAATCTTAATGATGAATCTAGTTATTTATTTATAACTTTAAATAGTTATTATTTTTTAATGAATTCATTACAAATTTTAGATGCAAATAAAGTATGTCATTATGATATTAAATTTGAAAATATAATATATAATTTTAATGATAAAATTCCAATAATAATAGATTTTGGATTATCTTGGAATTATAATGAAGTAGAAAATTTTATTGATTTAAAAGATTTAAGACAATATTTTTATACGTATGCGCCGGAATATTATATATGGTGTCCTGAAATACAAATTATTTCTTTATTAGTTAATCATTCTAAAAACGAAAATACTTTAAATCAAAAAATATTAACAATGATAATTAATCAGGTTGTAGAAGGTATGGGAATTTGGGAAAATTTTACAGAACAATTTAAGGAAGAAACAATTAAAAGTATGTATCAATATTATGAGAGATTTTTAGATAAGGAAAATAAATATGTAATAAAAGAACTTTTAAAATTTAAATCTACTTGGGATAGTTATTCATTAGGAATATCATTTTTAAGACAATATATAAGAAGAATAAAGAAGATTCAAAATAGTAAGATAATTGCTTTAATGAATGTAATGATTCAATTATTTTTATATAATATCTCTCCCAATCCAGAAAAAAGACCACAAATAAATCAAATAAAAGAAGTATTATATAATTCTTTTATTAAAGATTTTAAGGAAAAAAATATAACTACTTATTTTGAATATGAATTTCAACCTAGTAATTATCAATTTTACAAAAATGAAATAATACCATATTTAAATTTTTTTCATAATTAAAAAATAATACATTCTTGAATATGTTCATTCTTTACATCATTATTGGAGTTATTTCTTTTATATTTTGGATTTGGAGCTGGTGGTGGATTTACATTACTAGATTCACAATTTTTTTCACAATTATCATTATCACAACATTTATCAGTAGGTGGTTTAATAATTAAAGATTCATATCTTTCTTCAAGAGCAAATCTTCGTAAAGAAGGAGCATTAGGAGGGTTTGGATTCATTATATATAAATTGTTAAATTTTATATTTTATATTCTAATTTATATTTTTTATTTTTATTATTTTTAAAAGTTTTTGATTTACCTCCTTTTAGATCTCTATTAAATTTTTTTTTTGTTTTAATGATAATTTGTTTGAGAGATTTTTTAGGATTATTTTTAATGGCATCTCGTAAATAATTATTCCAAGTAGTATTTTTATTCATTCTATTATAGTATAATATTATAATAGAATAATTATATATTTATCTTCTCATTCTGCAACTTCTTTTCTTTTTTCCCGCTCTGTGGGATTTTCCTCTATGTTTCTTATGATGTTTTTTATGAGATTTTTTATGAGTCATAGAATGTCCAGAGGATTTGTAAGTTTTCTTAGCTTCTTTTAACGCATTTTTAAAGCTTAAACCTCTCGCTTTTTTCACTGCTAAAACATGTTTGATCCATTCACTAGCCATTATATATATATAATAATATTTAAATTTCAGTATTGTTAGAAATATCTGTAATTATATTATTTTCATTTACACTTTCAAATAATGCTAATTGAAGTTGTCTTTCTTCATTTCTTTCATAAATTAAATCAATCATATTTCTTAAGGTTATGCTTATATCTCTTTCCCTAAAGTTATTTTCTGGTAATAATGGTTCTATTTCACTATTATTGGGAAAGGATACACTAGAGTTATCTACAATTTCTTTTGAGGAAAATTGTTCTCTACAAACAGGACATTCAGCTTTTCTTTCATTCAACCATTTTTTAATTGCTTCCAAATTGAAACAATGTTTACAAGGTAACATTCCTATTTCTTCATTTTCTTCAAAATCAGTTTGAAAAATGGGACAACTAGAATTAATATTTAATGTACTATTAAAATTTATAATTTTAATTATGTTATTGGATGGATCATCTAAAACTTTTAAATATTTATTTTTATCATGAGAGAAACTAGTTTCTAATATTCTTCTAATTATTGAAGAATTATTATCTATATTTTGTGTGTTATTATTTATAATCGAATTTGGATTTAAATTACTATTTAAAATTATATTTTCATTATTTTCATTATTTTCATCATAATTTGGTATTAATAATAATCTTTCTAATGCTGACCATCTTCTTCTTCTAGTTCTTCTACCTATTTGAGGAAAATTTAATTCATAATTTTCAGTATAATTATTTACATAATTTGGTATCACACTATCTGGAATATCTCCAATACCTGGTTCTATATCATTAACTCCATTCATATCATCTGCAACATCATATTCTGTATCATCTTCAACATCTTGGGCAATGACATCAACATCTTCATTATTTTCATTTTCATTATAGTAATTATTTTCTAATATAGGATAATCATTTTCATCATCATCACTATTATTATCGTTATCAAAATTTTGATAACTTAAATCAGGATTTTCACTATTTAAATTATTATTAGTATAATAGTATGCATTAATTTCCCAAGAAGAAATATTGTTTGATATATCATCAGTAGTCATATCATCTAAATTTAATGGAGGAGAATTAGTGACCCAATTATATAAATTTTGAGAATTATCATAATAAGTATTTAAATTTATAGCTGGAGTAACATGCCAATAACTTGCATATAAATTTATAATATCATTATTTGAATTATCCATAATATTAATATATATATTAATATTATCTTAATATTAATTTTAAAATAATTTATAAATTTTCACTCAAACAACTTGTAAATGCATTTTGAAATTCTGAATATCTAGAATTATTTAATGATTCCTGTAAAAGCTTCCATGGTGTTAATTCCTCAAGAACGTGTGTACCTTTATCAAGAAATAGATTTAATAGATTTCCACTAGATCCAGAAATCATACTTGTATTAGGAGTAGAACTTAGACTTGGAAACCCTGAAGTTGTTCTTAAATTCCAAAATATGATGTGAGGAACAGGAAAGGGTGTTTTATAAACAGAATTTAGACCTGCTTCTCTATATCTAAATTTAATGTTATCAAAAAATGAATCTTTACTATCTCCAGCTTGATCTATTTGCATATCAGAAAAAATTACTAATGTTGTTTTCTTTAATTGATCAGGATGTACATTATTTTTAATTGCAGTTTGTAAAATTAAATCTAGAGCTGCATAGAAGTTTGTATTCATTCCCCAAGGAGCTTTTCGTACTTCAGCAACACATTCTACAAAATCAGAACAATTTTCAAGATTTATCCAGGTTGGTTGTTGACTAAAAGTTAATACTCTTTTACCAAATTTGGATTTTTCTGCAACTCTTAATCCTAATCCAATTGCTGAATATAAAGGTTTACTATTATCACATTCCATAGAACCTGAAGTATCAACCATAGCAATCATATCTTCTAATTCAGATGTATTTTTACATTGTTCAATCCACTGAAGGTTTAATGCCATTCTTTCTGTTTCATTAACTTGATTATTGGTATTATTTCTATAATGATAAGGATTATTTAATCTATCAGCATCTCTAACTAGATCAATTAAAGAAACATTTTTAGATTTAATCTGTTTTTTGCCCTCAGAACAAGCTTTAATGTAATAACTATAATTTAAGGCACAAGTTTCTCTATCATTTCTAACATCTGGTAAATTATGATTTCTTACACGGCCTTTTTTATCTTTATTTTGAAATGCCAGACTTTGTTTTCTAAGTGTGATGCTAGTTAAATGTTTATCAAAATTAATATTTTGCCATTCTCTACCGCATTGCTTAATTTGAACTGTATTTAATTTTTTATTTATATCAGTAATAGTTTGTCTAAAATGCATTAAAGCTTTATTTCTAGCTTTTTCTAATTTTGCTTGATCGCCGGCTGTAATTATATAATTACTGAAATATCTATAAGCTAGTAAAGGTGTAATCCATCCAAATTTATTTGATTTCTCTCGAGGAATCCAACGAGCTAATAAAGATGGTTTTAAAGAATTACTATCTTCTTTTAATTGTCTACAAACTAAAGTTAAAAGATTAGAACAAACAGGATGATTATTGATTTCAACATCAGATAAATTACATTCATTTTTAAAATAGTTTAAAAAATATTTAATATCTTTCCAACTTCCTAGAGGGATTCCATCTTTATCTGAAACACAATTTTCCATTGCAAGAGTAGCTAATTTATGTCCAAGATTTTTATATTTTTGATCTACGTGAATATCAAGATTTGCCCAAATAGCAATCATCATATAAGTTAATGAATAGATTCCTTTTCCATTAATTATATCACGAGTTTGAGCAATAAGTTTATATAAGATTAAAAGATAATTTGCAGATTCTAGAGATTTATTTAGGAAACAATTTCTCACAATTTCTGTGTAAACATTTTTGAGATTATTTAATAGCTCGATATTCTGACCACCATTTTCTGTAAGTTGAAAAGAAAAACCTAAAATTTTTTCTTTATTTTCTTGCGACCAGTTATATTGAGGGTGAGAATTTTCACCTAAATGCATATTTTCTAAATTTTTATTAGTGCTATCCATAGCTGCGAGTAGGTAAGATCTGGTCATACTACATATATTTATAAAATATCTTTAAACCCTTTTTGCAAATGATTTTTTTGTTAAATTATGTTTAGTTCTTACGGTTTTAAAAGTAATATTTTTAGAGTCTTTTGAAATTTTTTTTTCAAAAATAAAAAAAAGTGAATTAATTTTTTTAAAAATATTTATATTGTCGCTAAAATATATATCATCATAATAATTTATAGCTTGAAGTTCATTATAATATTTTTCATTATCTAAAAATTTTTTTATATTATGTTGATCTAATAATAATTCATATTTAAATAAATTTTTAAGATTATAATATTTATTATTGATTGTTTTTCTCTCTTCAATTAATTTAAACAAAGATGCTTTTGAAATAAATTTATCTATATTTAAAAAACTTTTAAAAAAATATTCTGTTTCATTATTATTTATATAAATAAAAAATATGGTAATTTCTTTAATTGGTTCTATAAAGGAAAAAATATTATTATTTATATTATTAAAATAATTATCTATCCAATCTTGATCTAATTCTTCTTCATTTTTTATTTCCATAATATTAATTTTAATTTATTCTTAATTTTTTATTTATACTTAATTATATTCTTCTAGTTCTTCTTTTTCTTCTTCTGTCAATAATCTTCCCATTTTTTTATCTTCATTATAATCAGCTATTTCTCTCATAATTTTTCTTTCTTCTTTAATCATATCGTTAATTTCTTTTTCAGTATTAATAAATCTTGATCTATCTCCCATTAGTTCAATATCACTATTTCTATAACTTTCCCAATTTCTAATTAATTTATCAAATACATTTGGATCTATTTTATTATCTTCTATATTTTTTAATCTCTCACGTTCTTCCCTATACTTAATTAAATTTTCTTTATTAAGAATTAACCAACCTTTTTTAACTTTATCAGGAATTGAAATTTCTTGTTCTTCAGTAAAATCTAATTTTTTAAAATCCATAATATCCATATTATTTTCTACTACATTATCATTTAAACTTGGAAAATTTAAATTTTTAATGTTAAATTCTTCTTTAATTTCTTTTTTTTTTTGAAATTTATTATTATTGGGTCGTCCTCTTTCTCGCCTAGCAAATCTTGCACCTATTTTCTCATTAGAATTTCTCATTTTTTATACATTTAAAAATTATTTTTTTAATCAATTTTTTTAAAAACTTAAAGATAGAATTTTATATATATTATCTCCTAACAGCTAAATATTTTTTTTTTTAAATATAAGTCTATGCGCCCTTGCTTGAATAATGTTTTAAAGGAGATAGCACATGGATAAATTATTATAAATCTAATAAATCAAATAAAATGTATATTTTTATTTGATTTTTTAATATAAATCTAATATATAATGTCTATTGTTACTTTAAAGAAAAAATCTAGAAGATGGCAAGCTCCTATTAGTGGTCAAGGAGACTTAGGTTTTGCATTAAATGGTACATTACGTAATCATGGTAGTGTTGGTCCAACTAACCTTGGTAAAAGTGTTAAAAGGACTCCATTTAGAGGTAATGAACCTATGGGACACGGTGGATGTTGTGGTACTTATAAAATAGATATTCATAATTCAGGAAGTTGTTGTACCAATGACAATAGAGTTATTAAAAGAAGTGTAGGTAATACAAGAGGATTAATTAATCAAACTTTATCATTTGGTAGACA
>Ga0114925_10001473_pt1 | contig 11640 bp, 7 predicted proteins | sample SumtaG_2_FD_87287 | JGI IMG/M metagenome (GOLD analysis project Ga0114925, IMG submission 87287) | Deep subsurface microbial communities from Indian Ocean to uncover new lineages of life (NeLLi) - Sumatra_00607 metaG | ecosystem: Environmental > Aquatic > Marine > Oceanic > Sediment | place...
CCAGTGCGCTCGCGGATGGGCTGGTTCTGCTCGCGGTAATCGGCGACATCCTCCATCTCACGCAAGATTTCTGCCTGATCGCCGGGAGTTCCTTGGAAAAGTGCTTCGGTCAGGATGAAGTCTTGGGGCACGCTCGAATGGCGATATCGAAAGCCCATGTCAGCGAGCGAGAGCGTATGTATGTTGCCCTGGCGATCAACGGCGCGCGCCTCGATAAGAACATCCTTGGTTTCGCTGCCGTGCGCACCGGCGTTCATTCGCAGCGCCCCGCCGATTGAGCCAGGAATGCCCCTGTAAAACGCAAGGCCCGCAATTCCAGCCTCGGCAGCTGCGCGCGCAACCTTGACGTCTGGCACGGCGGTACCAACGCGGATGCGGTGGCCCGGCTGCGCGCTCACGCCGGCAAATCCGCGGCCCAAGCGAATAACGATGCCAGGCAGGCCACCGTCGCGCACCAGAAGGTTGGAACCGAGGCCCATAACAATCGCCGGCATCTCACGCGGGACTCTCTTTAGGAAGTAGGCAAGATCGGCTTCATCTGCCGGTGAAAAGAGTACTTGCGCCGGGCCGCCAACGCGAAACCACGTGATATCGGACAGTGGCGCATTAGCAGTGAGCCGGCCCTTAAGGTCGGGCAGCTTCTCTTTGAGATCGGCGGTGATGTCGGGGAAGGTCACAGCGCGCCTCCGGCACACTTCTTCATAGCGCGCCTCCGGCGCGACGCGGCTCTTCTGCGCCGAGCCAGTCGGGCAGCCCATGCGCCCATTCCGTAGACACCCCGGCGCCCAGACAAACAACTGAGTCGCCCGGGCGCACACTGCGGCGTAGCAGCGGCACGAGATCGCGCGGGTTGTCGATCGCAATCACCGCGGGATGGCCGGTTCTTCGAATGCCCTCAGCCATGGTGTGCTGGTCAATGCCATCAAGCGGCTGCTCGCCGGCCGAATAGAGCGGCGCCACAATGACGCTGTCAGCGTCCCGGAAGCTCGCGCAGAAATCGCCAAAGAGATCGCGCACGCGGGTATACCGGTGCGGCTCGAAGACCGCAATCAGGCGGCCCCGAGCACTGCCGCGCGCAGCCCCCAGTACAGCGTTAATCTCCGCCGGGTGATGGGCATAGTCGTCGTAGATCGCTGCGCCATTCCACGTGCCGGCCAGCTCATAGCGCCGCTTGACGCCGGTAAAGTTCGCAAGGCTCTTTTGGATCGCTTCATCGGAAATGCCAGCCTCGCTCGCAGCCGCAATCGCGGCGAGCACGTTGAGCGCACTGTGCTCACCGGGAAGCGGGATCGTCCAGCCGCGGATCGTCCGCTCACCGCCGCGCACACGCCGGCCAAGTTCGGCGTCAATCAAGAAGTGATGTCCCTCATACCGCGACCCTCGGAGCACAAGGTCAGCGTCTGGCGAGGTGCCATACGTGAGAAGTCGCCGCCCGTCGCGGCGCAGCTCTAGCCTTTCGACCATGTCGCGCACCACCGGGTGATCGATGCCGCCTACGGCAAGCCCATAAAACGGTATGTTGCGCAGGAACGTCTCGAACTCCCGGTGCATATTTTCGATCGTCTTGAAGTGATCGAGGTGCTCAGGATCGATGTTGGTCACGATGCCAATCTGAGTCGGCAGCCGTACGAACGTTCCATCGGACTCGTCCGCCTCCACGATCATCCACTGGCCCTTGCCCAATCGCGCGTTCGAGCCCCAGTCGTTCATGATGCCGCCGGAGATGACAGTGGGATCAAACCCGCTCTGCGCAAAGATGTGGGCGATGAGGGATGTCGTCGTCGTCTTGCCGTGCGTGCCAGTGACCGAGACTGTGGAATAAAGCCGCATCAGCTCGGCCAGCATCTCGGCCCGGCGGATAACGGGCAGACCCTTTGCCCGCGCTGCTTCGAGCTCCGGATTACCGGCCTTGATCGCACTTGAGATCACGACCGAGCGCGCGCCAACGAGATTGACCGGATCGTGCCCAATGAAAACGCGCACGCCATTGGCACGTAGGCGCCGTACGTTGGCGCTATCCTTTTGATCGCTGCCCTGGACCGAATAGCCCTTCTCTAGCAGGATCTCGGCAATGGCGCTCATCCCGATGCCGCCAATGCCAATGATATGGAAAGTCCCGATCTCGCGGGGCATCTGCATGGCTGTCGTTCCCCTGCTCCCTTTTGCCGCTGACTAAAGCCGACAGCTTCGTGGCTGGCTCATGGCGGCGGCTGCGCTCAGCACTTGGCCGGCCCAACAATCAACTCGTCAACGAGGTCTGCCAGCCGTACTACTGCATCGGGCCGTCCCAAACTCTTGGCAACCATAGCAACTGTGGCAAGTTTGCCTGAATCTGCGAGCAGAGCCTCGATTTCGCACCCTAGACGCTCTTGGGAAAGATCCTTCTGTTCGATACACCAAGCTGCGCCCGATTCGGCAAGCCTCATGGCGTTCTGGAGTTGATCATTGTCGAGTGCATGCGGCAAAGGAACCAGGATTGACGGGCGTCCGATGACGGTCAGCTCAGCAATTGTCGAGGCCCCGGAACGCGCAATGACCAGGTGCGCACTCGCGATCTGGTGGGGCAAATCGCGAAAGAAGGGGGAAACCTTGGCGGGGATGCCGATCGCACGGTAGGCGGCGACGACACCGTCCAGATCCTCCTCGCGCGCTTGGTGCACAACACGGAGGCGGCGGCGCAGATCCGCCGGCAGCCGTGCCAGCGCAGGCGGCACCGTCTCGGAAAAGAAGCGCGCGCCCTGACTGCCGCCGAAAACGAGCAGCGCGATCTCAGCGCGGCTGCCGGGCGGCGAATAGGGCCGGTTTGCGCAATCAATGACGGCTGAGCGAACAGGGTTCCCAGTAAACCGGGCCTTAGCGCTCAGCTCGGCACCCAAAAACTTCGTCGACTCAAACGACGTGGCAATGCGGGTAACGCGCTTAGCCAGCATGCGGTTGGCGCGCCCCAGAACGGCATTCTGCTCGTGCATGGCGGTCGGAATGCCGCGCAAGCTGGCAGCCATGAGGGGCGGAAACGTCGGATAGCCACCAAATCCAATGACGGCCTTGGGCTTAATCTTGCCAAGGAGGCCATGAGCCGCCACAAGCCCGCGCCCGAGCATCCACGCCGTTTGCGCCAATGCAATCGGAGACCTGCCGGCGAGCGTCGCGGCCGGCACTTGATACACGTTGCGCGCGGGAAAGCCGGTTCCATACCGGTCGCCTCGCATGTCGGTCACGAGATCGACACGACGACCACGGCGTGCCAGCTCTTCGGCGAGTGCCTGCGCGGGAAACAGGTGCCCGCCCGTGCCGCCCGCCGCGAGCAGGACCGATGTCTCCACGTTTGTCACTTTCGTATGGGCCCCGTGGGCTGCAAATCGGCGACAGTAGGTCCCAATCGTGGCTTCTTGAGGCGCGCAGGGTCGGGCCGGTGCCGTGTCAGAGCGAGCAGCATGCCAAGCGAGATTGAGACCGCAATCATCGAGGAGCCGCCCGCCGAAATGAAGGGCAGCGTGATGCCTTTGGCTGGCAGCAGTCCGACATTTACGCCCATATTGATCAGTGCCTGTAGCCCGAATAGCAGCGCGAGGCCCTGAATGGATAAACGCGTTGCGCGATCGGGCTCCCGCGTCGCGGCCTTAAGAGCGCGCATGACGACGAAGGCGAAAAGACCCAGCAGGACCAGACACGCGACAACGCCATACTCCTCGGCTACCACCGCGAAAATGAAATCGGTGTGCGCGTCTGGAAGCACCGTCTTGATCGTCCCTTCACCCGGCCCGCGACCCAAGAACCCGCCTTCGGAGAACGATTGGATCGCGCGATCAATTTGTGAATGATCGCCGGGCGTCGGTGCAAGAAACCGATCGAAGCGCAAGCGCACGTGATCGAATGTCGTGTACGCGAATACCGACCCAAGCGCACCGCAGATGCCAACGATCACGGCACCGAGCAGTGGTTGCCCAGACAGATAGTAGAGAGCGCCCCACACCATGATGATGAGCAGCATCTGACCGATGTCGGGCTGGGCCAGCAAGAGCCCGGCCATGAGCACCACGATAAAGACGGCGATAGGAATGGCCGGCATGTCGTTGCGCCGTTGGCTTTCGGCAAAGAGCCAGGCCGACAAAATGACGAATGCAGGCTTCGCAAATTCCGAGGGTTGCAGCGAATGTCCGAAAAGCGAGAGCCATCGCCGCGCGCCCTGGATTTCCGGGCCAATAAAGTGCACGGCGATCATACCGGCGATTGCGGCGGCAAATAGCGCCAGCGAAAAGCGGCGCACGGCGAGCGGCGAGAACAGTGAAACCACCAGCATGGTCACTATGCCAGCGGCTGAGAAGATCACATGCCGCTCGACGAAGTAGTACGTTGGCAGGCCCTTCTTGATGGCGACCGCCGGGCTTGCGGCGAGTGAAAAGACCAATCCCACCCCGACGATCGTCAGAATCGCGACCAGCAGCACGTGATCGACGGTGAACCACCAATCGGCAACCCGGCTTCTATCAGCGCGCGATACCCTCATGCCGCCCTCGTCTTAAGCACAATTCCAGGCAATGCAGTGACGAGGTTCCGGAAGGCATCGCCGCGTATCTCGAAGTTGCGGTACTGATCGAACGAGGCGCACGCTGGCGACAAGAGTACGACTGGCTCGCGTGCAGCGCTGGCTGCGGCGTCGCGCGCGGCCGCAGCTACCGCGACGTTTAGCGTGCCGCAGCGCTGAAATGGCACCTTGCCGTCGAGTGTCGCGGCGAATTCATCTGTCGCTTCGCCGAACAGATAAGCTTTTGCAACGCGCGGAAAGTAAGCCTCCAGGCTCGTAATGCCCCCATTCTTCGCCTTGCCGCCAAGGATCCAATAGATGTCGCCGGAAAATGACTGCAGTGCCTTCTCAGCAGAATCAGCGTTTGTTGCCTTTGAATCATTGATGAAGAGCGTGCGGCCCACTTTCCCGAGTTCTTCCATACGGTGCGCGAGCCCCGGGAAACTCTTCATATGCGTGGCAATTTCTTCTTTTTCCAACGGAGCAGGCAGCAACATAAGCGCGGCAGCAGCAGCACAGGCATTCTCGGCGTTGTGCACACCACGCAGCGAGCCAATGCCGAAAAGGTCCGCGACCTGTATCGCTTCGCCGTGCTCTTTGAGAACTACGTTTGCACCGTCAATGCCGACCTCGCATTCGTAGCCCGGCTGCGCCGAAATCCTAAAAATCGCCTGCGGACCTTCACCGCGAATACCCGAACGCAAATCGTCAACGATCGCGCGGCAGTAGCGATCATCTACGCCAATGACAGCCCTCTTGGCGCCCCGCGGCAATCGCCCTTTCACAGCCGTGTAGTTGTCGATCGTACCGTGCCGGTCGAGATGATCGGGCGTGATGTTCAATAACACGCCGACTGTGGCATCGAGGCTCGGCGCCAAGTCGATCTGATACGATGAGCACTCCACGACATAGTGGCGCCCCGGCGCGAATGGCCGGAGCGAAAGCATGGCTGTGCCGATGTTGCCGCCCACCTCGACGTCGCGGCCAGCCGCGCGCAGAATGTGAGCAATCAGCGCCGTCGTCGTCGATTTGCCGTTGGTACCGGTGATCGCGATTAAGGGCACATCGAATGGTTGAATGCGCCGCTCGCGCGCAAAGAGCTCCAGATCGCCGATTACCTCCACCCCAGCGAGCTTCGCAGCCTTCACCGTCCAATGCGGTTCGGGATGAGTGAGAGGCACGCCCGGCGCCAACACCAGCGCGGCGCAGGTGAGCCAATTCGCCTCTTGCAGGTCCACGATGGGAATGCCGGCGGCCACCGCGGCCTTGCGACTGGCCTCGTTGTCGTCCCAGGCTGCAACCTTTGCACCGCCCTCAATCAGGGCTTGCGCGGTTGCCATCCCCGATATGCCGAGGCCAAAGACCGCAACGGGCTTGCCAGCCAAAGTTGTGATGCGAATCATGCACGGAATCTAACGCAATTCTCTCAAGGCCGTGTCGCAGATCAGCGCAGTTTCAGCGTGGCCAGCCCGAGAAGCGCCAGTACGACGGAAATGATCCAAAAGCGCACAACGACAGTCGATTCCTGCCAGCCCTGCTGCTCGTAGTGGTGGTGCAGTGGCGCCATTCGGAATACACGTCGGCCTGTCATTTTGTACGAGGCGACCTGGATGATCACCGAAAGCGTCTCCAGCACGAACAGGCCGCCAACGATGGCAAGCACGATCTCGTGCTTGGTGGCCACCGCTATGGCGCCCAAAGCGCCACCCAAGGCGAGCGACCCTGTGTCGCCCATGAAGATCATAGCCGGCGGCGCGTTGAACCACAGGAAGCCAAGGCCTGCGCCGATCAGCGCGCCGCAAATGATGGACAATTCGCCGGTGCCCGCCACGTAGTGGATTTGCAGGTACTGAGCGAACTTCGCGTTACCGATCAAATACGCGATAAGCCCAAAGGTCGCCGCCGCGATCATCACGGGCACGATCGCAAGCCCGTCGAGACCATCAGTGAGGTTGACGGCGTTGCCTGCCCCAGCAATCACGAGCACGCCAAGGAGGATAAAAAACGGCCCGAGGTGAAACACCAGGTTCTTGAAGAAGGGAACGGTAAGCACACCTGATATCTCCGGCGGTCCAAGCCACATCACGCACGCCGTGGCAATCGCTGCCACGAGTATCTCAACGCCCAGCCGCACGCGGCCAGAAAAGCCAGACGTAGTGCGTTGCGTCACCTTCAGGAAGTCGTCGTAAAAACCGACGCCGCCATAGGCGAGCGTTACACCCAAAACAATCCAGATGTAAGGGTTGCTGAGATTGGCCCACAGCAGCGTTGAGACGGTGACGCCGGCCAAGATCATGAGCCCGCCCATCGTTGGCGTGCCCATTTTCAGAAGATGCGTCTCAGGTCCATCTTCGCGGATCGGCTGGCCTCTGCCCTGCTTGACGCGCAATAGGTCGATGATCCCGGGGCCAAACAACATCACGAATATAAGCGCTGTGAAGATCGCCCCGCCGGTGCGGAAGGTGATGTATCTGAAAACGTTCAGCACCCCGATCTGGTCGCTGAAGTTCACGAGTTCGTAGAGCATCCCTCACCCTCCGATGGCGATCATTGCAGCGACTAAGCGCCCCGGTCCGCCCCAACACAATCTTTTTCACCGCTACGCATCAGCGCGTCCACAAGCGGCGCCATACGCGATCCGAGCGAACCCTTGATCATCACCACGTCGCCGCCCCTTACTGTTGCGACGAGCGCGGCCTCGATGCCATCTGACGTATTGGCCCATTCACCCTGGCGGTCCGCCGAAAGCACCTGAAACAGGCGCTGCATATGGGGCCCACAGGCAAAGACCAGATCAGCCTCAGCGGCGTCAACTGCTTCCTTCAAATCCTCGTGCAGGCGGCGCGCTTCCTGGCCTAATTCGAGCATATCGCCGAGGACCGCAATACGGCGCGGATATTGTTCGCGCGGCACAGTGGCCATAGCTGCAAGGGCGGAGCGCATCGAGGCCGGATTGGCATTATAGCTTTCATCGACAAGCAGAATCGCACCATCTGCGCGCTTCACCTCAATGCGCGCTCCCCGGCCCTTCGCCGCCTTGAGGTCGGCAAGCGCACCAACCCCGCTCTCCACGTCCGTGTTAAGCGCGAGGAGTGCGGCGACAACGGCAAGTGAATTCTGCACAATGTGTGCTCCGGGCGCGCCTAATCGATAGGCAACACGTTTTTCTCCAACCCGCACGACGACATCGGAGCCGCCCGCCCCCAGCGTTAAGACTTCCGCACGCACATCCGCCGCCGCGTTCTGGCCAAACGAAATGATATAGGCGCCATGCGCGCGTGCGCGCTGCTCTAGGAGCGCGAAGAAGTCGTTGTCGCGATTGAGCACCGCGGTGCCGCCCGCCTCCAACCCCGACAAGATCTCTGCCTTGGCCTCGGCAATGGCGACGACCGAGTCGAAGAATTGCAGGTGAACCGGCTCCACCGCGGTTATGATGGCAACGTGCGGGCGCACCAGCTTCGTGAGCGGCGTGATTTCGCCCGCATGGTTCATACCGATCTCGAATACGCCGTAGCGTGAATCCGCCGGCATACGCGCAAGTGTCAGCGGCACGCCCCATTGATTGTTGAACGACTTCTCGGCCGCATGCGTCTTTCCCAAACGGGTAAGACACGCGCGCAGCGCTTCCTTGGTTCCGGTCTTGCCGACGCTGCCCGTCACGGCGACGATGCGAGCACTGCTACGCGCGCGCGCTGCACGTGCAATTGCCTCCAAGCCTTTGAGCGGATCATCGACGCGTAGAAGAGCACCGTCCGCCGGCGTGCGCGTATAGTTGTTTCTAACGATCGCAGCGGGTGCACCACGCTTAAACGCAGCCGGCACAAACGCGTGACCGTCGCGCTTATCTGTCAGCGCAACGAACACTTCACCCGGTGCGATCGCACGCGTGTCGATGGAAAAACCCGCGATGGGAACGGCCGGTGTCCCGTCCGCCACGCCACCCGCAGCGCGCACCAGCTCCTCCCACGTCCATAATGCTTCGACCATCCTGTCAGGCGCGCTCCAGCGCTTTGCGCAGCTCGTCGTGATCTGAGAAGGGAAGCACTTTATCACCCACGATCTGACCGGTTTCGTGACCTTTTCCGGCCACAACGAGCACATCGCCCTCCTCCAGCATGGCAACGCCGGCGCCAATGGCTTCGGCGCGGTCGCCAATCTCCTGTGCCCCTGCCGCCGCCGCCATGATCTCCGCGCGGATCGCCTCAGGTTTCTCGCTGCGCGGATTGTCGTCGGTGATGATCACCACGTCTGCGTTCTCGACTGCGATTTGGCCCATCAACGGCCGTTTGCCCTTATCGCGATCACCGCCGCAGCCAAGCACACAGATGAGCTTTCCCGTCGCGAATGGGCGTAGCGCAGCGAGCATCGCGGCGAGCGCCTCAGGCTTGTGCGCATAGTCTACGGCCGCGAGACCACCGCGCACTTGGCCCACGATCTCCAGACGGCCCTTTACACCCTCAAGGCTTTGCAGCGCGGGCAGCACGCGTCCTGCCGGCTCTCCCGTCGCAATCGCAAGGCCCGCCGCAACGAGTGCGTTGGAGGCTTGGTATTCGCCGAGCAGCGGCAAACGAATATCGAATGAGCGCCCGTCGTGCCCCACCGACAAGCGCTGCGCGAAGCCTTCGCGCGTCAGCCGTTCCAATCTTAGGCCCTCGCCCTTGCGACCAACGGTAAGTACATTCCGCCCGCTCTCCTGCGCCTTCTTTACGACCTCTTCAGCACCTGCGCCGTCGGCGCTCACAACGGCAGTCCCCCCCTCCGGCAAAAGCTCGGAGAAGAGTCGCAACTTGGCGGCAAGGTAAGAGTCCATCGAGGGATGATAGTCGAGGTGATCGCGTCCCAGGTTGGTAAAGGCTGCTGCCTTGAGGGTCACGCCGTCGAGACGGTATTGATCGAGGCCATGTGAGGACGCCTCAAACGCAACGTGCGTCACGCCATCGTCCGCGAGCTCAGCCAATGTTTCGTGAAGCGTGACGGGATCGGGCGTAGTCAACGAGCCGTAGACGCCGCCATCCGGCGTCATTAAGCCTATGGTGCCAATTGAAGCGGCCCTGTACCCCAGCGTTGTGAAAATCTGGCGCGCGAACTCTACGACCGACGTCTTGCCGCTCGTCCCGGTCACCGCAACGGCCGTCTCCGGCTGCAAGCCGAAAAAGCGCGCAGCCATGATAGCCAGCTCGCGACGCGGCTCGCGCGCACGCAAAATTGGAACATTGTTTATCTTGGGTACTTTGGCGTCCTCACTCGCGAGAACTGCGATCGCGCCCTTGGAGACGGCATCTTCAATAAAGCGCGCACCGTCAAGCTTGGCACCGGCGATCGCGACGAAGACGAATCCGGGACGCACGAGGCGACTATCAGCCGTTAGGCCGGTGACCCGTAAGCCCCCGGCGGCATCTGGGACCCGCGCTTCGGGCCCGAAGAGGGAAGAAAGAAGCATGCTGCTCTAGTCCGCGTTAGGGGACGCGTCACCGAGTTTCATATTTGGCGAGGCGTTTGGCGTCAAACGCCTGACTGGATTGCCCAGCCGCCGCATGGGATGTGGGCAGAAGGCCCAGTAGCGGCCCGATGCGCCTAATGATGCGGCCGGCTGTTGGCGCAGCGTTTCTGCCAGCAAGCACCTCCCCGCCCGAATCCCCGGTTCCTTTCGGCTCAAAGAGCAGCACAAACACCAGGTATTTCGGCTCATTCATAGGAAAGGCAGCAAGGAACGACGAGATAACCGCATCCTCTTTATAGCCGCCCGGGCCTGGGATCTCCGCCGTGCCCGTTTTGCCGCCGACAGGATAACCTGCAACGTTCGCCCGCTTTCCGGTGCCTACCGGGTCGGTGACGTTGCGGCGCATGATTTTGCGGATGTCACCACTGGTTGCTTGCTTGATGAGCCGCACCTTAGCACTTGCGGTATTAGGCTGGCGCTTGACGAACGTCGGTAGCACGCGGTGACCACCGTTGAGGAGCGTGGCCACGGCGGCTGCGAACTGCAGTGGGGCCACCGCAATTCCATGGCCGTAAGACATGGTGATGATCTCAGCGTCTTGCCACTGGCCGGGAACTTGCGGGGCAGCGATCGGCCCGATTTCGGTCCTCATAGGATCGAGGAGCCGCAGCCGCTTGAAGAACTCGCGAGATCGCTGAGGGCCGGCCTCAAGCGCTAGCACTCCAGCGCCGACGTTTGAGGACCGAATGAAGATGTCCGCCACTGACAACGGCCGGCCGGCGGGATGCAGATCGCGAATTGTAAATCGACCTGCGGTGAGCGGCTCGCGCACGTCCACCATCGTGTTGAGAGAGACAATCGCATTGTCGAGGGCCATCGCAACAGTGACGGTCTTGAAGACGGATCCGAGTTCGAATGTGCTGCTGGCGACTTTGTCGACTCGCTTGAGATCAAGGCTCATGGTCGGCCGTGCGGGATCGATATCGGGAAGCGATGCGGAGGCCAAGACCTCTCCCGTATTGATGTCGAGTACGATGCCGGCCGCCCCCTCCGCGCCAAACCGGCGTACCGCCGTCGCAAGCTCTTCTTCCACCGCGTGCTGCACACCTATGTCGAGCGAAAGGCGCGCTGGCACGCGCTGAGCCAGCGTCGCGCCGTGCACCGCTTCCACGCCGACCACCTCATCGAGATAGCGCTCAAAGCCGGCGACCCCCTTGTTGTCGATGTTGACGTGACCCAGCACGTGTCCGGCGAGCGCACCACCTGGATAGGCGCGCCGCAGCTCACGGCGAAATGCAAGCCCGGGCAGGCCGAGGTTATGAATGCGTTGTGCCATCTTGGGCGAGAGGCCGCGTCGGATCCAAACGAAGCGGCGGTTGCGGTTGGAAAGCTGTTTGCGCAGCTCAGCCTGATTGATGCCGGTAAAGATGACGGCAAGCTTCTCGACGACCTCGTCGCGATCGAGCACGCGCGCGGGATCGGCGAACAGCGACTGCACCCCAACGTCGGTCGCAAGCAACCGGCCGTGACGATCAACAATATCGGGCCGCGCGAAACTCTCTGCGATGGTCTCGGTGAGCGAAGACGAGGCAAGGAAGTGGCTCGACAGCGCAAGGCGGACGAGTTGTCCCGCAACTGCCACGAAGGCTAATGCTATGGCCAAACTGGCAAGAAA
>Ga0114925_10001476_pt1 | contig 11630 bp, 11 predicted proteins | sample SumtaG_2_FD_87287 | JGI IMG/M metagenome (GOLD analysis project Ga0114925, IMG submission 87287) | Deep subsurface microbial communities from Indian Ocean to uncover new lineages of life (NeLLi) - Sumatra_00607 metaG | ecosystem: Environmental > Aquatic > Marine > Oceanic > Sediment | place...
AACAAATCATACAAACCAATTTTTCATGGATACCAATAAAGGAGAACATATCCATAAAAGAAGCATTAAATAGAGTTTTAGCCTCAGATATTACTGCTCCTATAGATAATCCCCCATTTGATAGATCTTTAATGGATGGATTTGCAGTTAGAGCCGAGGATACCTTTGATATCGATGAAATACATCCAAAAACATTCAAAATTATTGATACAGTACCCGCGGGAAGGCCAAGTAATATCAAGATTGATAACTCATTAAATTGTATTGAAATATCAACAGGTGCACCAATACCAAGTGGAGCTGATGCAGTTATAATGGTTGAACATACCTCAAGAATAAGTGATAGTAAAGTAAAAATTTTTCGTGGTGCTTCTCTATATGATAATATTGATCCACAAGGATCAGATATAATGTATGGTGAGACAGTATTGCGTGAAGGGAATATTCTAACTCCAGTTAGATTGGGAATAATTGCTGCATTAGGACTAAACAAAATAGAGGTCAATAAACAATTAAGAGTCGGGATATTATCCTCTGGAGATGAAATTATTCCACTTGGTTCTACTCTGACTCCTGGAAGTTTATATGATTCTAACTCGACTGTACTTGAAGGGTTGCTCAAAGAAATTGGAATTGTTCCAATTAATTTTGGTATTTGTCCAGATAATCCAAAAAAACTGATGAATAGTATTTCCCAAGCAATTAAAAAAGTTGATATTCTCTTAATATCAGGGGGTACCTCTGCAGGTGAAGGAGACTACTCCTATCGTTCGATTACAGATCTTGGAGGTAATTTACTTTTTCATGGTGTTGCTATGAAACCAGGAAAGCCATTAGCAGTAGGAATTCTAAAAGATTCTCTAATTGTAACCTTACCTGGTTTTCCTGCGTCTGCAATATTATCTTTTAACTCTGTAATTTTACCTCTCATCCATAAATGGATGAAAATTCCAATAAAACAGAGAGAGAATATTAATGCATTGTTAAAACAGAAAATTCGAAATACTACAGGTAGAACTAATTTTAAACACGTTCATATAATCAAAGATAATGACAAATTCGTTGTATTTCCAGTTAGAGGTACTAGTGGATCATTAACAATGTTAGAACGAGCTGATGGATTTTTAACTATTGAAGAAAACAAAGAATTCTTATTATCAGGGGATAGAGTAGATGTTGCTTTACTAAAAGATAAAATGATTCTGCCTGATGTAGTATTTATTGGGAGCCATGATTTTATCATTGATCATTTATTTAAAATTTTTAGAAAGAAATATCCTGAATATCATATAAAACTGATATACGTCGGATCGTCAAAAGGGTTCTCTGCAATTAACATTGGAGAATGTGATATTGCAGGAGTCCATTTATTAGATGAAAAAACTGGAGAATATAATCTCCCTTTCATTGATAAGTGGAACATGCGTGAAAAAATCACATTAATCAAAGGATATACAAGATTGCAGGGTTTATATGTCCCAAAAGGTAATCCTAAAAGAATTAAAAATCTTAAAGATTTACTAAATAAAGAAATTACCTTTTTAAACCGTAATAAAGGTTCAGGTACGCGAATACTTCTTGATATATTGTTGTCAAAATTGAATTTGCAAGATAATCTATCCCAGAAGAATATGAAGAAATTATTAAAGGGATTCAGCACAGTAGCTTATTCACATAGTGCTACAGCTAATGCTGTGGCTCAAGGGAGGGTTGATGTATCAATTGGAATTAAAATATATGCAAATCTTCTCGGTATAGATTTTATACCGCTTTCGGAAGAAAAATACGACTTTTTAGTCAGAAAAAAAAGCCAATTAAAACCTGGATTAAGAAAATTATTTGATCTGTTTCATTCCTCAGATTTTCGTCAATCTGTGAATAATCTTATAGGAAAGGTGGAATGGGGTAATAACAGTCATATTTCTGACATAGAATGAGTCTTTAAAGTAAAAACATTAAAATAGAATTACTTCAAACCGTAAATTACTTTGAAGGGTTAAAAAAAAGATTTTGGCATTAAATCAAAACATTGAGGTACGATGTTTGAACCAAAGATTATTACAGATATCGATTGGAATCACAATAGTAGTTCTTGGAGGAAGTACATTATTTCTCATGGCACAGAATAACATAGCTGAAACTATCATCCTTGCTACAACCACTTCAACCGAGAATTCAGGCATTTTAGATTATATTCACCCGATAATGACAGAAGATACTGGAATTACTGTTAATGTTGTCGCTGTGGGTACAGGTGCGGCATTAGAAAATGCTAGAGGTGGTTTAGCTGATGTAGTAATAGTCCATGCACGAAGTCTTGAGGATGAATTTATTCAGGAGGGTTATGGACTCCATCGTGTAGATTTGATGTTTAACGATTTTATAATTATAGGACCATCAAGTGATCCTGCAAATATAAGGGGTAAATCTAATGCTAGTGAAGTATTTTCACTCCTTTACTTAGCAAGAGACAATATTACCTTTTTTAGCCGTGGTGACAACTCAGGAACACATGTTAAAGAATTAATACATTGGGAGTTAGCAAATATCGAAATTAAGCAAGATAACATAACATGGGCACATTTAAATCCTTGGTATTTAGAAACTGGATCAGGTATGGGACAAACATTAACTGTTGCTTGGATAGCCAATGGTTACACATTTTCTGATAGAGGAACTTGGCTTTTCATTAAGGATAATTTAGATAATAAACTAGAAATGCTAGCAGAAGGGGCTCCTGAATGGATGAACTCATACGGAGCAATTCTAGTGAATCCTGAATCAATCACTTCTCGAAATATTAATTTCGATGCTGCTAAAAGATATGTTCAATGGCTAATTTCAGATAAAGGACAAAATCTAATAGGAAATTATACAATGAATGATTTTCAAGCTTTCTTTCCTGACTTTAGAAACCACTTACATGAAATGTCAGCAGAAGAATTAGGTTTTTGGGGAATAACACAATCAGTATCCATGTATACAATGACATCAGCATTTAAAAGGAGAAAAATATCTAAAAATGGCATCTGATATACTAAGCTCAATCATTCAGGCTATAACCCTGATTATCACTTTAGATCCCGAAGTAATGCAGATTACTCTTCTCTCTCTTCGTGTTTCACTTATAGCCGTTATTTTGTCTTCTCTGATTGGAATACCTACAGGTATATATCTTGGTTTATTGCGTTTTAGAGGAAAAACATTTCTTTTAACATTCATAAACACTGCAATGGCCTTCCCTCCTGTTGTGATGGGGTTGTTTATTTTCATTTTATTCTCAGAATACGGTCCTTTTGGACAGGTTGGGATTTTATTAACAGATACTGTATTAATACTAGTTCAATTTCTCCTTGCCCTTCCTATTATTATTGGATTATCAGCAAGTACAATGGCTAATGTTGATTCTAAGTTAGTAGAAACAGCAACAACACTTGGTGCTAATCAAAAACAAAGATTCATACTTTTAATCCGTGAAGCCCGTATTGAGTTATTTGCAGCAGCTATAGCTGCCTTTGGCGCCGCAATTTCTGAAATTGGTGCTGTTCAAATTGTAGGAGGTAATATTCGCTTTAAAACTCGAACATTGACAACTGCGATAGGGAGAGAAATTTCAGCTGGAAGATGGGAATTTGCTTTAGCGCTGGGTTTTATTCTGTTATTGGCAGCTTTTCTTGTTAATGTATTTCTAACATACTTGCAGCACTCAAAACGAATATTCTGGAGATCTGATTAAATGGTTACATCTATAATAGAGCTAAAGGATGTCAACTTCACCCCTGAAGGTTCCATAGAACCTATAATTAAAAATATTAATCTAGATCTGTATTCAGGAGAAATTTTAGGAGTAATTGGACCATCGGGATCAGGTAAAACCACTCTCTTGAAAACATTAGCCCTACTATTAGATAAAAATCTCACTAAAGGATTATACAAATATAATAAAATGCAGGTTTTGCCTGAAATAAATGGAGCAACATCAAAACTAGTTGATATTAGGAAAAATTTGATTTATATTCATCAACATCCAGTCTTGTTTAAAGGGTCAGTACTGCAAAATATCAAAATAGGTCTGAATATTCGAGGAATGGATTTTATTAAACATCAAATTGATTCTCTCTTGAGAGATTTTCGACTTATTAAATTAAAAAATAGAGATGTCAAATCATTATCAGGTGGAGAATTACAACGTGTTTGTTTGGTCAGAGCCATGATATTAAAACCTCAAGTTCTTATCCTTGACGAACCTACACAAAATCTTGACCCTTCAAATGTAGAAAATATCGAAAAGAACATTATACAATACATAAAAAGCGATAGTGCCAGCGTTGTTATCGCTACGCATAATTTTTTTCAAGCTCAACGTATTGCACACAGAACTGCAGTACTAATTAATAGAGAGATTGTTGAGGTAGGAAAAACTAAAGAACTTTTTACTTCACCTAAAAATGTAATCACCAGAGAATTTCTAACGGGAAAAATGGTCTACTAATTCTAGGAGAAAAATAAATGTCAATAGATATTTCAGAAAAAGAAGTAATAAAGCGAGTTGCTACTGCCAAAGGAACACTTTATCTATCTAAAGAAACGATATCAAGGATACTATCAAAGAATGTTCAAAAAGGTGATCCTTTAGAAAATGCAAGATATGCTGCTATCCATGCAATCAAAAAAACACCGGAATTAGTATTTATGGCACATCCAATTCCAATAGAGGGAATAAAAACAGATTTTACAATAAATAAAGATGAAGGAGCTATCATCGCGACCGTTTCTGTATATACCACAGCTAAAACTGGTGTTGAAATAGAAGCATTAGCAGGTGTGATGAACAGTTAACTAGCTATTTTTGATATGGTAAAGATGTATGAGAAAGACAGTACAGGAAACTATCCAGACTCATCACGAATTGATAATGTGTACGTAGTCCTAAAAAGTAAAAAATAGGAATCATAGAGGAAAATGTATGACCACTCGTGAATTACATATCAAGGATAAAGATATTCGCTTAACAGGAAGTATAATCGTTATAAGTGACTCATTATCTAAAATTGGGGAGAGAAAATGGCAAAAACTAGATACGTCAGCAAAAAAAGCATCTGAAATATTACTAGATCATGGAATAAAAATAAAAAAATCAGTCGTGATACCAGATGAGATAGATAGAATACAAGAACTTGTTAATAATGAAGTAAATGATCAAATCTCTTTAATTTTGACTATTGGTGGAACTGGGATATCCCATCGTGATATTACAGTAGAAGCAATTCAACCATTACTCGAGAAAAAATTAATTGGGTTTGGTGAGTTATTTAGAAGTCTAACATTTAAGGAAGTTGGAACGGTTTCTATTATGACTCGTGCATTAGCTGGTGTAATCAAAAGATCGTGTATCGTATCACTTCCAGGATCTACAAATGCGGTTGAACTAGGAACAAATTTGATCGTAAAGGAACTCTTACATATTATTAATCTTAGGAGATAAAATATTTTGATATCAATACTTTCTAAAGGCTTAATAGTAGAGAAAGATAGTGTAACACTTGAACAAATAATAGAAGATGTTAGAAAGAACGTAAATTTTGGGAAAGCAGGTGATATCATTTCATTTACAGGCACAGCAAGAGAAACAAGTATCTTATCAGAGAAAAAGGTTAAACAAATCGAAATTCAAGCTTATAAAGAGCTAGCAGAAAAACAACTATCACAGATATGTGAAGAATTAATTAATCAATACGACCTGATAGATGCACGAGTTATACATTATACAGGATTTTTTAAAGTTGGGGAAACTCTGGTAAACTGTGTAGTCGCTTCTAAGCATCGTAAAGAGGGTTTTAAAGCCCTTAGCCAAATGATAAACGAATATAAGCATAGAGCTTATATTTTCAAATGTGAAATATATACAGATGGTAGTCTTAACTGGATTTCGACAGAGAAAGAAGAGAAAGTACAAGAATAATATAGGTTCTCATAGATAATTCTATTTGTTTAGGTGATTTAACCAATAGGGACTTTTTAATGAAATAGCTTTATGGAACAACCCTTTTAAATTTTCAGAACTTGCTCCAAGACGCATTGGACCAATAATATCTATTAAATTATCTTCACGCATCAAACAAGGCTTTAAATAACCGTCAAATGTGATTCTTATGCGATTACAATGCTCACAGAACGCTGAATTATGAGTTGGTGTCACTAATTCAATAACCAGTCCACTAGGCAATGTAAAACATTCTCTCATATTTTTACTTCTGAAAAATCTTGATGAGGAATTATTGATTAACCAAGGACGGAATGTTTCCCTCAAATTAACATAGTAATTAGTAAAGAAGTCATTCCCAATTACAGAAGTCTGAACCAATTCTATTAATTGTAAATGAATAGGTGTCATCGATGAATGTAAAAGGGTTTCTATAAATTTAACCATATTAACAAATTCTTCTTCATTAAAATTTTTTAAAATTAACATATTTATTTTAAGTAAAGAGAATTTCAATTCCGTAACAGCAGTTATACCGCGAAGTACAGGAGAGATACTCCCTTTTGATAAAAATCTATAACGATCTGGTTCAAGAGTGTCTAATGAAACATTAATACGATTTACACCGTTTTCAAACAAATCTGATGCAAATTTAGAAAGGAGTATTCCATTTGTGACAATAGATAGATCTTCAATAAATGGTTTAGATGCAATACGTTGTAATATCTCTATAATATCTTGACGGGTAAGGAGTTCTCCCCCAGTTGCTTTTATAGCACGTACTCCAAAATTTCCTCCAATGTCAACAAGCTTAGATATTTCTTCGCTTGTCATTGGAGACCTGAAATTAGAAGAATCACTTTGCCCCTCACGATGACAATATATACATCTTAAATTGCATTTGGAAGTCATAGAAATCCTAATGTCTTTTATAAAGGGGAATGACATCGATTATTAGGGAAAATGTAAATAATAGTTTTAACTTTTCCTTCGAATATCTCAAATTATCGATTGAACTATTAAGAGATATTCTTGAGAGAACTAAAAAAAACACACACCTGATTCATCGAGATCTGGCAGCGTAAACAAACACTTCCCTAGAGCCCTATCAAAAAATTCCTCACTCACAATGAAATATCTAAAAATCCAGAACAAGGAATAAGGAACTACACCTATACTCGCCTGAGCGGGAATATTAAACAGTATTTAACGCTCTAGCGAGTACTATGAGAGTACAGCCTCTCATACCCGTCATAAACTTTATAAAGCTCATTCTGTAAAAAATGGTTGGAGATTTCATATAAAGACCTCTGCAATCCCTATTTCCCTAATCACAAATAATCAAGTCTTTTCATGCAGGAAGATAACTTTTCAAGAAAAATAGAAGTTATCATAAGACTGTAAAAGTTAGGATAGATTTTATTTTGTGCAGCATGATAAAAAGTAAACCAAAAACTATCGGAATCCTGTGGGTTGGAGGTAAAAGTTCACGTTTTAGAAATTCGACCAAAATTGATGTCAAATCCTCTAATAAAAGTAAGATATATGCTCTATTAAAAAATAAACCACTTTTTTTTTGGGTTTTGAATGCACTTTCAGCAGTTGTTGATAACTGTGTTTTATCTTTCAATTCATTTAATCAATATGAAACATTCAAAGAATACATTGACCAATCGTCAATTAATATACAGCATTTTAGTAAAGTAATTGATTCACCCTCAATAATCTCTAAAGGGCCCCTTCAAGCACAATTAACTGTTCTGAATGAATATAAAGAAGCAAGGATGATACTTACAGTTAGTTCAGATATGCCATTTATTCCAACTATGTTGTTAAGAGATTTATCTACAGAATCAACAACAATTAGTACAGTTCAAACACCTAATCAAATTTTAGAACCTCTGGTAAGTTCATATCTTTTGAGAAAAATGAGATTTGGAGTGAAATTTCTATCAAAGATTCCTTTTGGCCGAGCCGACGATCTCCACCGAGGAGTTGATTCATTATCGGTATATATTCCTCCACCGAATTATCCTTCAAAAAGAACTCCATGGAATTTAAACATCAATTACAAACACGAATTGGAGGAATTGAATTTACAAAGAGAGGAATCGAATGATAGAAAAGTTTCAATGGACGATCCACCTCCCAAAATTAAAAAAAAAACAATTTTGAATTCTAGTAACAATTCATCCAAGCTATCGGACATTGTACAAGGAGATTTAGATCAACACCTTAACGAAAGCGAATCGTTTAAGACTCTTGCATATGATGAATTGGTTCAAGCAGGAAGCTATTTTTATGGAGGAAAGTATGCAGAATACATTGCCTATCATTCTAAACTTAAAGAAAAAGTAAATAACTGGTACTTGAAAGCAGCTACAAGCTATTGGGAAGAAACACAGCTTTGGCTTAACAACGATATACCATTCTTAGCAATACACTCCTTAAAAGACTGTCAATTAAGTATTAAGCGAAGTAATCACAATGTTTCATTTCTGTCCGAAGTTAATCAACATTTCTCCAAATTATCAGAACAACTCAAATTATCAAAGGGAGGCTTTTAGTGTATGGTTCGTTGGAATTCTACCTACTTAGATGCTATTATCGATGAGATTAAGAAATACTATACTCAAATTGAGTTGGAATATGGAGTAAACAAACAAGAATTCAGCTTCTTATGGGATCACTGTTACCGTGTAGCATCTATAGCAATCTGGCTTAAAAGACATAATTTAGCTTTACCTGAACATCAAAAAATTTCGGATGACGTGATTTTCCTTACAGGGCTATTACATGATTCAGGAAAATTTCAAGCATTGAAATTTAAAGAATCAAAACTTCCTGAAGAAACTTATTCAGCTTTGATAGCACAAAAACTTTTAGAGGAGTTTAAATGGGGAATTGATACAATTTCAAATATTTGCGAAGCAATAAAAGAACTTTACCAGGAAAATTCTCACAACCCTTTATCTCATCTTATTCGAGACGCAGATACGCTTTCGAAATTAGGTTTTCAAGGGTTAATGAGCTATATATCAAAATGGATCCTTAGAGGTTTACCACCTCTACAAATCGCGAAGAAAAAACTATCAATTGAATTAACATACGCTTTTAATGCAAAACACACTATGTTAACCCCCCAAGGTCGAAAGGAATCTATTAAGGAAGCTGAATGGACATTAACTTCATTTAAGAATCTACTCAATCAGTGGAGACAACAAAGAGTAATAGATTTAAAAATTCAGCATGTAATCGTTGAAAATTTTCAAATTGTTCATGTTCTAGATACAAAAAATGCCTGTAAGCACATGAAATGGAATTATTCTTTAACTTCTGGAGTAAAATGTACAAAAGTTCTAATAACTGGAAATTGTGTAAGCTGTGATATTTCAGAAAAAGAAGAATTCTGTCTTCCTCTCCTATTTAAAAGCTAGAAAATTCATATCTTAGCCTAGCTCTATTTAATCAAGAATACATCAACATCATCATCTTTTTGGAGCGTTTCGACTGCTTCAGGTATTATCACAATCCCATCAGCTTCAACAATTGTAGATAAAACACCTGAACCTGAGATGCTTATTGGAATTGCTTTGAATTTTTGTTCTGAATCTTTTTGAAGTTTAACTCTAAGAAAATCAAGACGGTTTAGTTGAGATTTTACATCAATTGAAATTTTGGCTTTAATTGTCGGAATTTCTGAAGGCTTTAATCCCATTAAAGATAATATTACAGGTTTGACTATGAATTGAAATGTAAGTAAAGCAGCAACAGGATATCCTGGAAGCCCAAAAACGAGTTTATTTTGGATTTTTGCAGCACTTATCGGTTTTCCTGGTCGAATTGAAACACCATGAAATAGTAATTCCCCAAGTTCATCAAATAATATGGGAATGTAATCCTTTGTGCCTACTGATGTCCCTCCACTCAATAATACGACATCATAACTAGCTAGTGCTTCCTGCACCGCTTTTTTTAAAGTTTCTAAGTTATCAGGAATAATACCAATGATTTTTGATTTCCAACCCTCTCTAAGAGATGAATCAAATACGTTTATACTATTAACTTCTGGAACTTGACCGATTTCCATTTTCGGTTTCCAAGGTTCCACAAGCTCATCTCCAGTAGAAAGTATTGCTAACGTTGGTGTTTTAGTCACTACAACCTTTTCAACACCTGCTGAAAGTAAAAAACCTCTATCAAATATTCTAAAACGATGACCAGCTTTGAACAATATTCTTCCCTTCTTTATGTCTTCCCCAACTTCTGACAAATTCTTTGTAGCAATAATAGGTTTTATGATATTAATTTCTGAAGGCGAAAAAGGAATAGTATTCTCTATTTTTACAACCGCGTCTGCTTCGAGAGGCATAACCCCACCTGTGGGGATTTTTATTGCTGTCCCCTTTTCTACTCTCCTATTGGGTTTTTGACCAATATTAAGCTCATCAATCACTTTTAATGTAACAGGGTTTTTATGAGAAGCTAAAGTAGTATCCTTTGATCGAACAGCAAATCCATCCATCGCGCTACGGTTAAAAGAAGGTACATTACGATTGGATCGAATATCTATCCTCAAAATTTTATCAATAATGATATAATCTTGCAATTTTATCTCATGAGAAGGAAATAGATCAAAGTTTTTCAGTACAATTTCAATTGCCTCATTTAATCTAATTTTTTTAATAAATCCCTTTGATTGAATAGCATTATGAACCATGATATTACTTACTCCGCTGAAAACCATTTTCTGTGAAGTCATTGATCTCTAATTTCTTGGTTCAGATGAGACTTGAGAAAGTTATTGATTCGACCCACAAAAGCTTTCAATGATTTATCATCATAGACATTAAAAACTGATCTGTTTTGCCAAGAAGAAATCTTTGTACCAATAATACCAGAAATAGCTAGAATTGGATTAATTTCTAATTTTAAACTATAATTCTTAAGATCTTCTTTCGTTTTGCCAGTTAATACAACAGGAATATTCTTGGGTGGAATTCTGGGTCCTTCACTGAATATAAAATCTATTGATGGAAGTACGTTTTCCTCTAGTTGTAAGAAGTGATTTAAGTCTTCAAGACTACCCCGTTTAGTTCTATTAATAATTAATGCTGTTTCATTTTGAGCAAAACAAAGGGAAAACTTTGCACCTGCTTCTCGATGGCGTTGAGTGTCTTTACCGATTGGATCGATATTTAAAACTGGATGATGAATGAACTTTATTGTACCAATATTGTATTTTGGAAGTGAAGAGATTAATGCTTCAATTATTGTAGTTTTCCCTGACCCAGACGGGCCTATAAAACAGATAACAGGCAAATTTTCATTTATCATTGAATTTTATTCCCACACAAAACGATAATAAGTATTTTTAGGCATATGTAAAATCAAATCATAGAGGAGAGGAGAAGGTGGATTTGTAGATAAGGAATCCAATAATTTTTTGTTCTTCTTGTTATTTATGACCAAACTCAAGACTCTTTTTGCTTTTTATTTCCTTTAATCTTTCCCTGTTTTTTATTGATATTATTATCCCTAAAAACGAGCTCCATTGTGTCTCCACTGATATTTAGGCTAGATAACTCTTCCTTTTTAACTTCAAGATTCTTCAATGTCCTATTTATGAACCGAGTTCTTGTATTAC
>Ga0114925_10001477_pt1 | contig 11630 bp, 10 predicted proteins | sample SumtaG_2_FD_87287 | JGI IMG/M metagenome (GOLD analysis project Ga0114925, IMG submission 87287) | Deep subsurface microbial communities from Indian Ocean to uncover new lineages of life (NeLLi) - Sumatra_00607 metaG | ecosystem: Environmental > Aquatic > Marine > Oceanic > Sediment | place...
ATCTAAAGGTGCAATATTAATACCATCGGGATTATATTTCTTCTCAAAATATTCAGCAAAAATTTGAATTACTTTGAGCCTGCCAGACCATTCTATATTTTTTTGGATTGCTTCTTTAGTACTATCAAAAACCTTTTTAGCATTTTTGTGATAACGATCGGAAGTCGCATCGTAATGGCCAATCTTAGTGATAGGGAAACCATGGTTCGAAAGGAAAATTGCTACGTCAGTACCTTGTTCAACAGTAGAAAGTTCTTCTTTTACCTTGAGGACTACACCCCGGATCAATTCTTTATGGTCACCGATCTGATTCGCGAATATTACGGGGATCTTAGTTCCAGTCTGATGGATTCCATCCAATATACTTTTACGGCAGTAATGATTTGACATTGAATCTGAGATAACATGAAAATGCTCGGCTATAGCTATTCCATCGCATCCGTCATTAACCAATTTCTGAACAACATGATGAGGGGATTGTACTTTTTTCTCGGGAAATGGATCATTACCATAGGCAAATCTGATTAAAAGCTGATCACCATACTTTTTTTCCAACAGTCGTTTGACCTCAATTTTCTGGGGTTGGGTATGCTCATGAAAAGGAGAGTGGTTATTCATTAGAAGCCATTTTCGGCAGATATCCAAACCATAAAATTGATAGAAATCGGGCTCATCCAAACCAGATCCCATTCCCTTGAGGAGATAATGAGCTTTTCGTGGTGCTGGAATCAATCCAATGATCTTTTTACGGGCTGGAATAAACTTAGTAAACTTAGTATGAGGTTTGAGCCATGCATCTATCAGATCTGGTTTTGGATGAGGTTCTGTAGAAAAAATGTTATTTCGCTCCATTAGAATTGTACCTCTTTTTGCTTTCAAGGCAATCTTAGGAATTATACCCATATCAATAAGGCTCTTTCCTAGGTTACGGAATGAGTAATATGTGTACTCGTTATATTCGGGTGGCTCTCCAAAACCAAGGAGTACAACTCCAATTTTAGGTTTCATATTTCGTCAAAAAATTTCATATAATAAAATAGACTGATGAAGAGACATATTAATCTTTTTGGGTTACTAAATATAGGTTTAAACTATGTTTGCTATACTAATGTAACTAGATTATATTTTAATAAAGAGTTTTTCGTGGTGCTACAATTTCTAAGAATCCAAAAATACATAAAGATAATAACAAAAATTAACATTTTGATCTTTAAATTCAACTTTCCTTTTTTTCTTCGTATCCTGAACCATAAGGTAAACCTAAGATCCCAGCTTTGACCATAGGAGCGTGGAACATACCCTTAGCCCATGGAGCAGGAAACTTTTGAGCAATAGTTGAGGATACTAAAGCAATAATGAAAAAAGAGATAAAAATGGCATAATTACCCCATATGGTGAGAAATCCCAGACTAAATAATACATTGGGAATATGGCAGGTAAAAGTTTTGATAAGAATCGATCTTGGTGTATCATGTTCAGGACTAACATAGATGTCCCAGAAATATAACTGGGGATAATACTGCCACAGAGCTATGCTAGTGAAAGTTAAAATATAGGTGACCCATGGAAGAACACCGGTTAAACTCCAGAGATGATAAAACGAGAGAAGGAGTCCACCAGTACTAAAGCCCCAAATAACACCAAACACAATTTCTGAACCTATATAATACCTCCTATCGAATGTTAGCGTATTACGAGGCCATTGAATCATATATGCAAAAATGATAAACATGAAACAGAAAATAACGTAAATTATCCAATAGATATTTGAAATCTGCTCTAAAGTGAAGATAGGTTTTGTAATTATTTGTTCTAGAGTACCAGAGATAGTGATAATAATATTGCAAAAGGAAAAGTAGATTAATGCACGTGTCCATGCAGCACCCGGTTTCCAGACATCTATGGGAAGACTTTTATATTTACTTACATAAATCCCAATCATTATTACGCCAAATATTATAATGAAGATCAAATAGATGATTATGAAGATCATTTCTTATTCTCTTTATCAAACATTATTTATGATAACTATTCCATTAGGTTTTAAGTTCTTTCATTCTTCCCCATAAAATTCCAAGATATAGCCCAAAAACGCCCAGTGATACGCCTATCAACATATCCATGAGAATTGCTTCTATTACAGAAATATAATATACTTCTAACAGCATTGAATGAGCCAGATTTAGAAGAGACATAATACTGGCTGTCACTATTGGAACGAGTACTAATAGAATGATCAAGACATTTTTAGAAATTTTCTTCCCTTCTTTGCTAACTCTCCCTATTTTTACATCAACCCTAAACTTTGTTTTTGAAACACTCCACATCCAAATTGCAGCAATTAATCCTATGTATAATATCTCAATATGAAAAGTTATGAAACCAACGAAACCTTCGGAGAAGACTGAGTCAATATTACTCCTTAGACTAAGATTGGAAAGTATGTAAAGTAAAATCATACTCCAAGGTATCACCAAATTAATAAAAAAGTAATTTCTAAATGGTTTTTGTTTAATATTCTTATTAATATATGCACTCCAGAAAGATACTAATTCTCGACGTAAATGTCTCCTTAAAAGTAATGTAGTGATAATAAGTACTACACAAATAGAAGTTATAATAGAAATTATAGGATATAATAGTTCCGGAATTAAAAACCAAAAAATCAGCCAAATAAAAATCGTTAGTGTTCCCCCAATAATAATGGTTTCTAGTCCTAATCTATGCCAAGGATTTTTAAAAGTCTCAAAAATCTCTCTTTCTTCTATTTTCCACTTCTCTTTAATACAATCTCGGCGTGAACCAAAAATTATACCAATAGGAATTGTTACTATTCCAAATGGAATAAATAATATCATAAAACCCATACTTGTAAAACCTGGAATAATTAAATCAATTACTGATACCATTGGACCCACTAAAATGAAATATATACTCGCAAAGATTAAAACTTCCACGATTATTGAAATAAGACTAGTTACATAAAGTTCATTTATCCACTCCTTTAAGTTCTTAGCTTTTTTAATTTCATTTCCTGTATTGTTCATTATTATATTCGTTCAAACTAGTAGTAGCTTTTTTATGTTAATGTGTAAAGAGCCTTAAAATTTAAAAACTATTTTGTTATAAAGACAATTAGTTTAAAATGATATTATTATATCTACAATGCACGCTCATTTAGAATTTGAAAAATGTTTAGAGATAATCGCTGTTTCAGGACCATACAATCGTGTAAAGATTCTTAGAGATCGCTTGCAACGATTAAAAAGCGTACTCTCAGTTGGATTTTTTATAATTGATAAAGGATCTAAACATAGATTAGAGAAAGAGGAAAAATAAGAATGTAAAATTCCTTATCTTGAGAAAGAGTCCAAGGTATAAGGCGATTTGGGAAGGAATTTTTATTCCTTATTTATTTTTGGTTGTGTGTGTAGTTAAGATAAAATGTACAATTTTATCAATTTAAAGTTAAATACACTGTGAAATTTGTGATAATTTTATTAGAAAGTAAAAAAAAATTAGATTAAAAAAAAAACTTAAATTTAAAGATATTGACAAGAAATCTATAAATCTTTTTCTTGAACGGTTTTCCTATTGTTAGCTTTAGCTCTTCCAATTGCTTTATCAAGGATTTCAATGATAGCATCGTTAAGTGCTGGTCCGTCAATTAAATCTCCTGACGTATTGCATTCCTTACCCTTGATATACTCTCGAACTTTACTTTTTACAAAAAGAGCCTCTATCGCTGATTTTTTGGCCATTTTTTTATTCCTCCTATTATTAGTTTAAAACTGTTTTAAAAAAATTCTATTTTAAATATTAATCTATCATTCTTATTTTTAAACTTTAAGATCTGATCATCTTAAACGATGAATAACAATGCTCTAAATACAATATTTGCATTATTGATTATCTATAAAATCTGGGGTAAGTTTTAAACATACTCACAAAATCATAAATAAATTCTAATCTCCAACTAGTTCGTAATACATTTAACTCACAGAATCGTACTTCTCGATTAAAAGCTATTTTTTTTAGTGGAAAATAGGAATATAAAACTGCAAAGCAATTTTTCTATATTCCTTCTTAGTATACAGTTTCAAATTCTTACAATAAATGAGAAAATTGTACAATCGAAATGAATTTGAATGTTATTTGAAATAAGTTGAGAATTAATTAGAAAATTTACATCATAAATGTATGAATAGTGTTCAAATACAACCAGTTAAGTTTGATTTTACGAGCGTTCAATCCTAAATAGTTGAGGATAATGTCTGATTTTCTCTAAAAATATTTTTGGGTAAAACTATGTCCTTTTTATAGTCTAGATCTAAAACATCTATATGATTATACAAGATCAAGCCGCATTTCCCTCTAAAATAAAGAGACATACTGATTGTTCATTAATACATAATTTGTTTGTTTTTAATAAATCTGGCATTTGTTTTTATGGTCGGAATTTTACAGATTATATTAAAGTTGAGAAAAATTTAATTTCCCCCTTTATATCTGCTCTTATGTCATTTGCAAAGGAGATGATTGGAAAGAAGTTTAAGATTATAGAAATGGAAGATGTTAAAATAGTAATTTTTGAAAAGAATTCGTTATATTACGGAGTTTTATGTGACATGGTTGAAAATATGACAATATTAGAGGATATTATCTTAAAAATACACCAAAGGATTACTTCTTATCTTATTAAGAAAAATGTTAATATAAATGCCGAAATAATATATGATCGAGAATTAAATGAAGCAATAGAAGAAGTTATAACTATTTCCTTGAGTCACGAATTTGGAACCCAAAAAGAGATGGAAGTTATAGCTTATCTGAAGGAACTAATCTCCACAGATGATATTGAGGGAATAATTCTTTTAACTGACAGGGGAAAAACAATATATTCTTCTTATAATAATTTGGATTTAAAGAAATTTCTAAAAGAAGTTGATTTTCGTGTGAAAATATATAATAATTCAATTTTAAAGCTTTTTTATACCTTCAAAGATGAAAAATTTATATTTTCTGAGTATGTGCTTGATACTTATTTTATTATTCTAGTTTTTGGTTCAAATATAAAATTTGGATTGGCTGAACATTATTTGACTAAGGTTGTGAATAAAATTAAAACCACAGTAGCAAATTAATGTAAGATAAAAACTCCCTTCCTAAATAACCATGAATTTTTAAATATCGTAATATTCCTTTCAGAGAAGAATTCTAAATATTTGAGATCAATTTATTAATTATAAAAGCCAAATTAAAAAATCTATTAATATAATTTAGAATTAAATTTTATCTCAAAAATGTGAATGAAATGACAAAATCAGAAGAAAATTTAATGGCTGCATTTGCGGGTGAATCCCAAGCAAATCGTAAATATTTAGCTTTTGCAGAAAAAGCAGATAAAGATGGGTTTCCTCAAGTGGCAAAACTTTTCAGAGCTGCTGCTGCTGCTGAAACCGTTCACGCTCATAGCCATCTAAGGGTACTTGGTGGCATAAAATCAACTAAGGAAAATTTGCAGGCTGCTGTAGAAGGAGAACATCATGAATTTACGAAGATGTATCCTGAATTTATTGAAGAAGCCAAAGCTGAAGAAAATAAAGGTGCAAATCGTACATTTACTTATGCTAATGAAGTAGAAAAAATACATCATAAACTATACGAAAGTGCCCTTAAAGCTGTTGATGATGGTAAGGATTTAGAAAAAAACGATATTTATATTTGTCCCGTCTGCGGATATACCCATGAAGGAGAGCCACCAGATAAATGTCCAGTTTGCGGGGCGGTTAAAAAAGTTTTTCGAAAAATTGATTAACAATTCTTTTTTTTTTATAATTTCCAGGGACTATATCCTTCCTTTATTTTTAATAAATATTGTTCAAATGAGAAATGTAGATCTCCTTCAGCTTTTTTTAAAGCCCCAAAATTAGCACCATTTGTATAATAGTTCAATAGGAGATCTGAAACCAATATATTTCCTAAAGAAATCATTGTTTGGAGACGCGCATTTTTAATTATTGTTTTGAAGTTCATAGACTTTAATTTTATAGATGGAACGTTCTTAAGCTCTCGTTCAATCTTTTTGTATTTTCTTACTAAATTGTTTATTTCTTGTTTAAAGTAAAAGTTTACCTCTCTCTCATAAGGAGTATTCAATTTAGGGATAAAGGGATTTAGGTTTACTCTTAGTGACTTATTGTTAAATCCTAATTTATCAATAGATTTTAGTAATGTAATGATTTCATCAATATCTTTTTCATCTTCGTTAGGTAATCCAATTAAAAAATAGAATTTAATATTTTTTATCTTAGAAGTCTTAATCTGAGATAAAACTGATATTATTTTCTCATTTGAAAAATTTTTTCCTAAGGAGTACCTTAGTTTTTCTGATCCTGCTTCAGGAGCTATAGTAACGGTCTTAATATCACCCGCTTCAAGAATTCGAATAATTTCTGGAGTCAAATGATCAATCCGTAATGAAGGTAAAGTTAATCTTTTTCCTTTTTCAATTATATATTCACAGATTTGTTTAAATTTGGGATGTGAAGAGACACAAGAACCAATGAGGCTAATCGTAGAAAAATTTGAGTATTGTATAGCTTCGTCCACAGCTTCAATAATATTTTCGTAACTTCTGTTTCTAAAGGGAGAATTATGAAATGATGATATACAAAACTTACACTGATAAGGACAACCTCGGTTAGTTTCAATAAAAAAGTTATTCTCAAAAATGGGGGTGCCTATAGATATTTTTGAGCTTAATTGATAAATGGGGATAGGAGAATCATCTAAATTTTTTAAAACTTCTCTCTTTGGATTATTATTTAATGAGGGTATGAATATGCCATCGATTTCTTTTGCTTGGTTTATAAACTCCTGAAAGGAGATCTTCTGAGACTTATATTCTCTAAATAAATTGAAAAATGGTTCAATATTTGGCTCAGCATCCCCAATAAAGAAAAGATCAAATATTTTACTAAATGATATAGGATTGGAAGTAATTACTGGACCTCCACCTATGATTAAAGGAATCATCTCATTTCTTTCAAACATTAATTTCTGCCTTTCTTCAAAGGTCAAAGGAATCTTTGCTTTCTCGAGAATCCAAAGTACATTCTTATAATCATTTTCAAAATGGAGTGAAAATCCTAATATATCGAAATCTCGTGGTAATATTCTATTTTCAATGGAACGTAGAATTCCTTCTGAAGAATAATCATTTGATGCCGGGTACTTTATCCTTTCCGGCAAGAATATACGTTCACAAGCGATATTTTCATAAGCATTAATTAAATGATAAAGTAGTCTAATAGAATAGGAGGACATCCCAATCTTGTATACATTAGGATATATTAATCCGAAAGAAAAGTCTATTGTACGCCAATCCTTAATAATTAAATTTTCAGAAAACATCTATATGCTTAATTCAGATTCACGTTCAATTTTAATTTTTTTGATTTCTTCAACAATTAAAGGTAAAATGACTTCTGTTTTATGATTAATCACAATTTCAGCTTTATCATCTAAAGGTGTAGGTTGGTCATTTACAATTATTAATTTACCCGCTCTGCTTAAAGTATATACAGGTAAATCACAAATTGGAGCTACAGTTAATGATGATCCGGCAATTAGCATAATATCTGCTTTCTTTGCTAAATCGATAGACATATATTTTTCAAATTTTGGGAGATCCTCTCCAAATAGTACCACTGAAGGTTTTAAAGGTGCTCCACAATAATCACATAATGGTGCAGATTTTTTGATTCTTTTTAATTTGCGTAAAACCTGTTCTTTGGTATAACTCGCTCTACACCCAAGGCAAGTAAATCTGTTGATATTTCCATGAACTTCATAAACTATAATAGCACCGGCTTTCTGATGCAGCTCATCTATATTCTGCGTTATAATTGCTTTGATAATTTTCATTTTTTCAAGTTCCGCAAGAGCAGAATGACCTGGATTTGGTTTAGCATTAAACAATGTTGGAGCGATTTCTTCAGCCATTTTCCAAAATTTAGAAGGATCTTTTAAAAAAGACTCAATATTTCCATAAATTTCTGGTTTATATTTATCCCAAATTCCACCCTCTCCCCTAAAATCAGGTATACCCGATCCAGTTGAAATTCCCGCACCGGTTAATACAATTGAATGCTTTGAATTTATTAATAACTCTGCAGCTATCTTAATATTTTCTTTTTGAGATGATGTTAAAGTTTTCATTTGTGATTAATATATGGCAACTTCAATTAATTATTTTTTTTAAGAGTTATATAGCTAATAAACTTATATATACGCATTTAGTGAAAGAAATTCAATGATTTTACAAAATTAAATAAAATTAAATTCCTTAAGTTATTACCCATATAAGAGCTCATTAATGACTTTTTTAAATTCTAAGAGTTTTTTCGATGATTAATGGTTTTACAATTATTTTAGAAGAGGATGTTTTATATTGTTCAAACAACAAAAAATATAGCTCTTTTGAGATAATCCTTTTTTTGGAAAAGCTACTTCGAAGTATAAATCCCAGAAATACTTGGCGTTTAAAAAAAATCTGTTTAAAGGATCATAAGATAGGACGAGAAAGAATAATCGTAAAGCACATAGTGACAAAAAAATTACAGAATCTATTTTTCTGTGTGATCGGCGATTTTGAGGTAGGATCTCTAGAAACATTTAAGATCGTAAATGAATTTAGCAAACAAGTTAATTTGCATTACAAGAATCTGGCTGAATTAAAAATCGCCTCTGAAGAATCCACTTTCAGTGATGTTGTATCTTTAATTGTCAATTATCTGAAAGAAAAGTATACAGAACCTTTAGAAGAAGAAATAATATTTGATGACAATGAAAATAATGTGAAAAATACTATTCTTTATGCGGGAATATCATCCCAAGGATTACCTATAATCTCTCAACTTTTTGACATAAATCTTCTTCTGAATTTAGCAAAAGAAAACACTAATGAAAATATTGAGCTATTCACTTCAGATCTTTCTGCTAAATTAGAAACAATTTCAATGAATACACAAATTCGAGCAAAAACAAGGATAAAAGAAATTCATTTTATTGATATAGAGGGCTTTAAAAACAAGATGATAATATTATTTGGTAATATTAATGACTATTCATTAGATTTTATTGCTTCAGGAAATTTCTATAAAATTAAAGATATCTTTAAACAGTTTAAAGCTAAAATGACATCAGATGTTATTTTTCAGAAGGAATTCGCAGGGAATCTAAAACCCTTTAATCATTTAAATCAACAACTTAATGAAATAGTCAAAGAATTTGACGATTAATAAAAATAAATTTCTTAAATTTTACCTATGAAAGCAGTCATATTAACTGCAGGTGAGGGAAAGAGGTTACGGCCAATTACTACTTCAAGACCTAAACCTATGATTCCTCTAATCGGAAAACCTCTCTTGGAACATACCATTGTTGGTTTAAAAGAAGCAGGAATTAACCATATCATATTAGTTGTTGGTTATAGAGAAGAAACAATCCGTAACCATTTTGACCAATTTTCTAAAGAATTTAATTTAGAAATTGAATACATAACTCAAAAAGAATTTTTAGGGACTGCTCACGCCGTAGCTCAAGCAAAGAATTCTATGAAAGATGAATCCTTTCTAATACTAAATGGAGATATCTTTGTTGATTCTGAAATCCTAAAGGAATTAGTCCAAGAATATAAAAAAAACCCAAATGAAGGATATATTACCTTGTTTGAAGTAGATAATCCTGAAAATTTTGGAGTTATTTCATTAAATTCAAATGGTTTCGTAGAAAAAATAACAGAAAAACCATCTCCAAAATTAAAATTAGGAAATCTAGCCAATGCAGGGATATATATTTTTAACCCTTTAATATTCAAAGCCATTGAAAAAACAGAGAAATCAATTCGAAATGAGTATGAGATAACTGACTCAATGGAGATTTTAATTAAAGAATTTGGGGTAAAAATCAAAGGATTTATTATCAAAGATTTTTATTGGAATGATATTGGACTTCCCTGGCAGCTATTTGAAGCAAATCATCATATATTAGACAAATTGGAATCTAAGAATTTAGGTATTATAGAAGAAAACGTAACAATTACAGGGAATGTCTATATTGGAAAAGATTCAATTATTAAATCAGGATCTTACCTCAAAGGACCGTGCTATATTGGTAATAAGTGTTTAATAGGACCAAACGCATTTATTCGACCATATACCTCAATAAATGATAACTGTCATATAGGAATGAGCGAAATTAAGAATTCAATAATATTTTCGAACTCAGCTATTCCACATTTTAATTATATAGGAGATTCTATCATATGTGAGGATGTTAATCTCGGGGCAGGTACAAAAATCTCTAATCTACGTTTTGACAATCAAAACGTTAAGATGAATATAAACGGATCTTTAATTGATTCTGGACTTAGAAAGTTAGGTGCAATTATAGGACCAAATTCTCAAACGGGAATCAATGCAAGTATCATGTGTGGAAAAATTATAGGAAACAATTCTGTTATTGGAGCCCACACGATAGTAAATGAAAATATCCCCCCAAATACGTTGTTTTATCAAGAATCTGGTGGAAAAATTGTAAAAAAACCTAACTCCTTTTAATTTCTCAACCTATTGAATTACGGGTTGTATCTATTTAACTGATTTTTTACGTTTCGTCAGTTCATGTAATAATTTTGAAAACTTTAATTCTTTTCCCTCATAGTTCAGTTCACTTAGAGCTTGCTCCTGATATGTAATAAATAGTTTAGTAGAAAATAACTCCCAATCCCGGCAAATTGCTAGGGTTTCTGGATCATTTCTTAGAAGACTATCATGAGACATTATTCTAGTGAATTCAGATACGTATTCTTCTATTAGATCTGAGTCAGCTTCCTTCAGTAAATCTCTACAAAAGCTTTCTAAAGGATACCAGTCTTTAACCCTTTCAAGATCTCGATGGATTTGAGTGAGAAGAACGTTTCTCGGACCCTCCCATAATTCCATTATCATAGAATCACGATGTAATCGTGGGAGAGATAAGAAATCTTCCATAATTCCATGACCACCAAAGAATGAGATTGCTTTACGTATCATTGCTGGGGCTTCATCGGCAACAACGATTTTTTGTAACATAATTAATTCCATTAATCTGAAACGACGTTTACGCTCCTCAATATCATCTATTTTTTCCAATTGTCTTATACCACTTATTAATTCTTCCCCAAAATTAATGTATTCTGAATAAACTTTAAACGCTCCTGCTGCACTTCTTTTAGAATAATGATCCAATTCATTTATTTGATTTATCATTAATGGGAATGAAGATATTGGAATACCAAAAGCAGTCCTAAATTGTGAATATAATAATGCTTCTCGTGCAACTCGTAAAGCACCAGAAGCCATTCCAAAAGCTACATGAAGTCTAGAAAGTGAAAGAACAGTTCCAACGATATCCGCAAGCCCTTTTTCGAGTGGACCAACAGGAAATGCAACAGCACCATTATAAGTGATTTCGGCTGTTGGTAATTCTGCGGTTCCCAATTTTTGTTTCAACCTATCAATAGTGAACGAATTCCTTATTTCTCTTTCTTTATTTCCAGGAAGCCATGAAGGAACTACAAATGC
>Ga0114925_10001478_pt1 | contig 11630 bp, 10 predicted proteins | sample SumtaG_2_FD_87287 | JGI IMG/M metagenome (GOLD analysis project Ga0114925, IMG submission 87287) | Deep subsurface microbial communities from Indian Ocean to uncover new lineages of life (NeLLi) - Sumatra_00607 metaG | ecosystem: Environmental > Aquatic > Marine > Oceanic > Sediment | place...
GAGCTTACAAAATTTAAAGCATCTATTTCAGATATTGGGAGCATTATAGTTATCTGCCGTGCAAGTTTTTTTAATTTTTTTCTACGCTCTTTTAATATTTTATCATTATTTATTTGATCTTCTACGCTCCAATAGGGAGTATCTCTTAGGTATTGGAATTCTATTCGATATACTTCCGGATCCTGGTCCCAAAATGTTTCCGGCCATCTATATTCTTTAGGGACCAGTTTATTCCAATACTCTATAAATTCTTCCAAGTTATTAAAGCCCTCCTGGATGACTTCAATACCTACCATTGTTTTCATTCCATTTTTTGAGCCATCAAACATTTCCGGCCTAAAAAAACTATTGGAGAGTTTTACTTTCCTACAATCAAAAATTTCAATATATCCTTCCTTTTTTCCGGTCCTTCCACCTGTGAAATAATAAATTCCAGGATCCTTTTTTATGATTCTCCTGGTTACTGTTTTTTTACCTGATTTTATTAAAGGAATAATCTCCGGTAAAAAAGATATTTTCTTGATCTTCATTTTTCTCCTTTCTAAAAGTTATCCCCAGAAGGGGGCTTCTTTTATTGTATTAGTATCTTTTATATATTGTGGTTATCTCTTTAGCTAACGAATTGTTATCTGTTTAGCTAACTTTCGTTATCTATATAGATAACTTTCAAAAAGGCAGTTTTCCACAGCCTGTTGATAACTATTTCTTCTTTTTTGTTATCTCTTTAGATAACTTTGCGGCTCCTTTCAATGGTTTTAAAGGTACCAACCATTCATCATAATTTTTCTGAATTGATATTTGCCTGGCGAATCTTTCGATCATGTTTTTTTTGATCAGTTTTTTTATAGTCCTGGATGCATTTGGTTTTGCCATTCCAGTACCTTTACAGATCTGGGACAGCGATATCCAATCTGATTTTTTCTGCCACCCATATGTTTTCCGGATAATGAACCAAAATACCCGGCTCTCATAATCAGACATTGGCATATGATAAATCGCTTCTAGGAGTTCGGTTGCTATTCGGACATACCCTTTCTCGACTTGGGGACTCGCCATATCAATCTCCTATTTCCTGCTCTCTATTATTTCTACTGCCTCGATGTCTATATCACCAATAAAACACTCCAATGCCCGGGATAATTTTAATAGGGTTTCATCGGTTGCAAAGACTTTGCCTGTCTCTATATGTGATAATACCGGCCGGGGCATTTCAATTGTATCTGCGAGTTCCTGTTGTGTGAGCTTTTTTTTGAGGCGCCAGCACCTAATTGTTCGTCCCTGGCGTTCGGCGTAATTCTTTGAATTTGATGTCAATTTCACCTCCTGGGCATAAATCCCTTGATTGTATTATTGCGTCTTTTAAACGTCTGTATACGTGTCGTATACACTCTATCACAAATATATTTCTAATTGAAGATTATGTTTTTTTGTTTTTTTACTAAAAGTTATCCAAATAGATAACAAATTATTACAAGCCTTTAAATCGCATATTCCGGTATATGTGTCATTTTGAAATCTTCAAAATTTGATTTATTCAAATGGTACAATCGCAGACCCCCCACACCTTGTGTTAACCTGTGGCAACATTCAAATAAACCACCACACTTGGGGTGAAATAAAAAAGGCTCCAGGATCGCTCCTGGCGGCCAATAAAATATATCAGGTGTGTTAGCCCTCGACTTCGGTATGTATGTAGATGTCACCATCTATACCTGGGACAATTCTTAGGGTTCACATATACAAGTAATTTAAAAGTAATAAAAAAAGCCCCCAGACTTTCCGGAGGCTTTTCTTTATATTTTAATCTTCTCTCATGTTACAGTCACCTTGCACCTTCCTTTAATAAAAGATTGATACAATTTTCAACATTATTACTCTACTTGTGAAGGGGTTATACCAAAGAACTCTTTCAGATTTTTCCATATAGAATTACCGATCTTTAAACTAATCGCCGTTGCTGCAGCATAAATAACAGCAGCCATAATATTCTCTGCAAAACCTGGAATCGTAATTGGCATCCAAATATCTGATAAATAAATCACTAGCATATTCACCAATGACCATCCTAACCAGATACCGAAAAATGGCGCTATCCCGGATCTCATAAATAGCAGGAATTTGTTCCAACTAAATTTTACCCCAGATCTCTCTGGCACAAGCGTTGAACACAGTCTTGTAATTAGATCCAGGATAATGAGCAGGGCTATCCCCAACATTCCAATTATTAAACTTTGAAATACTGATCCCATCATTCCTCCTTCCCTAATCTATTCGTTTATAATATTTATCTAAAACCGGAAGAAGCTGCTCAATAAATTTTGGCATCGGGTGCAAAATCCCGGCATCCAGAATCTGCAGGATCTGCCTGTAATATTGAGCCTTCCGGATTGCATTATAACATGCTGTGGAATACTTTACTTCTATACCGAATATATTATCTCCATGATATCTCCAGTTATCCGGATCCAGGAACAGATTTTTTATTTCCCTGGCTACGATCAGGATCCCTTCACGGTATGTTTCGAATTTATATTCCGGCATTGGTCCGGAGTCTGTTATTCCATATCCAAATAAATTTTTCCAGACCCGGCCATAATATGAATTCCCCAGGAGGAATTTTCCCGAAGCATTTCTTTCTCCGGATTCCTGCCAGGCTTTCCCCAGGAGCCACTCTGCCGGGATTCCAGTCTCTACCTCTGCCTGGTTAAAATATTGGCCATGATTTTTCAATGAGGCTATTGCATAATTCTCCAGGAAATAATCCAGGAGTTCGATGCTGTATTGCCTGGAGCTATAAATATTTTGGAAAACTTCCGGCATAAAATTGCCTGCATTATATTCGTTTAATTTTCCCAGGGTCTGCGGTCCTACTACACCATCAATAACTATGCCGGCGATCTCTTGGAATACTTTCACGCCTCTATAATCATTATCCGTATAGGTAGAATCCTCTGCTGTATCAAAGCCGATTTCTCTGAGTTTATCCTCTAATGTTTTTACATCAGGCCCGGCCATGGGCGGCCGTGTTTTCTTTATTAACCTTTCTTCTGGCATTGGCTGTTCCTCCTTATTATATTTTTTTAATTCATTTTCAAATTTGTCCCAATTTTTACTGCTTATGATTTCTGAATAATCATCTTTCCATACTCTATATCCTAGCTTTGGATATTTACTTGTTTTGCCTGTTTTATTATTATCTACAAAATCTATTGCACGGCCGTCATAATCGAGTTCATCAGATCTTTTTAATAGTTCTGCATTTATAGCATGCCCTTCCGGTGATTGATAATCATTAAACCATGGACCTCCTTCGGTACAAATTATAGGGACCTTCCATTCGTTTGCTTGAGTTTTTGCATATACTATATTTTGCCAATTTGGCGGATTCCCCAAACTGGACAAATGATGTACCCCAAAAATCCTATCAGGAATATTTTTAGTATTATCAAATATATATTTTTCATCAATATTATGGTACTCATCATTTACTAAAATTAACGGGAATCCTCCCTGTACATATTTATGAGATGCTTGGCAATATAATACATATTTCTTTGCTCCTTCAACTCCATGGCCACAATATTGAGGCTTGCCCGGTTCGTTAAATAAAGCTATTGCAGCAGCATCTTTATTATATCCTAATTGAATTAAATGATCTGCTATTGCTCCGGAAGCCCTACCAAATAAATCAGGTGAAATATCTGGGTCAAACCAATGGGTACAATTGTTAACTATAAAATACATACCAAATTGCTTTGCCTGGGCAGCCATGATTTTTAAATTTATAGGATTAGTATAATACCAATCACGCCTATAACCATTTAAAATTTCGTTTTGTAATGCTTCATTATTCATACCTTCTTGGAGAATAACCGCACACCTATAAATCACTCCCCCAAAATACATTGAGGCTACTCCATTAGGAGTATGGTCCTGAATTGGTATCATATTAATTTCCCTTCTTTTTATTGTTTTCTTTTAAAATCCCTATGACTTCCTTCATGGTTGCATTGTGTTTAGCATCACTTTGCAATAATTTTTGAGTGGTATCTTCAAAGGTTTTACAGACCCTTTCAACTGTTTCTTTGTTATTGGCAACTATGTTATCCACCCTCTTTTCAAAACCTTTCCTGACGTCATCCAGGGTCCTTCTACTTACAATAAATCCTTTTGCAAAAAGAGCAAAAATTATAACCAGAATTCCTGCATCAAAATATTTTGCAATCTCTCCCCATTCCATAAATCACTTCCTTTTTTTTTATTTAATTTCCTTTGATCCTAATAGGCCTATAGGTTTTTTACCTTTATTTTTTACTCTTTCCACGGTGTCATTCAATCTAATTTCTGCCAGAAGAAAATCTCCATTATCATTAAGTATGGGTACAACAAATTCAGGCTTGATAACCGCTGCTGATTCTAGTAAATCCATATTCATCCATACACCTTCTTTAACTCCAGTAACACGCTCTTTATTTTGCCACAAGGCACGCTTTTCAAGAAACCATTTCCAATATGCAGGTTCTTCTTTCTGGTATTGCTCATCAGTAATTGGTCCGCCGTTTTCCTCAATAAGTTTTTTTCGGATAATCTCATATCTATCTAACCGTGCAAATTTATCAATAAGGTTTAATTCTATTAGCTCAATTTCATTTTTAAGGCGTTTTATCTCAAGATCAGGATATTTTATTTTTTCAGTATTTTCTACAATAGTTTTAAATTTTGTTTTTTCATCTGCAATCATCTTTTCAAAATCTTTTATTCTTCTCACTTTCTCTTCTCTATCAATTAGAATTCTTTTAGTTTCCCCCATAGTGAGAGAATATTGTCTCATCAAGAAATGAAAATTATGAGCTATAAAATTTCCTTCCTTTCTGACAGTAAATTTTTCAATATCAAAGTCTGATTTGATTCTTGCCATTTCAATCATACTTTTCCTGGCCTCATCTAATGTATTGTCTTCATACAAGAAACTTGGTATTTCAAGTTTCTCTTTTAAATCATCCAGTAATGTTTTTTCAATTTTCATTTTTGACCTCCTTAAAGTCTTTTTATATATGATACCATATTAGGCTCCTGCTAAATACTCACGAGCTGCAGTCAAATCTCCTTTATCTGCTGCATTACCGGATGTGGTAGTTATATTTATATATTCAATTACATTAGTCCGACTACCTGAATTACCCCCTCCAAAAAAGCCATAAGTCGCATCTGCAACTCCCCCTGGCATATTCCTTGTAGCTGCGGTCAAATCTCCTTTATCGGATGCATTTCCCGAAGTTGTAGTTACATCAATATACTCTATAACATTAGATATACCTGGTCCGTAACCGCCGGCAAAGAACCCATAAGCTGATCCGGCACATCCTGACATTCCATACCTATTTACATCCAAATCTCCTGTATCTGAAGCATTTCCGGATGAGGTAGTTATATCAATATAATCGATAACATTTGAACCGGATCCGCCGGCAAAGAACCCATAAGCTAATCCGGCACAGCTTGCTATATAGTCTCTTGCTGCGGTCAAATCTCCTTTGTCTAAAGCGTTTCCCGATGTGGTAGTTACATCAATATAATCTATCATATCAGTAGCAGAACCCGAATAACCCCCTCCAAAGAATCCATAAGTTGATCCGGCACATCCTGCTAAAGAATAATTAGTTGCGGTCAAATTTCCTTTATCTGAAGCATTTCCTGAAGTTGTAGTTACATTAATATAATCTATAACATTTTCGTCACCTGGATAACCGCCTGCAAAGAACCCGTAAGTTACTCCGGCACATCCGGCTAAAGTAATTCGTGCTACGGTCAAATCTCCTTTATCTAAAGCGTTTCCTGATGTAGTGGTTGCATCAATATAATCTACAATATTAGATGCGCTTCCAGTAGTTCCACCCCCAAAGAACCCATAAGCTCTTTCTGGTATTCCTGGAGCAACATATAACATTAAATCTGGATTAAAATATATACAATCGGCATTATAAACAAATCCAATCATTCTTTCATTGCTGCCTGGATCTACTGCAAATTCCCCTCCACTATTGCTTACATATAGGCTTGTCGCCACCGACCAGTCCCAAGCATCATGGCGGAAAAACCCTTGCAATAGAAAAATACCCGTAGCATCTGCATTTATAGTGCCTGATGCTATACCCAATAATCCACCCGTAGTTGCTTCGGTATTCGCAGCAGTTTTCCAGAATTTTCCATCATTTTTAAAATAACATAATTCACCTGCTACTAAGTTTTCCCCTGCAGTAAAAGTTCCATGGAATCCCTCATATCCATTATCATCATCCGGGGGTGGAGTTATATCATTATCGGTTCCGCCGCCATTGCCGCCGGGAAGATTGCTGATCTTTAATCTCTTCTTTGCATTTGAGCTTTCACTATCCTCTATTACAAGTAGATCATTATCATGTGGAGTAGCCTTTTCGGTTATTGCTGAGATCTCCCCGGCTACATCATCATGAATCGCATCATCATCAGTCCTGGGATCTCCGGAATCATCCAAGGTGGCATCTGAAAGTTTTGAATTTAGATCTGCTAGGGTATCTATATTATGACTTCCTCCGGCCAGGTCATGTGCCTTTGGCGGCTGACCATCGGCAAGTTCTCCGGAGAGGCCGCCTACATTCATCTCATCACCGCCGCCATTCTCATGATCGGAGACATGATTTACTAGGGCAAATGCTGCGGCTTCCAGGCCATCAAGTAAATCTGCATCTAATCCGGATCCTTCCCCATCTACTGTTAAAAGTGCTGCCAATATAGCTGCTGCAGTAATGGCGCCAACCGCACTATAATATTTATATTCCACTACAATATCTGTCCCGGCCACTATATCCCCGGTAGATAAAAATTTTATTGTGCCGGCCCCTACATCGCAAGTCCAGTCAGTATATCTCTGGTAATAGATCGAAGTAGTTTCCTTATAAACCACTATTGAATTCGGGTCCATTGGCGAATATGTTAAATTATTGTTGATATCTAGGGTTACTGTATTAAAAGTATCCGAGGTGGCTACAAGTAAATCTGTCACCATTTCTTTTTTATATGCAAATTTAGCTCCCGTAGCCAGGTCACCGGATCTTCTTTTTACCAGATCCCCTATTGCTTGAGTTAAATAATCTTTCATGATATCACCGCCACGGACAGGTGCGAATAAAGACCCTCAGTATTCCGGAGTCCTTTCCGGCCGGCAACTTCTCTTGCTCTGATTATTACTCCTATATTTGATATTCCCAGTTTTGTATTGTGTATCTGGATCCTATCCCGGAGCTGTAGGTAAAAATTATATGGTACCAGGACATCGATGATGAATATTTTTAGTTCCAACTCATCTCTTCTGGCATCGGCAATGGCCTGGATATTTGCCGCATTATCTTCCTTGGTATTGATATATTCTATATTGTCATCATTTAATATCGCAAAATCCTGTGGGTCTATATCGGATGTTTTTTGTATATTCTCATCTTCATTGGCCACCATAACACTTGAGGGAATATTGATTTTATCCAGGTTCCTGGAAAAGGTAAAGCAATTCACATTCAAATAATAATTCCATAGAACTGACGGATATTGAGTCGGTGTCTGGATCCACATTAATCCATCCTCATCTTCCCATATGATCCATCCCATATCATCCATGATATCCCGGAGTCCGGATAGATATGTTTCTTCCCGGTCAAATATCTTTTCTTCTGCCAGGGTTACTGCTGTGCCTTCTATATGAAATTCATCGGTTTCGAATCCGGCCAGAGTGAATATAGCTGTTGCTACTTCCTGATAGGTTTGCGAAGTCTTGTATTGTGTTTTTGCATTAAATTTACCATCCAATAATATACTGGCCCGGCTCCTGGCCGATATCTCTATGATTCCTTGCGCATCCTTGTAATCTACGACATCGATAACACCTTTGAATCTCTGGTTTAAATTGTTTCCCAGGCCTACGAATAATTCGACTGAATTGCCTGGTATTAATTGGCCTTCCCAAATGGTACCGGTATTCTGGAAATCGTATTTATTATCTTCCTGGTTTATTATAATTTTTAAATGATTGGCGATCATATCAGCGCCTTTATCTACATTAATCTCTAACAGATCTGATATTATTGATGTTATTGCCAGGGCCTGGGTAAATTTAATTTCCCAATCCTCGGTGGCTCCATAGCCGGCATCGCTTTCATTTGTATAGGCTGCCCAAACTAATGCCCAACCATCATTATAGCTTCTGCAGAGCATTGGATATTTTGCATTCGTATCATCCACTAACTGAGATGCTGCGGCCCAGGTCGCTCCCCTGTCATCTGAATATTGAGTATAGATTAGGAATCCTTTGCGATATATGCATACTATTCTATTGGTATGATATTGAACTGCTGTCGGTTCATTCGCAAATATCCCAGATCCTAAACCTGTAATATTGACCGGAGCATCTTCAAATTCATATGCCATTTAATCCCCTACTGTGTATAGTAAAATTCTATTGTTACTCTCAATTTATTGGAGTCCGTTTTGACCAGGGTATTCTCACCGATCGATCCGGAAGGTAGATCGAATCTGGCTAAATTTAATTGTGGCCCAGCGAGAGCGCCATTTCGTAGCTGAGTCCTATAGCCTACCTCATACCAGGTATCATTGCCTTCGTTGAGATTCCAATCCGCATATAAATTTACTCCATATCCGGATCCAGTTGCTGCTGCCAGTACGACCGATTTGCTCTCCCTGGTAGATCCTAAGACCGGGTAACTGGTTTCATAGCAATCTGCTGCATCTACCGCCTGGTCGGCATCCCCGAGGTATATAACTCCCTGGTTGTATGTCTGTTGCGCTAATTGATAGTAGACTCCATTTTGTTCCACGATTTGTTCTATTCCATCATCCAGGATCATTGCTCCGGCATCTGTGTTCCCTCTCTCCATATAGACTGTTACTGTAACTATCAGGACCTTTGTAGCATCTTTGGTGATCGATATAGGCTCCCCTTCTGCATCTTGAAACATGGCATGGGTTAAAATATGGTCAAAGGTTCCATCTAAATAGCAAAGGCCGACCTCGGTCAAAGTGCCATTACCCTCATCAAGATCCCAGAAAAATTTATGCCTATGCCAATATTCTTCTGTGCTGTGATTTATACTGGCTGTATCCGGACCGGAGACTTCTCCTTCTGTGGCTATGTTTGCTTCGGATAAAAATGTAAAAAATTCGGTATCGGTTATTGCCGGAGATCCTGCTCCGGTCCCTATTCCGCAATAAGCCATGAATCCATCAGGGATCACTCCAGATAAATAGGATCCGCTTGTAAATGTCGTATGCCTAATTAGATCGAGTCCCTGATTACAGAATACATTATATGCCCAGGCTTCCTCTAGTACCGGAGCCTTCTCTCCATATTTTTCATATTGTTCTTTGTCATATATGCATGCATGGTATTCATTTTTTAATCTGGGTTTTAGACTCATGCCGAATTCTTTCCACCTGGGGAAGTAGAGAAGTGGTGCATGTATTTTTTTCTTTCCTGGTATTATGAGCCTTTTACTGCCAACATTTGGCGAAGCGATTTGCTTCAAAATTTTCATTATGGTTCATCTCCTACAAATAATTGCATGTTTAAATTCTTTGCTCCAATTTTAAATAACTCATCCGGGACCTCGCAGTCCTCTCCCTCATCCTCATAACCGGCTATGTATTTATCGAATAATTCATCCTCTAAATTTTTGGCACCTATCTTGTAGGTCTCATCCGGAGCCTCATAATCCAGTAGATCAAAATATGTAGCGGCCAGGCTCATAGTCCCCAATCTAAATATCTCATCCGGGGATGCGATATTTACAAACTCGGTACCGCCTGCTGCATCTGCTGACAAAATATAATAGATATCGATTAGCGATCCATCATCGTATTCATATACGCATGCGATCCTATATGAGGATTCCCGGAATGCTTTCGGGTTCCCTTTGGTTCCGCCTACTGGTTTATCTATCTCTACCGAATCTTCCCAGGTCTCCCCCAGGTCAGCCGAATATGTAAACATGAGATTGCCGCTATCAATATAAAATACATAGATCCCCAGATCTGTCTCTCCTATCCCTGGAGGATCTGCCCATCCCCTGACAATCGTGGGATTAGTCCCGGTTTTTACTGTCTCTTCGTCTGCAGCTATGAGAGCTGCCCATCCGGATCCTTCTACATCGGCCACTCTAAAATATATGGTCCCACCGGATTCATATACTATCATTAAATTGGTAGTATTATATTGACCCCGGGTAGTGAAGGTCCCGTAAAATTCAAGGTCCGGCTCATCCCCTGGGAATAACTCGGTCCCGGCGCTCCACACAATATTCCCATTTACATCTTCGGTACCGGTGGTCCCATAAATATCTCCATCATAGACATATACTGCATAAAATATATTGGTTGCCGATGACATTATTAGGGCCGGTTTATTATCGGTGACAATATTATCTGTCACTAATTCTCCTGATCGGGTTCCTGCCTCCGGAGATTGCTTTACTACATCAAGTCTAAAATTTGGCTGTGAGCTGTTTGCAGAATCATATTTTAAAAGATCTATTAACGCTTTAAATGCTGATGTTATATCTCTTGGCATTTATAATCCTTCTGTAATTAATTTGCATACCAGTTCCATATAATAAACTATGGTCCCTTTGACATCTTCGAGCCTTGAAAAATTGCTTTTCCCACCTATTGTTTCCAGGAGTAGATCTCCGAGATCGGTCGTATTATTTAATCTAAACTGTGTCCCTGCAGCATGGTACCCTATTATTGCCTCATAGAATGCCAGGGTCTCAGTCCGGACCATTATCCTGACATTGTATTCCTCGCTTCCAAATCTGGTGGTTACCTCTTCATTCCCCATTGTAATTTTTGTGCTATGTAAAAAATTCGGATATTTTGAACTATATTCCGATACCCAATGCGCTGCGCCTCCGGCTATGGCAGCATCTGCAGATGTCTTTAATGTCATTGATGCCATTATTTCCTCACACTTTCTTCTTTAATTTCCTTGATCAATTTAGTAGTTACCAGATCTGATATTAATGTTTCATTCAAATGACTGGCCCCTTCCCCATCTACCTGGATATGTATTTTACCCGATAGGTCTAGTTTACCAGATTTCCCAAGGCCCTGTCTCTGATTTGCCATATTCCAAACCACATTTAAAGCATTTTCTTTGTTCAATACTATTTCCGGAGGATCTACTATGATGGGTGTCGGTCCACCACTTCCCATAAAGAGGCCCTGCTGCGCTCTGATTAATCCGCCTTCTTTATACTGTTTAAAGCCGCCGGGCTGATATATGGGATCAGGCATTTTAGGCATATCTATTTTAACACCTATTCTAATCTCCCTGGATTTACTTATAAATTCTTCTAACTCTCTTTCCGCTTCTGTTTTATCCAGGTCAACCTCAGTCTGAACCGGTGGCCATGGTGGTCCATAAATATAATCTTCCATGTCGGTTTCGGCATCATCCTTGTACAGATCTATTCCGGCTGCCATTACCCAAGGCTGACCCATGAAATCTGCCATGTCTTTATTTGCCTGTGATTTATCGAGTTGGATATCTGTCGGTATTCCGGTACTTTCCTTCTCATAGTCGTTCA
>Ga0114925_10001479_pt1 | contig 11629 bp, 15 predicted proteins | sample SumtaG_2_FD_87287 | JGI IMG/M metagenome (GOLD analysis project Ga0114925, IMG submission 87287) | Deep subsurface microbial communities from Indian Ocean to uncover new lineages of life (NeLLi) - Sumatra_00607 metaG | ecosystem: Environmental > Aquatic > Marine > Oceanic > Sediment | place...
ATACTAAAATTGATATTACTAAATATACTATATCTAATGTGTTCATTTTATTTTTGTGACAACATCCTTTACAAAAGACCTAACTTTACCCTCTAAAAACACTTCAAATATTGGAACATTTTTACCACGATATTTATTTAATGAAGGGTCACCTATCATAGGTATTTGGTCATAAGGTAATTCATACATGTCAGCTATTTTTGCTTTGGCTGGTGGGTTAAAATTTGTTATTAAAACTTCTTCACCTAATCTAAAATTATCTATAATTATTTTTTTCATGTTTATAATATAAATAAGGTTTATTAAAAATAAACTTTTAATAAAAAAATACGTCTTTTTTTTGTTAATTAAAATAAAATGATTATATTTGTAATCTGCACCTATAGCTCAATTGGATAGAGCATTAGCCTTCTAAGCTAACGGTTTTGAGTTCGACTCTCAATAGGTGTACTTAACAATTAAAAATACATAACTATGAAAAAAATATTTATAATACTATTAAGTGTCTTAACAATTATCTCTTGTAAAAAAGAAGAACCATTAAGACCTGATAATACAATCGTAACCCCACAACCAACTAATTATAGTATTCTTGGTATTAATTGGGTACTAACTGAAGGAAGATTTTATGTTGAAAATATGGATAATGGTGATTTAACTTACTATGACCATTTTAGTTCAACACAAAACCAAAGTACTTTAGACCCTGTAAATGGTGCTGATGTACCTTTTGATACTATTATACAAGATATTACTACTTGGAACTTTGGCAATACTAATTTTACATTAAATGGGGGTAATTCTTATGGATTTACATCTAGTGGTAGTAATATATCTATTATTGGCCTAGAAAATGGTTCATCAAGACCAATGATAGTTTTAGAATTAACTGATACAAAACTTACTGTTAAAATACATGAGGGGTTTGGTTCTGTTAATGGGGAAAATTTAAATTATTTTTCTACATTAACTTTTCTAAAACAAGGTGAAACTTGTAATAATTGTCAACCAAATGTTTTATATGGGTACATGTATGGTGGTGTTATAACTAATACTATAAGTGTAAATGATATTATTGGAACTAAATGGGTGGTAACTAAATTCTATGATGGTTTTGCTAATAATTATCCAAATGATACATTAGATTTTATTAGTGGTATTAATTATACTATAAATAATGGTACACCATATAATTATACCATAACAAGTATATTTGGTAATAATATGTCTGAACTTACATTATATAATTTCTACACAATTGGTGGTGATTTTAGTGGGGTTGTTCCTAATAGTTTTGTTACCAACGGTGAAATCAATTCAGCATTATTTACTGACATATTTAACACAAACAATGATAAACTTGTTTGGATGGTTAGGATACAATGATATTGTCTATATCTTTAACTGGTATAATTTCAAAATCTAATTTTTTAAAGGCCTCTTTAAATATTTTACCATCAGTACCCATATCATCATCATCATATTCATAATACCATTTAATATTGACGGGATTATTATATTGAGAGTACAAATCCGCTACTTTAAAAAATTCATACATATATCTACTAGATATTGAATTTAACAAAGTAAATTCACATATAATTTTTATTCTTTCATTTAAACCATTTAAATCTTCAAAACATTTTATGATATCCTTTTTTATTGGACCATAAAAATGATTAGCATTTTCTGGATATGAAGCGCCCCTAAATATTAATTCACAACTATCTTTGTCAAAAATAATTTCTGGAGTATTAATTGTCTTTTCTATTTTCATCTTTTAAATCTATTTTTTTTATTCTGTTTAATTTATACCATTTACCTACTTCTAATTCTTGTTTTGTTAATATAACCTCGATGTCATTTGTTTTTGGATTATGCATGTGATATAGATTAACCCTAACTTTACTAACTACTTGATATTTGGAGCACCCAAAAAGTGTAAATGACAATAGTATTAAAAGTATGTTTTTCACTTTTTAATAAATTTTCCTATACCTAGTTGTCTTCTGTTTTTAACTTTAACTATATACATACCAGAAGATAGTTCTTTGATGTCTACTTTATAGTTTTCTAAATTACCTAATAAATTATTACGAAGAATTAAATTACCATTATTATCAAATATTCTAATAACGTGTAAATCATTATGTAAATTTCCATCCATTGTTAATGTAAGTATATCGGTTACAGGGTTAGGTGAAATTAATAGTCCAATAATCTCAACATCATAACTAACAGAAACAGGGTAAAATTCTTCAAACATTCCATCAAAGTCTGTCTGTTTAAGTTTATAGTATGATAAACCAATATAAGGGTCTTCATCAGTAAATTTATATTCCATAATTTGATTAGAATTACCTGCACCTTCTACTCTTCCAATTTCATACCAATCATATGCATCAATACTTCTTAATATAGAATAATAATCATTATTAACTTGTGATGCGACAGTCCAAAGTATGTCTACATCATCCCCATTTAATTCAGCAGTAAATGAAGTTAAATCTATAGGTAATGGTCCACCACCACTACTACCAATTCCAAATCCACTAAAATCGTCAAATCCTGTTTTTTGACCATAACCTCCAACTATAGTTCTTCCATTAGTCCCAGCGGTTGGTATTGAAGTTGTGGCATCAAATGTGTCCCAATCACCATATGTTATAGAACCATTTGGTCTTTTAACCACTGTAAAATTATCATCCGACAATAAAGCACCAGCTAATCCATTCAAATATAAATTAACCCCATAGTCACCACTACTAGGTGGAGCATCTGGAGTTAAAAACCATTCTTTGTCTGCCATTTCTACAATGGGTGTAGTTTGTTCCGAAGTATTTAATTGTAAGTTATTACCACCACTCATATCGGAAACTGATGCATCTATATATGAAACACCCACCATATTATTATTAATTAAATCAACCTTATGATAATTAACCGTTCCTGTCCCATAACCTATAGGAAATCCATATGTGTGAGTGTTAGAGGTGATATATCTCCTAACATTTCCATTAATAAATGATACATCAGAACCACCAGCTAAAGCACTCCATAAAGTACTTGTAACAGATATATTATGGATATCTGTTGTGACAATACCGTCTATCAAAGCTAATTTATCAGTTGTTAAATTATCAGTTAATGTTATCCCATTTGTATTATTAATCACCAAAATTCCGAAACCATATCCATTACAACGGATTGATTGTACAGAATTACTGACTAAATTAACCGTAGAATTACTAGCACTAAATGCATCACTCGCTAAGTTTAAATCTATATATACATCTAATGGACTAGTTGCCATATCAAGAACCCTAAAATTATCAATACACACATCACTAAACCATCCTGTGCTTGACTCAGCTTCTAATCTAAATACAAGGTTTGTTTCACCTCTATAATTTACCATATCAAAAATAATTTGGTTCCACCCTACACCTTGGTCACCAGAAATTGTCATTAAATTTAATGACCATGTATTTCCACCATCCACACTTACTTGCATTTTCAATGTTCCCATATCTGCACCATACATATTATACCAAAATTCCATAACTGGATAAGCGTTGGTGGTGAGGTCAAATATCGGTGTTAATAGATACGCATTAACATTAGGATAATTGGGTGTTGAACTTTCTAAATAAAGATAAAATCCACTAGAAGTTCCAGGTGTATGGTCTGATTGTCCTGTACCTGTTCCATCCCCCGGACCTGTAGTTACTGAGGGTGTTCCTCCAGCATCCACTCTCCAATCAGTACCATCTCCACCACCATTTCTCCAACCAGGTTTAACAAATGTAAACCCAACATCAGCACCAGCTGTTGAATGTTGTACTTCTGTTTCGAAATCAACCTCATAAGGGTATGATGTTATTATAGGTATATTATCAGTCCCAGTAACAATTATATTATCTAATGATATATCAGATTGCCAACCAGTAGTTAAACCTGTCCATGATAATATAACTTGACCTAATCCATCATATGCTGATAAGTCTACATAACCAACCTGCCAATCTGGGTTACTAACTGTATTACTCCAAACGCCATAAGTCCACGTAGTGCCATCATATATATCTAACTGTAAAAGTCCTGGTCCATAAGCACCACCATTTGCACTATACATATGATAGGCAAAAGTCATTTCTACACTACTATATGAACTTAAATTATATTCACACTCTAACCAAGCTTCACTATTTTGATTAGCCCCAGATGATTCTGTAAATACATAACCTAAAGAACCTAAATCACCAAAAGGTGGTCCAATCACCGGCCCAGTACCAGAAGATGGTGTTTTTGTGGTAGTTTGTGTCCAATCAAAATTATCAAATGTTGAGTTAGTCCAATCACCGAAACTTAATTCAAAGTCTGTTGCATGGGGTAATGTTGATATTTGCCCAAATGTAAAAATTGGAAATATCATTAAGAACAGTAGTTTATTGATTATTTTCATATTCTTCCTCCTTTATTAATGTGTTATTTTTTGGGATGCCTATTTTATTTTCAGGTAGGCAATCATTAACCTTTTTATTTTTACTTGGGTATTTTTGAATTTGTTTAATTTTATTTAACTCTTCAATCGTCAAAGGTGTTTCTAAATTTTTAGGAATTTTAAGTTTTACAACTTGTTCTAATTCCATTTCTAAAACAATTTTTTGTGGATATTGTTTTTCTTCTTGTGAAAAAGAGTTTTCAAAAAATAAAGTAAATAACAAAAAAACCGTAATTTTTAATATTGTTTTCATTGTTCTTTTATTTATAAATATAAATAATATATTAAAAAAAGACAACCCAATTAACTTAATTTAAGGTTTAATTGTAATAGATATATTATTATATTTTAATAATAAATTATAATTTTTTAATTTATTCCTATAAAAGAATAAATAATTGTACTATTTTAAATTTACGAAATAATAGTTGTTATCACAATATTACTTTGACAATAGTATATTATTTTTTTATACTTACATCAAAACATAAAACATGAAAAAAGAAGAAGTTATAAAATTTTTAAATAAAAAAGAAACCTATAATATAGTTAAATCTTATATTATTAGAAATTCACAACCAAACTTAGAAGAGGAATGGAATAATTTTATTGCTGGTGGTTCCATTGCGAATACCTTATATAATATGTTGTATAAGAAAAGTCTTTTTCCAGTAATTAATGATATTGATTTTTTTATTTTTAGAAATAGACAAGATATTACTTTCTGGGGTGAATTTGATGAAAACTTTATTAATAATATAGATAACGGCTTACATTCAGATGGATATGGTAATATTTGGATGGGCCCAAGTGGTGAAGAAATGAGAATGGTTAGTAGTACAAGAAATGGGAATTGGAATACTATTTTGATATCTATTACGAACGATAATAACACTAATAATATATTAAATCAATCAGACTATTATAAGAGCTTATTAAACAATTTTGATTTAAATTGTTGTTGTGCGGGTTTAGATATTATAAACGACAAAATAATTTATACTGATAAATTTGTGGAATTTTTATGTAATGATAAAATAGAAGTATTATCAACACTGACACCATTAAATACGGCTATTAGGATGAAAAATAAAACAGAAGATTTAAAAACAAACTGTGATTTAAAATCTGAAATAGAATTATTAAAACACGATTTTTTAAATTCCACTAATAACCATTATAAACAAATAGGTAATATATGGTATGATAAATATAAAAAAAATAAAAAATTTATTAATAAACATTTTATTATTAAAAAATTACACCAACACCAAAATCATAGGAACATCTACCTAAATGGGGAAAAAAATTTTTATGTATATTGGCCCAAAAAATTTGAAATAAAATACTTTTTTAAACTATATGAGATGTTAACCAATAAATCTTTAGTAAGATATTGGGATATTTTTGTAAGAGGTAAGGATAATACTAAAAAAGAAAAACTAATACAATGGTATTTAGAGTCTAATCCCTGGGCATCGTTAGCGACCAATACCAATTATATACAGAGGTCTAAAACTTTTAGTATAAAAATAAATAATAAGGGGTTAACTAAGTTTGGTAATTGGTTCACTAATGTATTTAACCCTAATAAAGAAATAATATATAGTTCTATTGAACCCCAATATAGAGATGTACGTAAAAAGTATTCAACCTGCACATCCGAGCCGTATTATAATAGTATACTTTCAATTTTATTATATACTTTTAATAAAAATGAAAACTATTTAAATAGTGATTTTAGTGTTTCAAATTTAAAGGAACTAGAGATATTAGGTAGGTCATTACCATCAGGTATCTTTGATGTTACTATTAATAAAAATGATGACATTGAATCTCATATTAAATTTTTAAAATTTATAAAAAATAAATTTGTAAAAAATATAAAATTATATCATTCTCCAAGGGAAGTCACGAATTGTTCTTTTGAAGAAAATTTTAAAAGTTTAAAAATATTATATGATAATAAAACCTTAAAAAATATAGAAAATTTAAGTGTAGATAAAAGAATAAAATTTTTAAATAAATTATTAGAAAACAGTTGGATTAAAAATAGGGGTGGACGTTTTTATTTAAAGCGTAAACATAGATTGAAAAGAAATTGGGAATTAGATGATAATTTTTTATTTAATGATTTTTTCTTATAGTGTTATTTTAAGTATTTTTACATATTTATAGTAAAAGTATTTTTAATGAATAAAGAACAAATAACAGAAATTATATTAGATAAAGTAGATAAATTACTACTTGAAGCTAGAATAGATAATATTAAGAAAAAATTTCCAAATGATGTGCATGGTTTTATCGATGAAATAAGTGTGGATTATGAGCCATCAAATAATGATAAATATTTGGATTGGTTATCTAAAATTCTGTTATACCCAATTGTTGATATACCTAATGACTATTTGATTAGAAATGATGATGGTACTTACAAGATTAATAGTACCGGTAGTGGTAGGTGGGGGTATAATACATACCTCAGCTATCAAATGAATGCCCAAGATAGAAAAATACTTAAAGATGATATAGATTATTTTCATAATTATATAAGAAAATTTGAACAAAGGGATATAAATCAATACGCGAGTTGGGATGAGTTACATAAAGCTGTAGAAAAAGCTAAATTAAAATTATCAAGAAAAGAAATTAAAGAATCTGGTGTTATTAAACTTTTTGAAAATGAAGATTTTTTAATATTAACACCATTAACACATCAAGCCGCTTGTAGATATGGTTCAAATACTAGATGGTGTGTTGCAATGAGGGGATATTCAGGTTATTTTGAAAACTATTTTACACAAGGACCAATCTTCTTTTTAATGGATAAAAGAATGATACCACCAACAAAGTCAATGAAAACAGAAGATTATTATAAATTAGCAATGCATTATAGACCAAGATTTGATGTAGCACCTGAACGTAACTATCAAAGATATCAAATGCTAAATAATAGTAAAAAAGCCTTTCAATTAGCAAGTAAATTAAATAAAGAAGAATTTATGCAAGGTGCGGATTTAAATCATGCTAAGATAGATTTTTGGACTGTCTCTGACAGACAAGTTAAAAAAAGTGTTGCACAAAAATATATGGGAGGACCAGGTAGAGGTCAAGGTGTAAGAGGACAAGAAGCTATGGTTAAATTTGAAAATGTTATGGAAAAATATACTAAAAAAGTTTTATCTGATTTTTATGATAGTATAGATAAGGATGCGGGTAAAAAATTAGAGGAATTAAAAAATACTATTCAAAAAATTAATGATAACCTTAATGTTGTTAGGGATAAAATAGATGAATTAGATAATTTATGGTCTATCATAGGGGATGTTAATGTTGATTGGGATGATATGAAATCACGTATATCAGAGATTCCAGATAAATTATCTGTAGAAGAATTTAAAACTTCTGTTGAGGGACATAGAGAAAAGTTGATGCAAATCAAAGATGAATTAGAAGTAAAACGTGAAACAAATTCTGAAAAATTAGAGGACATGGAAGTCAAAACCCAAAATTTTCAGTTTTATGACCCAGAAAAAAGTATTCCACAAAACAACTAACCCTTCACAATTAGTTATCAATTATTATAATTAACAAAATGACACTGATTGTTAAAGTACATAAAAATAATATTGAAAGAGCATTAAAACAATATAAAAGTAAGGTTATTAAAACTCATCAAATGAGAGAGTTAAATGATAGAAAAGTTCATGAAAAAAAATCAATGAAAAGAAGAAAAGAAATAAAAAAAGCTATTTATATAGAAAAAAAGAAAAGGGAAGATGAAATATAATCTTCCCTTTTTTATTACCGCTTTCTTCCACCACACACAGGACCAATTCCAGCTTTTATTGATTCAGGTGTGGTAAGAGTTTTAGCACAAGCTCCACATTTTCCATGGTGATAAGCCCTCACCATTGGATACTTATCTTGGTTATTCCAAAATCTACCTAACAACCAATTGAGTACTTTTACCTTTTTATCATCCCACTTTATAATAGAGTTTCTACTATGTTTGTATTTTTTATCTGAGAAACAAGTACCAATAAAAATATACTGACCGTATTGACCTAGTGTTGAAACAAACCATACATCATCTTCTTTGTGTTTTTTAACTTTAAAGGTTACATGATTATCCGTTTCAGTGTTTGCTAAAGTAAATAAAGCATTTCCAGCGAAAACAAAGTCTCTTAATTGTTTTCCTCTAAGTTCATTTTCAGGAATAAACCTATGTTTCTTTTGTTTTGTTGGTATTTTTACGAAATCCATTTGTTCAATTGTTAAATATTAATTTATACAAATATAAGATTTTATTTTTAATTAGCCAAATATTAAAGCAAAAAAAAGCCCACCAATTGGTGGGCTTTTAATCATTGTAATGTATAAACTATTTCTTATCTAACAATTTTACTAGTACAACAACAGCTAACAAGCCAACGAATCCTGAGTTTCCTAAAGATTCAATTAAAGCTGTAACGTTGCCTACTACATCCATTCCAAATACTGCTCCTCCGAAGAGTACTTGTACTAAGATGCCTACAGTTAAGAACGTAAATAATAGTTCTGTAACTCCAGAGAAAAATGTTTTGATAGTACCAAATATTTTTTCCATTTTTGTTTTTTTTTAATTTTTGTTATTAGTTAAAATGCCCAATTCAGATGCACACTTAAACCCAAGTTTCTATCATCACTAATAATATCAGTGAAATTAAGTCTTGGCTCTATTTGTACATGGTCACCCCAGTTATAAGTTTTACCTAAACCTAAATCTAGGGATTCTGAACCTGTACCATAACCAGCATAAGCAAAATTATTATCTTTGACATAGTATCTCGCACCTAAATTTATATCTTCAAAATTTGCAATACCTAATGTTAATCCAATATTGTCAAAGAAATAGTGGGTAATGCTAGGTGATGAAATGTTGATTGCTACGTCAGTAGAAGATACATTCAAAGCGCTTATTTGGGTAGTCCCTTTATCTTGAGAATAACCCAACGATGTAAAAACAAATAAAACAAACATTAAAATTAATTTTCTCATAATTATGTTTTTTTATTGTTGTTATTGTATCAATAAATATCAAAAAATATAAAAAAAACCGTTTTTACTCTTACATTGAGCGTCTCTTCCATCTAGAATTTAAATCATTTGCTAATAAATTTGAAGCTAATAATCCGAATATTATTAACATAACCATAATAGTTTTAGAAGACTCATCTGATGTTGCTAGATTATAATTCCATAAACCATGATATATTACAGCCGATAAAAAGCCGATTAGCGTATATGTTAATATTTTTAACTTTTTATAACGGTTAGTTATTACACTAAAAACAGACCTATTTTCAAATTTTCTTTTGTTTATTGTTGATAAACCTAGCCAATAACCAAATAATAATTCAAAAACCATATGCATAATTGTACTACTAAACGTTCTATGATATAAAACCTCTTCCCCATATATTCTAACATATCCCATATTTTCAACAACAGCAAAACCTAACCCCAACATAGAAAAATAAAACATATATCTAAATGGGTGTTTACTAACCTTATTTTTATCTATAAAAGACATGATAATAATAAACATAATATATTTAGAAAATTCTTCTAAAGGACCAACTATTATAAAGAATTTAAGGAAATAATATGTCTCCGGAAATCCAATTGTGGGGAATAAAAAATATATTGTTTGTAATAATGTAACTGAAACAACACCACCAATCATAAATAATATACCATTTTTAAAACTAACAGAACGATAAGGTGAGGTAAAATACATTATTATAGCATAAAAAATTGGTGGTATAAACAACCCCAATAATAATGCTATGTTAAATCCAAATATCACCATCTATAAATATTAAAGACCCACCAGAAGTGAGTCTTTAAGGGCCGAAGCTCCACCACTTTATTTTAAAAATAAAGAAAATACCTTTATAAATATCATATCGTCACACCAAAAAATCTTTAATTAAATCATAACTAACCACACTATCATCAGAAACAACTTTCTTGCCTCCACGAAAAATATCATCATATTCTAATATACCCTCAATTATTATATTATCTGAAATATATCGGACTATAGAACCTTCTTTTAATTCTTCCATTTATAAAATTTAATTATTTATTAAAAATATCTCAATAGTTGTTACAAATTTTACAAGAATATTTTTGTTCTTTACACCAATCTTTAAGTGAATAAAAGCCTTCCATATATTTTATATAACCCCACTCACCCCAACATATATGTTTAGGCCAAGAATTATATTGTATAGTGTATTCCCAAATTTTATTATCACTCCATTTAGTATTGTCTTTTATAAACCTACCTACTTGATATCCTGTTCTATCCGCACCAGCAGTACAGTGTATTAAAACATTTCCCTTATCTAAATAAGGTTGTATAGAATCAATAGAACCAACATAACCCTTTCCTTTCTCATACCCTATATGTGCATTAATAAATAAAAACTCCTTACCAAGACTTTCTACAACTCTCTTTTCCATATCAATAGTAATACCAGTACCTTCAGTATCGTTCATTCTTATAACCCTATCAATATTATGTGTTTTTAATATTAATTTAAGTTGGTTTATTGTTGGTTGATTTGAGCGATAGACATTATTACCTATTGGTACGGTATCAAATTTTCTTGGTAAATTTTGTGATTGGCAATGAAGTGAGAATGTTAAAATTAATATATAAATAATGAACCTCATGATTTATAAATATAAACCCCCCACATTTCTGTAAGCCTTTGGTGGAGATGGCGGGAGTCGAACCCGCGTCTTGTTCTAAGTTAATAATAAACTCTACACGTTTAGGTAAGATTTTCTAATCTTCCAAATAAACGAATTTTTGAGTAGTTATCGGTCACTCCCGCAATCATCGTTATAGCAATCAAACCTTTAGTTAGTTTAAGGTACCAACCAACCTTTCCCGATGCGATGACATAACCAAAACCAATATCGGAGTCTTGGTGGTTATGGGTAATAAATCTAACCTAGTTAGACCACTACAGCTGCACCTTCAGTCACAAAGTGACCTACAGTAGCGTTTTCTAAAATGTCTCCACTTAGAATTTTAATACACGGATTTACGTGATAGTATTATTTCAC
>Ga0114925_10001480_pt1 | contig 11628 bp, 19 predicted proteins | sample SumtaG_2_FD_87287 | JGI IMG/M metagenome (GOLD analysis project Ga0114925, IMG submission 87287) | Deep subsurface microbial communities from Indian Ocean to uncover new lineages of life (NeLLi) - Sumatra_00607 metaG | ecosystem: Environmental > Aquatic > Marine > Oceanic > Sediment | place...
CAGGTCGCGTCAATGAAGTCATCGGAGGATGCGGAGGATAGATTGCAGGATTCGGAAGAGGAGGTCTTGACTGTTTTAAATAATAATAGGACATTGAATGGAACCGTGGCGATAATAAATGGGTATGATATCGATTATGAATTTAATGAGGAGGAAAGGATTTATTTCCATGCCTCCATCATCATAATTAGAGCGGAGGTCAGGTCATGAAAATTGAGTGGATGGATGGTGATAGGGAAATACCGGGACATGGTCTTTTTGAGTTGGGAAAGATTTATACTGTGCCGGATCTGGTTGGAAAAAATCTTATTAATCAGGGCCAGGCCGAAGAGGTGGCCAAGGCCCCTTCGATAGAAGTCCCGAAGGATGGAAAGACCAAAAAAAAGTGAATCATTTTTTCCTTTTGGGGAATGGTGGGGGAGGAACAAGCCTTTTAAGAGGTCTCCTGAATGCTCATTCTAAGATGAGTGTGAGATTTGAAATGTTTTCAGGATCAGATAATGAACATTTGATTGAAAGAGAATTCAGGGAGTGGGAAATCGACAGAGAGGAGGTCGAGGAAAGGGGTCTAATGTGGGGGAACAAAGTCCCTCTCGAAAAGTTCAGAAATTGCAAATGGAGTGATGAGGATTTGCTGAGGATCCTTGATGAGGGATACAGAGTCATATGGCTGAGCCGGAGATTCACGAAATATGTCAAACCTCAGACAAAAGGAAGATACACAAAGGATTTCAAACCCCTTGATCTTAATTCGGTAGTCGCTCAATACCGTGAAATATGGGAATGGTCGCAGAGTCTGTACTGGAAATTCAGGGAGGAGATGCCGGATCGAGTGATTAATGTTTCGTTCGAGGACCTTCTTTTAAGACCGGATGTCGAGTTGATGAGAATGTGTATTTTCCTTGATGAACATTTTGAGACTGAAATGTTACGAGGGACCATGGATACTGGTTTTAAAAAATATAACCAGGATAATATCAATATAAATAAAGTTTAAGGAGGATTGAAAAAATGGCATACGGAATGGGAGGACATTTAGGGATCTCTTTTCAAGATTCGTTCGGGACAGCCAATATCGGGTCGATGCACTGGGTCCCGATCATTAGTGAATCCTTGTCTCAGTCAATACCGCCTTTAGTGTCTGAGGGAATGAGAGGGAGATTCGAGGAAGGTGAGGATCATGAGGGTGCACGTGAAATCGGGGGAGATATTGTTTTCAATGCGGATCCGATATTGGTCGGAAAGGCGCTCAAGGCGTGGAGTGGTCAGAGTTCGGGGACAGTACAAGGTTCATGTTATCTTCATGGATTCAAACCGATAACCCAGGATTTCGGAGATCTTTCGGCTCTCCCGCCTATGACAGTCGAGGTATATCGAGATGCGGGATCGGCCCACCAGTATCATGACCTGTTGTGTGATGGTCTTACTTTGGAAATTACAGCAGGGGAGATTGTCAAAGTCACGATGGGCATGATAGGAGGGAAATTCGGAAAGGTAGCGAAACAGCAAACCACTTATTTAGTCAATTCAGAGTATGTGTGGGATCAGACATCAATATCTCTCGGAGGGGTTGCGGTCGACGAAATTCTGAATCTGACAATCACCGGGGCGAATGCCCTGGAAGGAAAACATACCCTCTCGGCCTCGAAGGATTTCAATAGAATTAAGAGGGGAGGATATCGGACTCTTGAAATCGCGGGGACGATTCTTTTTGTCGACGATTCTGAATTCGACAATTATCGGGATCGGACAAAGCAGAGGCTAGTCGCCACGATCGCTGGACAGGCTGTGTCGAGTGGATATCCTGGAAATTTGGTCATCGATGTTCCGTCAATGTTATATTATGAGTATCCCCCGGCAATCGCGGGACCTGGAATGATCGAGGTCGGATTTACCGCATCGGCTAGGTACAATGTGGGGTCGGCGACGTTTGTCGACTTTTCTGTCACGAATACCTTAGGTCAATATTAACAAGATAGTGCCAGGATGGATCCTTCGATCCTGGCAAGATAAAGACAAAGAAAGGAGAAAGGTCAATGGATGTTGTAATCAAGTGGGAGAAGTATGAAACGGAATTCGGTGGGGATCCTGTCACCATGGAATTGAGACCCCTTCAAAGACCAGCAATGTTGTTATTGATGCCTTATATCTCGGAGGCGACGAGTCGCCCAGGTCCTGCCGATCCGATGAATCTGAAAGATGGTGAGTTGATTGAAGTGGTCATGGATTCTTATAAGGTCCAGGGTCTGGTGATGAATATCTTTCCGGAACATATGAAGGATCTGGAAGGTCTCACCGTCAACAAGGAACCTGTCACGTGTCAGATGTTACAGGATGAGATTATTCTGAATCCTTTGGTGGTCGATATCATGACCAAATTGATGAATATATCTCAGTTGTCAAAAGAAGACCAAAAAAACTTATCGTCGCCGTCAGATCAAGAGGGTCCAGAGAGTCAATCGTAAAAGGTAGGTCTACTATTTTCTGGTTAGATCTATTTTATGTATGTTATGAATGGAAGTTTGACGGTGGTCGGTCTAAAAAATTGAGATCTGGATATTATTCGAGACTAGAATGGCCTGATCCTGGTGGGGCGTTTAAGCAGGTCGATTATGTTATAGATATATTCAGATTGATTTTAATGGAAGAATCGAGAATTCATGCAGAGGAATTAAGTCATGGCTGATAAATTGACATTCTTTATTGTCGGGAAAGATCAGTATTCGAAAATGATGAAATCGTTTAAGGGACAGGTCCAGGCATTGAAGGCCCCTGTTACGATCGCAGCGACAGCCGTTGCGGGATTGACGGCTGCTTTATTCGGGATCGCGAAGTCGACGGCCACGGCATATGATAGAGTTGGAAAGTTCTCCGATCGGATCGGGATCTCGACGGAGGCCCTCTCCAAGTATCATTTTGCGGCCGAGTTGTCGGGGATCCGCGTAGAGACGATGAATATGGCTTTTCAGAGAATGACAAGGAGAATCGCGGAGGCCAATAAAGGAACAGGGGTTGCCGTGGGAGCCTTGAAGGATCTCGGAATAGAACTGGTTGAGATCGCGGGGATGGAACCTGATAAACAGTTTGAAGTTTTCGCCAGGGCGTTAGATAAGGTTCCAGGTTCAGGGGAAAGAGCAAGGTTGGCAATGCAGTTATTCGATAGTGAGGGCGTGGCGGTCTTGCAGATGTTAAAGGATGGATCAGGAGGCTTGGCCGAAATGAGAGCCGAGGCTGAAAAATTCGGGAGAGTTGTCACAGAGGAGGGAGCAGCCAAAGCAGCCGAATTCAATGATTCCCTCACAAGAATGTCGGCGGCTTTTCTCGGATTAAAAGATACGATCGCCATGAAAGTGATGCCCTTTTTTACGTCGGCCTTTAATAAGTTGGCCGAGATCATTGTCGCGAATCGTGGGAACATGGATTCATGGATTAAGACGGTTGCGGAGTGGGCACAGAAGGGAGTGGTGGCGGTCGGATATTTCGTTGATGCGTGGCGGGGCCTTAAGATGGTATGGGAAGTCATTAAGATTGCGTTTGCCAAATTCTCCGAGATGTTATGGAAGGGTATCAATTGGATTGTCGTGTTACTTTCCAAGTTGATGGTCAAGATGAATTTCAAGGGAATATTCGACGGAGCGATATCGGCCATTAATAGATTCAGAATCAACAACCGTGATGCCATAAATGAAATGGTCAAATTGAAGGAGACGGCTGTTCAAAATCTGAAAGATATCATAGGCGAAGAGTCGGCGGTCGAGAAGGCGAGAAGGTTAGTCGATTTTTTTAAAGATATTAGTAATGAGTTGAGGGACACTGAGAAGGCGAGACCTCCTGGAGAGAAAGGGGTCCCTGGATTCACATCGGATGATTTTGGTGCTTCGATCGATGCGATGGAAAAGTTTTTTTCCGATTCGACAGGGATAGTAGAGAGTGTCGGGGAGAAAACAAAGTTCACAGGAATCCAAATGGCCGATGCGATGCAGACATCATTTGCGAATATGGCGGGGGCGGCTCAGTCATTTGGAAAGAAAGGTAAAACGGCGTTTATGATTTTCTCGGCTGCCGAGGCGTTGGCCTCCACATATGCAGGGGCAGCGAGGGCCTTGAAGGATTTACCTTTTCCCTTTTCATGGATAGTGGCGGGAGCGACTGTGGTCAAAGGTCTCGCCTATGTTGCCAGCATCAAGGGAATCGCCCATTCAGGATTGGAGAATGTGCCGGAGACAGGGACCTATCTGTTGAAAAGAGGTGAGAGAGTTTTGTCACCTGATCAGAATGAAGCATTTTCGACAGGTGGGGGAGGTCAAATGACTCAGACAAATTATTTCACGATCATGCCGAATGTGTCGAGTCCTGGGGCTCTTTTGTCGATGTCTGACAAGGATTGGAAAGATATATTAGAGGCGAGAGTGATCCCCGCCATGAGAGATCTCAAAAGAGCGGGAGTAATGGTGTAATGGCTACTTTTGAATTGGGTATTTCATCAGCGACCGTGGCGCTTTTTTATCCTGAGTTTGAAAGTTATTCTCAGGGTAAAAAACAGATCAGGGATGATCACAGGACGAAAACAGGGAAGTTATTCCAATATAAATATGGTGATTATTCGATGATCAATATGGATGTGAATTATCTTCCGGCCTCGGATGCAGCGTTGGTCAATTCATGGTGGGATACGAATACGGATTTACTGTTGTTTGTCACATCGGATAGTGTGACCGAAGTCTTTTCAGTTCATATCATGAATACCGAAACCCCTCTTTCATCTTATAATAAACCGTATGACAATCTGTTTAAGGGCGTTGTTAAGTTAGAAGGATATTGAGATGTCACTCGCTCCGTCATTTGAAGATTATATGAGTGGATACTGGCCCCTGGATGATGCCAGCGGTTCGACGTTCGACGATGTGAGTGGGAATGGGAATGATGGATCATTGTTTAATATGGGAGCGGGGAATTGGATTGATGCGGTTCTTTCGGGAGGTCTGAATTTCGATGGTGGGAATGAATATGGAAGTGTGCCGGATGATCCTGATCTCGACTCGATTCTCACCTTTTCATGTTGGGTCAATCCGATATCTCAAAATTCCCATGCGACTTTTCATCATTGTATAGTGGCGAAGGATGCCACTTTTAAAAATGGTCTCTTTATTGATTATAATAAATGGCCAAATCGATTTACATTCCATCAACAGAGTGATGTGGGATCAAGGTCGACGATGGAGTATTTGATTCAGGATTACACGGCATGGCATCATCTGGCCGGAGTATTTAAGGATGGTCGAGCGTGGTTATATGTCAATGGAAGAACCTTGAATCCTACCCAGGCGAATGAGGCGAAAAAAGGTCATCCCTGGACGGATGGAATATGGACGACCCGATGGTGGAATCAATCTCTTGATAATAATCAGAGTTCAAGCATGTGGGCGAGGCCCCTTACGATCGGAGGAATCGGACCGACTCAGGCGAATCGATACAGTCGGATAAAATTGGATGATGTGAGAGCGTTTGACATCGCCCTGGATGATTATGAAGTCGGGGTTTTATGTGCGGGAGGTCGAAGAAAATGGCATCTCGGCCCGACGAGTGAGAGTGCAGTCGAGTTGTATCCTGATCAGGAGACATACAAGAAAGGAAAGTCTCAGAATAGATTTGATCACCGGACGAAAACGGGGAAATTGTTTCAATACAATTTCGGAGATCTGGATCGGATCTCTTTTGATTGTCAGTTCGTTCAGGAGTCGGATGGTGCGATCGTTAATTCATGGTGGGATGAAAATACGGATCTGAGGTTATTCGTTCAATCAGATTATTATACCGAGGTGAATTGTGGAAGGTTGATAAATCAGGAGAGTCCGTTCAGAGGTTATAATAAAATGTGGGGAACGGAGAATTTCAAGGGAAATGTTTTACTAGAGGGGTATTAATGGCTTATTCAGTTTCATCGGCCTGGATAGATCAATTGATCGACAATGCTCCGTCGGATATAGTCAGAAAATTCACGATCGGGAATTCTGATTATACTGATTGGGTCTTGAAATGGCCCACGATAAAAAGAACCATGAATGATCTGAGGTCGGTCGATATCTCGATAGTATTAGGAAACGTCGACGGTCATCTAAATGAGTTTTATACGTCGACATATTCAATGGTTCAATCTTCTCAATTACAGTTTGGCTTTACGATATCTGGATCAAATGAAATGGTCGACATATATAATGGTCATGTCAAGTCGATCGAGTATCGTGGGACGGAGGTCTCAGTTAGATGTAAGGATCGTTTATGGGATCTTGCAAATAGAGTAGTCGGCGAGAGTGATGTGACCATTGTTTTTAGTGATCAGATTCCGTCAGATATTGCATGGGACCTTTGCACCTGTTATGGGGGATTGTCAAATGTACAATCGACATCGAACGTCGACATTGATTTTGCGAGTTTTGATTTTTGGTCTGGCCAATTTAGTGCGGATACCTTGACGATCGAGGCTAATTACGATGGTCAAAAAATTACATCGGCATTGAAGACTTTGGCTGAATTTACGGATTCGGCAATCTGGATTGATGCCTCTGGAAAATTAAAATTTGAGAGAATGACGGAGGCGAGTTCCCTTGATCTTCTCCTGGGAACATCGGATTTTCTGGATTTCAAAATAGATGTCAATTCTCTAAGGTTAGTCAACAGGATGAATGTCGAGGCGAAATATTCGATTGATTCGGATTATTGGGAAATCGCGGTCGTGTCGGTCGAGACTCCATCAGTGAATTCGTTCGGGACATATGAGGATTTGATGAGAGATGATCATTTATGGTTTATGTCATCAGGAGGAGCGCTGAATATCGCACAGAGAAAGACCCTGAAATTATCAGACCCACCGAAATTAATCGATGGTCAGACAGGGTTGAAAAGCCTTCAAATGGAAATGAATGATACAATCAGGGTGGTTGATTCGTTTTTCGACATTGGGTCGAATGATGCATGGAGGATTACGGAGTATGGTTTTAATATGCAAACAGGCGAGGTTGATTTGAGTCTGGATGGTGCGACCGCATTGGGCGGGTTCTTTTTGGACATTGATTATCTGGATGGAGAGAAAAGATTACTATAGAAAGGAGATCAAATGGAGTTGAAAAAATTGGAGTGTGATGTCAAGGGATGCGGATTCACGCAGTTTCAAACGAAGTTTAATCAGTCTTTTGAGGGGTGGGGCCATGTGGCGGGAATGTATAATTCAGATACCGGAGCGGATGTGGCCCATCTATGCCCGAAACATATGGGAGTAGTCAAACAGATGTTAAAGGGACAATTAGACAATCTTTTGAAGGAGGATTGAGCCGATGGCATGGGTTGATTTAAGTGGGGCGTTTGGGTATGGAACAAAACTGACGTCGACACAAATGCAAAATTTGAGGGACAACCTCACTGGCCTGGCCAATGGAGATAGTGGGGCACCTGCAATTCAGGAAGCGGCCATGTCGGCAGAGTCGGTTGATCAGGATGCCTTGAAGTGTTCAGAACAAGAACAGTCGGCATCAATAGCGGCGGCGGCGAATAATGTTTTCACTTTAACGGGTGGCCAGTTTTGTCTTAGGGGTAGGTTCAAGGCTACATTAGGATCTATTCCCTGTGATATTAAGACTTTCGCGGGGGACCCGACCTCATCATATGCCGGGCCGTATTATCAGATTACTAACACGCATTCAATTACAAGTGATACATTCTATGTCAAACACCAGTATGTCACGGCGAGTGGTGAGATCAACTGGTTTTTCCTTAAAATAAATAAGGTGACAGATGAGATCCTGGCAATGAGTATCGCCCCGGATCATCCATGTTTTGGCCATAAGACAGGACCGGATAAAATGCCACATCCATTTTTAGATTATGATCCAAGTATTCATAAAATCTTGTTGGCGAATCCTGAGAACGATTTAATAAAAAAGATCAGAAAGGATTATCCGGAAAGTCTACTCGACGGTATGATCGCACTTTGTGATATGGATGACGATGCGGAATGGCCTAATATTAAAGTGACAGTCGACAGTGGGAAAAAGCAGAAGATACCGAAGTTGAATTATGTGAAAATGAAGAAACTGAAATTGAAATGATGGAGCTGAAATGGAATGGTTAAAGGATATGATCGGAAGATGTCCGGAAGATCTGATCGGAGTTGTCATTATTTCAGCGTTTGCGATTTATACTTTGTATCGCATAATAGTGTGGTCGTTTAAAATCATTGAAAAATTTTCTGAATCTGAAACCGAGACAGCGAAGACCTTGTCTCAGTTAAAGACCATTGTCGAGACTCTTATTATATTGGAAAGGAGAGGTGATGATTAATCCGATCAAAAAACTGATCAAAATCAAGAAGGAAATCAAGGTCAAGAATTCTCAAAATCTAAAATCTATATGTGAGACATCGAAATATTTTAAGGAAGTCATCGAACGTTTGAACCTTGATAAATCGAAAGAGTCGGGATGAAAATAAAAGTGGATCATAATGGAAAGGAGAAACCGCATGTCAAAAAAAAAGCTCACGCTTAGACAAAGACAAAGTAAATTTGCATTCATGGTGGCCCAACTCATCATGTTTGCGTATGCCAAAGGGTATGAAGTCACCCTTGGGGCGGCATTTGTAAATAAGGATTGGGAGAGCCCGCATTTAAAAGAAGGTAAGCACCCCTTGAAACTGGCAATAGATCTGAATTTATTCAATAATGGTCGATACCTGAGAACCACGAAAGAGCATTTACCCCTTGGAGAGTTTTGGGAATCGATCGGGGGGACATGGGGAGGTCGGTTTTCAAAACCGGATGGAAATCATTATGAGTTTTGAACCCTAAGACCATTCCAGAAGGAACAGGGTGGGATCGTAAAGGGGTAACCGAAAAAACCCCACAGAATGGCTCTCAGTAAGCCAAGGAAGGAGAAAAAGCCCATGGAGACATATGAAATCATCAGTTCTATCGTTGCGATCGTTTTTATTGGACTCTCGCTGACTTTCGGAATCCAGAAGAAAGATCTATTGAGTCGAGTACGCTCAGCCGGTTTTCTTCTCAGGGAGATCGAGAAGGCCCTGGAAGATGGAATATTGTCACCGGAAGAGATCTCGAACATCGTGAAAAAAGCGAAAGCAGTCATTTCCTGAGTACTCTTTTCAGAGTACATCTTTTTTCCTCGCCAGTACCGGAGGGCCTATCCTGGCTTATGCAAAAATAGGCATGGTCACAGTTCTTCTCCTTTCAGTGACCATTAGAAGAGGGGTCGGTCTGGAGAGTGTCACAAGGCCGACCTCTTTTTTTTATTCAGGATCTTGAAAAGTTTTTTCATTTCTGTAAACCACCGCCTCTTTCCAACTAAATCTATCTTACCTAACATCAATATTCTTACCAAAAAAGTGAATTATTTTTAAATAAAGTGTAAATAACTGTTGACAGTCTATTAAATATATGGGACAATGACCTTAAAAAACAAGGAGGTCATGGAGTATGGAAATCAAGGCGGTCTTTATAGGATATCAAGGATGTTTGAGAGGGCATTATCCTATCTATAATATTTTAGGTGGTGAGCATCATGGGTCAACGGTGTCGGAGGATCGATTGAAAGAGTTGGGAATCGAGGTCCCTTATACCCCGACCGAAAATCAATGGATCTTCATGAGGAATGAATCACTTTTAGTCGAGATGGTCAAAAAAGAAAAAGAGAGGAGGAAGATCGATGAATGAGATCAAACCAAAGATGATAGTTTTCGAGGATAAGAATGAGGTGTATTCTTATAATGCGGAAACTGGTGAGATCCTTGAAGAAGGATGGAAAGATGTCAAGAGTCTCTGTCGACATTTAGAGAGTCAAGGTTTTGAGTATGAAATCGAGGAAAGGAGAAAGTCAAATGGAAATTAGATTGAAAATTGAGAATGGTCCCTCGAAAGAGGAAGAGAAAACGATTCTGTTTAAGTTGTGGGATACCTATCGAGTGGCTGCACCGGATTCTTATCTTGTTAATCTGTTTTCTCAGGAATTTATTGGATGGTGTAAAAATCAGATCTCTAATGATTTCACCTGTAATGCCTATGAGTATATCGAGGCAGGAACAGAGTCGATCAATATGAAAACGGATCTGGAAGAGGCCCAGGCGAGAGTCGTGGATCTTGATCAGAGTCTCAGGTCATTGGAGAAGGATTACGAGGATCTGAAAAAGGAGAAAGAAAATCTCTATAACAGAATCGAGGAATTGAGTGATCAGGGAAAGGAAAAAAATCAGATCATTTCCGATCTGGAAGAGGAGAGGAATTCTTTACAGGATGAGAATTTCAAATTTCAGGAGTTGAATGAACAACTAGAATTGACGGTCATGGGATTAAAAGCCGATCTGTATGATCTCATGAAAAAGAATTGAGTCATTCTCAGAGGGTATTCGGGAGAGTACCCTCAAAGGATTATTCAATCCAAAATCTAAAACAGGAGGTCAGTATCATGGAAGGTATGTCAAATTTTTTAAATGAGTATGTCGAAGTTCAAGAGGCGATGGATCTCATGACGAATAAACCAGAGATCTTCACGGATCATGTCGAGTGGAATCACGGATCTCATGAATGTTCAAGATGTGGGGAGGTCCTAAAGGGATCAGACTTGATTCAGATCGGATTCGATCGAGTTTGTGATTATTGTCATGATGTATATCTTGATGAATTAGAGGAGGAATAAGAAAATGGGAAAAAGGAAAAGAATCACATTGTCGACGAAGAGGAAGAAAGGAAAGAGGGGGAAATCAGAGTACAGGAAAAAAAGGGATTATCTGAACAGTAACGGAGGATGGGGATTCGACATTCCCCACCCGAAACCCTGGAAGTAAACAATGCTCGGAGGTCATTCGACGTCGAATGATCTCTAAGGATCGTTTAAGTCCAAATCTAAAAAAGGAGGGCGAGGGAATGAAGAATATAATGTGTTTTTGCATCGGGTTACTGATCCCGATAGTTTTACTTGTGATATTCTATGGATGAGGGGATGGAAAGGGTAAAAAGAAGGGATATAAGGAAGTCTGTTTACCCAATGGTCGCTGGCAGATTGCCAGTACAATCAAATTAAGAGAGGAGAAATTATCATGAAACAAGGAATGAATATTCAGGAGTTGGCCCAGGAGATCGCGAGAATCGACTCGACGAAAAGAGATTTTGTGGTCCCCACCGATAAATTGTGGGCCGAGGTCGATGAGGAAGAAGAAAAACCGGAGATCAGAATCAGAGTTCATGTCAATGGTGGTGTAGAGAGTTTTGGGATCAACCAAGTCGGCCATGGCCAGATTGCGAATAAATTGGAGATTCCGAAAAAGTATTATGATCGAATGGAGAAGGATGCCCCGGATCTCCTCGCGACCAATATCAATTGTTGGATGAGACAGGAACCAAAAAGAAGATTGGTCAGGACACTCGACGGAGATGTGAGGGCGTTTTTGTCAGATCGATATGGTTTATTTTTAGACAATGCCCTGTTATTGACGAGCGCCATGCCGACCCTCATGAAGTATGAAGGTATGTCATTCAGGTCTCTCATGTTAACCGATAAGAGATTGTATCTCCAATGTGTGTATCCGAAGATCCAGGGAAAGTTAAAGGTCGGGGATATGGTCCAGGC
>Ga0114925_10001481_pt1 | contig 11628 bp, 11 predicted proteins | sample SumtaG_2_FD_87287 | JGI IMG/M metagenome (GOLD analysis project Ga0114925, IMG submission 87287) | Deep subsurface microbial communities from Indian Ocean to uncover new lineages of life (NeLLi) - Sumatra_00607 metaG | ecosystem: Environmental > Aquatic > Marine > Oceanic > Sediment | place...
GTAGTTTCTTAATGATTTGTTCAGGTCTGTAGCTTCTTCTAGCCATTTTAATCCCCTTTTTTCGATCCTTAGTCTAACATAATAACTGGACCGATTCTAGGGGGGCAGGTCAAGGGGGTTGACATTTTTGAGAAAAGTGATATACTATGTAATATATTAGGTAGTATTAAGAACCTGTTAAAATCTTCTTCTCTTCCGATTGCCGGCTAAAGTGGAACAATCTCTTTATCCTTAAGGGAAAGGAAAAGCTGGAAATAAAAGGCCAGAAAGGGAGGTGAGAAAGTAGAGAGACCGTCCAGCGTGAGTAGTGAAAGTTACCCAAGGAGAAGCATTGGATAGTTAATATTTTTCTTTGGAAACCTTCACAGGAATTCGAATTATGTAAATTTAGGAGAAAAGACTATGAAAAAGGTAAGATTTATAGTGATGGCTTTACTCTTGTGTATGGGGGTAATTCTAAATACAGGAATTGCAGGAGCAGAGTGGGTAACTAAGGACCGATTGGGTAATCCAGATGCTAAGTTAAGCCTTAGCTGGTGGGTGGTTACGGGTAACTATCACGAATCCCCCCATGAGAGTAGAAACGTGGCCTGGAATAGATTGTATTCTTCATGGGCGGTCAAGCATCCTAACGTAAAGATCGACATTACTCCCATCCCTGGAGGGAAAATAAACGAGACGATGATGAAGTTACTCCAGGCAGCAGCGGTCGGGAGGGCTCCGGATATGGCAGCGGTGGACTCCTTCTTTGTGCCTCGCTTTGTACTGGCAAAAACTCTCCAACCTCTCAATGAGTTCTTATCCGAAGAGGAAATCAGTGATTTCTGGAAATTCACCCAGGATGTGGTGACCGATAAAGAAGGAAATATTCGGGCTCTATGGTGGAATACAGATATGCGAGTTTTGTATTACCGAAAGGACTTGGTCCCGACTCCTCCTCGAACCTGGGATGAACTAATCAAGGTTGCGTCCAATATTTCCAAGACTGAAGGAATTGCAGGATATGTTTACAATGGAGCCCGTTGGGAGGGGACAATGCTTGATAACATTGCTATGTTCTGGGCCCAAGGGGGTAGATTACTGGATGAGGTTGGAAAGCCGATATTTAACGAAGGTGAAAACAGAGAGTATATGCTTGATCTTTTTCGGTTCCTAAAAAGAACAGTGGATTCTGGGGCTTCTCCTCGCAGAGTGGTAGATATTAAATCTTATGATGATATGAATGCTGAGGTTAAGGCAGGAGCGACTGCTATGTTTTTAGGAGGGAACTGGCAGATAAGGCAGCTCAGGGAAATATTGTCCCCTGAGGAGTTCAAAAAGTGGGACGCGGCTTTGATTCCTCAAAAAACGGCAGACATTGCTTCTACCGGTACGGGAGGGTGGACATTTGGAATATTTACTACTGATCCGGTGAGACAAAGAGAGGCATTTAATTTTCTGTGGGCTGCGTACGGTTCTAGGAACGCCATGGCGACTGCCTGTGAAGCTGCAGGCTATTTACCGACCCGAAAATCGGTATATCAGGATTTCTCTTTCTTCAAGGCAGATCCATGGAATCAAAAGTGGGCAGAGATGTTGAAGTACGGAAAACCTCGACCTGGTTTTCCCATCTACCCGACAGTTTCTGAACATCTCCAGATAGCCATAGGGGCAGTTCTTACTGGAATCAAGTCTCCGGAAGTAGCTCTAGACGATGCTTGGACAGAAGTCCTCCGGGAATATGAGAGGATTAAAGATTAACGGATACCTAAGTAGAGCGGGTAAGAGGTCCAGGGTAGTTTTTTTGGCCACCCTGGACCTCTTGTGCTAAAGAGATGTGGCAAAGAATCAAAGAAGTCAAGGATGGTCCACTCTTTTGGATCCTTCCCACGGGGGCGGTGCTGATTGTATTTTACCTTTACCCTCTGTTTGATGTGCTAAGAATGAGCTTCACTGATGCCTACCTTTTTATCCGTCCCGGATATTCTTATACCTTGGAGTCCTATTCTCACCTTTTGACTACTCCTGATTTTTTCTTCATGCTTAGAATAACCTTTATTTTCGTGTCTGCCAGTGTCCTATTTCAGCTTTTATTGGGCCTTTTTATCGCTCTTGTTATTAACGAAGGAACCAGAAGGGGCCTATCGGGCACGGTGGTTACCCGCACCACTGTTTTGTGCGCCTGGATCCTTCCCGGAGTGGTAATTGGAATTATCTGGCGCATGCTGTTAAGCGGTTCTCCGTACGGGGTGGTAAATTATCTTATTGAGCGGGTTGGATTTAATAAATTGCCCTTTTTATTTTCTCCAAGCTTTGCTCTGGTTTCGGTTATCATAGCTAATATTTGGAGAGGAACCGCTTTTACTATGATCCTGCAGTACGCGGGACTCCAGAAAATTCCCCCGGAATTGTATGAAGCTGCCAGGGTAGACGGCGCTTCTGCTAGTCAGTTGCTACGCTATGTGGTTATCCCCCAACTTCGATCAATGCTATTCATCAATGTTGTTTTAATCACTATTTATACCTTTAACACTTTTGATATTATCATTGCTCTTACCGGAGGGGGTCCTGCTCGGAGCACAGAAGTGATAGCCCTCAATGTTTATAACACGATATTTAAATTCCTAGATTTGGGGACGGGAGCGGCAATTGCTGTTATACTTTTATTCATAAACCTGGTAATGAGCCTGGTTTATTATCGGTTTTTCCGGGTAGAAACCGAGGTCGAGATATAATATGATAAGAGACAGTTTCAAAGTGAGGGGAATGGACATTACTCTCTACATGTGCTATTTTGTTATAATTGCCTTTTTCATTGGACCTTTGCTGTGGGTGGTTTCGCTTTCTTTGAAAACCCCCAGCGAAATTTTTGCCTACCCTCCACAACTGATCCCTAATAGACTGGCAATTGAGAACTACGCTACGGTCTGGACCAGGAGCCACATTCCTTTATGGATATTTAATTCTTTCAAGATTGTGATGTTCACCGTAATTGGCTGTCTGAGCGTAAGCATTCCAGCAGCCTTTGCCTTTTCCAGATTTAGGTTCAAAGGGAAAAGAGAAGCTATGTTTGGAATTTTGGCCTTCCAAATGATCTCCCCGATGATTATCCTTATTCCCTTATATAGATACTTTAGTGCTTTGAATCTACTAGATACTCACCTTGGGTTGGTCATGATCTACATCGCGGTGCAAACCCCGTTTACTGTGTGGCTGCTTAAAGGGTTTTTTGACTCTATACCCCAAAGTTTAGATGATGCAGCCATGGTGGATGGATGTTCAAGAATTCAAGCTCTTTTCCGGATTATTCTTCCCATTTCCGTTCCCGGAATAGCTGCCGCCATTGTGTTTATTATTGTCCAGAGCTGGTCTCAGTTTATTGTTCCTTTTATTCTGCTCACTAACCTGAAGCTGCTTCCCATATCGGTAGGCATTTTTCACTTTCAATTTGTTCAGGTCGAAATTTCGACTCAGCTCTTGGCTGCAGCAAGTATTCTAGCCATACTACCTGTTATTTTGATCTTTGTTGTTCTCCAGAGGTTCATCGTTCAGTTTCTCATAGCAGGGGCGGTAAAAGGTTAAGGGAAAGAATATCAATGGGCGCGCCGAGAAAGCTTCGAGAAAAGGAGTTGGCAGTAATGCAATTGGACGGCAGGAACACAAACTTGAGCAAGACCCAGATTTTGTGCCATCTGCCGTTTTTAAGTAACATTATCATAAGAAGGTCGGTTAAGAGCAGGGAAAGGGGAAATACTGGTATGGGGAGGGTGTTAATTACTCCTCCTACTTTTGGCAGATCCTCTGACGCAATCGACTTGCTGGTAAAGGCGGGGCACAAGGTAATAAAAAGTCCTTACCCTCACCCAGTGAAGGAAAATGAGTTTGTTCGAATTATAGGAGAAATAGAGGCAGCCATAGTGGGGAATACATGAGATGAGACGAGATGTGATCAAAATGGGTAAGCAATTGAGAGTTATTGCTAGACATGGAGTAGGAGTAGATACTGTGGACGTGGAGGCAGCAACCAACCAAGGTATTATGGTTACTAATGCGTTAGGCGCCAATGAAAATGCTGCAGCAGACCTGGTATTTGGCCTAATACTGCCCTCACCCGGAAAATATGTAGGCCGATGCCAGTGTTAAGCAAGGAAAGTGGGAAAGTATAGATAAGGAAAAAAGGAGTGAGATTTCCATCTGTTTTGCTTTTCTCTTTTTAGGTCAATTCCCCCGGAAGAGGTGAGCATATGAATATGAGGATTATCTTTAAGGTCTTTGCCAAAGCTATGAAGAGAAGAAGCAATTGCCGGAAGAAATCTTCTTTCTTTACCAAAAGAGAGAACTGTCTCTTTGGAGGCAGTAAGAAGAGAGTTAAGTAAAAACCTATACTCTCTTAAAAAGGTAGTTTAAGTTTTCGCTCTTTCTGATAGGTCTTCTGGAAAAAAGGAGTTTGCTCAGTAAATTTCTCTCGGAGGAAACAAAATTTTCCTTAAATGGGGAGTAAAATTGGCTAAAAAGGGTATGTATACCTCAAAGTAAGAGGACAAAAAATTCATAAAAACAGTCCCTCGTTAAAAGGGAAAAGGCTTAACAAAAGGGAAAGAGAAAGGAAGGTTATCTATTCTCTCTGGATGGCATAAAGAAGGTAGAGAGGAACCTTGGGGCCAAAGAGTCTTTCCCAGTACTTCTTATTCTTTGTCTCTCTGTATTTTCTCAAGTTCACTGTAACCCGAATGATAAGACCAAAGACTCTTTTGAGGAAGCTGGCGATATCGGAAAGATAGAATAGCACGGTTGCTCTTTTAATTCCTCTGACTCTTGGACGCTCTAAGATATCCAGATCATTTTCCTTGCAGTTGGAATTGCTTCTCTCGGATGAGACTCGGTAGCTTTTGATCTTTTTGTAAATCGGGCTCGCTCTATGCCACCTTAAGATCAGGCGAGGATGGGTCTTAACCGACATCTTAATAGAAAAACCATGTTGGTTATCTCTGTGAGGACACTCTTTTGGAAAAGGATTAGTGGGACATTCCCTAAGACACTTTTTCTCACAAGAAAATGAGCTTCTCTTAGTTTCGGGATCGCAGTCCTTCCATTTCTAAAGACGAGGGTTGACGCTACTAATTTTTAGTATATAATGTAATATGTTTAGTAATATACCAGATAAATTTGCGTTTAACTAAAGCAGCGGTGGATCCATGGCTACAAAGAACCTAGCAGGTGAGGCGTACAGACTAATTAAATTAAGAATCGTCCACAGCGGACGTTATCCGGATATGTATCTGTCTGAAGAGAAACTGATGTCTATCCTGAAAATTGGGCGTACACCGATCAGAGAGGCCATAGTAAGATTGAAACATGAGGGTTTCTTGACGGTTATCCCTCGCAAAGGAATCTTTATTAACTTCTTTTCAGAATCACAACTCCGGCAGATCTATGAAATGGCGGAAGCACTCGAGGGCATGGCGGTCAAATTGGTCACTCAGCGAATTACTGAGAAAAGAAGAGAGAGATTAGAAAGAGTAGTCGAAGAGATGGAAAAGGCCTTTGAGAACAACGATCAGAAGAAGTGGGTCGCATGTGATATTAAAGTTCACAGACTTATTCAACAGATGTCTGGTAACAAATATATTTCAGAGGCTATGGCCTTGATAAATGAGCGAATCAAAAGGATTAGAACCCTTTGGCTACAAGTACAAGGTCTTCCAGTTAAGTCCACGCAGGAACATAGGCAGATTGTTGAAGCGATCAAGAGCCGCGATCCGGCTATGGCCCAAAAACTTATGCAAGAACATATGGAAAGAGTAAGAAAGAATATCATCACGATTTTTAGAGGCATGAAGGTATTCTAGGACTCGCGAGTTACTCTCATGTGATTGGGGCGACGAAGATGGAGAGAATCATTGCGGTGAGTACAATGGTGTACGACGACCATCCTATTGACACTGCACTTAGGCAACTAGCTGCACTGGGCTGTAGATGGACCGAGCTGGCGGCTGTGACAGGTGTTGCCGAACACATCCAACAGAAAGATATGACTGCCGACTATGCGAAGTACGTTCGCGGGCAGATGGAGAAGTTTGGACTCTCCAGCGTAGCTTTGTCTGGTCATGTCGATTTGAGCGAGGCCGGGATCGTTCCCCTTTTCAAATCACGAATGGAGTTTGCTAAGAATATTGGGGCAAAGATTATCAACACCAACTCCGGGCCTAAAAAAAAATTGCCGACATTCTACGAAAACATATTCGAGATAGCCGAGGTCGCCGAGGACCTAGATATTACCGTGGCACTGGAGACCCACGGCGATATCATCGATTCAGGTGAGTCCATAGTCAGAATAATTGAGCACATAGGGTCTTCTCATGTCAAAATAAACTATGATTTCGCCAACGTGCTGTACTTCTCAAAAGGTTCAGTGAGACCCGAACAAGATATCCTAACTGTTATGGATCATGTAGTACATTTACACATTAAGGATTTTGTTTGGGGGTCCGACGGCAGATGGAGGTTCACAGTGATAGGTCAAGGACTCATTCACTACGAGCGTGTGTTTAACAGCCTGCGGGCACAAAAGTGGGTCGGGCCCGTTACCTTGGAGACTCCTCCAAGATTGATGCGTGAAGTGACTGCCGGTACTAAAAATCAAAGACCTCCAAAAATCGCTGAAATGGACCACTGGGTGAAGGAGTCTCTAGGCTATATCGAAAGATATTGGGAAGTAGAGACAGATCAAAACTGATGCCCGCTAGTTTCTCTAAAAAGAACGATTGTCAAAGGAGCCGGATAATGTACGAAAAATACGTGGTAAACGTTGCGCAGGAGACCGGATACACCGTTTCCGATCCTTATAAGCGAACTGTAAAACACATCTTTGCACCGGACCTGAGGAACGTAAAGCAGCTCACCTTTAGTCACATAACAATTCCTCCGGGTAGTAAAACTGACAACCATACTCACGACAGAGGGGAGCTTATTTATGTGATTTCGGGGTACGGACGGGTCTCTATGGGGGAAGAGGTTTATGACGTAGAATTAGATTTTGCTCTTTGGGTTCCCAAAGGCGTGAAGCACGAGCTGAAGAACACGGGGAAAGAGGCAGTTAAGATTATCACGCTCTTTGTACCTGCTTACAAAAGCTCGGAATTGAAATCTAAGATACTGGACCCTTCGAGAAAAACGGCCTAGTTGGGTGGTAGATCAAAGATGTTGTGGGCAACAATAATCAGAGAACAATCCTAGAAGTTCTGAGGGAGGAGTTATACGATGGTATCACCTGAGGAGAAAATGGCGTACTATCCCCCGCCCGAGTCCAAAGGAGGATGGCGCCGGCTTAGTGAGCCACAAGAAGTCCGCGCTAAGGGAGGTATAGACCCAGATAAACTTGAAATAGCCTGGCAGTTGAACCAGTTTTTCCATCCTAATCCCTCAGCTGTAGTTGTGATTAGGCATGGATATTTGGTTGCTGAGTGGAGTACTTTTAGCGTCCTACCACACACCAAATTCAATATTTGGTCCTGTACGAAGTCATTTACGGCTACAGCATTCGGTATTCTATTTGAGGATATTCGCCAGGATAGGATCCCAGGGACAGGAGAAGTTAGCCTGGACAGTTTGGCCTGTTCTTTCGTACCTGAGGGCCAACCACTAACCGATGCTCTCAAAAGCAAAATTACTCTGCGACACCTATTCACAATGACCTCCGGTATAGTGGGTGAAAATGGAGGCATTGCCAGTATTTCCATAGGGGGCACAGATTACGGGCCATTTGAGTTTGCTTTAGGTCGCTGTCCCAATAAATACGGAGCGAGGGTCTCAAAGCTTTCGGCAGAACCTGGTAGTTGCTGGGATTATAGCGACGCCGCCTTTGCTCACCTTTCGTTGATTTTTTCCAACATAACAGGAGGAGAGATAGCTGACTATTTGGAGGAGCGTGTGTTGAGCCCAATCGGCATAGAGGATCTTAGTTGGGACGTACAGGGAGGCGGCAAGTTCATTGGACCACATACAAATGCACATACGGGAATCCATATCACCGCCAGAGATCTGGCGCGTTTTGGCTATCTTATGCTGCAAGGTGGAGCTTGGAACGGACAGCAACTGGTGCCCACATGGTGGCTCAATCTATGTACGACAACTTCGCAAGAGTTTAACGAGACTTACGGGTACGGTTGGTGGGTAAACAACACAGGAAGACTTTTGCCGGGAATCCCTAAAGATGCTTTTGCTGCACGAGGCTACAACTCGAATCGATGTTATGTCATTCCATCACTCGACCTGGTAGTGACTCGTGTGGGCTCAGGTCCCCCTCAGTGGGAGGAATCCACAATTATCGAACAAATAGTAGGGGCAATAATTTCCGAATGATGTTAAAGAAGCAACTGAAAGTTATTATTGCAATCTTATCCTAAACATCTTCGAAACTTGGCCAGATTTTTCGGCTCTTTGGTAACGCCCAGAGGACTAATCAGCCAGAGAGTGAGAATCCCTCCCTCTCCGCCAGTGCAACTAATTCGAACTTTTGTGTCTCTCATCTGATAGGTCAGGGATGTGACTCTCTATTCTCAGATTCTCTTGCCTCATGTAATCTCCATCACAAGAAAATCGTGTCTCGTGACAAATATAGTATATAATATTCTCATTAGACACCTACGGATCGAAGCAGCCTGGGAACAAGGAAATCAAATGGGAACAATTCAAAGGAGTCACAGATTCCGGTTGCTGCCGTCTATTTAACTCCTCCATGCCGGAAAAAGATATGCTCGACCTTTATTCCTAGTGAAGTGAATGCTCCCTAAGAGATCTGGGAAGTCAGTATGGATTACTAGATTGATTACCTAACGTGACCTAGAGCTGACGGCAAGGTTCCTGCTTTGTGGTTTGGTGTTCGTTCAAAGAAATGCTGTGCATTGTTGACCAGCAGAATTAAGTGTTACCGATGTGAAGAAAAATACACTATTATTCATATATGACTCAATAAAAATAAAAGTCATTGAGTCATGTGGGGATAGATTATTGGCTTCCTGATACCATTACTCATCCGTAGAATGTTATGAATTACTATGAAATGCCTAGTTTGCGAGGGTGTCCGTCCGTATCGAAATGACTTTTTTCTCGGTGAGAGTCCCAAAATGTGGTAAAAGAACTATGCCATTTGGAATATTATATCCGATTGGAAGTATGCACCCTAATTAAATGGTTATCTAGTCCAAACTCAATTTGCTGACAGACTCTCCGTAGGAAGGAATGCTCCTATAACAACCGTTCTTGGTGTTTCCTTTATCGCTTCCTTGTTGCCTGGATAATATACACTTGACACTTCAGAATAATAGTATATAATAGAAGGAGAAAGCTATAGTGAAAGAGGGAACTACCTAAATGAAGAAGGAAGAATTACATAAGATGGGCGATGTTGTTGGGAGGCTGGCCTGGGAATACCCCAAAAACAACGTTTCTGCTGTAACCCTCAGATTTTGGGAACAACAAGGTCTACTAGAACCGGCCGCAAGAACTGAGGGTGGTCAAAGGCTCTATAATGAAGAGAATATTAGTTGGATACGGTTCCTAAAGGAACTGTCTATAGCGGGTGTTTCCATTCCCAAGATGCGAGAGCGAATAGCGTACGTCAAAAGAGAATTGGAAGAGTTGGCGAGCAAAAACAAATCCCGTGCAGAAAGAGTCCTCTATTTTGTCCGGACCGTAGAAACCCGCAGGAGAAGGAACGCCCTCGATATCCAACTGGATTTTTTCTATCAACGTCTGGACGGAGAGCAGAAGAAAGAGAAATTGTATGATACCGAGGCTCTGGTGCGACTCACTTCCTCCAAGAATACTCGGAAACTTGTAGAAGAAGCTGAACAGTACGGTCTTATAATCCCGGAGACCATAGACGGGATTAAACGATTCAACCGTTATGAGGAGATGATCCTCAAAGTACTCGCTTTTTTAGAGTTCTTGGAGCCAGGAGCAACGGAAATGTGCAAGAGTCTTGCATCCGATGCCAAGTCTTTGGTGAAAGCTGGAATTAAGGAGGCCTTCGGAGCGAGCCGCAAGCATGACGGAACTACAGGATATAATGCCACTCTATATAATTTAATATTGATGAACCTCAACGCGATGGGGTTGCTGTAAGATGGTTAAGAGAGACTTGACTTTTTTTGTTTATTTGCTATACTGAGAAAGTAGACACTATAGCGTTTACTTTCGATAAATAGGGAAATCCACGAAGAATTCAAGGACTATACTTCTATCTTTTCTATAAACAGTGGGAATGGTCTATTAACCTAATAGCAGAGGTCAAGGAAGATTATGGGATTATGAAAATAACCAAGCGACTAATAAATCCTAAGGAGCTTTCGGATATGTTGGAGATCAGTGTAAACACTGTATATTCGTGGGTCAGTCAAAGAAAAATACCATTCGTAAAATGTGGCCGTTTGACTAGGTTTGATGTTCAAAGAATCGAGGATTGGATTAAGGAGCACAGCATCGAAGAACAGGAATTTTGCTGAAGAAGAAGAAAGGAAGAATTTGACTAAACGCGGTTTCATAATATAATACAAATATTGGGAGAAGGAAATGGGCGTTTTCAAGAAAGGCAAGAATTGGTACATTGATTATTATGTCAACGGTAGACGTAAAAGAGAAAAGATAGGTCCTAACAGACGTCAGTCAGAACTCGTATTTCAGAAGAGACAAGTTCAGGTTGCTGAGGACAAGTTCTTCGACATCAAAAGAACCAAGAAGGTTCTATTTAATGATTTTACCAAGATGTACCTCGACATCTATTCGAAGCCCAATAAAAGATCCTGGACACGAGACCGAACCTGCATTGACCATTTCAAAGAGTTCTTCGGAGGGAGATATCTGCACGAGGTCTTACCGCTAGATGTCGAGCAGTATAAGAAATCTCGCATTGGAAAGGTTAGTCCAAGGACGGTAAATATCGAACTGTCATGTCTTAGGGCAATGTTCAACAAAGCAATCTCGTGGAGTAAGGCCGTACAGAATCCTGTGAAACATGTCAAGATGCTCTCGGAGAAAAACAGAAGATTACGGTACTTGCAAGAGGATGAAATAGGGAGACTGATAGCTAATTGTCCTGACTACCTCAGACCTATAGTTGTAATGGCGTTGAACACGGGAATGCGTAAAGGAGAAATACTTAACCTGAAGTGGGAAGACATTGAGATGGGCACACGTATTATCTACGTTGTGAACACAAAAACAGACGAAAAGAGAGAGATTCCTGTGAATACCATACTTTATGCAATGCTGGTTGAACTGAGGACGAAGAGTGATACCTATGTCTTCCCAAACGATGCGGGGAAACCTTACGTAGATATCAGGAAAGGTTTTCGGACTGCTATCGAGAAATCCGGTATCGAGAACTTCAGATTCCATGATCTCAGACATACCTTCGCTTCTCAGTTAGTCATGAAAGGCGTCGATTTAAGGACAGTGCAGGAGCTTTTAGGGCACAAATCTATTGAGATGACCGTGAGGTACGCACACCTTTCACCGGACCACAAACAAGCAGCAGTGGAGAGATTGTGCCAGGATATGGACACTATTTGGACACCGGGGTTCAAAGGACGTCAATTCAAGGATTTCTTGCTTAGCCTAAAACAATTATCTAGTAAGGATTTAGAGAAA
>Ga0114925_10001482_pt1 | contig 11625 bp, 11 predicted proteins | sample SumtaG_2_FD_87287 | JGI IMG/M metagenome (GOLD analysis project Ga0114925, IMG submission 87287) | Deep subsurface microbial communities from Indian Ocean to uncover new lineages of life (NeLLi) - Sumatra_00607 metaG | ecosystem: Environmental > Aquatic > Marine > Oceanic > Sediment | place...
GCTTGTAGGTCCTGATCAGTTTATCCAGGAGAAATTAAGTGATCCGATGATACTTGACCTTGCGAGTAGGGTTGTCGTTGAGCTCGATGAAGAGCTAGAGAGTACCTATCCTGAACTATTGTCAGCTATTGTTGAAATTGAAACGGTACAAGGAATGAAATTTAGTCATCGAACGGATTATCAAAAAGGGCATTCGCTCAATCCTATGACAGATGAAGAATTGCAGAAAAAATTTAAAGATCTTACGTCAAAATACATGGAAGAAGATAAAATCACGGATATAATTAACATCATTTACGATATTGAAAAAATCGAGGATATAAACGAGTTAACAAAAATGTTATCAAACGATTTTCGGTGATTCCAATGGATATTGTAAAACTAACTTTCAACAGATGAAACGTTTATTATCCTTTTCTTCATTTTTACCTATGAAAATTTATTCTTTTTCAAAGAAAAAAATGTCCTCTATAAACCTTAAAGTCAATAGTAAAAGATTCTTTTTATATCCCCTAGATTTCAGCTGCATATTTCAATAGCTTGCATAACAATGGTCGTTAAGTCATAGATTTCAATGTCAATTCCGCTTATATTCCTAGCTGAAGCAAACAGGTTCAGGCAAAAAGGACATGTGGTAACTAACGCTTCAACTTTAGTCTCTTTTGCTTCCAATAACCTATCCGTAGCTATCTTCATGGACAATTGAGGGGAAGCCAATCTAACAACTTGTCCAGCTCCACTCCCACAGCACCATGAACTTCCATGGTGTCGCTTCATCTCAAGTAACTCTATACCTGGGATACTTTTCAATATGTTCCTTGGCGGTTCATAGACATTTGATCCTCTGCCCAATTGACATGGATCATGATATGTTATCTTCTTTCTATATTCTTTGAATTTAATCTTGCCCTTGTTAACTAGATCAGACAGAAGCTCGCTAATATGAAGCACCTCAAAATCAAGTTTTTCCTCTATTAATTCAGGATAATCGAACTTGATTGTATGATAACATTCTGCACAAGCTGTAACAACTCTCTTGGCACCAGATTCCCTGATGGCATGTACATTGTGATTCGCTAGATCCTTTGCGATTTGAACTTGGCCATCCCATATCTGTGTAACTCCGCAGCACCTTTCATCGCTTAAAATGGTAAAGTCGATTTTACCTTGTTTTAGAATATTAGCCGTAGACTTCGCAATTTCTGGATACATGTAGGAGGCATGACAGCCAACAAAGAATAATGTCTCTGCTTCATTAGGAATCTCCATATTCTCTGCCCAAGCCTTCCTCTCTCCCTTCTGCCATCCAAAGCGGTTATACGTCTTTTTTACATTTAAGCCAATTTTCTCAAGGGATTCGGGTGGGCCAATGCCTAACTTCACTAGGTCTTCTCTCATTGCCCGTGTTATTAGGGGGACTCTTATTTTGTAGCCCTCTAATAGCGAACAGGCTTCACTACAACTCCAACAGCAGAGGTCAGTGTAGACCACGTCTGCTAAACTCTTATCGTACGCAAGTTTGTTCTCGATTATGGCTCTAGCGATAGCTGTTCTCCCACGACCACAGTAATGCTCGTGCCTAAATTCCTCTCTGACTGGGCAAATGCCGTAGGTTCCCGTTATATGACGCCACATTTCGCGACAGTCGCCACATCGATAACATCTTTTTATATCTTCAGAAATCCTACTAAGAGCGCTAACCAATTCTAATCCCTCTTGAGGATGGGGTCTATGTCTTCTACTAATAGGCCGGGATTTAACACATTGTTTGGATCCAGAGTTTGCTTCATCTTTTTGAGGAACCAATAGTACTGTGGTCTATAATTTCTCACGAGTGCTGAGGTCCATGTTTTTCCTGTCCAATACGGACAGCCACCGTGGCTACAAACCAGTTCAACAAGTCCATGCCAAGCCTTCCAGCCCTTTTCAAACATTTTAAGTGGTTCCTCCGAAATGGTCATTCTTCCAGCGAAGTTAACTGTTCCGTTTCTTGATAGAATGCCGGCGCTTGACCAAGACCTTAAGTTAGGTGCTTCCTTCACTGGGTTGCAGTATTGTTCATTTGCTTTCATGTAGTCCTCGCAGATTCTAACAAACTTTGGAATTTTATAAATCGGTATCATGAAAACTATTGGTGCAGCTACTCCATATGCCCGGAGCTTCGAGAACGCATCACCCATAATGTCGTAGGTAGGCGCTTTAGCTAGTTCTGGGCTGATGGTCACTCCTCCATACTTTTTTACAATTCTATCTATTTCTTCCATCTTATGTTTTACCTGATTTTCATCGCCAACTACGCATAGTCGGTTCATGAACATGGTATCTTCTGGTATCTCATCGTGGTATCCACCGCGCACACGAAGAGTGTCCATGGTATGCTTTCCATAGTTTTGATAAGCATCATAAAGACCTATACGCACCTTTTCAAGTAAGGCTTTAGTACCATCTTCTAGGCTACTGAAGCAGTATGTACCAAAATCCTTAGCCTCAAATTCAGGCTCCACCCACACAGTCACCTCTGTTATTACCCCAAAAATCCCAGCTGACCCTATAAAAATCCCCGTTAAGTCTGCACCATTACAGTAACGGAAAAAAATACCGCCATTCACTGTGGCGTCGGATCCTGTTCTTATTATTTCTCCTGTTGGTAATACTACCTCTAATGAAACTACTTGCTCGCCGTACTGCCCATATCTGCCAGAACCTATACAAATAGAGTTACTTGCGACACATCCCCCAAAAGTTGCAGTGTATATAGCATGGGGACCCAGGCAGCATGTTAGTCCCCGTTTGTGTAGTTCATCAATAAGACGCCCAAATGTAGCACCTCCTTGAACTGTGGCTGTCATCGTGTCTTCATCTATTTTTACAACTTTATTCATATCTGTCATGTCAAGTAGAATGCCATCTGGATATACTGGGGTTGCACCACCTCCCGCCTGTGATGCCCCGCCTCTTATGGTGATATGGTTCTTTGTTCTATTTGCCAGCTGAAGTATCATTGAGACATGCTCTGTGTTCTGGGGTCGAACAATGATCCCTGGAATCCGGCTCTTCTCGATTCCACCGTCTCTAATGTTTGCATATAAAGCAAATTTCTCATCAGTCACAAATTTTTTCCCTACAATTTCTGAAAGACCATTATATAAGAGAGGTTGTTCTCTTTTCATAAATTATTGATGATATATTGAAATATAATAAACCTTTCCCTTAAAAGAGCATATATATAAAAAGGCGGTTTCGAGTTACACTTCCTACTATTCCAACTTTTTTGCATGATTAGGCGCACTCATTGTTTGCAGTGTCAACGGTTTAATCGGATACTAAAGATAACGGAACATTATTTGTGTGAATTTTGTAAAGCCAATAATTCCAAAAGGTTTTTAAGAATTATACCCATCAAATTTTATATGTGAAACAAATGAGCGCCAAAATTGTGGAGATGATTAAGAACGCGAGAAAACCTATCGAATTGAACGCGAAACCAGGAGATAATGTTTTAATTGTTGCGGACACCGATACAGATCCCTTAGTTTGGCAATCTCTGGCCGCTGCAGCTCATGAGTTTGGAGCTATACCAATTATTACCCTTATGACACCTAGGCCAGCAGGACAATACGACCCACCACTTCCTGTAATAGATGCAATGAAAAAAGCAGAATTGAACTTGCTAGTCCCTACAAAGTCGTTGATTCATAGCCCTGGAGCAATGGAAGCTGGGAGAGTGGGTAGTAAATGTGTAGCTATGGAACAGATTACTCCGGATATGCTATCAAAGGGAGCTTCTACTGCGGATTACAATAAAATGCAACAAGTTGGTGAAAAGATCCGGCAAATATGGACGGAAGGTAAAACTGTTCGTGTGGTCTCTGGATTAGGAACGGATCTCACCGCAGATATAAAAGGTATACATGGATTTTACGTAGCTGGAAAAGTCAATCGGCAGCCAGGCATTACTATGTACGCCTGTGCTTTTCCAGATGGGGAGGCGGGCATATCCCCTGTAGAAGGCACGGGTGAAGGAATTGTGATTTTTGACACAACTATTCATCATGTTGGATTAATAAGAGATCCCATTAGAGTGATTGTTAAGAAAGGACGGGCAGTTAAAATCCAAGGTGGGAGAGAGGCAAGAATGCTTCGAGATTTCATTGATACTTTTGGGGACGATCACACTTACAATTTCCCTGCAGAGATCTCCATAGGCATTAACCCCAAGGCAAGAATAACTGGTGTAATGCGTGAAGACAAGAAACTTCTTGGAGCGGTACATATTGCTTTTGGCACCAACATTGATACCGGTGGGACTATAACCAGCAAACTACATATTGACGGCACTATAAGGTATCCTACTGTCTACGTAGACGGAAAAATAATTGTGGACAATGGTAAACTGAACATATAAAAACGAATTAAGTAATCTCGCGCGGTATTAAAAATGATAAAAAAAGCGCGCGCTCAAAGGTGAAAAAAATCTAGAGGCCGTTTCCACATACTTCTTTAAATATTCTCAGAAAATTGCCTCCAAGGATTTTCATTATTTCTTGTTCTGAGTATCCTCTAGCTACCAATCCTTTTGTAAGGTTGAAATACGATTCAACATTTTCGAGGCCTCTAACATATGGAGCTTCTGGCGTTACGAATTTTGAAAATGTCCGCCTATATGAAGCCCATCGTTGCTTAGTCATATATTCATCTAAATCTGTTCCTATTCCAACGTGGTTGATACCCACTAAGTCCACTACGTATTCAATACAATCTACTAAATTTTCAATGGTCGGTTGCGTATTATCTTTAGTTTTGTAGAAGGTAGCAAACACGGTTATACCCATTAATCCGCCCTTTTCTGCTAAGGCTTTTATCTGCTCATCGGTTTTATTTCTGGCGTGGTCGCATAGTGATTTTATATTGGCATGGGATGTTATTACAGGATCTTTTGATAACTCTAAGGTTTCCTTTGTTGTTGATTTCCCAACATGCGATAAATCAATAAGCATATTCAGCCTATTCATTTCCTTCACTACATCTATGCCAAAATTGCTGAGCCCACCATCAGTTCGCTCATAAGCCCCGTCTCCAATTTCGTTTTTATAGTTGTATGTAAGCTGGCAGATTTTAACCCCAAGGTTATGGAAAATGTTTAAAAAACGCAGGTTACCTTCTATGATGTCAGCATTTTGATTAGCTAATATTATAGCAACCTTGCCTTCTCGTTTAGCTTTTTCAATGTCAGTAGCGTTGGAAGCCAGCAATGTTTTATCAGAGTTTTGTTCAATCCAGTGATGACGATCTGCAATATGCTCGAGAGCGCTACGAAAGCCTGGAATTGGCTTTGAACTATCTATACTGGGAACGGTTACGCATGCCCCAGTAAGGCCCCCGTCCATCATTCTTTGAACAGAATCTGGGTTAAATAGTGGAAGAACGCAACCATCGATTATAATCGCTTTTTTATGAATTTCCCATGCCTTTTCATCTTCAACCGATTTTAATTCCATATTCTTCATTTCCAAACTTCCTATTTAAAACAAAATTAATAAGTGAGTGCAGATTTAAAAGATTTTGCCTTTTCCGTATAACTTTCTAGTAGCGGTTGCCAATGGTAGAAGTTAATGATAACCTATAAAACACGATGCCAAACCGACGTTAATTTGGGCAAGCTAACCTAGAGAGAGATAAATCGGAATCTTCAGTATTATTAATAATTTACCGGATTATTTAATATAAGACTAATGTCATAAACATTTTATATTTGGAGGTACTTCAAGCAGATGGACTTGCGGATTAGGTCTCATCCTCTAATAGACTTTAATAAGAATCGTGGCAAACCGGTATATTTTTTCTACGATGGAAAAAAAATTAACGCTTATGAAGGCGAAACTGTTGCAGCTGCGTTGCTGGCAAGTGGAGTCAAGATATTGCATTCCAGCCATAAGTATGAACGCCCCCGCGGCTTCTTTTGTGCAATTGGAAAATGCTCCTCATGTTTGATGAAGGTTGACGGTGTACCGAACGTTAAGACCTGCATCGAGCCAGTAAGAAATGAAATGGTTGTGGAGTTTCAAATTCAGAAAGGTGAAATTTCAAGTGCCCCTGAAGTGAAAACAGAGGTTTATCGATTAGAAACGGATATTGTCGTCATAGGTGGTGGGCCTGCGGGTCTTACAGCTGCTATTACTACATTAGAACTGGGTCTAGATACGGTTGTAATAGATGAAAATCCTAGAGTTGGAGGACAACTAATCAAGCAAACTCACAAATTCTTCGGTTCCTCAAATAACTATGCTAATATCCGAGGGACAGAGATCGCCAAATTATTAATGAAACAACTAGATAAGTTCGAGTCTAAGATAATTACTGGGGCAAGTGTACTTGGATATTACGAGGAGAGTAATACTCTGCTCGTATTAAAGTATAATCGCATCATAATTGAGATTATCCCAAAAAAAATTATCGTAGCGACCGGAAGTAGAGAGAAATTTTTAGCATTTCCTAACAATGATTTGCCTGGAGTATGCGGTGCAGGTGGAGTTCAGACATTAGTCAATGTACATGGAATCAAAACGGGTAATAATGCATTGATCATCGGCTCTGGCAACGTTGGCTTAATCGTAGCGTACCAGCTTCTCCAAGCAGGCATAAATGTCAAAGCAGTTATAGAGGCTATGCCTAAGATAGGTGGTTATCACGTACATGCATCCAAACTACGAAGGATGGGGATTCCGCTTCTCACTTCTCATACAATAAAAAGGGCCATTGGAAAAGATTCTGTTGAAGGTGCCACGATAATAGCGCTCGACAACGACGGAAAACCTATAGGAGGAACCGAGCAAGATATTGAAGTGAGCCTTATCTGCTTAGCTGTAGGTCTAACCCCTTAAACTGAACTTCTTTCCCAAATGGGTTGCGAAATGGTCTATATACCTGAGTTAGGGGGATATGTCCCTCTTCATAATGAAGATCTAGAAACTGTAAAAAATGGTATTTATGTTGCTGGTGATGTATCGGGGATAGAGGAAGCGAGTACTGCAAGAGTAGAAGGGAAAATAGCTGGAGCAGATGCTGCTATTAAACTTGGTATAGCTATGAAAAAAGCGGAGAAGATCAAGGGTAAAGCTCACATTGAATTAGAGCTCTTAAGGGAAAGCCCATTCAGTGCCCGAGTGAAAAATGGTAAGCAGAAAGTGTGGACTTTAATGGAGGTTTATGAATGAATCAAAATGAAGCTACAGGTGTCTTAACTGAGGAAGAACTAGGTAACATTATTCCTCCAATAGAACGACTAAAGAAAGGACCTGTAGTTATGATAGAATGTGTGGAAAGCATCCCTTGCGACCCCTGTAAAGAAGCGTGCCCGTTTGGAGCAATACTCAAAAACTCTTTGATCACTCCACCAATAATTGACTGGGATAAATGTACTGGATGTGGTATATGTGTAGGTGCATGCCCTGGCCTTGCCATATTTGTCATTGACATGTCTCAACCAAGAGACAAAGGACTAATAACGATTCCATATGAACTATTGCCTGTGCCCAAGATAGGAGAAAGAGTAGTTGTATTGGATAGAAAGGGGGAAACGCTTGGTACAGGTCAAATTCATAAGACTAAAATATTTGAGGATCACACAGCAATTGTAACAATCGCCGTCAACAAGAAAATCGCATTAAACGTACGAAATATCAGGTGAATAAGTACATGACTAACAACACTAGAACTGAAAAAACATTCATCTGTTTATGCGAGGACATAACCCTTGAGGAAATCCTAGAAGCAATAGAAGAGGGTTACACTACTTTAGAAGAGATAAAACGTCATTTAAGATGTGGAATGGGCATCTGCCAAGGAAGAACCTGTTTGAGATTAATTGCCACGATTATCGCACGGAAGACAAATCAACCAATAAACACTATTAAATTGTCTAGAATTAGACCTCCAATAAAGCCTGTTCCATACAGTGTATTGGCAAGTGAAATTCATGAAAGTGAAGAATAAAGCAGAAGTCGTGATCGTAGGGGGCGGGGTGAGTGGGTGCGCTTTAGCATACTACCTCGCTAAGACCGGTGTTGACGTTGCCCTAATAGAACGGGAATTTTTAACTAGAGGAGCGACTGGATGCTGCCCAGGCGGCATTCGGCAACAATTTGGCATAGAACGTCCCGAATTGATAAAATTAGTAATGGGCAGTGTTAAGATCTTCAAAACTTTAAGTGAGGAGTTAAAATCTGATCTTGAATACACGCAGAAGGGATATCTTTTCCCAATATTTACCGAAGAAGAACTCGTGGGTTATGAGGAAAACCTAAGAGGGCAACGAAGCCTTGGTTTAGATGTAAGATTTTTACACCCCGACGATGTTAAAGAACATGAACCACTGCTTGACGTGGATGGGCTCGGAATAATAGGTGCAAATTTCTGCCAAGAAGATGGAACCGGGAATCCATTTAAAGTAACCCATGCCTTTGCAAAGGTAGCAAAAAAGTTTGGAGCTAGCTTCTATAAGTATACTGTGGTTGAGGCTATAAAAGAAAAAAAGGGTAAAATAACATCTGTCAAGACATCACGTGGAGAAATAAAGACTAACATTGTGGTTAATGCAGCAGGTGGAAATTCGAGAGATATTGCTAAGATGCTGGGGGTTCAACTTCCGAACTTACCCATTTCAGAAGAGGAGATAATAAGTGAACCTTTGAAGCCAATTATAAACACTGTGACATATGCTCGTAACCTATCTCCTTCTCTTCCAGGTATCTTTGTACACCAAACAAAAAGTGGAGAAATTATTGGTTCAGCAAAAGCGAGACTTGCCAAGGATACTTCATCTACTCTATCATTTCTTAATAACACGGCAAGCAGACTAATCAGGTATTATCCAGCTCTCAAGCATGTGAATGCCTTGAGGACATGGACAGGAGTCCAAGACTGGACACCTGACCTGCTACCAATTTTAGGACCGACCGATGATGTTGAGTCGTTTATCCAGTTCAACGGCTTGAGCGGAGTAGGCTTTATGCTCGCACCACAATGCGCTAAACTCCTCGCTGAAATTATAGTTACGGGAAAACCATCAACATTATCCGATGTCGTTGAAAGCCTGAATTTGCGTAGGTTTAAAGGAACAGAGCCTTTAACTTATGAAAAATGGGCTTCAAGACCTAAAGCGCGAAGCCCAACATTGATGTAGTGCTTTGCATGAAAAGATAAAAGTCTTGAGATATTTTTTGTGCGCGCAGTGAGTCAGAATGAGCAAACTATCCCCCCGGGAAGCACTATTTATTTAATCACGCGCGCGCAATTAATTGAAAATGATTGTCACATACGAGAATAAGAAGACTATTCTATATCGGGACATTAAAATAGCGAAAAGTACATCAAGTGAATCCTTATGAAGCCTAATATCGCAGTTTTTGGGAGCTCCGCACTTGATCAAACCCTTGCTGCTGACTTAACTCTTGCAGGATACGAAGTAAATCTTTTTGATCTACCAGAAGTTCAAAATACAATCACAAACATACACAAAAATGGCGGAATTCATTTATGTGGGGACCCGCGGATGCTAATATCTGGCAAAACTGGATTCGCCAAGATAAACATGGTCACAACCAATGTTAAGAATGCCCTCAATAATGTTGATGTAATATTCTGCGACGTCCCAATTTCCGATTTTGAAACTATGTTTGAAGCAATAGCTCCATACATTAAAGATAATCAGATCGTAAATTTTCAGACCTACGGATACTGGTCCTGTCTAAGATTAGCGAACATCCTTAAACATATGGATAAAAAAAATATAATACTTACAGAAAGCCCAGCTCCTATTTATGCCGCAAGAGGCAAAGATGGAAATGTTACTTCTGCATTGATAAGACGGAGTCTACCACTTGCCACGTTCCCCGCTAATAAAACTAAAGAGGCTTTTAAAGTTTTAAAAAATATTTTTCCCACTTATGAAATGGCGAAAAACGTATTGGAAATTAATTTTGAAAACATAAATATGTTAGTACATTCAGGAATAGCGATATGTAACATAGGCTATTTCGATAGAGCAATGGAAATGGGAGAAAAAGTTAGTTTCTACTCAACGGGTATTACACTTCATGCCGGAATCTTATCAGAGGTGCAAGATAGAGAAAGATTAGCAGTCTGCCAAGCATATGGAGTTCGATTCACTTCCTTAAGAGAGCATATAATACGACTTTATGATTCCCAGGGGAAAACGGTTCAGGAGGCAATAATGAATGCTAAGTTATATAAAAATCGCGCGCGCGACCCGGCTAATATATGGGTTAAATGGTTATCCCTTGATGTACCTTTCGCACATGTCCCATTCGTATCACTAGCCGAGCTTGCTAGTGTTCCCGTACCTATCTATAGAGCTATCATCGAAATCTTCGGAGCAGTCTTGAAGACCGACTTTTGGAAAACTGGATTGACACTCGATAAGCTAGGACTAGGAAGTCTTACTAAAAACGAAATGTTAAGATATGTCACAGAAGGAGAGACGTAGTTATTCTTTTTTATATCAGAGGTTTTAGACTTATTCTTCACATGTAGTAAGCTATAAACAATCAGTTCAATTTATAAATACCTTCAGAGTATATCTTTGAAAAGCTGAGGAGTCCTGAACTATGCCTAACCATAAAGTGATGATCGAGATTATTGATATTCTTGAAGAAGGAAAATGTCCGGAAGGGCATAAAATCGGTGAAACATTTGAATATCCAAATGATGTGGGAAAACTCTGTCCGGTGGCATTTCATTCGATATATCCATACATTAGAGTGATAGGGTCAGGAGGCTCATTTCCATTCTTTGACGAGCCCAACGCACATTCAGCCTGTTGCCCCGATTATAAGCGCCCAGTCGTCTTCAAGATCTCACGTAAAGAAGTATCTGACTAAGGACCCCCCTTTTCTTAAAACCACTCATATGCTGATTCCAGTGAGGATTAGAATAAGAAGCCTAGAGGTATCTCATTAAGAGTTAGGCGCGTGTAAATAGTGTAAATATTCGTTAGAGAATTTTGATTTACCTCTGTTTTGCGCGCGCGGGTGATCAGTGAAATTAGTCCACGATCTCTGCAACCATCTTTGCGATGGTTGGAGCACACGTGAGGCCAGGTGATTCTATACCGATGAGGTTGATGAATCCTGATAGGGATTTGTCCTCCTCGTGTCTTATTACGAAGTCTCTTGCCGGGTCCCCGGGTCCCTGGAGTTTGGCCCTAATTCCTGACATGTCCGGATGGAGGTCATTTTTCTTAATCATGGGCAGATATTTTACTATGTCTTTCCAGAACTCGTCTCGGCTCGACTCAACTTTATAGTTGATATCTTCGACATAGTAGGCGTTGGGACCGAATTTGATACGACCTGTTAGGTCTGGGACTGTGTGAATGCCGAATCTAGAATCATCCTCGGGTGGTGGAGGATAAACAAGCATTCTTGTAGGGGGTTTTCCAGTTAGACTGAAGTAATCTCCTTTACACCAATGAAGCTTGTATCCAGCTTCATATGTGTCTATACCGGCCATCTCAGCAACGCTGTCGGCATGGAGGCCAGCGGAGTTTATCACCATTCGCGTCTCAAAGGAGAATTTTTCTCCGCCTGAGTATATCTCGATGACGTA
>Ga0114925_10001484_pt1 | contig 11619 bp, 11 predicted proteins | sample SumtaG_2_FD_87287 | JGI IMG/M metagenome (GOLD analysis project Ga0114925, IMG submission 87287) | Deep subsurface microbial communities from Indian Ocean to uncover new lineages of life (NeLLi) - Sumatra_00607 metaG | ecosystem: Environmental > Aquatic > Marine > Oceanic > Sediment | place...
CCGGAATTGTCGGACTGATTGTATTCGCCGTCTTTCGCCTAACGTAAAACACACCGTCCAAATTAAACACGATACTCGATCCCGGCCCTGCTCTAGTACCGTATCCAAGAATCTCAGACGTGCAACAAATCGCATGATCATCCAGCCAATGACAAGTATTCTCGCGCACCAATACATCGAAGCCAGCCGTGTCTTGATCATCGGGATCAGCTGTGCAAACGATAGGGCCTTGCAATAATTTAAGTACCATACGTGACCTCAATCGTCTTATCCCCAACCGTGCCGGGGAAATACGTATTGAAAGCCCGCCCAAGTTCATCCGTCTGATTACTGGCGACATCCAGCGAGCCATCGCCCGCTGTAATTGCCCAAGTCAATGCTTTATTCGGCTCCCCCACAAATACTAAATGCGAAGTGCCATCCAAATGTATCCGAGTCGGGGTCGCAGTAATGACATTCAATCCAGCCTGCGGCAAAAAATTCGGCATCTGGGCAGGCTCCCCATCCGTACCGACCGACACCCAATCAACCTCTATATCGTCATTCCACCCGGTACCAAAACCCGTCCAACCGGGAAGCACATGCACAGAATCAGTGACTTCCAAATCCCACTTGTGCGGATTCATCGTCCCGTACTCCCAGAGCCTAGCCTTCAATGTCACAGTAGGCTCACCGGTCACACGAAACTGCACCCAATACCAAGTATTCAAAGTCAGCGGGCCGGGGTCCCAACTCCCAAGAATGTTTTCCACGCCCACCTGCCAGTCAGCAATTTCCCACAGATCAAACAACTGAGCATCCCGAAGTGTATATCCGTGCTCAGCCCCTACCAGACCACTGGCACGAGCAGCCATAAAAAAATTGTCATCAATCGATGGGCCTTCGACGTATCGAAACAGAACCAGCATATCGGTATCAGCATCGTTGTGAACCGTCTCATCAAGCCGATCCCACGTCGCCAACACCCCGACACCAGAAACATTGACCCCTTCCAAGTGCAAGATATTCGGCCCGATATTATTCGTAGTTGACTCTTCAAACCAGAAATCGTTAAGCGGTGTGGCGAACGCCCACCTTAATGTCCAGTCTGGAATCGTGCCCTGTATCTCTGCGCGAAACGGATCAAACATTGTTTGTGCTAAGTGTCCCATTATCGTGTCGCCAATATCCGTCCAAATTCCCGTTCCAAAACGTCGCGCATCATTGAGTTCAGCGCGTCGTCACTAATGTTTATTACCAGCTCAGTCGGTTGCTCTGACCGTCCCTGACCCGATGCACTCGCACCTGCCCGAAGCTGAGTTTGTGATGGCGGAGTACCAACCTGACCCCCCTCTTGAAAACGTCGTCGCGGTGGCTTCGTAATCGATAATCTTTTAGCCACATCCACTGGCTCTGCAATGCCACGGTTAATTGCCTCCATCATTTGCACGCCGTATTTCTTAACCGATGCAGCTTTCATTACGTACTCACCATCCGAAAGCATCGCCGGAATTGAATCGCTAGTAGCTGTACCGGGACCTCGCACACTGCCTCCCGGCCCTGAGCCTTTTGCCAACCTGAGCACGCCCCCACTTTTCGCTTTTATAAATCCGCCTATCGATGGACTCGCTACTTCACCGCCCCCGGCACTGCCGAGAAAACTAAACAAGGAATCGATCAATCTTTTTGCAAGCCTCTCAGCGATCAATTTCAGAACCGCTTTACGCACGCCCTGTATAAATTTTTCGAAAGCGTCACCCAGATCACCAACATTATTCAACAAATCTTCAAAGAAATCAGCAAGGTTTGACTCCAAAAGATTTTTGACACCCTCTGCGAATACCGTTAATTCTTTCTCGGTCTCCTTTACTTTTGAAAGGAACTTATCTAGCAATGCCAATAATGCCGGGTCTTCCGGGGCAATTTCTAACAACAACAAAACTGCCGGAATCAAATCTTCCTTCAGAATATCTGCCGTCTCTTGACTTATAGCTGCCAACTCATCCTGAGCTGTTGCCAGTGAAATTACTCCGGCCTTTAGCTCAGCATTCACGATATCAATTTTCAGGCCCTGTTCCTGAATCAACCGGCTATATGCTTTCTCAATGCCTTCGATAGTGCCTTCGGCAAGGTCATCTGCTATTTCTTTGACCTGCGCTTTTGTTCGCTCACCAAGTACCGCAAGCTGCCCAGTAACCGTTGTCTCCAGCACTTGAAACTCAAGTTCAAGCTGTTCGCGCCGAGCATCAGCCAGAGCTAACGCAGCCCTAGAAACTGATGCCGTCTCACTGCCAGACTTTTCATCCTCTACAAGTTTCTCTCGGTCAATACCGGCTTCGATTACTGCTAACTTCGCATCAGTAAGTTTGCGTGCATTCTCCAGCTGCAACGCTGCAAGGTCTTGGTCAACCTTGAGCTGAGACAGGATAATTTTCTCTCGCGCATCCGCAAATTCCTGCTCATTGATTTCCCTGATGGCAAGTTGGTCTTCAAGATCAGACGTGAGCTGCACATTTTGTTCTCGTATCAGATTAGCCTGCGCACGTGCACTGGCCTCGGCCAATCGATTTTCAGCGCCCGTTAGCGATACACTTGTTTTTGCTGCCTGTAATGCTTGTGCTCTAGTGATCTTTTCTTCATCGTCCTTTTTCTCTAGCGCAGCCTGTCGTCTGGCTTCCTCGTTGATTCCTTTTGCAAATTCTAATTCAGCCTCAGCCCGCGCCTGTACCTTGTCTAAAAGTGCAAGCCGCTGGGTGATCAATGTAATTCGTAATTTGTCTTCCGCCGCAATTTCTCTGGCCGTTTGCAACGTCTGACCTTGTGCTGCGTGTGTCGCTTCCTCTGCGCCTGCGGGATCAACGCCCTCAGCCTTAAATTTGTCAATATCAGTCGCGAACGATAACGCGAGCAATTCTTTCGTCAGCTTGTCAGCCTCAAGCGAAGCCGCAATCAACTCATTGCTTAACTTAGCGACCCCCTCTTCAGACACATCAACATTTGTCAGGCTAATTTTAGACTTGCCCTCAATGTCTTTTAGTTGTTTCTCGACCCTTGCCAGCTCATCACGCAATCCTGCAAGGGCGTTTTTCTGATCCCTGATATCACTCTCAGTCGTGAGTATCGCAGCACCAAGTCCTCTCGTACCTTTCTGTTGCGCCTCTAATTTTTTCAATTCAGCCGCAGCTTCTGCGACATCCGCTTTTAATCGAGTGACTTGTGTTCGCGCTAATTCAAGTGCCCTGATCCGATCAATTGTCGAGAGTGTATTGAACGCCTCAATTGCCTCATCAACAGCATTGGTCACGTCCGACATATCATCAGCAAATGCAACGGCGCTGAATGCGAGCGAAGTAAGTACCGTGATAACAAGACCAATAGGGCCAGCCAATCCACCTATCGCAACTTTAAGTAATCGCAAAGCCCCCGTTGCTCTACCTACTTGAATCACAAACAATTTCAGGCCACGGGCAAAATTCTTTGTGACAAGAAATAGCAGGCTAAAACCTTTTCTCAGTACCAACGCCGCAGTAAGCGTGCCGCCAAACGCAATACCCAAAGCCACTACGCTCAACGTCAACTGCACAATCGTTTGAGCTTTTTCTGAAGAGGCAAGTAATTCTTGGATTGATACAGCCAGTTCACCGACGCCGACAACCATCGGCTGCAATAACGGAATAACAGTTTCGCCCAACTGAACAAACGCATTGCTTACTCGGGTGATTGCCGTCTCAAGTTGTACGCCAAACGATTGCTCAACGATATCCGCCGCACGAGCCGCAGCGCCACTGGCTTCATCCTGTGCCTTCAATGCTTTGGTAAAATTAGCCGACGCCTCACCAGTCAACTGCAAGACTGCCTGCACACCTTCAATCGAGCCAACCAATTTGATCAGCTCGGCCTCACTGCCCTTCGATGCTTTCCTGATTTTATCGAACGTGGCCTGCAATCCGATTTTTGAAATAGCCTCTGAGACGCTACCAAATTCCCCCAGCGCTTCGTTTACTTCCGGGGTATCTCTGGCAAGCCCCTGCAACGCGGCACGAATCTGAGTCGTTGCCTGCGCTGTCGGCGTACCTGACAGGGTGATCGTTTGGATCGCTGCATTCAGCTCTTCGAATTCAACGCTTAATGCTGAAGCCAATGGTGCAGCTTGGAATAAAAATTGTGACAACTGGCTAATCGTTGTCGCGCCACCTTTGACCGTAGTGAACAGAGAATCAGCTACATCCTCAGCCCGTTCTGATCCGAGACTGAACGCATTGAGTACCGTGGCCAGACCAAGCGTCGCTTCCTCCACATCCGCAACGCCACCACGAGCCAACGTAAGCGCCACAGAGAGCTGTTTGTTTGCCTCGGCACCAGCAGCCGCACCCGTCGATATCGTCTGGTACAGGGCAGCTGCTACCCTGCTACGGTCAACTCCGAACTCATTCGAAAGCTCAACAACCGAATCGCGCAGCTCTTCGTTAGCTGTCGCAGTCGGCTCAACCAGTGTTTGAATCTCGGCGATCTGGGTCTGGAATTCTCCAGCGGCTTTTGCTGCCGCCAAAAATGGAGTAGCAATCGCTGCGCCAATGGCAGCAATAGCAAGACCCGCGCCTCTCAGTTCATTAAATTCGAACGCCGCATCAGCGGCTTGATCTGAGGTATTTCTAAGTTCTCGATTTAGACCCTTGACGTCTTTTTCAACGCCACTAACATCAACCTCTTCCAAGTCTTCCGCTGAATCGGCAGCATCGGAAAAGTTTTTCTTGAGCTTAGCGATCCCCGCCCGCGTCAGATCACGCAGTTTTATCAGGATATTTAGGGTCGAGTCAGCCATCCGTCAGTTCCTTAATTAAAGCCTTGAAGCCTTTTTTGTCAGCCCAAGCAGCGGCTCTGACAGTCACGGCGAACGCAGCTCGATCAGCATCTACACGTTCTCTCGCCAACTCGACTAAACTGATTAACCTCCTGATCGGATATCGAAGCACCTGCTCGTAGTCATGCCCATTTGCGATTAGGAACTCTGCACCTTTTGCAAGTCCTTCGACCCACTTGTCAAGGTTTCCCGCATCTCGGCCAGCCCCGTCTCGTTCAGCTTCCCGATGCTCTTTAGGATGCTTCCGGCGAGTTTTCCCAACGTGTCAACATCCAGCGAAGACAATTCCCATACCTCCTGAATGGCTCGGAGTTGCACTCCAATCGGTAGCTTACGAACTTTCTCTTCCAGTTCGTGTTCATCAGCAGCGTACGCTATAGCTGCCGCCACAAATTGCGGAAATTCCTTCAGTAGCATTTCGAAATCTGTCCCGGCTGGCGCTCCGAAAATCGACTTCAATGCGTCCGTATGGTTTTCCAGTAGTAGTACAACATCCTCTAGTGAAAGCCCGCGCACCTGAAAACTCTCGTCGCCCGGACATTCAATCTCTACCCTACGATCTACAAGGTCTCTCAAACTCATTTCTCAACTCCCATCTCTGATTAAAGCAAGGGGGGCGTCCAATTGATTGGACAAACCCCCCAATCAATCACCCGCTTACGTTACTGTCGGGGCTTGTGTGATCTGGAAAAACTTCGATCCAGTTGACCGCGTCGCATCCGAGAGAGCGTTACCCTCGATTGCCATCTGCGCGATTTCATCATTGATCAAAGCCAACTCGGCGAGCGGTGTGATTTCCATTCGGAAAACATCAACCGTTACCGGGTTATCACTGTCCGCCGTGTTCAGACCGTGGAACCGTGCCCAGCGAACCGGGTTAGCGCCAACCGTCAAAGCGTCAACAGTCTCCTGAGCCACGTGCGTGTAATCGGCCAGCAAATCCTGCGTGTCCGTGATCGAACCTGTTGACAGAGTCCTGAACGCGCCTGCCGCAGCATCAAGTTCATAGTCAGTGTCGAGCACGTACGTCACGATTGCGCCGATGTTCGTCAGCACAAATGCCGCAACCTGAATGTTATCCAGCGGCGTCCACAAATCGAAGTAGCCTGTCACAGCTTCATCGGTAATGGTGCCCGCGATAACATCAGCACCCGTACCCTTCAGGGCGATTGCCAAGTTCTCGGATTCCAAAGACTCCATCGTCATATTCACCGCCACACTAATCTCGGTGATCAACGTCAAGTCAACAGCTCGCTGGCCAGACTGGGATTCTTTGTGTTCGAATTCCGTTACTTCGTTACCAATGGTTAACGCCGAAACGTTACCAACAGCTCGGAAACCTGAATTCGGCTCACCGGTCGTGCCGTCTTTCGTCGCCAGCAGCAACACACCCTGACCGGAGAGATAATTGCTGGTTTTGTCAGCAGTAGTCATTTGCTTCTCCTAAAAAGTTTCTACTCCAAGTCAGGCCACGTGGCCCAGACCGGTGCTAAACATCGTCTTCCTCAGACGATTCATCCCCATCAGATTCGGCTTCCGCTTCCTCTTCCTCGACCGGCTCTTCAGCCGGAGTCTCTGAATCGATGACGCCAACTTTCTTGGCAGCACCGCGCTTAATCAATTTTGCAGCCCTATCTGGAGGCGCGGCAAACGTGTCACCCTTTACGTAGTGCACTCCCGCCGCAGTCAAACTCTCAACCACACATTCCATTTCAACGTCTAATGACATTTTCTTTCTCCGCTTTGATCGGTATCTTACCGCCACCAGTTCATCACGTCAGCAATACGGTAGTCTCCCACCGTTGCACATACGAAATAACGCCAGCATCCAACTGTGCCGGGGCTTCCAATACAAACGTCCAAATTCTACGGGCTTGTGATACCGGGACTTGACTGGCTCCCGTGCCTGTCTGGGGGATTGTTAGCTTGATTGCATCTCGTATTTGTTCAAGAAATTCAGTCGTGCTTATTTTCACGCCAGTTGCTTTGCTAATTAACTCCACACATTGCTGCCCGCCAATGATGTAAATATCAATCGTCACAATAGCCGCTAAGCCAGTCCTGCCCTGCGCCCGATCAGAATCCTTGCCTTTCATGTTGTTGTACACGACACCGATTGCAGGCACGCCAATTTTCGACTGCTCAGAAAGCAAATCATCCTGATCAAACATATAGATAATTTTGTCTTTGATCGCAGTGATCGTCTGCATTTTTACAGTCAGGTCAGTGATCAATTCGCTGATAATATCGTGAGCCATATCAATTCTTTTTCGCAATGCGCTCCAGAATAGCCGCCGCAATAAGCGAGGCAGTGTTCGCATCGTCTCTAGTCACACCCATGAATGGCCTTTCAACTTCGCCGTCTTGCCCAAAATGATGCTTGGCAGCGTACGGAACATCCGTCGAAATCTCACCAACCGTCTCCGTCTTGCGGGCAAATTGAATCGAATGAAACAGTGTGCCGGTATCAAACAAAGTACCGCCGCCCCTACCCGATTCTTTTCGGCGCAAACCAAATGTTGACGGTATCCAAGCCTTTCCCTCCGGGTCTTTCTCATCGAGAAAACTTTTACGGATACGGTCAAGGGTCGAAGCACCAACAGCATCTGTAATAGTTTGTTTGGTTTGTCTCGACTCGGTCATCAAATCGAGTTTTTTGAATAGATCAGTCAGACCGACAAACGTAATTTCGATATCACGTGCCATTAGCTCATCGGCTTCAGGGCTGACGGTAAATATCGAATATACCGATTCGCCAAACCTTCAATTGAAATGCAGCATCCAAGCACATTCTTATCGCCGTCATCGCATGGCACACCGTTATCGAAAATGGCTTTCGCAATAATCTGTGCAGCTTCCGTCAGCCAGTCTGGTGTGTTTTCGTAGATAGTACCGAACGCATCAGCTGCCGCTGTGAATCCAGCATCGTATGTGACCGATAAAAAATACCGATTGCCCGAGACAATCTGAAGAGTGCCACTCAGCGCCTGATCCGTACCAGTAATCAACACCGTACCCTTGCTTGAATCGAGCACAAGAAACGCCGTGTCGATTGCCGTCGCTGCGGCTAGATCACCCAGTTGATCTGCATTCTTAATCACCAGAGCGGTGACAGCAGTCGTTACAAATCCCTGACTCAAATAGAAACGTGGGAACTCCCCAACAAAAGGAAACTCCCCGACATCAACATAATAGTTATCGGTGATCGATAGATTCTGATCGAACTCGGTTCGAATAATCGAGATAAGGTGAAGCGTCGCCGCCTCAATAGATGCCTGAGCCTTTGCGGTTACTTCATCCGCAAGGTTCTCGACATCCCCTAGACCTGCGCGAATCGCGAAGTCTTCAACTGATACCAACTTTGCGACCATGCTGCCCTCATACGGTTACGGCTTCCTCACCATCACCGTCGTCTTCATCAGCGTCGGCGTCGTCATCAACTTCCTCACCTTCCGCATCGACTGCCGGAGCGGCATCGTCATCTGCCGGATCAGGCGTAGAATCATCGCCGTCAGCACCATCGTCTTCATCGACAGGGAGCGGCACCCCACCTTTATCGATAGACTTTTTCGGAGCCTCATAAGCCTGCACGCCATCGTCGGCAGCACGTCGGAAATAGAACACATTCCGTTCGTTGCTTTGCGCGAGCAAGTGCTTGGCCATCTTTTTACTGACCTCGTAAATGACGCCCCGGTTGTACACCTTGCCGCCGCAGACATAGGTCTTCGACAAAATCAATTCAATCTTCACAGCTTTCTCCCGTTATTAGCGCAAGGGGGGACTAAGCCCCCCACTCACGTTGGATACTAGCCGATGACAGCAGCGTCCGCCACATCCACGTTACCGTGAACCACGATGCTGACCGTGCTCGTCGCAGCCCAATTCACCAGACCAGCGTTATCGAGCGTCACCAGATTGTTTACCCGGTCCAGCGTTATCGCACCGTCCCAGAGTTCAACCAAACCGTCAGCCGTTGTGGTGACGTACACCGTCGCACCAGTCGGCTCAAAGTTGCAATGCACAACCAACAACCCTGCGGTCACTTCCTCAGCAGTCGGGACCCGCCCTTCGTGCAAGCTGATATTGGCATTTGCATTGCGCCCGTTGTACGTCGCCGCCGTGCTCCACGTATGGTTGGCATGGGCCTCTGCAAGCGTTACCGTACGAGCACCGCCCGCCGTCGCGAACAGATAGCCAGTCGTCGCATTAACAGCGACAAAGCGCCAGCCTGCATTCTTGATTTTCGGGAAACCAGAAACCCTGTTGCCGAACGTATTCGACGGGATTTCCAGACTGAAAGGTCCGCGACCGACCAGAGTATCCTGACCGACAATTGCTGCCAGTGCTGCCAAACCACCAACAGCAGTTACCACAGTGCTCGGGACAGAAATGTGACCAGCTACCAGAGCTGTCGCTTCCTGAATCTCAATCGGATCAGTGCCGGTGCTATGAGCCACAATGGTTGTACCAGCAACGCCTCGGAAAAATGAGACGGTGTCAGTAGCCCCAACGATCACATTAGTGACCATCGCGATTTCGTCTTCGACCGCAACGTACTGACCAAGCGAGTACACCCCGGTTGTCAAAGCAGGTTGCGTCACTTCGGGATCGGTGTTATCCCAAAACGTCAGGATATCGTCACCGCCGTCAGTGGACAGATCGACAATCGCGTAAATGTCATCGTCGCCAGCCGCAGCTGTGCCGATTGTGAAAAACTCGCGATCAACGAATACGCCGGTCGATACAAACGCAGCCATGTCGGGTTGCCCCTGACCCATAGCCATACCAGCGAGGATATGCGCAGCACCTTTGTTGGTGTGCACGTCGAGAAAATTAAATGGATTTTTCGTAGGCATATCGGTTCTCCTATTACGCCCTAATCACTTACTGGGCTACCGCGCCCAGCACATTTTTTGTCCAATCAGTTGGACAGGACTGAAAACTAAGAGCCTCGGGGGCAAGGGTGAACAAACCCCCGAAGCTACTCAGGTTACTACTTAGCCGAGATTCGTGTACTTAACGACGGCCTCTTCCTCTTCGTACTTGAAGTCCATCCTCATCGTTAACACGATGATATACACGCGAGCGCTGATGTCTTTGTCAGTCTCGATATGGATGTCCCTCTGAATGCCGAAAATCATGTTGAGCGGATTGGTCGTTAAACCGTTAGCCGCTGGCATGAGACTCGCTGCATCCACCTGAACGCCGAATCCGAACACGGGGGATGTGCCCTGAATCTGCGCGTCTCCCAAAGCCGTTTCGCGATTTGCCAGAGAATCCCGATAACCGATTTCGTTATCGACACTGACAAAGTGACGCATAGCTGGGCGGTTCCGCAGGTACTGATCAGGCATCGCCTGTAGCCCTTGCTTGAACGTGTCTTTACTGATTTCAGCACCAACCAAATCCACAACGTTCGTGGTTGATTGAATCAGCCAGCCATCAAGCAGCGCAAGGAACGGGTCGCCTGATCCGGTGTCTCCGAGCAACGCCAACTCTTCAAGGTCAAGCGCTGCACGCTCGGCAATGAGAGTCACAATCGTGTCACGGATACCGCCAGACGTCGGCGTACCATTCGTATCGGTGTGCATACCGATGTTGCCGCGCTCGATATTGTCTTCGATGACATCGTAAGGCAACCGCACTTCGGCGATTACTTCTTTCGTTGCCAGCAAGACCTGCTCGGTCGTCGGCGCTGATCGATCACCCACAACCAATGCCGTATTCGAAACAGCAGGTTTCAAGATTCGGGTTGAAAATTGAATCTTGTTGATCTGCCGCTGCGGACTCGACATCGTCACTACGCGGGATTGATTGAGAATTGTAGGCTGTACCAACAGCTTACGGATGAACTGATTTGACTGCTCGTCATTCAGTAGGCCACCACTTGCAAGATCGCCAACCGACCAGTCCGCTTTTTGCATCAAGTCTTTGTTGTCCATTTCAACTCCAAGTTTTTGAGAATGTTACCGTTGCGGTCGGAAGGAATTACGCGGCTTCAATATCACCGGCAATTCGATCCAGCGAAGTTCCGCCCCAGAACTTTTCGTCCGAGGCTTCGCCTTTTGAACGATGGGTGCCAAGACTCTGGTCGGCATTATCGCCGCCATCACTATTTGACGGAACAGTACCCTTAACAGCTTTGGATGCTTTCTCGGCCAACTCAGCAGCACTATCAACCTTCTCGGTCAACTTGTCCTGCTTCGATTTTAGATCGGCAACTTCAGTCCGTACTCCGCTTACAGCCTCCAGAACCGGGGCTAAAGCTGCTTTAACAATCGCAGCAATATCCGGTTCACTCTCATCACTCTTCTCAGCCGACTTGGAATCATCCTTATCGCCCGATGCACTTTCGTCTTTGTCGTCTTTCGCCTTGATTTTACCGTCAGCGTCAATGTCAACTTCCGCGTCGCCGCCAGTATCCAAGTCTTCGATGTGAACGCTCTTCAATTTCTTGCGCTCTTCCTCGGTTAGTCCGTCGTCTTTCTGGACCGACTCACCGCCCGCGTCGGCATCTCCACTGCCTGCTTCCGCGTCACCCGCTCCGGCGTCACCGTCTCCGGCAGCGTCAGCATCACCTGCTCCGGCGTCTGCGTCTGCATCTCCGGCGTCTGCGTCCTCGGCAGAATCGGCGTCATTATCCGCTGCGCCGTCTCCGGCGTCATCGGCGTCCCCGTTCCCATCGGCAGCTTCGTCCCCGGCATCGTCATTACCTCCGGCGTCATCCTGTGAATCGCCTTCACCGGGGGCGGGAGTTTCGAAGTCATCCAAACCGAGCA
>Ga0114925_10001485_pt1 | contig 11608 bp, 7 predicted proteins | sample SumtaG_2_FD_87287 | JGI IMG/M metagenome (GOLD analysis project Ga0114925, IMG submission 87287) | Deep subsurface microbial communities from Indian Ocean to uncover new lineages of life (NeLLi) - Sumatra_00607 metaG | ecosystem: Environmental > Aquatic > Marine > Oceanic > Sediment | place...
ACGTCAGCATTGGTTAACACCAAGTCAGCCGCAGCATCATCTTCTGAAGACTGAGCAGCCACAGCGCTGGCAGCAGCATTTGTCTCTGCGGTTTCCGCGTTGGTCTCTGCTGTCTCAGCATTGGTCTCAGCTAATTCGGCAGCCGTCTCAGCGGTTTCCGCATTTGTTTCGGCGGTCTCTGCGGCGGTTTCCGATAAGCCAGCAGCGGTTTCACTGGCAGCAGCAGCATTCTCACTCACTAAAGCAGCGGCAGCAGAAGCGGCGGCGGCTACAGCGAATGGGGATAGTTGGCCGACATTAGCGGCTTCATCATCAGACACACCATCAGCTAAATTCTTGATGCGCTTACTATCTGCATCGTATTCGCCGGTTGCATTGTCGTATTGGAGAGCATTAGACAAATCATCTTTTGCTTCCTGAACCACATAGAATAACTGGTTGGAATCCAGATCAAGGGAAGCTTCATCAAGAATCGAAGCAGCCGTAAAGTCGACAAGTCGAGTGGTGTTCTGAGTCGACCTGTAGATAAATATCACAGCGTCCTGTTCCGGAACAGCGTCCAGGTTAACCTGAGCGTCATTGTCCCAAACGAATGAGACTGACACACCATCAACCTCAACGGTCACATCGTCTTGTGTGATGTAGCCAAAGGTGATGGCGTACTGATAGGTGCTTCCATTACCAGCGTAAGTTACGGATGAAAGTGCCATTATTTATTCTCCTTTATATTGAAAAACTTGTTTGTCCAATAGTCATGTAGCGACTTTGGGTCTTTGCGATATTTTTTGCCTATACCAATTTGGATTTCCCGTTCAAAGTCCTTCTCGAATTTCTCTCGCTCGTCTCCAAACAAGGGGCTATCCATGAAGGCAGTCTCCCGGGCATGAACACGGTAATCACGAATTATCTCCATGATCGATGTGCGCTGTAATTTAACATCTGTGATATTCTGATAGGTGTCAGAAGCAATCCAATCCGTAAGGTCACGCTTAAGGTTCGACTCAGCGATGATATCCTGTATCCGATCATAGGCATCATAGTCATCAGTGATATCAATTTCAATACCATCGATTGTAAACTTCGGAGATATCTTCTCAGGGTTGGCCGCGACTCTCCACATCTCTTGTAAGACGGGATCATCAGACAACTTCTTTTGGTTAAGTAAAGCGAATGCACGTTCAGTTCTCTTGACCGGCGTTCCATAAACCAAATGTCTTTTCGGATGCGCTCTTTCGTTCTCAGCCGCAAGTGTACCCCATTTACGATTCCAGGCTTCCATCATTGAACGAGCTTCTCGCATTTCTTCCTGGTGGCCGGACATCTCAGTAGCAAAGTTAAGCAGCCGGGGCATGTACTTCTCCATCTGTCTAACTGCAAGCTTATCCCAATTCATCCGGTCAGGAGCGATGAAGACATCAACCGCTTCCTTAACACCCTTCATGACAGACTTCTCCATGACAGGTTTGATAAAAGCATTGAGCCAACCCATCATCACATGATTCAATTCCAGTTCTGCTTCTTCTCTCAACACAGGGTCAAGAATATAAGTTAAGGTGTCAGAGCCAGCTTTCGTAAGGTCAGCACTCATGCCAGCAAGATAGGCCAGCGGTTCGATTTTACTTATGTCGATCATCTCACCATCGTCAGTGATATAGGAATACTCCTGCACACCAGCGACTTCAGCGGAACCACGTCTGTCTGCCGGAATGTGTCCTGTCAGTTTACCTTGTGAATAAAGGTATCCGGAAGCAAGCATGATAGTTGTACCCATCGTCCACCTTGCGTAAATCTCATATTTCGCTTTGCCGCCAGCAGCGATAGCTTCTTTCTGCCATTTAGCTGTAGCGCCTAACGGAGTTTGTTGCAGGGCATACTTCGGTAAATTCACGGCTATCTTATAGAAAGGTAGGAAAGCCATACGGAGCATCGGGCCAATACCTGGGGCATTCAAAACACTCTCAATACCACCAGTGACCTGATCCAACTGATTAGTAAAAGTCTCCCGGCGCTGAACCTTCATTGCTTCTGTCAGCATCTCATCAGTGGGATTCTTTAATTGAAGTGCAACAGCCTGATCGATCGTCTCAGGTGACAGCTTAAATAGTGTCGTGGTTCCTGTATCGCTCACAACCGTTCCACCGTTCTTCATGACTTCGCGGTAAGCCAGTTCACTCAGGGCTTGCCGGTAGTTGATCGTTTTGAATAACTCATCGCCAGCGGTCAGTCCGTGAAAGCCTAATCGAATGAGATTGCCGATAGGCATATTCATTGCCCTGGGCAGCTTAATTTGTGTCTCACCGATCGTCTTCCCTTTACCAAACGGGATCATTATGCTGTTAATATCATCCGGCAATGCACCTCTCGACTCCTCTGCGTATTTCGCAAAGTTGTCCAACTGAGCTTCACCAGACCACGCTGCTTTCCATACGGTGCCTACATCATCAAGGCCCATAATGGTGTCAGTGAGTTGTTTACCCATGTGAGCTTTCTGCGCTCTGGATTGTTTGAACGCATCCACCATTTGATCCTTCGGCAAATAAAAGGATTGAACCATAGCGTCACCAAAAGAGGTAAGCTGATAATGTGCGGCTCTCATTGCCATCTCGTCCCGGCTTAAGGGTCTTCGCCAGCCACCGGCTATCTTCCAAGCATCAACATTGGTGGCCGCGTAAGCAGCAGCATTTCTCCACATTAGGGTGCCGGTATTACCAGCGATATTCACTGCCTGTGTGAGAGGATGAGACAGAAGCATTGCCTGTTCAAACTCCAACATGCCAAGCAGGAATCTCCCACGGTTCACGTTCCTTGCGCGTAAGGCTTTCATTCTGGGATTCTTAGCGGATTTAAAGGCAGACAGTATTTGCTGAACTCGTTTCCTTTCGGACTTCTCAAGCAGTTTCATGCTGTCAGCCGGGAGTGCATCAAAGTCAAAGCCGGATTTCATCCAGGGCATCTTATAAGATTCCAGCCCACGGCCCCACTCAGAGCGAACTCCGTAGACCACCCGGGTCATTTTCCCGAATAGTCTGATATGTTCCAGCGCTTTTAATTCATCAGCGAAGGTTACGGTCTTTTGGATCAGCCCGTTAATTTCATCGGTGTACTGGCCGAATACCTTATTGAAAGCTCTGGTCTGTCTACGAGCAGTCGTGACGGCAGCCTGTAGGTTCTCACCCCAACCGATAACTTCCTTCATGTCCTTGACACGTTGGCCTGACCACTGAGCCATTTTCTTAAGCTCTATTTCGGCTTCAGCTTCCTGCGCCTTATGGGTGACAGTGGTGCCTTTACCTTTCCGGCCCCCACGTCTCGAAGTATCAATTTCATCAGCAAAGGTTTTCCGGACTTCATCGATAAGGTCGACAGCCTTTACGGTTCCACGCTTCTCAATGTTTTCCACCAGCTTTGAGGGCTTCACACCTTCAATGGCGGTCTCGCCTGTCCGCATGGCTTCCATGATTGACACTGATTTGATAGCTTCATCACCAGTGGCAACGTCCAGGTGTTCCAGATTGCGCGGCGTGTCGGTCTGCTCACGGACTTCAATCTGTTTGGTCTTCGGTTTATATGGTACTAATTCGGGTTTGACTGCTTCAAGCTCCGCTTCTCCAAGCTCTTGTCGGATGATCTTAGCGAACTCATCATCTGTCTCAGCGCCTTTCACAGCGTCCAGCATTTCATCAGCCAGCTTTTTGTTCTTCAGCTTGACGTTCATTAAGAATTGTTTGAGACCATTTCGGCCCAGACCCAACATGACAGAAGCTCCAAGAGGAGATATCAGTCCGGACAACAACTGGACGGTGCCTGAGTCCGTGACAAAGCCCACGCCGGTCATGGTTCCACCAGCGACAGCGCCGAAAGAAGCATCCAATGCTGCCATTTGAGCAGTCTTTTTGATAGTCTGTTTGGCTCCCTGTTTGGCGATCGTCTTTATGCTGGTACGCATAAGGGATATGGTGCCACCAGTTATGATGTCAGCCACAAGGTCTTCCGGCCCATACATGGGGATCGACAAGCCTTCCATCTCAGAGAGGACTGCTTCTTTATCCCCACCGGCTGAGAGCCTGTCCAGCAGATATTTACCAGCTTGCATATTGCCGTCATACTCCATCCGGCGATAGTCCATGAAAGCATTAGCTTGCTCATCGGTGATCAGCTTCCGACTGTGAGCATACTGAGCGTCTTCTTTAGATAGATTCCAGACACCATCATCTTTCATTTTGTTGACTACGAGCCAATCGTTTGCGTCCTGGTCGGTGACTTCGCCCCGGTTGTGCATAGCTCTGGCATCTGCTTTGGTTCGTTCAAAGTACGGATTATCCCACGTACTATCGATATTTTCTTCTAACCACGGATGCTCCAAGGGTTGCATTTGCTTTTTCAAAGCCGCAGCTTTGGTTGCAAAGCTACCCATGTTCTGTTGTTCATCAGCCATGATTTATCCTTTTCCTTTAGTGTATGTTATCCACCTTGTCATCGTCCCAATTTACAGGGCCAACAGTCGGGTCATTGCTCACAGCGCCAGACTCAGGATCGGTGTAATTAATCCGATTCTTTGACATACCAGTGGGGGGATGCGCTTTATAGGACTCAAAGAGTACCTTCTCCTCAATCCAAATGCGCTCCTTGAAGTTCGGGAATTGACGTTTCTCTTTATTCGGCAGTCCTTTGACTTCATTATTTTTCCACATTTCCATAATAGAATCAAAGTATTTGCTACCATAAGAAGCCCGTGTTGGGCCAGCCAACGGTTCTTCACGTTTGCCGAATTTATCTTCCTTATCCAAAATAGGCTTCAGTGCTGATCGGGAACGGTCTATTTCATTCACCCGGGGATCAGCTTTACCAGCCGCCCGTGTGCGTTCCTTTTCCTTGAAGGCTATCATCTTATCCAGAACCTCTTTGAAATGGGTAGGCTCAAGGACACTCTTGTTGCCACTCAGCAGCGCATAGGATAGTTCTCCGGTGACGGCCTGTTCCTTCATGCCGTGATACGCTTCCATATCTGTGACTTCGGCGTACCCGAAACCGGATGCGAAATCTTGCACATCTTTAATGTAAGCATCCAAAACTGTGGGCGGCAGGATATCCCTGAGAGACAGGAGTTGCTGTGAAGCAGCCACAATGTCTTCCTGTTTAGCGGACGCAAAAGCCATGCTCATATTTCTCTGAGCGTCTTCCACTCTGAGCTTATCGGCCTTCTCCTGGTTCTTGGTAGCCGTCTTAATATTAGCTTGCCGTTGATTATCAGCCACTTCCATAGCAGCATAAACGTCAGCGCCATGCTCCGTGTTGACAATCTTATTGCCGGTTCCATCATCCACAAATGCAAACGCAAATAGCTCAGGGTTGGCCTGGGCCTGGGCAATGGGTGCCAGATGTTTTATGACACTGTTATTGACCTGATTACGATCCAGGTTGTACTGAGACATACCTAATTGCTGCATGGAAGTCATCACATTACGAGCCGCGATAGCCTGGATGAGCCTATCTTTGGTGGTCTCTGACGGCATAGCAGCTATCTCAGCAAACTTCCCATCGATGATACCATTGATATTATACAGTCCTTTCGCTTGCAGCCGTTTGAACTGAGCCTTGGCAAATTGAACCGATAGATTCTTTTGAGTTTCCAGAGCGCCCCCACGGACGGCTCCTTCGGTGTAGGCATCGGAACCAGAAGCCAGGAACTTACGTTCTTCCAGCTTCATTTCCCTTTCGTACTCTGCCGGTGTCGATTCGTTAGCCAGGAGTTCCTGGTGTTTCTTGACCATCAGATTATTGAAGTTCGCCACAGCACCCATGCCGGTTGCCATTTCGTGACCTTTTATAAAGGCTTCAGTGGCATCAGCATTCAGGACTTCACCACGTTGTCCAGCAAGTTTACCAGCAGCAGTGTGTTCGGCTTCCATAACCTTTTTGGCTTCACCGAAATTCTTTGTCAAATCCCCGGCTAATCCTAAGCCGTCCAGTAGCGCCTGAGCGCCACCACCAGAAACATTCTGCGCTCTAACAGATGTATCATAATCCACAGGTCGAGCAGCCGGTTGAATCTTCTGTCCAAATTCAAACACGTCTTGCTGACGGATTGCTTGTCTTTTGCTCTTTTTGATCCTTGTTTCTTTTGGCATTTTATGCACCTCAGTACATGTAATTTAAGTTTTTATGTAGTATAATGCGTTTTTATTTCAATCCCGGGTCTAAAGAACTTCCACCTTGGTAGCCCTGGGAGACATTAGGAGTCGGCGTTCCGGCCCCCGAAGGAAGTCCACCACCTATCGAAGCACCCCTCATTGCACCGGAAGCTCCGGCAAGGCCAATGTTAAGTCCCTGCATCCATGTCGGTGTTGCCAGCGGAACGGCTGCTCTTTGACGAGCGATACCAGCCCGGGTACTTATCCCAATGGCTTCTGCCCGTCTCTCAGCCTGTTTACCTTTTGCTCTCAGGTTATAATCCATGATGCCTTTATCATATCCCTCGCCAACCATACTGGCAGATAGCTCTTTCATCGTTACATTGCCAAAGGCTCCGGCTTCACTGGCGGCTACTCGAATCTTTGCCCGTTCACGCATAGCCTGTCTCTTTCTGTCCAACTTGGCTATCTCAGTGGCATCCGTTTCTTGTTCCATTTGTTCTTCGAGAGCTTTCAACTGATTTGCTTCAGCTTCTCTCGCTAATTTTTCTTGTGTCTCAGCAGCATCCTTAGCCGCATCCCTGGCTTTACCAGATTGGTATTGTTGTACTGCCATTGAAGCTGCGGATATGACCATCATTGCTACCATTGGAGCAGCGGCAAAGCACATAGTTATTTCTCCTTATAAAAGTATTGGAACGCAGAACCATCTTTCATGATCACCTGTTTGTCCGGCGGCAACTCAAAGCCAAGCTCAATGAGCCATTGGATATGTGCCACGTTTCTCAGGTCGATAAGATTGTAAATTGCTCCGAATTTGTTTAGCCAGTTGTCTCTGATTATTTTGGTTAATGAAGTGAACTCCTTGCGAACCTTAAATAAATCTGGGGTTCCACACGCCCAAACACAAATGCCTTTAAGCGTTGGCTCAATGCTGTACCCAAAGACGCATATCAATCTGAGCGTCTCCCGGTGGAACATCAGCCAGGACTTCTCTGAGTTCGCTACGGATTCCACAAGAGCCAGACCGGGATCAACTCCCGAAGCGCTTGTGATTTCTCTCTTGTCTTCTGCCCGAAGCAGTGAATCCCCTACAGCTTGAATCTGCCATAGGGGATAATAGCTTGAGGGCTTTATAATGAACGGAGTCATTAACTTTCCTTTCCTCTTGGATAATAAATACCTTCCCATGATCCAGCCTGAAATTGAACCGGGAGATAGGAGTCAGTTACAATGTCAACCATTACCCCGGTATTCCTTGCTTTGATGGTATGCCGTTCTTCACCAGTGTTTAAATTAACCTCACCAAGTGTAGACACACCAATGATCGCGCCTGAGAAGATATGAGTTGTTTTTGCCCGATTTGATGGAGTTACTTCAACGGTGTAATAGCCGGTATCCTTGAAGTTAAGGACGAGGGTACGAACTTGCAGACGGCCCTGTAAAAGCGGTGCGCCTTGAGCGTTCTTAAGGTACCACGGAGTTAACCGATATCGCATCTCGTATTGAAACGCAATGTGATACTCAACGGCTGACAAATCGCCACCGACCTCAATGATCTGAGGTGTTGCAGTGTAGGCATAAATCTTCACGTTATCTACATCGCCAACAAAGTCATCGCTGGCCGCGAAGTTCAAAGACGTACCGTCAGAAACAATGACTTCTTGATACGTGCCATCCAGTGTACGAGTCACTCCATCCACTGTTCCTAAGCGTGGTGTGATATCACCAGCCGTTATGTTGTTGAGAGTATAAGTGATCCGGTAAGTGCCAGCAGCCAGTGGAGCCACGGCAGCCGTAAGTAAACTCTCTGCTCCCTGTGTGCCATCACAAGCGGCAACAGTTCCCGGCAGTGTCCAGCCAGAACCTTTTGTCCAATCGGTGTCACCAGTGAAGGTTCCATTTACTACAAGGTCTGTGGTACTATACGGAGCTATAGCAGCTTCAACAACGGGTCTACCAGTAGTTGGATGAATGACAACAAATTTATCGTTATCAAATGCCATGAGGTAATCCAGCGTCCACGTTGTCTTATCCAGGGTTGAGTCATACACGCCCGTAACATCAGTATGCCTGTCAGCAAACACTCTGAAACCTAAATCGCCTGAAGTAGTTGTCTCAAGTTCCATTGACTCCATGCAGGTTTCTCCGGTGTCCGGATTCTTTAAAATGAAGTAAACAATAGTTCCGATAATGACCATACCATAAATGTCACCATCAAAGTCCCATCGACTCCACGATGCTTGTGCCTTTTCTTCTCCGGCCCAGAAGTACTTATATAGGTAAATGGAATCAGGGTTAGAGTCGGAATGAACAAGAAGCATATCAAGCGAATTACATGCGGCCATCTGTATATGCCCCATTGGTACATAGTTAGGGACATGAGCAGTAATATCGGCGGCATCATTAAGTAAACTATCCGGTTGAATATAGTACTCCCTGACAGTAGCAAAGTCAGTCTTCGGACAAATGAAGTAAACATTCGGGCCAGCCGTGACAGGTTCGCAAAGCTTGCAAATATTAAAACGGGTTGTCGGAGTGATAGCAACAGTGGTAGGAGTTAAAGCACTTTCGCCTGAACCAAAATCAAATTGCTGCTGATCAGCCAGAAGTATTAATGACTTATCGAACACAGCAACCGACCTTAAGTTCTCCACCTGTTTACTCGTTGCACTCACATCGATAGGATCAGAGTCTAATACGTCCAGTGCGGTCTCAGTATAGAAATTAAAGTATTCTCCTGTCCGACTCATAATGACTTTATCTTCACTTAGGAAGGCCAGCCGGTTCTTAAAGAAGAACACATTTTGGATTACGTTATTGACAAAAGAGGGAGTTGGGGTAGAATTTAAGTCACCTACCTCGCGGTCAGTCCAAATACACGGAGCAAAAGTAAAGGTCGTGGCTCCGGTATGCACCAATCGGTAAGGCATAGAGAAGTCTTTGAAGTGACCAGTGTTCACTCCCGGGGCAATCGTCTCAGCCCAGACATCAGTTGCCAGCGTGTACTTCACGTACCAATCATCGAAACCCGTCACATCATCGCCAGTGATCTGTGAGACTTCTCCATCTCCTGGGGTTGCTTCCAGGTCAGCAAAGGTCTGCACTGTGTAGTCCAGAGAGTCCTCATTGACAGCGCCATTGATCTCAACGGTGATCCCACGGTTAACTAAGAAGGTGTTATCGGCCACAGTGACAGCCTTAAAGACTTCTGAGGGGTCACTGGTGGTATCCAGTTCATGGACATGCACGTTATCAATCTCACCATGAAAGTCAGCGTCAGCTTCAAACACGATGTCAGTGGTGGTGTCGCATACGATGATCGCGCAGTACGATCCAGATGCGCCGACAGCGGTTCCGGCTTGATCACCCAGATAGGGAGTCACAGTTCCAGCTTCCCAGTTCTTCACGTCAAACGTAATGTGATAAGTTTTTGCGTCCGTCAGCGGCCCTACACTGGACTTTAATTCAGAAACAGCCACCTGAGTACCATCACAGTCGGCCACCTCACCAGCGATTGTCCAGCCATCTCCTTTGTCCCAATCAGTGTCAGCATCAAAGGTTCCATTGACGGTAAGGTTGGTGGACAGCCACGGCAGGGCATAGGCTTTCCGGTTGTTGTCCAAAGAGAAACTCGAAGCTTCTCCTGCGGCATTCAACGTGCCAAACTGGACAGTCTGCTTTACGCCAGCAATGTCGAAGATTTCAATAGGCTCACTCGAATCTCCCGTAAACATCACGATAAACTGCTCATCAGTGTCTCGATTGATACCGTGAGCAAACACACCGTTGGCCGCATTAGAAGTCAGGACGGCAAGATGGTTTGTTCCTGGTCTCTGCATTAGCCCATCAACCAGGGTTCCCAAAGCGTTGACTTGGAGTTCACCCTGATTAGGCCGCCGGTTGGTTGCGGCTTGCTGGCTGATGCCATTATTGAATCCTGGGATTACAGCAGATTGAAGTGTCATAATTAAACTCTCCTATTTAATACCTCGAATATCCCTGGCGAACGAAGGATGGTATCATCGTGTTTGATTAATTCCCAACGGGTCAGTGCGGCCCGGGCTTCTGCTTCATCTATCTGAGAGAAGTCCCAAAGTATCTTCGAGCTAACGGCTTCAGCCTGGAAGCGTCTGCCAGCTTTAACAGCAATGTAGCGCCTGACATGCTCAGGTAGATCATCCCATGTAAGAAAGGCAGTGATATTGAGATACACTTTGGTTGTGAAGATCAGCGTTTGTTCTCTCCGATCATAAAGCATACGGTCACGGACAGCGTAATCTTTGGTTTGATCCCAGGCCCAGACTCTCAATGAGTTGGTAGCAATATTTATATTGCCGTTCACGTCTGGTGAATACTCGACTTTATAATCAGTGTTGCATTTGAGCGCCATGCCCTGCACTTCCCTGTTGGTCTCATGTAGCTTGTCTCGCGCAGCAGAAGCATCAGACACGCCGGAAGCCGGGATGGTATTCACCGGGGTCTCACCGATAGAAGCAAGCATCTGGTTGACTGCTTGAAGTTCGGTTGTGGGTGTAAAGGTAAGTGCCATTAGATTTGTATCTCCTTTGATATATGTTCGTACCACCAAAAGTCCACGTCAAGCCAGTGGGTGGCAGCTTCGATTTTCTCAATTTTATAAAGGTAATTGGAATCAGATTTTGCTATGATTTCATAGTTGTTTGAGATGGACACGCCAGCGGAACGGGCTTGCCCAACCTTTGCAGCCCATAAAAGCGTACCCTCATCGGAAACAGTCGGAGCCGCAGAAGGTAACAGAGCGTGAGTGTCGGTTGAATTTTGGTCACAGTTCTGTCCAAGCAAAGGTGTGCCAGTATCCGTTATGACTGCATCCCTAAAAATAGAAACAGTGAACTCTGACTCAGCAGAAAGAGAAGCATAGGCGTGAATCCGATTAGGTAAAGGCGGCGTGTTGAACATCAGATAGGAAGTGGGCGTAACGCCTTTATCAATGTCCATCCACGTTTTGATGAACCAATGTTTCCCTTCGTGCATATAGGACTCATGCTCTGGGATGGTGATAAGAGCGTGGGAAACTGGGTCAGCAATGATTGCTCTAAACTGACCTTCGTGAATATTAGCTTTCATTGTATCGCCCATATCATCTCCTTTACAACAAACATGTTGTACGTTTTGGATTTTTTACTATGACTATATAGTGAATGAAAAAAAGGGGAGCCAGTGACTATCCCATGAGGACGGTCAAGACTCCCCTTTTGGGGTGTTCTAAAATTAACCTAAGGATTAAGCGCTCAGGTCGTAGTCGGTAATCGGACGGAACATAAGTTCAGTCGGGCTTATCGCCTGACCAATGACCTGAACCATATCGTTCGAGGTTGCAGGAATGTTCGCGGTACATGCACATTTACCGGAGTCTCCACAATAAACCACACCAGCATCCGTTCCCAGAAGCATGGTCGTGGAAGCAAAGGCACCATTGGTAAAGGTTTCGGTGG
>Ga0114925_10001486_pt1 | contig 11608 bp, 12 predicted proteins | sample SumtaG_2_FD_87287 | JGI IMG/M metagenome (GOLD analysis project Ga0114925, IMG submission 87287) | Deep subsurface microbial communities from Indian Ocean to uncover new lineages of life (NeLLi) - Sumatra_00607 metaG | ecosystem: Environmental > Aquatic > Marine > Oceanic > Sediment | place...
AGAACATTGGTAAGGCCCAGGATTCTCTTAGCTGCTCTACCAATAGCTCGTGTTTCTGCTGTGGCTAGAGGGTATCTATTATATGGAGCGTCTGTATTATTAACGGTACATTCGGCTGACCCAAAAACTTTTACTCCGTTTGGCAGGGTTGGAGTAATAGTAACGGCAGCATAGTCGACTCCGACATGATGTACTTCTGGGCTACCCCAATTAATATCACCAACCAGGACGCCGCACAGACGAACCAAGCCATCAGCACGAGGACGTTCATTAATAAATTCGTCCTTTGTTAAAAGACTTAGCACATAATCAGTCCATTCTGGTGAAAATTTCTCTGGACTAGATTCGGGTGCATTCGGAGCATCTTCATCAACGGGGGTAAACTCATCTAAAAAATCAGCATCAGCAATAGCGCTTTCTTGATCGCTCATTAATTTTCTCCCAAGATAATATGACGTTTTCCCTTTTCGGGCTTTTTACGCTTGATTTGTTGTAAAGCCTCTAATACACTAGCTAAGATATCTCTTTTATATTTATTAGATAGTGCCTTTTCTTGCCTTACTCTAAGTATAACACAGCCCCTAGCTAAAAGCAAGCCAGATTTCTCATTATCTCGCTGTTTATTTTTGGCTAAGTTATCTGCACCCCAAATATCTTTAAAATGGCTAGGACCGTCAACCTCTAAAGCTACATTTAATTCTGGAAAATATAGATCAATTTCAAGGTTTTCTCTTCCTACCCATTGTTTCTTATGAAACTCGATTTTATATCCAGCAGCAATCAATTCATTTAATAAAAAATGTTCAAGTGCTGATCCTTCTTTAGCTGCTCTACGAACACCGTCCCCAGCAGCCTGTCTAAACTTTCTAATTTCTTCTTCTGACTTCTCATCCCACTTTTTCTTAGCTTCTTCTCTTTTTTTGTCTCTTTGAGCCTTGGTCATCTTATCCCAGTCTTCAGCCACTGATTCACTAATCTTTATTTTAGTTTCTTCAGTATGCTTAGTTCCTTTTGTTGGGTGAGAATGACGGCCTGACTGTAAAGCTGATTTTTGAGCTTCACTTTTGTCTCTTGATTTTATTTCAAGTTTCTTTGCGTCTCTACGAACCTTATTTGCATAAGTCCCACATAGCTTGGCGATTTCTGCCCAGCTTAATTGATGGTCATTATACAAATCATTTAAAAGATTTTTCTTTTGAGAATCTTCTAAAGAAGAATATCGTTCAGCTTTATTCACTAACGAGTTCGATAAGTCTTTCATAATCAAAACCCTCTACAATTCCTACTGGTTCTTTCCAGCATGATTTAATAATATCGTAATGTTCTTTACTTTTAGCTATCAAATGTAAATTTGGGTCATTATATATTTTATATAAATAATCTACATTCTTACATTGTTTAATATCGTTCTTCATCCATTCCAAATCCCAGAGATACAAATATTTCTTTTTGGGGCTTATGCAATTTAGTAATAATTCCGCAGTGTTTAAGCTAGTAGCGATAGCTGTTCCTTTGAATCCCCACAGCTCTGAAGATGCCATTAACCCAAACCTATATCTCGCATGGGCTATTTCCAATCTCTGGAAAAAGACAATTGGGTCTACATAGCCTTTACTATAAGGCTTTATTTTATTAAGTATATTAATGGACAAATCATTTCTATTTAGAGAGTCGACTAAGATTCCAACTTGCATTGTATTTCCTTTATTTTTTTACTAACTGTATCCTGGTGGCTTTTAGCTCCCAATTTATCAAAAATTTCAGATAATCTATGATAACACATATCGTTCTTTATTATCTTTTTCTGAGCTTCTTTAGCTGTTTTTTCTCTTAAATCATTATTGTCCAGATAATAAGCAATTTGAGAGCTTGTACTTTTCATGTCAACTGTTGGAAAAAGTTTGTTCTTTACAAACGAAAGCGTAAAGACTCCGTTGACAGCTTGATCTAAAACGTTTTGTCCAAAAACATCCAAACATATTTTTGAAGAATTTAGGAAGGGGAATATTTGTTTTTCGTCAATCATTCCTAAAAACTGAGGAATCGGTAGCGTTTTATGATTACCCACTATCTTTAATTTACCTACTTCAGATATTTCATTTAGGATTTTTAAATATGAATAAAGCATGTCTGGGTTTGTACTTATTTGCTTGTTCATGGTCTCAGATTCCTTTTGGCTAAAATAATAACCAACATCCGAAGAGAAGTTCTCATTATCTGCCTGATCCCAGAAATCTTGAACATATCCATATTCATTTATACAATGAGCATCAATACCAATATTATTCAGGTTTTTAAGATATACATCACCAACTTGTTTTGTGGTGCAGAGTAAATGGAAATCCATTCCTTCTGGAACATCATCTGAAAACAAAGCTATTTTTGTTTTACCTGCAATCTCATTACAAGCCATTCTAACCACATCAGTAACATAAACCCTGTCTAAGAAAAAGACATCTGGTTTAACTTGATCAAGAAAATCAAAAATAGGAATTGACCCATCATATATTCTTAAGTCAAAAACTTTTGTACATGATTTTAATAGATTTCCATATCTGGGATGGAGTTTACTTGAAGCTATCTTTAATTGTGGTTCTGTATTCATATAATCTCTTCTATCCTATTAAGATCTCTAGACGAGTCAATATCCATTATCCTCATTCTTGGGTTTGAATAAACTGCAAATTTTCCTCCAAGGCCCAATATTTGGTTAATAATTTCAAATCCATAACACATATTATAATTCTTATCGGTTGCAAACTTCTTTAACAATTCTAATTCAAAACCAGTAAAGTATGCTATTTGAGCCCATTTAATATCTAGTCCATACATCATATTTTCAAGCATATTAGATTGTACTATACAGCCAACCTCTTCTTTTTTCATATACCCTTTTTTATCTGCGAGTACGAAAGAATATGGACCCATTGCAACCTTTAGTGTCCACGCATTAAAAACTAGATCACCGTATATAACCAATACATTCTCATGTTCGGCATGTTTTAACCCGATTCCAATGCTTGACACGACATTTGTCGTCTCCCAATCTTCATTATTTACAACAGTTAGATTCTTATATTTTTTTACGGCAGACTCAACAAGCCTAGATTCATAGCCCGTAACTAATACTATTTCTGGCCTATATAAATACTTATGTATATATTTTAGCTGATTGTCAATAATTGTCAAGTTTTCTTTGATTTGCAGAAGAGGTTTTGGTCCATACGATTTCATTCTACTGCCAAATCCAGCAGCAGGAATAACAACCGAGATCGGTCTGTGATCATGGCTAATCGTAGGAGCGACATTACGCATTATTATTTTCCGCTAAATCGTTTAGGGTTTTTAACTCTTCATCAGCTAAACTGTCGTAAGATTCATTGGTAAATCTTGATGTAAACAATGCTTCTGGAATATGCATAGTTGCATAACCCAAACTACCACTTGCTACCTGATTAAATGCTTCATGCAAATTAATTCTTTTTAGACCTTTTTTAAACTGTGGCTTATTCTGTTTTTCTACGATAAACGGGTTATTATAGATAAAGCCCGTATTATCAGAATAAAAAGATCTAACATGTCTGGTAAAAATCTTTTTCCCATCATTGTCTGTTACGGTTATATCAGAATAACACGATTTGCAACCATTAGGAACAAAGAACTCTATATAGTAAATTAATCTTGACAAAGAGCTTTGTGAGCGAAAATTATTATACTCACCCAAATAAACATAATAGTCATAACCGTCAGCCTTAATATTGAAAAAGTCACTGGTTTCGCAGTCAAAATCTGATTGATAGATAAAATCCGCATGTTCGTAATCACACAGAATTTCTCTTTTTTCTCCTGCTACATAAACCATTACTCGCTTTGCGTATTCTGTGTTATCGAAGGAGCCTTGTAGTTCCTTATTTCCTCCATCGAGAATACTAGTTGTCGTTCTGGGTTTTGGCATTGGTAATCCCGTACTTTCTGAGTGACTGTTCTTAATTCGTATAGATTGATAGATAATTCGTTTTCATTGTCTTCAGCAAGGTTGTCTTCCTCGCTAAATTGAACAAACCAGTGTTCGTGTACCGATCTAGGAATAACTACTCCGTTGTCATAAATACGTTTAGTTGGAGGAACGGTCTCTGGATATTCCTGACCTTCTATAATTGCAAACTGAAGGATATCATTAATAACCTTGTCATTAATTGTATACAGGAAATCACTTTCAAATTGATATCCAGCATACGCTACAGTGTAATACTGATACATTGTATTGGAATGAAGAGATCTATTAACTATAATATCATCTCGTTTGTCACATTCTTCCGCAACAATTTGTTCAATTTTCCAAATAAATGGAGGATTTGTTTTGAATAGAACTCTTGATGCTTCTTGAACATCAATATCATTCATAATTATAATAACAACGGTGACAGGAAGTCTCTTTTGTTTTTTCAGAGATTCAACAGTAGCAAAAAGCATTTCAATGTCATCGTCTTCTTTTGCAATAATTATTGCATTAAAATTCAAAGCAGTTTCAAAATCCAGCATTCTTTGAATTGATTCGTTTACGTTCTCATCATTTGTTAATCTGGAAAGCCAGCGGTTTTCTCTATAATTAGGGCAAATTCTGTCTTTAATAACAAAAAACTCTTTGTCCTCATCAAAGACCGCATCTATTTCTGCTCCAGAAGCTCTATACTTATCTAAATAACCTCTACTGCATCCCACTTGTTCTACATATTCATATTCAGCAAAGACACAGTTTTTACAAGGAGTATGTAATTTCTTAGACATCTTTTCTCCTCAACACAACATGATATACTAACCCATTTAATTTGTAACTTACAATTTCCGCATCATCTTTATCATGGACATGATTAACTATTGCATCCATTGTTGACGAAGACATTCTATGCGTATACATGTCTCCCTGAGCTTCTTCTATGCTTATGCTTTTAGATATAAGAGAATGGCTAATTGCATATAGATCCGTTCCAGTAACAACCATTTCCCCACCATATCTTAACTTAGTAAAAGCCACATCGAACAATTGTTTTCTTTGTTCGTATGGGACGTAATCCATGCCGTCGTCAAGCCTAACAGATGTACAGCTTGAATTAGGAATTTTATTCATCTCAAGCAGGGGAACAAGAGCCTCATCAGGTTCTCTAAAAATTTCTGCTTCGGTCGGTGGTTTGATAACTATTTTCATAGAACGTAAATCCTCTTTATTATCTTGCTAATAAATTCGACCCATTTTCTGGTAGAATCATCTTGATTAAATTCACTTTTGATAATATTAAATGCTTCCTGAGTCATACTATCCCATAATGATGCATCCTCAAGTTTTTGAACCGCTTGTCTTATGGCCTCCACATCATTGCCATTGTATGTCAAACAACTTTTACCATCTGCAAAAACATGGTTAACCCATCTAGTATTATTTACTATGATAGCACACTTACAGGCAGCGGCAATAAAGGCGTAGAAAGGAGGAACATCTCCCTCAATATTCAAAACACATACCCTACTATTTTGAAAAATTTCTATCATTTCATCAAATGTTTTGTATGCATCTACTAGTCCATTAAATCCATAAACCTTTGAATAAGGAATTACTTGCGTTATTTCTTGCAAAAAGGTTTGAATATAAGGTTCTTCTCTATCTGAGAATACGCTTACTAAATTAGATTTATTTTTCAGAACTGATTCTTTTTTCTTCCACAGTTCCCCAGACTCTTGCAAAAATGATTGTTCTTCAGTTTTATCATTTAACGTCGAAACTCCAGTATCTTCAAAATTTGCTTGATCGCTTAATGGAATTCCATAGGGGATGACTTCAATATTAAATAACTCATCGCTTAGTCCCCACTCTTTTTTCAACCGTTCGGTCGGAAAAACGATGTAAGCATTTTTATTAACTTCTTTTGAAAATATATTGAATACAGCTTGACGTAAAGACGGATTAACTGCTCCTGTTGTTTCATGCAAACAGAGAACAACTGGCAAATGGTAGTATTGCTGTAATTTACGTAATTCATCGGACTGTTGAACGGGATCATTAATCAACATGAAATCTATATTAACATGATCAGGAACTAGATTATATGCATCTATAAAGGATGTATTACTGTCCCAATAAGCTTTCCAGTTATAAAGCTGAGTTTGGTCAATGCAATATTTTTTAAAAGTTGCTGGCTTTAGTAGATGTTCAAAAAAGCCGTTATAAGGCTTGACTACAGCGCCGACCTGTTCCCCGTACTTCCTTGTGGCCTGATGAATAACTTGATCTATTATAAATCTCATAGTGACTTAACCATCCGTTCTGCTATACTTTCATGCGAAAATGAAGGCAAGATATTTTCATGAGCGTAAATCATTCTTTCGATCTTATTTTCTCGCTTATTAAAGTTTTGCTCATAAGCCTGTCTCATAGAATGCTGAAGTTCTATTTGGTTTGGCTCATACCAAAAATCTTTAGAAGTTAATCTAAAATTAGGGTGATTCTGAGGATTATCTGTTTTGTCCCATACTATAGGAGATTTAAAACTATCATAATTCAATGAAACGTTTTCGTCTGTATAATCTGCTACTCCAGAATTCTTATTACCTATAACATTAGACCCATACATCAAACCGTCAAATGCTGGTAAACAAAAACCCTCTCCTCTTGATGCAGTTACAAAACAATCATTGTTCAAATGAAGTCTTAATATATCCTCTTCTGGAATACGACCACAGACAACTTCTTCCCTGTTTTTGAAAACGTCCCTGTGATTCCCTTTTGGGTTGAAAGGACGTATAAGATCTTTTACTCTAGTTATTTGATCAGCTAGTAGCTCACTAGTCTGTTGTGCAGTATGAGCGCTATAACCAGTTTTTATCTTTATCTTCGCCCTGTCTCTTGGGGAGAATTCTGTATGAAATGCACTATACAGGCCAGTTAAATTTTTTCTATTAATATTTTCTCCGATAAAATAAAAGTAATAATCATTTTTTGATTGATCTCTATAACTTTTAATTATCTCGTCTTTTAATTTTGTATATTTCTCAGGGTTGCAAGGTATACCAAAGGCATGTACGGGTTTTGTGATGCCGCTCATTTCCATCAGTGATTTTTCATAACTGGTAGAAACCCATAGTTCATCCATCATGTTTAAAGGTAAGAAAAGTTCGGTATACTTTATAGTGGTTTCGATATATCCTAAATGGATATTCTTAACACCTCCATAATACCTAAGCATATATGGCAAACAATTTTGAATGATAACATCGTAGCTATCGTATTTCTTTGCCTCAAGATCTGCGAATTCTTCAAACTCAGGATGTTTATAGTTAGGATTTACTGCATTTTGGAAATTGGTATAGATAGGACGTGCGATTATATCATGCCCAGTCAATCTTAATGCTCTAACATATTCCTTAGCAGCATTGCCCCAACCATCATTTTGCCTATAAGGCCCAACAAAGAGTATCCTTTTTGTCATTGTAGAAAAGCCTTTCTCTGATGGGCAAACTGAATATAATCGTCCGCCTTCAAATTATTTTGATTAGCTATAGCCCAACGGACTTCTTCATAGTTTCGTTGCAGCATTACAAATTTGTTATATACAACCTCAAAATTAACTTGAGTTCTACCTAACATTCCTCCGTTACGCACGGCCCTTGTATACATTAAATCTGTAATAGTCTGATGTTCAAAGTGACTATTTATTAATTTAGGATCTTGGGCGATATTCAAAATACACCATCTTACGAACTTGTCATGAGAAAGTTCTGATAACTGTTCTTTTACCTGTTCCCATGCTGGAGGCTGATTTTTAAAAGGTAAGGGCTTATCCCACTGCCCCTGTATTCCAGTTAACTCAACATTATCAAAAACGCTTTCCCAGATTTTAGCAGTATTATCCCAATTCCATTTTTCTTTTGCGACCTCAAGAGCTTTGCGGCCCATTCTTTGTTGAACTGACTTTGGCTTCAAACAGAATTCAAACATTTTTTCAGCAGCAATATTATCATCTGGCAATGCTCTCCAAGAACCCGTTCCAAGATCTTTGTAAAAATCTTGAGGTGGAACAGCAATTCCGTCAGCATATTCTAAAACATCTTCCATAGCAGAATAATCAACTGACATTATTGGTACTGCACAACCAGCAGCTTCTGCTTGTGGCATTCCAAATCCTTCGCAAACAGCATATTGCACATATAAATCAAATAAATTTATTACATCATTTAACTGCGTGTTTTCTAGACCAAATCCTGTACTGGGAATAACTGAAGATAATTTTTTGCATTTAGTACAATAGCCCGCACTACAGAATGTATTTACATGGATTGATTTGCAATGCTTACAAACGTAAGTAAACATTACCTTACCACAAACGCCATGATCTTTGAGCAATTGGGGAATATTCCATCCTTCATCAGGCCAACTTGCATGACATAGTAACCATGTCTTTTCAGCTAATTCTTTCTCCCCTCTTTCGTAACATAAATCCAAGAACTTTTTAAAAGCTTTGAACAAATTAGGGTATAATTTCCTTCTTTGATTACGCATTACGGTGCCAATGATATTAGCGTCACCAGGAAACCCAAATGCTTCCTTATGTCTCTTTTTATCAAAAACTGGCTTGTATATATCAAAATCTACTCCTGGTGGGGCAGATGCTAAGACATTAATATCAGGAGATTCTTCTTTTAGGGTTCTTGTACCGTAGTCTGTATACGACAAGACGGAATCAGCACTAGAAATATCGTGAACCCAGGGCGCATCTTGCGGCGCTGAGTCCACGGTTGGCATAAGAGTTAAATGAAAATAAGGTCTTGCAGGAGATCGACAAATACGTTCATACATCCAAGGATCTCTGATATCAAAAACAATATCTGGCTTAAAATCCAGGCATACCCTTTCAAATCTCCAAGCACCAAATTTAGCACTTTCATTGGCTTGATATTGTTCAAATCTATCGTCTGATCTCGCAACTCCATTAGGATAATAATACCAAGTTATCTTGTCCTGCGGAATTCTTTGGTCATTAACATAAGAAAAGCACGCCAATTCCCCGACTTCATATTTACCTGTTTTATCGAGTCTTGACAGGAGTTCTCTTCCGTAAGTACCATACCCGCTATGAAGACAGCTGGCATCATTAACCATCAAGATCCGTTTTTTTCTATTGATTTCCATTTTGAATTTTATTTACAGCTTTCTTGAAGGTATTATTTGCCCAACCACGAGAGTAACCTAATTCCTCACCTATTTCTAAGAAAGTGTGTCCCTGTAATCTCAAATCTATTACAGATTTTTCGTTACGGGTTAAGCACTCAGGTAAAAGTTCCCAAAAATTAGAATTAAATTTATTTGTGCCACAGCCTACCTTAACCTGTTCTACCTTATTATTATCGTAAAACAAAGAATCATCCATGCTTCCATGTAAAAATTCTTTAAAATTAATTGTACGCCTAGACACCTTCTTTAAATGTCTCAGAATTTCCCATTTAATATAGTACCACATCATAGTCGAAAGTTTAGCACGAGACGGATCGTGTTTTTGTAAAGCTCTCCATACTGCGATACGGCCCATTTGAACGAACTCTTCTAACTGTTCTTCGTCTATGGGATTAAAAGATTTTGCAATCAGAACAACTAGACCCATGTGTTTTTCTATATCAGAACTAGAAATTTCAGAGCCCAGTTGATCTGTTGCATCATTGAGATTATTATTCTCCATTAAAAGGGAATATCATCTCCAGCCGCACCTGAATCCGCCGTTGTTGCAGCTGCTGTTTCTTGACGGGGTTGTTCATTAGTTTCGCCGCCTTCTCGCTCTTCAGCAGGAGCACGATACAGACGCTCGAAATTATTTACTCGAACCTTCAACTTGGAACGCTTCTGACCATCTGCTTCCCAAGTATCTAGCTTCAAAGCACCCTGAATCAAAATGGGATCGCCGCGATGGAAATATTGGCCTAGAGTATTAGCACCAGTATCCCAAGCTTCACAATCCACATAGGTAGTTTCCTTGTCCCGTGCTCCATCAGCACGCTTAAAATGACGATTTACAGCAATCGTAAAATTAGCGACTTGCGTTTCTCGTCCGCCAGCGTTGATTTGGCGAATTTCGGGATCACGAGTAAGATTACCCTTGAGTGTTACATTGTTTGAACAATTCATCTCTTCCTCCAAAAAAATAAATAAAGTGAAATATAATATAAATATACTTAGAAAACTGTGTCTGTCAAGTCAATTGCCACATATTTTTAACGATAAGGCTATCGCTATTTCTCGACCTGTCACCACTGATCAGAACAGTATTTTCCGCAACACAAATTCCTTTACTGCGAACTTCATCCCAGTCATTCGGGAAGATAACACAGTCTAAGGAAGACTCCCCATCACTAACTTCAACAAAAGCCATTTCCTGTTGGTTGTTTCTGGTAATGTGGGTTTTAATTTCATCAATCTGGCAGGCGATAAAAATACCACTATCTCTTTCCTTATGTTTCTGGAATTCTAAAATAGTGCAATTTGCTTGATCCGCATTTTTACAACCGTCCAGAATTGAAGCGGTAATAGGAATACCTAATCTAGCCTCTTCCACTCTGGCAATCCAATCGGGAGCATCCCTTAAAGCATAGGGCGGCTTACTCACTAGAGCCAGGATATCCCTCATTTTTTGTATTCTATTCTTGTTGGCACATGGACCCTTTACACCTTTTACGGGATTATCATGTGGTTCCAACGATTTTAGCAATATCTGTTTTAGTGAACTGGCATCTCTTACATTTTGCTTAATCCATGCCTGTTCTTTATTTGTGATCTTTGAGTATTGTTCATAATCAAACAGCATCTCGGTACGTGACGTTTTCATATAGTCTAAAGCACCAGCCTCAACCATTCCCATCACAACAGTGCTTCCAACCTGCTGGGAAAAATAAATCAGGAACTCTGTCCAGCTCCAGTCTTTACGAGGTTTACCGACTGTTTCTTCTGCTATATAGATTGCGTTAGCAACCTTTTTAACAGCACTTTTACCAATGCCTTTAATATTAGAAAGACCGAAGTAGATCTTATCATCATAAGGATTGTATGTCTGTTGTCCTGGCACAGAGTCTGAGATGCGTTTAAAATGTTCATTAGCATGTCTAAAGTCAGGCGGATAGATATTAATACCCATAAGCCTAGCATTAGCAACTAGCAGGCGAATTTCATCAAACTTCTTCTGCTTATCTTTGGCATACCATAGATATGAAGTAAAGAATGATGCTGGGAAATGGGCTTTTGCATAAGCAGACAAATACCCATTCATGGCATAACTAATTGAGTGACTCTTGTTAAAAGAGTAGCGTTGGGATTTCTCGATCTGGTCCCATAGTTCTTGAGCTTCTTCTTGATTTAGGATATCCTGTTTCTCACATCCTTCAAGGAACTCGCTTTCGAGTTTAGCCATAATATCGGCTTTCTTCTTACCAATAGCTTTACGTAATACGTCAGCTTGTTGGAGATCAAAGCCAGCAATGTCCTGAGCAATCCTCATCGCCTGTTCCTGGTAAATCATTTCACCAAAGGTTGGGGAAAGGATAGGTTCTAGGGCAGGGTGAGAGATTGTCACTG
>Ga0114925_10001487_pt1 | contig 11607 bp, 31 predicted proteins | sample SumtaG_2_FD_87287 | JGI IMG/M metagenome (GOLD analysis project Ga0114925, IMG submission 87287) | Deep subsurface microbial communities from Indian Ocean to uncover new lineages of life (NeLLi) - Sumatra_00607 metaG | ecosystem: Environmental > Aquatic > Marine > Oceanic > Sediment | place...
AAATGTATGATTCCCTCCTTCACTTTTCAACCCGAATGCGTGTTCATATCCGCATCCTTCACAATGGTACAAATATTGCGTGTGTCCTTCTTTTTTACCTTGATAAATATGTTCGTCTACTCTTATTTTAGCCATTGGATTTGATTATTGGTTATATAATAATGAGCATGGTATGGTTTTTCACCATTGAAATTTCCTATAGAAGGTCTAAGAGTAACAAAATCATCATTCCCAGTGAGTTTCCACTCATCTAAAGGTGTGACTGTTTTAATTTTACACCCACAAGCACATAAATGAATTGCTAATTTAAACCTATCAGAAATGTATAAAATTCCTTCATCCATCAATTTAGGTATATATTCAACCTTTTTTGGTTTTATCATATTTATTTTATTCATAATCAATATCAACTCGTTTTAATGATAGCCTCCTTAAATCCTGATAACATCATTGGATGCATCTCCTGATGACCAATTATTTGTTTGTACCAAATCTTTTTATTCTTGATTATCTCCTCAATTTCTTGCTCAGAAAACTCAAAGCACATATTCACACTCTGATCTTCAGGTTGAAACTGGACATGAACGGTCTGGTATTCTTCTTGGAATTCTGCAATCTTATTAGTTACTTCTGGAAATGTTATTGATTTCATTTTATTTACTTATTTTAACCCCACCCGAAAGCAGGGCTTTGAATTAATTTAAATTATTTTCCGAAATGTTGAACCATTTTCAGTCATTATCCACGCTTTCATGTTTACGTAAATCGGGATCACTTCATCAAAAATAACTAACACTCTAACATCTTTACAATCTTGCTTTAATGGGAAATATCTCTTTACAACCTTTTCCCATTCTTCTGTTGTTTTACCAATAATTTGAGATGTGGTATAACTTCTACCAATAATTTGATCTAAAAAATCATTGTCATCTACTTGTGTTCTTAAAATAAAATTTTTCTTCATATCTGTATATATTTATGTATTGCCTACTCTATTAGCTTTTCGGCATCCGCTTTAATCGTGTTTTTCAGTTCTGTCCTCTGGTGGCATCTTATCAAGTCTAACAGCTTTTATTGTTGTTTTACCCTCAAGTATAGCTTTTGCAACTCGGTGATAACCATCACATACTATGCCCTCATCATCCAATAATATTGGGTGTCTTAAATCGGTTTTCCTCATTCTGTCAACATGATGAACAAAATCAGAAATACTGTCAATTGGCCAGGGCAACCTAGATATGTCAATGCCAATTAGAGGCAAATCAAATACCTCATATTTCTTACTAGCTTCGATCAGCTTAACAGTACTCCAAATTCTACCACATGGAGCGTGGTATTCATTCTCAATCAAATCAACTTTATCAATCTTTACTTTTGGAAAGGTTTTATTCATAACTCTTCTTTGAATTATTCATAACTGTTCTGACAGCTTTACGAACTGTGGCCCTACTAACTGATGTTTTACGCTTACCCGTTTTTAATCTGATTCTTTGCATAATTAGTGGTTTTATGTTAAAATACCCATTTCCCTAGTGCAAATGCGATTGCCCCAATTACAATAATTACAACTATCACTGTTATTACTAGAGATTTAAATCCTTTTTCTATTGATTCTCGTATCATAATTTATTATTTTAATATTGATTTACCACAATTTGTACACTTATTATCACTCTTTAGGAGATCAGGATCACACTGGCATTCATCAGATTCAAAATATTCCAGTGGAGTCATGTGTTTAAAACCACCACCAAACATCAGTTTATTACGTTTAAGCGTCTCATAAATAAGATTTTTGATAGCTTCAGCATCTTTTTCGGTGATTGGATGTTCACCTTCTCTTTGGATAACACCTGTTATTTTTAAAATATTTTTCATAATCAATTCTTTTTATTTATAATTTTAAATAAAGGATCAGGATCTTTTAATCCAAACTTTTTATTAAACCAATCAAGACAATCCCTCTCAGATGCTATAGAAGCATCTATGCTGGTACTGTCATAATTTTTTACTTTAAGACTTTCACGCATTTTTGAATTTTTTAATCCCATCCATTGACAATAAACAGTAGTTTGAACTCCATCTATTAAATCTTCCTCAGTTGGAGGATATGGATAATATGGTGGTTCTTTTTTATTTTCATTCATAATCTCAATAATTGATACCCATTTGACTGAGCGTTTTCTCTGTTTTATACACATTTGTTGGCATATTATGACTCATGTGGCCGTACCTAACCATGTCCCAAAAGTGATTCCATTTATCTATTGGCTGATTGATTGCAATGCCATGAATCTCCTTCATCCGATAGTTTTCCTTCTCTTTCTTAACAAATGTATAAAATTTATTCTTTACAATGTGTATCTTTTTTTTCTTCATTGAGCCAAGCCAGTACATTACACTTTTTTTCTTTGATATTTTGAATGCACTGAACCCTTGACGTTTGAGTCCTTTGACCATTTCAACAGTACCCTTGTTTTCCCCAGTGTATTTGTCAGATGAGTCACAGGCAATAGGTAAATCCTTTTCAACTCCAACAGACTCAAAATAAGCACCTAAATCAATGTCATTGTCACACGGTGAATACATCATAGGTTCAACCCAAATATTGTGTTCATCCTCAGCATACTTACCCAAAACGTTTGGATCAGCAGTAAAACCAAAGTCATTTGCATAAGTGTAAGCCATCTCCGGAAATTCTTCAATCCATGTAACATGTGGGAATATAATACCTTTCATTGCTCCTCTCAAGCCCAATCCGTACACCTTCCAATCGAATTCATCAGCTGTGCCTTGATCTATGTTTGTTGGATGTGGAGGTGGTTGGTTGTTCTTATCAACAATTTTATTATTGTAGTAAATGACACTATCAATAATCTGATAGCTGCCAGGAAGCCATGGTTCACTCCTTAATATCTCATTCTTTTCTGCTGGTGTTATGTATGGATTATCTTTGAATGTGGTCCTCAAAAAGCCTACATCCGGTCTGGTTTCAACGCTATCAAATACCCAATGTTCTGTGACATTTGGATTGTAATCACCCCACCAGAACTTACGGCAACGCATTGTAAGCTGCCTAAATGTACGTTGTGGAATGTGTAATATTTCATTGAAGAAAATGTAATCAGACCCTGAACCGTGTAATTTCTTACCAATCTTATCAGCACCTAAAAATGATATCCGGTTATTACCAATCTTGAATGTTTTTACTTTCTGGGCTGAATCAAATGGATGAGGTAATTGGAAGTGATTTAAACGCTTTTTAAAGTCACTGTATAGAGTTGTTTCAAATTCTGCATATGTTTCACGAACAACAAATATATCGCACTCAGTTTCAACGAAAAGGCAAATGTAAATGATTAAATCTATCGCTGACCATGTTTTACCGGACCGAGAACTACCCTCAAGTATTATACCGGCATAGCCGCTTAAAAGTTTATCCCTGGCATCGTATTGTTGCTCTTTTAACGACTCATAAAGGAATTTATAGTTAGGATTGGTATCATCATCAAACTTGTATAAACCACGTTCTAGCAGTAGTCTATCTAGTTCAAATATTTCATTATCGTTTAATGACATTTTATTGTTGTATCCACACGGTGTAGGAATGAGACTAACTAATTGATTTTGTTATGTTTACGATTTGTCGTTTTTTTATAATTTGTCCAATGAAATTTGATAAATACCAAGCAAAATACAAATGTAAACCTGATTGGTCTTGCTGCCATCACTGGATCAGTGTTAATTAGAGCACCTAAACCAAATAACCTCCATTCTATCAACAACATGGCATTATTGTTCTTATTCTGAAAACTTTTATACATAACTTATGATTTTTTTGATTGTTTTGATTGATGATTGTGCTTTCTAATCAAAGCCTCAATGCGATCCTCACGCTCCGATTCAGTAAGTGAAACCTTCTCACCTTTAGTGGTAATATCCTTCTTAGCAACCAATCCAAGCTTCATAGCAATGATAGAAGGATTCAAGAAACCTGCTGCACCTCCTTGAAACTGTTGATCATCAATTATCTCACTTGCACGTGTGCAGATATCAATATAATCGGAATGTTTTTTGTAATTATAAAAGGTTTGATTACAAATTCCAGCATAAATACAAAGTGCTCCTATTGTGAGTGGTCTCATTTTATCGACATAGACCTTTTGATAGTGTTTGGTAATCTTTTCTGACTTTGTTTTTTTATCACCATTATCATCTGTATAAGGGACATCACGGTATGATGTAAAGGTGCCCTTTACTATTTGCTGTTCTTTAAGAGGATTAGCCATGCTCCAATTGAAATACTCTTGAATCTTTTCAATGAAATCTTCTGGAGTGTACTCTTTGTCCTTGCCATCCTTTAGTCTTAATTGATAAAGTTCATTCCCTGGTTTGAAATAACTCGGATTATCTTTCATCGTTTGAATGTTTTCGTTTGTTCAACAAATTTACAAATTTTTTTTAATTAATTATTATGCATAAAAAAACACCGGAATCTGGCTAAACCGGTGTTTCAAATCAACTAACTAAATATATACTATTAAATCTAAGCAATTAAGTACTTACTTCTACGTATACCGTCAGTATGCCCTAATTGAAAAATTGTCGGATTTATATTTAGACTAATATAGTATATTCCTGTAGTAATTTTTTCATTTTCGGTGGATTGATTAATTGCAATCTCAGTTGCAAATAAATCTAAATTCAGATTGAAATCTGTTGCCATGATACTCTGATTAAGCACTGCTCTGTTTATCTCCTGGCAGTTTAGCATAACCTGATCGACTATATCAAATTGCACATTAATTGTACAACTGACATCATCGTAATCGATTGACAATGTTGTTTTAATTTCATAGTTTTTCTCAATTAATGGAGGTGCATGGGCCAGTAATGATGCTGAGATCATTAGAAAGCACACTAAAGAAAACAGTTTTTTTAAGTTCTTCATGACTTTTTGTTTTAGATTATTAATAATTCAATTGTAAATATAATGATTTTTTAATTAGTAGTAACTGCTAATTTAAATTCTGATGCATCAACATAAAATGGAACACCTCTGCTCATCAATAATAAGGTGTCTTTAGTCGTGTGATTCAGGTCATTCAAATCATTTTTCACTTCCGGATATTTATGTTTTAAATCAAAGAATTGCTCCCAATTTTTTGAATAATCCTCCTTTTTACCTATGCAGATATATTCCTTACCAGTAGGTTTTAAGCGTATCTTTTTTTTGGATAATTTGTATTTACTTTCCATAATTCATTTTTACGGGTTCAACTTCATCCTTTTGGTACTCAGTGTTGCAATCATGAGCATTCACCCATGTACCACGGTCTCTGTGCTTGTATACACTGATTATTTGACCATTCTTTTTAAGTTTTACTTGTATTGCCATATCTTAAGTTTTTTTAATTCCTGAAACTAATCCCCCAACTCCTAACCAAAACCCGAAATCATACCACTTTCCATTATTATTTATGGCATATATTGCAATATCATCACTGAATAAACGTCCAAAAAAAGAAAATGGAACAGTCATACCATGCCATAATCCACTCAAAAAACCATAAGGATCATCTGGAGCACATTCTAACATTTCAGGTGATACATCAGCACACCCCATTAATAAAATTGTTATTACGATAATTAATGTTAATTTTTTCATAAGTTTAATATTTATATTTCCATTCATCTTCAATTGTTTGAAGCCTCTCTTTTTCGTTCTGAGGTAATTCATCATAAGTCATTCGATTGCCCTCATGCATCAAACTCTCACAAGATTTTGCACTTTTAGCACTAAGATAATCTTTGCCAACATTTTCCCAATAATCCTCTTTTTCGTCAATTTCCTTAGTTCTTTTGACAATATCTCCGGCACCTAACATACCGTGGGTATAGCCACATCCAGGACACCAATATTCTTTTCCCGGAAATGCCATTGTAAATACCAGAGGCACTTTCTCTTGACTTTTATGATTTGGACATACTCTAATTTCATCGTTTGCAGCTCCCATATATTTAGTTTTAAAGTTATTTTTTAAGAATTAAATTACACAAAGGCATATCCATATGTGTATACAGAATTTGAATCATTGTAATCTTTTCTGAATTATCAAGATATTTCCTGAGTTTTATAAAATACTGAGCGTTATTTGGATAAACCGGCAACATTACAGGTTTGTAAGCATGGCCTTGTTTACGGTCTTTATTCATTTTCTCGAACTGCATAGTATACCCATGATTCATAAATTGATCTAATATGTATGCATGTAGCTCAGGAACCACATTATCTAATCTCCTGGCAGATCCATCCTTGTGAATGAAATACAATTTGTGTTTCTTTTTAATATTCATCAATCAGATTTTAAAATTATTTCTCCATATAGTTCAACAACTGAGCCGAATTCACTTATCAATATGCGTTTTACCAGTAACATTTTACCATCACTATTGGACTCATCTAATTTTATTAAAGAATCAATTGGAGGCACATACACCATATTGACAGTCTTGATTGCTTTCTTAACACCTATCTCATAAAAGTAAACATCCATCATCAAATCATCGTTCAATTCTTTGATGTAATCTTTCTGTTTACTAAAGTGATTATACAATTTTTTAAAAGCTATAAATACTATAAGCCATACCCAAATTCCTAGGAGAATCAAACCTATTATTGTGTGAATCATAATTTTATTTTAAAGTGTTAATATTAATTAATCCAGTTTATCCACTTATTCTCAGCATAAAATGATAGTATTATTGCTCCTATCCAAAGACCAATAATTATTCCTATCAATATGTACCAAAATTTGTCTTTTATTTTCATTTAATTTTCATTTAATTTTTATTTAATTTATATTCAAATAAACCTCTTGAGGACTCACCTCTTCGTCTTTTTTCAACTAGATGACCACCAAATCTATCCTTTCTTAAATGTCTCAGCTGGGCCGATATACTGGACTGAGGATCATTGGTTGCGTATTCTATCTCTGACAAAGTTCTCCAAATTCCATCAATCATTAATTCATAAATTCTTTTTATTTGTCCTGTAAGGCGTTCCTGATCAAATTCCGGTATGTAATCTGGTCCATTGAATCTTTGATCGAAATCAATTTTAGTCTGAGACATGGTTACTACAATTTTTAGTTTACTCAAATTCAGATAATATTACTAATGATATACATCCTAAAAACGCACCAATAGTAAATAAATATATCCCTAATTCTTTTTCAAAAATCATCAAGATTCCCCCTATTAAAAGTAAAATCATTCCTATTGTAAATATTATTTCTGATAGCACCATAATTATTAACTATTTTAGAATCCATCAAATTCAGGTAACTCCTCAATTTCCTTTTCTGTCATTTCTTTGACAGTGATTAAATATTCACATTCTTTCATTGAATCAAAATCCTGATCCTCAAATTCCATTTTTAATGAATCACATAAATCATCCATATCAAAATAGATTGCAGTAATCCCATTCATTGTTAGGCAGAATACCATTGTTTTTTTCATACCGTTAGTTTTAAATTCTACAGTTTTAAAGCTCTTGCTTGAGGTAGAAAAATATTTTTGAGAAATTTTTGAGTATCCCCTGTGCATGTTAATTGTCCTTTTCCTATATATTCTAAAAATAATTTTTCAAATAATTCTTTTATCTTTTTTATAGGCTTACCAGACGCTTCTTTAATTGATTTTTCAACTTCTTCATCTGTTCTACAATCATAATAATATACAGCTTGGTTACTTCTATCAGATTTAGGTGTCCACGATGCTAAACGTATTTTAACAATCTCAATATTACTAACTCCTAGTCTCCATGTAAGAGGTATATTCATGAATTTTTCGCCTCTTAAAGAGTAATCATTATTATATTCCATAGTCTTGATATTTACACTATTTATGAAACCTACTATGTGGCTTCGTTAAAAATTCCCTAGAATCTAATTGATTTAATACTTCACCTAATTTTTTAAAAGATTCAGCCGTTTTTATACAAGCCTCTTTGAATTCAAGTCCAAAATTTTTCTTTACATACATTTATAAACTTTTTTTTATCAAATAAATCTCACTTTAATTAACTGTATTTTGTATCAGTTATCTATAAAAAGAAGGGTTGCATATGGTCTTTTCTTAATATTAAAACCTAAAGAAATCGCAAACTTTTTAGCTTTTCCGGATTCAATAATTTCCCTGTGTCCTGCTGATTTTAACCAACCCTGTACAAATCCTCTCGCTGTTCCATATCCATAACCAACACATTCACCTAGCCATTTAGCGTTACAATTCTCAACTGCTTGCGCATTTCTTATTGGAAAATTATCGTGGTTAGCACTATTTATTTCAATCATGTAAAGAGTATGTGGCCGAGCAATATTTAATAATTCCATACTAAATTCACACATTCGCAAACCCTTCTCTCGCCTATGATAATTAACCAACTCTAATATATCCAATTCAAAATCTGTAAAATCATTTTTTGACATTGGTACTTTTGGTATTTCAAAGCTTTCCTTGCCTTTCGGCTTTTTAAAACATTTACACATTATTTAGGTTTTTTTGTTTTAGGTTTAACTAATTCCCAATCCTTACTATTTGTGGGAATTTCTATTTCACCTAACATTTTTTTTAAAATACTCCTGGACATCCATTTATTATCAGCTATTATGCTTATTTTACCTTCAGGATGCTTTTTGTTTTTATATTTAAATTTCTCCATCTTTGAAAAAAATTACTGATTTATCTTGGTTAAAGAATAACCAATAATTGCCTTCCAAATTAATTCCACATCCTTTACAGTAGATAATTTTTTCCCGGTTAATGGTTGAAATTCATTTAGAATGTTTTCGTTATCTATTTTAGTTGAGTTCACCATTTTATAAGTCATGGATATCAAATCAATGATCAAGGCAAAACTGTTGCCGTCTGGGAAATCAATGCTCAATATCTCTGGTTGGAATTTATTTGATTCCTTGAATTGTTTTAGTCTGTCTAATGTAAGTTTCATTCTGTGTTTAAATTTATAATTATTTTTAATACCGTTTCAAAACCAATACCACTATTTAATAATTTTTTTATAATAAAAACATCACGCTCATAATCTTTTGAGTGCCCCATCAATCGAACTGCTTTATCATATACACAAGGACTGTTTTTGACAATATCCCTGATTGCATCGCTTAACTCTTTATTATAGAAAACATATTCCGATATTGAATTTGGTTTAAATGTATTAAGATTCCCTAATAGAGTGTATATTTCATCAAAAGAAACCTTACATTTCATTGACACATCAAGAATTGATTCTAATTCTTTCAAATTACATTTGAGAATACATTGTACTTCATTTATTTCCGAGTATGAAAACGGATATTTAGCAGCTAAATCTTCTAAATTTTTTTCTGTTATCATTATTATTAATTCAAATTTTTTATAAAATGTACGTGTCTCACCATTAAATAAGTAGTGGCAATAAAAACAGTCTGAGGGTGCTCATTGAAATCATGGGCTACATTTACTTCGCCTTCTTTGATTTCAACGTTATAGCGAACACCCTCGCTGTTTAAGGTATTAAAATGCCAAGTGAATGATGTTATTTGTTCATTCAAATAAAAAGTAATACCTACATTACCAGAACCAAATTTATACGTTATTTCGTCTGATATTTCACCATCAACTAATAGTATTCCGGTTTCAGTGTTTAATTCAAGCCTGTGGGTATGCCAATCATCATTTAGCATACAGTTTGATATGGAACCAAATATTATTAAAAGTGATATGATGAGATTTTTTCTCATTTTTGACTAATTAATTCATCAAAATATAAATTAAATAAATGGTTCTGAAATTCTCTAGTTTCATCACCAAAACCTGAAATATTATGCTCATTTTCTTCAATGATAATTTTAGATAATGTGTAGACATCTTCACAATCTAATTTTGTACTCAAATATATAATACCCTCAGATGCATAACCAAGTACATTAGTGTCTTTAAAATCGGCATATTTTATTTGTTTACCAGATATCCTTGGTTTATATCTGCTATTATTCAGAATTTTCATTGAATCAATGACTTTATTTATTAAAATCTCTGAAGGTTCAACCACATTGAATATCATAGAACCATTATTATTCATACCCATAACATTTAAGTCAGGAAATTGCTGAACTAACGATCTCAGTAATTTTATAGGCAATACTATCGAATCTCTTACTTGATCAGAATCAAAAAGAATAAGACCTTCAGCTGGTACAAGTTTTTTATCTTTTAATAAGTCATACCAAACATTATTAAAATCAGAAAAATGGCTATAATCTAACTCATGTTCATAATATCCAGCATTACCACCTTTTAAAGAATCAATAAAATACTTCACAACATCAATCTTATCACATGATTTAATTATTTTAGCAATCTCATATTTTGCTCTCCATTGGCTAGTTATAACCCGACTTTCATTTATAGATATATCATTTAAGTTATAATAGAATACTGATTTTTGGTTACTTTCTTGAGAGGATGTAAAAGAAAGTATTCCCTTTCTGAAAAGTCGAATCCCTCCAATTTCATTTTTAAAAATACTCCCATATTCTGAGGAATGAAGTACTTTTGGGTTTGTATTGCAAAAATATAGATGTCTCATTTTAAAGAAATGATTAACATCCTCTGTAAGCTCAATTAAAAATCTAGTATAACCAGGAATACCAACACACTTTGAAACTGATTTTATAGAAGCTTCAGAGTCTTCATCCAATGCGTTTGAATATATCTCCCGGATAGGTGCAAAAGAATTATCCCAATCTTTACCACCCATGGTAGTTGTAAGTGAAGTTTCTGATCCATTCACATAAATTACATTAAATTCCTGGCCTCTGAAATCTCTCTTTTTAGATTCAAACTTAATCTCATTTTCACCTGAGAACACTCTGAATTTAATGTTACTCCTCATTAGAGCAGATATGGCATACTTATTACCACTACCAAACATTCCTATTTTAGTGTCATCATTTGTTTTTGTACTAGCACCTATCAAAGTAAATGCTTCTACATCAATCTCACCTTGAGATGAAATTTCTAAATATTTTTCCATTTTTGATCGTTTGTAAAAGGTTAATTATCGTTTGTACTGCTAAAGTAATAAAATATTTTATTATAACAAAAAATTTTATTATTTTTTTTCTCAGTTTTTTTACCGATTTCAAAACCTTCTTTGAATTTACTTTTGGTGACTTTGAAAATACACTCTTTTTATTAAAGACAATATTCTTGGCCATGGGTCTTATCTTATTTTCAAATATAGACCACTCAGATGGTGAAAATGTTTTAGAACCTCCATCATTGAATGTAACAACAATATTAAGGTACTTTTTGTTGTATTGATGCTTTCTACTAGTTTCATTAATTGCCATAAGTCTAAAATATATATGATGCAATTACAATAAATAATATCAAAATAACTATCCAAATCGCTACAGCCCATGTACCATACTTATATTCTTGATTGATAGGTTTATCCTCTAAATCAAAATACTCAATTCTTTTGGCTATTTCTGTGACCCTATCCTCAAAAATAAACCAATTGGAAGGTGTGAATTC
>Ga0114925_10001488_pt1 | contig 11605 bp, 10 predicted proteins | sample SumtaG_2_FD_87287 | JGI IMG/M metagenome (GOLD analysis project Ga0114925, IMG submission 87287) | Deep subsurface microbial communities from Indian Ocean to uncover new lineages of life (NeLLi) - Sumatra_00607 metaG | ecosystem: Environmental > Aquatic > Marine > Oceanic > Sediment | place...
CCGGGTTTACACTTCAAAGGAATTGATGATAAGAGACAAGGAGTTAAATATGTCGAAGTTCATTTCCGTCGGAGAGAACATTCATTGCACCCGGATCTACAAGGTTGGAGGTGTTTTTGTCAAGAATTTGGACGAGAACACCCATGTGATCACCTACCAGGAGGATGGCCGGGAGAAGCATCTTCCCATTGCAAAACGATTCGTAGAGTCAAGCGACTGGAAGAACGGCAAGGTCAAGCACGCCGCTGTGGCCATGTGGCAGGGGCTGCACGGGAACGAAACCGAACGCCGGGCGGGAATTGAGTACCTGCATTACATGGTGCGAAATCAGGAAGCCCACGGCGCCTCCTTTCTCGATCTGAACGTGGACGAGTACAGCACCGAAATCGGCGAACGGGAGGAATTGATCCGCTGGGCATCCGAAATCATCCAGCAGGTATCCAAGGTGCCTCTAAGCATCGATTCCTCGAATGTGGAGATCCTGAAGGCGGGGCTGGAAGCCTGCGACCCAGCCAAAGGGAGTCCCATGGTCAACTCGGTATCTCTGGAGCGGAAAGATGCGATCCCGGTTGCCAAAGATGCCGGCGCGGTTGTGATTGCTGCGGCAACCGGAAAAACCAGCATGCCCACCGATAAAGATGAACGTATCGAAAACCTGCGTTCTTTAATTTCCCAACTGGAAAAAGAAGGTTTTTCCCACGCCCGGATCTATCTGGACCCCCTCGTGTTTCCGGTATCTGTGGATCCCAGAAACGGCCTGATGATACTCGAAACCGTTGAAGAGCTCCGGAATCAGTACGGTCGGGAGATTCACTTCGCCCCGGGATTGAGCAACATCAGCTACGGGATGCCGAACCGAAAGCTGATCAATCAGGTCTTCACCTATCTCTGCAGACAACGTGGTTTGGATGGCGGCATCGTCGATCCGATTCAGATAAACGAGGCGGCCCTGGAAGCATTGGATCTCGAATCGGAAGCTTATCAACTCACCGAAAGGTTTCTCACCGGGCAGGACCAGTTCGGAATGAACTACATATCTGCGGTCAGGGCGGGCAAGATCTAAAGGCGTTCCGCCAACATCCGAACAATATCAATCTTTCTCACCTCAATTTGTAATTTTGAAATGGAATTACCATAAAAAGATACTAAACTACCAAAGAGACCCTTTCAATTAAGTTACAATCTAGCAGCCACAGACTTTTTCGGCAGGACCATCTGAATACGACCATGCAAACCGTAAAAGCCGTTGGCTTATCAAGGAGTTGACCATGATTCAGCAGACACAAGAATTCCCTGTAATATGGATACAAGGATCAGGCTGCAGCGGCTGCTCTGTTTCTATACTTAACGCCTTAAGTCCGAGCATTTTCAACACACTGATCGATGAGATCGTTCCCGGTAGTCACATCAGCTTGGTCTTTCATTCCACTTTGATGGCAGGCGCCGGAGAACCTGCTATCACTGCGATGACCCGGGCTGAGAAAGAACATAAATCCGGGTATATCCTGGTGATAGAGGGATCTCTCTCTGTCGGGGAAAACGGTGCCTTTGCCGTCGTTGGCGAAACCGAGGGAAGGCATCTGATCATGACAGATTTGGTGGCCAGACTTGCCTCCCAGGCATTGGCCGTTATTTGCTTGGGATCGTGCTCCAGTTTTGGCGGAATTCCCGGGGGAGAACCGAATCCCACCGGAATTATCAGCACCGAGGCATTTCTCGAATCACAGGGGATACAAACTTCCCTCATCAACATACCGGGCTGTCCCCCACACCCGGACTGGTTTTTGGGTACCGTTGCCGATCTGATTATTCACGGTCCACCTGAGAATCAGGAGTTGGATGAACTAAAACGTCCGAAGTCATTTTTTGGGAAACTGATCCACGAACAATGTCAGAGACGGGCCTACTTCGATGCTGGAAAATTTGCCGGGAAACTGGGTGAGGAAGGATGCCTGTTAAAACTTGGATGTAAAGGTCCCTATACATACGGGGACTGTCCGATCCGGCAGTGGAACAGCGGAGTAAACTGGTGCATAGATTGCGGAGCCCCCTGTATTGGCTGCTGTGAACCCGAGTTTCCCGATAAATTTTCACCAATTTATGAAAAAATAACTCAAGATAGAATTGTACAATTTCAGGTTGGGGGAGGACCCCGATGAATAAAATCGTTATAGACCCGATGACCCGAATCGAAGGGCATCTCAGGATCGAAGCTTTTGTCGAAGATGGGAAAGTAATAAAATGCCGCAGCTCGGGTACACTGTTCAGGGGATTCGAGATCTTCTTAAAAGGACGCGATCCCCGGGATGCGCAGAGAATAACCCAACGGGTCTGCGGTGTTTGCCCAACTGCACACAGCATTGCCAGTACACTAAATTTGGACAGCGCTTTCGGGATCGATGACAAGATACCCGACAACGCCCGTATAATCCGTAATCTGATACTCGGTTCCAACTTCATCCAATCCCATGTACTTCATTTTTACCACCTCGCTGCGTTAGATTATGTAGATGTAACCAGCGTGGCCGACTACAGCGGCAATAATTCTGATCTAAATCGGGTAAAAAGCTTTCTAGATAGGGGACACTTGGGGCCCTTTGTCCCCAGATATGAAGGAGATTATCGGTTATCAAAAGAGGCCAACATCACGGCTGTAGCGCACTATGTGGAAGCTCTTAAAATTCGCAGACTGGCCCATGAAATGTTGGCCATGTTCGGCGGGAAGATGCCCCATTCTATGGCCGTGGTACCAGGAGGGGTTACCTGTTCGCCTACAACTGACAAAATCACCGGATTCCTTTGGAGACTTAACCGCTGTCGGGACTTTATAGATAACATCTATTTATCCGATGTGTTGGCCGTTGCCGAGGCATACGCCGACTATTTTGAGATTGGCAGGGGTTGTGACCATTGGATCTCCTACGGTGTTTTCGACCAGGAAACTGAAGAGAAGAATCTGACGCAACGGGAGAGGCTGATCCCTTCGGGTGTGGTCAACTCGAGCTTGGTAAGGGAAGCCTTGGATCCCGAAAAGATTGCAGAAGACGTCCGGCATTCCTGGTTTGAAGGAGAGCGAAGAAAACCGGTGGAAGGTCGAACCGAACCCAACCCAGGAAAGGAAGCTGCCTATTCTTGGATAAAGGCTCCCCGCTACGATGAGAAGGTAGCCGAAGTGGGTCCTTTAGCACGAATCCTTAACGCCTATCTTGCCGGAGATGCTAAAATCAAAAACCTGGTAGACAGAGTCCTGGAGAAGTTTCATGCGAAACCGGATGCTCTTTTCTCTGTTTTGGGCAGACATGCGGCAAGGGCCATAGAGTGCAAGTTTGTTGCCGACGCCATGGCCGAGTGGGTTCTTCAACTTAAACCGGGAGGGCCTGTATATGTTGACTATCAGCTTCCGGAGGAAGCAGAGGGAATGGGTTTGTCAGAGGCACCGCGGGGAGCCTTGGGTCATTGGATAACAATTAAGGATAAGAAAATCGATCATTATCAAATGGTGGTTCCCACCACCTGGAATGCCTCTCCGAAGGATGCTAACGGGCAACCGGGTCCCATCGAACAGGCGATCCTGGATACGAAGGTAAAGGATCCAGAAAATCCTTTCGAGATCGTCCGTATCGTGCGTTCATTTGATCCCTGCCTGGCCTGTGCTGTCCATCTGATTGACGCTCGGGGAGACGAGATTGGCAGACACCGAATTGTCTGAAAAGCGCATCACAATTATCGGCGCGGGGAATATCCTGTGCGGGGATGAAGGGCTCGGGGTGCATATTGTTCAGGAATTACACGGATATGACCTTCACGACAACGTAACCCTCCATGATGCCGGCACGGCTACCGTCGACGCCTTCCTCGATGCAGCCAACGCCGATAAAGTCGTGGTAATAGACGCGGTTCAAGCCGGGGGGGCACCGGGAAGTATTTACCGTTTCTCACTCGAGGAAATTTGTGCTGAAAGTGGATTTACCAGGACGAGTTTGCACCAGATTTCCCTGTACGATTCTTTCAATATGGCCCGGCTTCTTATGGATAAGGTACCCGAGGTGATCGTGATCGGGGTGGAACCACAAAGCATCGAATCTGGCTTAGAACTAAGCCCAAATATACGGAAAAAAACGAAAAAAATAATTGAAGTAGTTCTACACGAAGTGGATAACCATGAGAGGGGAGTCTGATGATCGTCACAGAAAGAAAGCCTTTGGAAGAAATATTGGAATCATTAAAAAATGATCGGAAGTTGTTCATAGTGGGATGTCAGGGCTGTCCCGAAGGGGCCAGTACGGGCGGTCCTGAGGAGTTGGATTCCCTTAAGATACAGCTTGCCGATCAGGGTAAGGAAATCACAGACACCTCACTGGTGGACTTCTTGTGTAATAAGGTTCTCGTGGGCAAACGGCTAGTTAGAAAAGAAATGGCCATTCTCGAATCAGATGCTGTACTGGTTGTCTCCTGCGGTATAGGTGTTCAAGCCACGGGAGCTATGATTCCGCGGCCTGTTATTCCTGCTTTAAATACCCTTTCCATGGGAGGGGTCCAAGGATTATGGCCATCCTCTGAGCGGTGTGGAGAGTGCGGTGACTGTATGCTGGAAACAACGGGAGGTATTTGCCCTATAACCACTTGTGCCAAGAGCTTGCTGAACGGGCCGTGCGGAGGGTCTCATGAAGGCAAATGTGAGGTCGATCCCGAGAAAGATTGTGGGTGGTACTTGATATATGAAAGATTGAAAACGCTGGAGCGTACACAGAACCTCATGAAAATACAACCGCTTCGCAATTATGGCAAAATGGACTTCCCTATCGAGAGAAGACATACCATTTACTGGGCACTTGAGGAGGAAGAGAGGAGTCGAAGATGAGTCTTCTATCTGAGAAACTGAAAAAGGGAGAGTTTGTTGTCACCAGCGAAGTTGGCCCTCCCAAGGGAGCCAATGTAGAAGGCATGCTCGAGGAAGCCAAACAGCTAGGTGAAAGAGTACAGGCAATCAACGTAACAGATCTCCAGAGTTCGGTGATGCGGGTAGGGTCACTTGCCGTTAGCAAATTGCTCCTTGATAATGGATTGGAACCCGTCTACCAGCTGACCTGTCGTGACCGCAACCGCCTGGCTCTGCAGTCAGATTTGTTAAATGCATTTGTATTTGGTATTCAAAATGTTTTGTGCATAACAGGTGACCATACCTGCCTTGGTGATCATCCTGAAGCCAAGCCGGTGTTCGACCTTGACTCTGTATCGCTGCTGCAAACCGCAGTTACTTTGGAATCCGGGAAGGACCTGTCTGGGAACGAGCTTGACGGATCACCCAGTTTCTTTAAAGGTGCCGTTGTAGCTCCTGCGGCAGATCCCGTCGAGCCCCAGCTTATAAAAATGGAGAAAAAGCTTGCGGCAGGAGCCCAATTTTTTCAGACTCAGGCTGTGTATGACCCGAAACAATTCGAAAGTTTTATGAAAAAAGCTCAAACATTCGGCGTTCCTGTTCTCCTCGGACTGGTCCTTTTAAAATCTCCTGGTATGGCTAAATTCATGAATGAAAACGTAGCTGGAGTTTTCGTGCCGGATGAGATCATTAAAGAAATGGATGTGGATAAAAAGGACCGGAAAAAAAAGAGTATGGAGATCGCCGTTAGGCTGATAAAACAGATGAAATCTATGTGTCAGGGTGTTCATTTCATGCCGCTTGGGTGGGAATCCCTAGTCCTTGAAATCATGGGGGAAGCAGGATTATAGAATTTCTGCATAATCCGGGCTATACGATCATAATCTGCAGTAAAAAGCGGGCTATTTCAAACGGTTAGCGGTACTTTTCTAGCATTTACGCGCTTGCCTGTGTCCAACCAGACGGGGTAGGATCGTCTGATCATTGAACGACTTTTCAATATTTACTGAAGCGGAGGGATGGGGGGGGTAAGAAAGATGCTGCTCGCCCAAACGAAACGAATACTGAAGTAGATAGAAGCGGTTGAAAAGGAAAATACATGACAGGTCTGGAAAGAACACAAAAAGCCATGCGAATGGAGCCCATCGATCGCATACCAACTTTCCCCATTCTCATTGCTCCTGCGTGTCAACTCATCGGCGTAAGGCAGCGCGATTACTCACTCGATCCTGATGTCATGGCAGATACTTTGCTGAAAGCGAGAGATCTAATCGGCACGGATGGAGTATACGTGTCGCGGGACAACTGGGTTTACCATGAGGCCTTGGGGGGAAACCTGATCTTTCCCGCGGATGACGAGTCATACAGCAAGGAGCCGATTCTCGATTCGATCAAGGAGTTTCGCAAGTTGCAGATTCCCGATCCCGAAACTGCGCCAGGAATGAAAACACTGCTTTATGCAGCCAGGAAAGTCGTACGGGAGGCCGGCGGTCAGTACTACATTCAGGCCAATATCGATTGCGGACCCTTTAGTCTTGCTGCGGTCTTGCGGGGTGCTCAACCGTTCTTGCTGGACTTGGTAACGGAGGATGAAAAAGATCTCCATGAGTTCCTGGACTTCTGCACCGAAGTAGTAATCGCCTACGGACAAGCAATGATTTCGACTGGGGTTCACAGCATACAGTACGGAGACTCTACGGCGAGTTTGATCAGCCCCGGACACTACGAGAGATTTGTCCTGCCCTACCAGCAGAGATCCGTTGATACCTTGGCGGGGAAAAACTGCGACATATGGATCCACATATGCGGCAATACCGAGCATCTCCTGCACTTTTTACGACCACTCAATTTCCAGGGATTTGAGGTGGATGCAAAGGTTGAAATGGTGGCGGCACGGAGACTCCTTGGAGACCGTATCGCGATAAAGGGGAATCTGGATACGACTTTCTTGCTAAAACAAAGCCCGGATGAGGTTTACGAAGTGACTCAGGCGATCCTGCGGAGTGGTAACTTTAAAACTGGGATTATTATGTCTCCGGGCTGCGGAGTGCCCCGGATGACGCCCCTCGAAAATCTACAAGCCATGGTGAAGGCTTGCGAAGATTACAAACTCTGACCGTTTGCTATCAGATAACAATTGAGAAATGCCCGCGGAATATGGAAGAATCCTTTCACTCCCCCCTTAAGTGTCTGTGATATACTCCCGTCCCGACGGAGGTAGCCGAACCATTCCCCATATTCGTGGTCCGGAAAATGCTCGAACGACCAACGGTGGACTCGTCTATAGACTTCGAAATACTTCTCTTCCCGCGTAACGGTATAGGCATATAAAAGGGCGCAGAGAGCCTCGCTGTGAACCCAAAATATCTTGGCGTCCCAATCCTGGTCTTCTCCCCACCCTTCATCCTGATGCCCGGGCGGTTTACCTTTTGCATCCACAAAGTTGTAGATTCCACCGAACTCCTGATCCCAGCCGATCTGCATAGTCCATTCCATTATCCGGCAAGCCCTCCGTATGATCGTTTCATCGCGCTGATACACACCTTCCCGCAAACAAAACCAGCACGATTCGAGACAATGACCGGGTGTCACCGAACGCCCCTCCGGTTCGCAGAGTATGGGAGCTCCATCCAAGCCAACGCGTTCGAACATCACTTCGTGCTCATCCGCGGCAAACGTATACAGCTCCCTTTGTACCCACTTCCGTATCGCTTCAGAGTAGCGTGGATCATCCTGAACGTCCCGCAATTCCTGGGTGGTGTTGATGAGAATCATCGCTGGAGCATGCTCTTCATACTGGGGCGAATGAACATGGGTGAACCTGTTCAAGTCCGCCGATTCAAGTCTGTCTAGGATGTTCCAGTATAGCTTCTTTGCCTTTAGGAGATACTCATCTGTACCGGAAGCCTTGGCAAACTCGGCATACGCAAGAACAACGAAGCTTTCGGCAAATATCTGCCTATCCTGAAAATAGATCGGAGCGCCTTCTCGTGTCACTTTATAGTACGCTCGACCGCTTTTATCCAACGCGTACTTACTCAGGAACTCCACACCAGCCCGGGAAGCTTCCAGCCATTTCGGATTCCTCTCCACGACATTGAAAAGCTTGGCAAAGAGATATGCCTCCCGCGCCTGGGTCCAGATATACTTGCCTGTACCGTACGGAGTACCGTCCCTTTCCAGCATCGTGATGTAACCACCGTATCGACGATCCAGTGAGTGCTCCAGCCAGAACGGTGTACAATCATCGAGAAGCTGCGTTCTGTAGAAAGCTGCGAGTTCCTGTAGTCTGTTTGGATCTGGTTCCAAATAGGTGGTCCTGGTCACAACGTCAGTTCTGTAAGCTGAAAATACTCCCGGTATGCGTTTACCATCGCCAGATAATTCTGCAAAGGAACGCTCTCTGTGATCGCATTACTGGCTGTAAAGATGTGGCCCCCCTGCCCCCTGCCTACTCCAAGAATTTCAAAGGTTAGCTTTTTTATCCCCTCCGGTTTTTCAAAACTCAGGGCGTTCCCACAATCCATGTTCCCGAAAAAAAGAATCCGGCCTCCATAGCGAGCTTTCAGCTTTGCCAGATCCATTCCTGCGCTCATATCGATTTCCAGATAGGCATCTACCTCGCAGCCGAACAGGAAATCGTCGATTACAGGCCAGATATCTCCATCCGTGGCATTGACCGAATACATCCCCGCCTCTCTGAGGGCTCGCGCACAGGTCCGAACCTCGGGAACGATGAACTCTCTGTAGGAATCGGGAGAGATTAGGAGGCGCTTACCGGCGAAATCTCCGCCGATTCCTACCATATCGATGCCGATCTCTATATAATCATCGATTACTTTGATCGCTCTCTGTGTAGCTAAAGAGAAATGTTGTTTCGCTACCTCCGGAGCCAGAACCATCACCTGCATCAGGTCTGCGTCGGTCCAGATCCCGTGAAAGTAGGCCGGAGCCAGGATCGGTAGATCGAGATCTCTGCTCCTCATCTGCTCCCGAACGAGCTCATAAACGAGGTAGCACTCGCGAGGCAGCTCTCCCATCATAGATTCAGATACCCGCAGGTTCCGCTCTCGAAGGCGCTCGACAGGATCTCCTTTCTCCTTCAGCTCGAAATGGCTGCCCAATTCATCTAAGGGATCGTAGAAGTACGTTCCTCCCGGTACCGGGTTTGGGCTTAAGAAAAGCAGGTCATGTTCCAATCTCGAGGCAAGCTCCACTCGATCTTGGGCATACCGGCGAAGCGTTTGTTCGAAGCCGACAGATTCCGCCGCGGCCAGCCACGGTTGCATCCCTCCAAGATACTCTACAAAGGGTCTGCCTAGAATAAGCTCGGCCACCGGCGGAAGTAATACATATTCAAAAATGGGCGTTCGATCCGGTTGCTGGTGTCTGAAAGAAGCCTCTACCCGCTGCCGGGATGTCATACGAATCCTTTCCTGCTGTCACTGAGTGAAGTAATCGTGCAGAATAACACTGCTGATGCCTTGAACGCGGATGTCCGATTGTTCTTCCGAATAAATGATCTTCAATGATTTTGCTATCTGCCGAAGACTCAAGTTCATCACAATTCGTTCGATCGTCTCGAAGAGAAATCGGTTTCTATCGATGACAGGACCACGCAGAACAATCATCTCGGGATTGAAGATATTGGCTATATCTGCCAGTTTTTCGCCCAAATGGCGCCCGGTCTGTTCGAAAACATTACGGGCCAAACGGTCTCCATTGTTGGCGGCCGTAACCAAATGCTCGATCTGTAATTTTGAGAAATCATTATCACAGTACTTCAGTACTTCGCTGTTCACTCCCTGATGAAGGCCTTCCCTGATCGTAGAAAGGATGTACTGCTTGGAGCTGATCGTTTCCAGGCAACCGGTATGCCCGCAAAAACAGAGTTGGCCGTTGTTGGTAGCGTGGGTATGCCCGAACTCTCCTGCGTAGTAGCTGTTCCCCGAATATATCTCACCGTTTACGATGATTCCCATCCCTATTCCTTCTCCCAACCACACGCAGAGGAAATGCTCTACACCTAAGCCGCGCCCGTAATATTTTTCGCCGAGAGCACAGGCGTTGGCATCATTCACCAGGAAACAGGGAATGTTGTACTTCGCTTCAATCTGCTCTTTTAAAGGAACGTCATACCAGTTTTTTGCGAACAAATACTCGCGTGAAATGCCTCGCTTTGGATCTATGTATCCCCCCAAACCTATACCGATCCCAAAGATTTTTTTCTTGAACTTCGAGGCTTCAGCCACCAAACCATCGAGCAGCTGCAGTAAGGCAGCGATCAACTCATCTTTGTCTATACCAAAAAAAATGGGAACCGAGTGCTCTGAAAGGACTTCACCGATCGTGTTTATCAACACGCCTTTCATCTCAGAAACATCGAGTAAAACTGCTATGTTGATACCCACCGCGGGATTGAGTTCTATGAAAGTCGATCTTCTGCCACCGGTCGATAATTCCTGGTCCGTTTCCTGAACCAGTCCGAGATCCATCAAGATCTTGATGTATTTCACGATTGAAGACGGGCTCAGCCTGAGGATCTCCCCGAGCCGGTTTCTGGTTACCTTCTTGTTGTTCAGAATAGATTTCAGGATCGTGCTCATCCTGCTCTTCTGTATCGGTGAATATTCAGAGAACATGGTCGTATACTACAGCTCAGCCTTTCAAGGCACCTGCGGAGATTCCGCCGATAAAATCCCTCTGCATCAACCACATGATCATCAACACGGGAAATACGACGACACATCCCATCGCAGCCATGGGTCCCCAGATCAGAGCTTTATCCGTAATAAAACCCGCTATAAGCACGGTCAGTGGTTTTGATTTGTTTACAGTGAGAATGACGGCGTAGAGAAATTCGTTCCAGCTGTACACAAAGGTGAGCATCCCCGTCGCTATAAGTCCGGATTTTACCATCGGTGTGGTAACGTACAGATATCTCTGCGGTAAGGTGCAGCCATCCAACATGCTCTGTTCTTCTACTTCGAAGGGAGCTTCCTGGTAGAAACCGATCATCAGCAGAATCACAAGGGGAAGATTGAAGCTGGTATTCATAATGATAAGGGAGAGAACGTTGTCCATCAGCCGTAAAGAACGAATGATATAAAATACCGGGACAGCAACAACGATGGCCGGATACATCTTTTGCACGAGAAACCAGCCTGCAAAAACACCTTTTAGCCTGCGGGGAAGAGCCCCATTGATGAGAGAATATGAGGCCATGCTTCCGAATGCCACGGTGAAGATAGTGGCTCCGGTAGCGATCATGATCGAATTTATCAATCCCTTGAATACTTCATACTTCTGCACGATATCGATGAAATTCTGCCCTGTAATACGGGAGGGAAACATAATTGGGGGACTGGAGTAATATTCCTGCTCCAGCTTGAAAGCGTTGGTGATCATCCAGTAGAAAGGAAAAAGAATTACTACAAAGAGAATGAGCAAAATGATGATCCGCGTAGGGAATCCGATGAAGTTGCTTAGATAACTCTGTTTGACTCTTCTTGATCCAACTCGCATAGTTATCCCAGCCTCCTCAACTGCAAGCTTCTCAGGCGTAAAAATACCCAGGCAATCAGCGACATGGCGATAATGAATAATATCGCCGTGGCGGAGGAGTAGCCTACGTCGAGAAACTTGATCCCTTGCCTGTAGATATAGGTCGGCAACATCTCGGTTGCGTTCCCCGGACCTCCTTGAGTCATGACGAAGACGACGTCG
>Ga0114925_10001489_pt1 | contig 11601 bp, 13 predicted proteins | sample SumtaG_2_FD_87287 | JGI IMG/M metagenome (GOLD analysis project Ga0114925, IMG submission 87287) | Deep subsurface microbial communities from Indian Ocean to uncover new lineages of life (NeLLi) - Sumatra_00607 metaG | ecosystem: Environmental > Aquatic > Marine > Oceanic > Sediment | place...
AAAATTGAAAAATTTTTAAAATACTTTTCAGAAGAAGAAGTTAAACGCTTAAATAAATATGGGAAGATTTCTACGGTTATAACATTTTTAAGTTTATCTCTTTATGTTTATGTATACGTAGTAATGACTTTTTTAGAATTTTTTCCGATAGGAGCAAATAGTTATTATTTTAATTATTCTGACTTGTTAGATGCCATTGGCGTTTGCTCAGTTATCACTTGGATTGCTGTTTTTCTAATTTGGGTTAATGTCCTAATTATGGTTTATCTATTAAGATTTACAATTAATCCACATATTGAGATACTTAGAGTTCGAAAGGATATAGATTTAAAGATATTAGAAGAGGAAATCAAAGAATTTAAGAATAATTGGTTTTATCGATTATTAATTCAAATATTCTTGATAATTACTTTTATTATTAGCTTAAATTATTATCCCCGCAATGCACAGTTGTTTTATCCTTTTATAGGGTGTGATCCTGATACTTTAGAATGTATCATCACATCTGAGGCATATATACCTTATGTGATTGTAATGACGAGTATTTTAATTGTAATAATTTTATTAATTATTTTATATAACGTAATTCTTATTAGAGAATATAGAATTATCAATTCAATCTTATTTCCAAATAAATATAAAAAAAGAATTGAAAAGAAAAAAGAGTTTTTAGAAAAAAAAGCAAAAAAACAAAGTATAAGCATTGAAGAGAGAAGAAAATTAAGAATTGAGAAAATAAGATCTAATTATCAGCAAAAAATAGTAGTAAAAAGGGAAAAGCGAAATAAAAGATTTGAGAAGATAATGGAAAGAGAAAAATTCGGAAAAAAAGGATACCAAATTTTAAGAAAAGAGGATAAAGGAAAAAAAGAAATAGGAAAAATAAAAAAGAGAAAGGATGAATTTGATTATACATGAATCAAAGAAATGATAAAGATCAATGGGATATTATTATTGTTGGAGCGGGAATATGTGGCCTTTCTTTAGGAGCATTATTAGTAAATGATGGCTATAGAGTTTTAATTTTAGAGAAATCGAAACAAATTGGCGGCCGAGCGAGAGTTATGGAAAAAAAAGGTTTTACACTCGATTATGGTATTCATATGGTGAGATTTGGGAAAAAAAGCGCCTTAGCAAAGACTCTAAAGACAATTAAAGTAAAAAATCAGAAGACTATCAAATTTAAAGAAATAGGAATATCTTATTATTATCTTGAAACTGAAGGAGACACTCATTGGGAAGTATTACCGTTAGGTTTAACTGGAGCTACAAAGGGAGATTATTTTTCTATCTCTAAACTAAAAAATATCCTTTTTAAATTGATGATGGCTAAAAAGAAAAAAAATTTAGCTGTTTCTGTTGAAAATTGGAAAAAAAAAAAGAAAATAAAAGAGGAAGGGAACTTATATCTAAAGTTAATTACTGCTTCAATGCAGGTCTGTCCCTTTCTAGAACGAGCTTCTATGGGTGAATTACGAAGAAATCTAGCGGAAGTTATAAAGAAAAGAATATCCGCCACTTACCCTGTCGGTGGTTGGAAATTGATATTCAATCGGTTAGTAGAGAAAATAGAAACAAATGGAAAAATACTTACAAATTACAAAGTTGAAGATATTATTACTGAAAAACAGCTAGAAGCTGAAAAATATCGAGTTATTGCCGTTAAAAGTGGTGAAAAGATCTTTAATGGGAAAAAAATAGTGCTATCGCCACCAGTACAAGAACTTTTTAATTTTTTAAATGAAGAATTATGTGAGCCAGATTTTGTTCAATTATGTAAGAACTTGCGACCAACTGGAGGATTATCATTGGATATTGCCTTGGAAAAAAAAATCTCTGATGCGACTGGCTTGTTCTATTTTGAAAATCCCTTAGCTTTTGGAATTTTTACATCTAATTTAGATTTAGGCAGTGCTCCTGAAGATAAACAGTTATTTACAATATGTAGTCCATGTAATGTAGAAGATTTAGAGAATCAAGAATTTAGAGATGATTTATTAGCAAAACTGAGAAACAAACTCTTTCAAGCATTTCCCGATATGAAAAATAATGTCATATTTGAGCGCCCTTTATTTACAATATTTGATGGTGTAGAAGTCAATATTAAACAATATCAAGAATTACGTCCATATTTTAAGGTTCCTGGAATTCAAAACCTTTATCTCGTAGGGGACTCCACAGCAGGCAAAGGTGCTGGAGGAGATATTGGACATAATTCAGTCTGGAAAACATATGATTTAATAAAAGAAGAAAAAAAGTAAAAAATTTTAAAGTTATTAGAGTTCTTCCTTATCATAAGGAAGATATTTTATTCCTTCTTGAGGAGTATCATAAACCGTTTCAAAAGACACACTTTTCTCAGCAATTAATTCCTTCTCTTCTATAAGATTTCCTTCTTTATCCGATATTTTTACAATCAATTTAAGATCGGCAATTTCCGAATTATAGCAATAAAAAGAATTACCTAGGGGACCAAAATATTCAACCCCTACTAAAGCATCCATAGGAACTGAAACTTCGCCTTCTAATGCGATATTATCATGTTCAACACTAAAAGATAGATTAGTAAGAGACCTTTCCCGTTTAATTTTCTTCATGACCTTAACTTTTTTTGTAAATTTTTGATTCCATGGAGTCAAGGTTTTCTCTCCATCAAAAACTTCAATAACTCCTTTCTCTACTTTATAGCCTAAATCCGCATACCCATCGGGCGAATTTTCAATTGTATGAGCGCTAAACCACTCCCAAGGCACGAGATAACCCGTCCCATAAGTATGGTAATGTATTCCAGAAGCATTTTTAATTTCCTTAGAGTCACCATTAATAGTTATATTTCCAGAGATTCTTAGATTAGGATGAGTAGCTTTTGCTAGAGAATTTGTTAGGCCAATCTTTTTTGCAATATCAGGAGTTCCTACATAGGGTTCCATGAAATGAGAAAACTCTAATTCCCATTTTATTTTTTTACCTGATTGAGTTTCAAAGCCCCCTTTTATACGATCTAGATAAACTTCTGCATCTTGAATTTTAATGATTAAATATTTACTTTCGCTTATTACTTTTGATCCGTCTACCGCAGATAAAGGGAATTTTTTCTTTATGATAAAATTTTTCGAGGAATCATTCTTATTAAAGTATCCAAGCCAGAGCATCCCATCCCCGCCAAGCTTATCAATAAATTCATCTAAATTTTGATCAGCAGGTACTTTTATTTTCTTTTTGGGAACCATTAGTGTATACCGAATCCAATAAGCCTCTCCTCTTTCATGATCGCCAACCATTGTAAACCAAACTTCATATAATCCCTCTTTTGCGACTTTAGCAACTCGCTCCTTATCCCATAGACTTTTATTTACTTTTATTATTGCTTTTTCCAAATTTTTATCCATAAATTTTGACACCAAAATTCAATTTTATTATTTAATTTTATAATAAATCTTTATTTTTAATTATAATTTTTTATAAAAGATTTAAATTTATTTAGTTCTCAAATGTGCCCTCCGGAAGTCTGAGAGCTTCCAATACGATCTCTATTAGCTCTTCTAAGGTCAATTCTATTTCTATTAGGAAGAACTATGGAAAATTTGCATAACATCTCTAAAAATGATGTCGCTCAGGTTTTAATTACCTCCCATTCACCTTCTATATTAAAAAGAATACTTTAAAACACTTCTTAAAAAGAAAATTTTAAAAAAAAATGGTTAAATTATTGAATTTTCCTCGCATTGTTTACAACAACATTCCTTCCTTTCGCCATCGCAACACACGAAACTTAAGTCTATAGGTAAAACAAAATCATTAACGATCTCAGTTATTATATCCATTGAAACTGAAGAAACTGCAGGATTGTTTCTAAAATGATAATTTACAATTTTATCAAGGGTAGATAGCTTGTTTCCTGCGATTAAAATACTAATATTTGTATCTCCACTTAAGCGAAAAGCGTTTAACATGTAAGGGCATCCTTGAACTAATTTAATAATTTTTTGTGGATTAAGAGTTTGAACCTCAACTCTTGCGAAACTTAAACCTGCCATTTTCATATTAATGCCTGCTTGAAATTGTAAAACTCCTGATTCTTCAAGTTTTCTTATTCTCATACCTACGGTAGGTTGGCTCCTATTAACTTTTTTAGCAATCTCGGTATGAGTAAGATTCGGCTCTTCTTGAACTAATTGAATAATCCTTCGATCTATAGCATCCATTCTCATTCCTTCACTTATCAATTAAACCACCCTCGAATTTTTTTCTTTTGAGAAGATAAATTTTCTATCAAATCTTTTCTTGAATTTTCCATGTCTATTGTAATTGATTTATTTAATTTCATGGAATTTTGTATGATGTCGATAAGTTTTTGTTTCATCGGAGTGCTGCAATTTACATAGTTATATTTCGAAAAGTCATATTTAATGTCACATTCAAGGCAAACAATTTCATACTGAAATTCGTTGATTTTAAAAGGTTCACGTTTATCTAATAATCTATTACATCTGGAACATAAAATTTTTCCTTCAATTACTTTTATCGACATTTTTTAATTACCCTCTTTTTATATTCTTTCTACATCTCTTTATTTAAGAAAAATGAGCTATATAAGTATATTTTATAGAATTAAATTTATCGATTTTGATACAAGCATCAGAATAATCGTCAGCATCAATTGGAATTTTTACAACAATTTTGAAATCGTCCATATAATAATTGATGTAGAATAATTCCTTATCCCTGTCAAAATCAATAAACATCTTGGTCTTAAACGACATTATTTCTTAAAGAATTTTGCTTTTTTTATTATGTTATATAATGATATAGGAATATTTAAATATTTGTATATATGAATATTTAATAATAAATAAATACTTGAATAACTAATGTAACTATTAATAATCTTTAACAATTAGAAACCCTTATTCAATAATTCTAGAAATTTCGAAAATAGGAAATAAACCGAGTAATGAGTGACCTTATAAATAACATTGCGAATTTTTTTAAAATTTTAGGTGATCCGAAACGTTTAGAAATTCTATTATATCTAAAAGATGGCGAAAAAACTTCAGCGGACATACAGGTAAAAATTAATAAACCACAACCAACTGTTTCACAGCATTTGAAAGTACTTAATAACGAAAATCTTATAACATTTGTTAAAAAAGAAAATGTTAAATATTATAGCATAAAGGATCCTTTTCTTTTCAAAATCCTATCATCCATACAATCTTTCTTAATTAATCTAAATAAGGAAAAAGTTAAAGCCCTAACAGATATGAGTATTTTCGATACTTTAATCTAAAAATAAAAGATAAAATTTGCATTAAAAATGGCTAGTAATGATAATAAAAGTGTTAAACGAGGTGCTAAAAAATTATTAATTCTGGGATTAGATAAAGCTGGTAAAACTTCAATCGTGCTTAGCTTAAAAGGTAAAACGAGCCTCCTCTCTTTTTACAAGCTTAACCCAACTAGGGGAGAACAAATACATAATTTTCAAACGCTTAATTCAGAATTTAATATTTGGGATTTTGGAGGTCAAGAAAGGTATAGAAAGGATTATTTTAAAGATTTTAAGAAATATCTTCTTGGAACTAGCAAGTTGATATTTGTTATTGACATTCAGGATAAAGACCGATATGACCTTGCGCTCGATTATTTTCAAAAAATAATGAATTTGCTAACAGATAATACAGATATCGATTTCTCAATTTTTCTACATAAATTTGATCCCGATTTAAGAGAAACCCATCCCGAAATAACGAACAGTGTTGTAGATGGTTTAATCCAACAAATCAAAGATATTATTCCGTCTAATATCTTTTATAATTTTTTTAAAACTACGATATATACAGTGTTTGATAAAGCTATTATCGATTAAAAGTTAATTTAATATTTTGAATAAAAAAGATATTTTTAAAGGTAATTATTAAACAAGGTAATTATTAAACAAGGTAATTATTAAACAAGGTAATTATTATGTCAATAAATTGGCACAATATCTCCGAACGGACATTAACAGAGGAGGAACTTACTAAACAACATGCCATCATAAATGCAATTAATGCTGTATTTAAGAAAGCGCTCACATGTGAAGGAGAGGAGGTATTAGCACAAACATGCTTAGAGGTAATAGAGGATTTAACCGGGAGTAAATTTGGTTTTATAGGTGAAATTAATCAAGAAGGCCGTTTTGACATCATTGCAATTAGTAATCCTGGATGGGACGCTTGTAAAATGCCTGAATCGGAGGCGACTAAGTTAATTAAAAATATGGAATTGCGGGGAATTTGGAGCTTAGCGCTAAAAAATGAGAAATCCTATATAATTAACGATCCTAAATCTCATCCCGCCAGCATCGGGATGCCCAAAGGGCATCCAATACTAACATCATTTATGGGAGTTCCATTGAAGCAGGCGGGAAGAACATTTGGTATGATTGCCTTAGGTAACAAAGAGAGTAGCTACGATCAACACGATCAAGAAGCAGTTGAGGCACTTTCTGGAGCAATCGTAGAGGCACTGGCACGTAAGAGGGCAGAGATAAAATTAGAAAAATACAGAGATAATCTTGAAAAATTAGTAGAAGAAAGATCTCATAATTTAAAGGAGCGCATTAAGGAGCTTACTTGTTTATATCAAATTTCAAACTTAGTTCAGAAATCGGATATTTCATTTAAACAAGTATTCACAGAAACACTAGAATTTCTTCGACATGCTTGGCAATTTCCGGATGTTACATGTGCGAGAATTATTTTTAAAGATAATGAATTTAAAACTAGTAATTTTATTGAAACCAGATGGAGACTGAATGTTAATATTAAAGTAAATCAAAAAAAAATTGGGTTTTTAGAAGTCTATTATTTAAAAGAAATGCCCGTGTATGAAGAAGGGCCGTTTTTGAAAGAAGAAAAAAATTTAATTAATGGTATTGTTAAAATTCTGGAAGGATTTGTTGAACGTAGAAAGACGGAGAAAAAATTAGAAGAATCCGAGGAACGATATCGGGAGTTGTATGAAAGATTCCGCTCTCTCGTTGAAACTACTAGTGATTGGATATGGGAAGTAGATGAAAACGCCATTTATACTTATGCTAGTCCGAAAGTCAAGGACCTATTAGGATACGAGCCAGAGGAAATCATCGGTAAAACTCCATTCGATTTAATGCCCCCAAATGAGGCAGAGCGCGTAAGAAGCACCTTCCAGTCCATTAGCCAATCTCAGAAATCTTTTATGGGACTCGAAAATATAAATTTACACAAAGATGGACGACTTTTAGTGCTCGAAACGAGTGGCGTGCCAATTATTGGTGAAAATGGAAATTTTCGGGGTTATCGTGGCATTGACCGGGACATCACCAAGCGTAAAAAAGCAGAGGAAAAACTAGAGCGTTTTGTTTCTACCGTTTCGCATGAATTGCGAACTCCTATATCGGTATTGATGATGTCAACAGATTATATGATTAAGCATAAGGGAACTCTCTTACCAGAAATAGAAGAAAAACTCTGTAATGGTGTTTTACGAAATGTATCGTTACTTAACGATTTAGTTGAAGATATTCTATTATTATCTAGAATTGACGAAAAAAGGAAAAAATTGGACCTGAAGGCGTATTGTCCTTTAGAAATCGTTCAGGAAGTCCTATTCTTAATGGAATCCCGTTTAAAAGAAAAAGAAATAACAGCCAAATTAGATATAGATAAAGCCATTATATTATATGGTGATATAAAAAGAATTGATCAAGTATTTCGGATCTTTATAGATAATGCTATTAAATATTCAAAAGATAAGACAGAAATCGAAATAGTAGCTTTAGATAATTACAAAGGAAAATATAATCCTAAACAGGTGCCTGGCGTATTGTTTCAATTTAAAGACAATGGAATTGGAATTTCGGAAAAGGATTTTCCCCATTTATTTGAACGCTTTTTTAGATCTGAACAAGTAACTGATATTCCCGGAACTGGTTTAGGATTAGCCATCGCAAAAGAATTAACAGCCCTTCATAAAGGAAAAATATTTGTAGAAAGTGAGTATGATAAAGGCTCGACTTTTTCTTTGTTTCTCCCAAAAATAGAAGAACACTAAAATGAAAAAAGTATAAATATTTGTTTATAGATATTAATTAAGGAAACAAGAAAGGAAATAAGACAAATTTTCTTGATTTAATTTGAAGCCGCTCGTACTTGTAGTTGAGGATAATGCTGATTTACTGTTTAATATACAGTTAATTTTGGAAGACAATGATTATCAAGTAATTACAGCTAAAAATGGAAAAGAAGCTCTCCAAAATCTCTCAGACATTAATCAAATTCCAGAAGTCATAATTAGCGATATTATGATGCCTGAAATGAACGGATATGACTTTTTCGTTGGTGTCTCTGATAATCCTCTTTGGAACCGCATTCCTTTTATATTTTTAACGGCCCTTGATACTCCAGACGATATCAGATTTGGAAAAATGCTAGGCGTAGATGATTATCTTACGAAACCCTTTAAAAAAGAAGATTTACTGGCGATAATCAGGGGGAAAATTTCTCGAAGTAGAAAACAAGAATCACTCAATAAAAAGGTTGAAGAGCTACTCTCCGCCTTAAAGATGGATTTCACGCCTTCATTAACCGAAGAGGACAAACGCTTTGTGAATTTAATAGAAGTTTTCTGGGACGATATATATGGTCCAGATATTACTAAGACTTATCCTGAGGATGAAAATTTACCATATTCCATTAACGATATTGGAAACCAGTTATTTCACGCAATAGTTTCAATTACTGGACATGAAAATCTAATAAATACTGAAGGGATCTTGCTAAATATTGAAAATATCGAAAAGAACGGTTATCTTTTTTATGATAGTTATTCAGATGAAACAACAAGAGGAGGAAAAAAACAGTATATGTTAGCATTAATTGCTCCTAAAATTAGCTATTATGAATCCTTAAAAATTAAAGAAATCTTTATTGAAGTCTCCGCCTTTATTAAAGATAAAAAATCTTGGGATGTAAAAGAATATTGGGAGAAATGTTTAAATCTATTATCTACTTAAAATAGATAACTCAATTAATTGAGAATAAGAATTATACCTTTTTTATTTGTTAAGAATTAAATTTAAAAAGCCTAAGTAAAATAAAGTTGTATGTAAAATGTATAAAATAGGGTGTTATGACTTAATAGGAATATGTCGTTGTTTTACTACAACAAGACGTGTTGATTTTTATTATTTTTTTCCTCCTCTTGCAGAAAAAGAAGGGTATCAATTACTCTTACCAGAATAAAGAAAATTTCCGACTTTATTCCTTAAAGGATAATCACGATTTTCGTGGGAAATTTAACTATTTTTTTTAAAGAAGTCTATTAACTTTTTTAATGCTTGACCTCGATGAGAGATTTTATTTTTTTCATCTATAGAAATTTCGGCAAATGTAGAATCTGGAATAACATCGGGTATAAAAATAGGATCAAATCCAAAACCTCCTTTACCTCTTATATTTTCAGCTAATTTACCATTAACGATACCTTCGAAAACAAGTGTTCTATCTAAAGGTTTGAAGTATAAGGCAATAACCGCCATGAAATAAACTTTTGTCTTTTTAAAATTAGTAATTAATTTGAGGATACCTTCATTACCTATTGTTTTATGTATATAAGAAGAATATACTCCCGGAAATCCATTTAATGGAATATCTACAAAAAAACCCGCATCTTCAACGAATATAGACTCATCAATTTTATCTCTCACACTATTCAATTTAAAAAGAGCGACTTCCTTAAGTGTGTCAGCTTGAATTTCAAGAGGCTCAATTTTTGATTGTTTTAATATAAAATTAATTGGTTCCTTTTGAAATATTTCTGATACTTCTATAAATTTGTTGTTATTGCCTGTTACAAAATAAATCAAATTTTGTTGTTTATTCATAACTAAATTTAAATAATCAAGATTTAATTAGATTTACTATAGAATCCTATAAAATCAAAAATTATATTTATTTTGCTTCTTTTTTAATATTAGATTTTAAAGTTATATTGTAATTCTGTGATACTAACATTGGCTCGGCTACATTCTAGAAAAAAAGGTAAAAGCGGGAGCACTCGCCCTTCGAGATTAGAAAAACCAGTATGGGTAGAACGTTCTGCAGAAGAAGTAGAAGGCTTAGTTGTTAAATTGGCAAGAAAAGGCTTCTCAAAATCTATGATTGGAATTATATTACGGGATTCTTACGGAATTCCATTAGTAAAAATAGTGACTGGAAAGAAAACTAGTCAAATTCTAAAAGAGAATGAAATTGAAGCACCTTTACCGGAAGAGCTTTCAAATTTAGTAAAGAAAGCGTTGAATATTAGAAAACATATGGAAGTAAATCATAAAGATCTTCAAGGTAAGAAGGGTTTACAAAGAACCGAATCAAAAATTTACAGATTAATCAAATACTACAAAAAGAAAAAGAAATTAGCTCAAGATTTTAAATATGATCCAGAGAAGATAAGAACACTTATTATGAAATGAGAAAAATTATAAAGGTTAACTAACAGGTAAAATGAGTGAAAAAACAAAAAGAAAGAAAAAGCCAAAGGCAAAAAAGGTTTCCTATAAGGATAAATCTTGGTTCGAATGTTTTGCACCAAAATCATTTAATTTTGAAAGTTTAGGGGAAATAATAGGATTAGAAGATACTATTGTAGGCCGAACAATTGAGGTTTTACTCTATGATTTCACTGACGATTTCAGAGATATTAATTTAAAGATTAAATTTAAAATTATAGATGTAAATGAAGAAGCTAAAAAATGTAATTCTTTGTTTTTTGGACATCAATATACTAATGATTTTATAAGATCTCTTGTTGGTAGAGGCGCCTCAAAAATACAGATAATTATTAATTTAACTACTAAGGATAATTATAAATTTCGTCTAACAATTGTATGTATAACAATAAAAAGAGCAAGAAGTTCTCAGATGATAATTATTCGGAAAATAATGGGAGATATTATACAAGAGTTCGCAAAAACATTGAATCATGAGAAATTTATAAAAGGGATGATAGCCGGTGAATTTGAGAATCAAATTAAAAGAGTTGCAAAAACTCTTTATCCATTATCAAGTGCTACAGTAATTAAAAGTAAATTACTTTCAATCCCTGAAGGGGGACAAGATGAAGAAGTTCCGGATAATGATTTTGACATTGTTGAAGTTGATGTAAAAAGATCTCGTAAGTCAGATATAAAACGGTCTGAAAGAATAAGTGTGAAAAAGTTTAACCGTCAAAAATCAAAAGAACGTAGAAGTAGAAAAGAACCTTCAGAAAATAAAAGTAAAGAAGAACCTTCAGAAAATAAAAGTAAAGAAGAACCTTCAGAAAATAAAAGTAAAGAAGAACCTTCAGAAAATAAAAGTAAAGAAGAACCTTCAGAAAATGAAAGTAAGTCAGAAGGGAAAACTTCAACTGAAAGTACTTAATTGAACTACCACGCCTTAAAGGACGTGGATTCCTAAATCATCGACCGACGCCTTAACACCCAAAGGGTAAGGTCTTACTCGATCTCCAAAGGCGTGAATTCCCGTCGTTCCAACGGTAGTGATGATCGTGATGTCATTTTCTTTTAATATTCTAATT
>Ga0114925_10001490_pt1 | contig 11597 bp, 8 predicted proteins | sample SumtaG_2_FD_87287 | JGI IMG/M metagenome (GOLD analysis project Ga0114925, IMG submission 87287) | Deep subsurface microbial communities from Indian Ocean to uncover new lineages of life (NeLLi) - Sumatra_00607 metaG | ecosystem: Environmental > Aquatic > Marine > Oceanic > Sediment | place...
AAATTTAACATCGGGGTTTTTGCGTTCTTCGGGCGCATCAACTTCAAAATATGGTGCTTTTATGTAGCCAGTCATATTCGCCACAAAGCGTGATGGAAATTCTTTGACCACAACATTGTAGTTACGCGCAGTACCGTTGTAATAACGACGCGCAAATTGTACATCATTTTCAATCGCAGACAATTGCTCTTGTAATGCAAGGAAATTTTTGTTCGCTTTTAAATCAGGATAATTTTCAGAAACGGCAAACAATGTTTTAAGTGCTGAGGTAAGTCCAGTTTCAGCTGCCACCCGCCCCTCAAGATCCTGACTTCCCATTACAACGCTACGCAACTTTGTTACTTTTTCAAGGACATCTTTTTCATGAAAACCATATTGCTTTACTACTTTAACAAGGTTTGGAATTAAATCGTACCGACGCTTCAGTTGTACATCGATTCCACTCCAGCCTTCATCAAGAAGCGCTTTTGATTTCACTAATCTATTATAAATACCGACAAACCACGAAATTGCCGATAAAATCAGTGCACCAATAACTATCAATGCAATTAACCAAGCACTCATTAATTTCTCCTTCTATTGTCATGAGTCACACTTATAGATTTTACTTTATACTGAAACAAACAAAAAGTGAAAGACTATTTTGTATCCTTTTTTTTGGTTTCTGCACCATACATTTCAAGCAGTGCAACAATTTCATCTGCAACCGGAAGATGTTTAGGAACAGACTTTGCTCCCAAAGCTTGCTGCAGCGGCGTTTCACTATATCCATTGCTTACTGTCATATTTGCACCATAATCCAAAAGAAGTTTGACTACTTTGGGATGGCGCCCCTGAATTGCAAAATGAAGCGCGGTGCATCCATAATATGTTTTAGCATCAACAACGACACCCTGCTTTAACAACTCACGCACAACACAATCATGTCCTAAAAATGATGCTGTCATAAAGACGTTTCCATTAAGGCGTTGCAACTCATACCATTGATCGCGACGCAATTTTTTTTCCGCAAAAAGCCGGTCAACTAAGTTACCATATTCACGAGTAGCTTCTTGCAAGCGGCCACTTTCTACCAATATTAGTAATTGGTCCTCAGCAGCTTTAATATCATCATTGACAGTTGATTCGTCTGCATGACAAACATTAAAAAACAACAAACCAGCACAAAGAAAATATATAATTTTTTTCATGTTTCAAAATCCTACAAAATAATTTTTATCTATTGCTGAAAGAAAACATATTCGTTAACGCATTTTTAATTGCTCTCGTTGCTGACGCATAGGGAAGTATCGCTCCATATTGTAATGTATCATCCGGTTGAGCTCCCGCATCCAATAAAAGACGAACAACACGTGCATGACGATTGCGCGATGCCCAATATAATGGAGTCCAGCCATACACGTTTTTTTTGTTCACATCTGCGCCGCGATTGATTAATATATATGCTGCGTCAAAATGACCAAAACGGCATGCCCAATAGAGCGGTGTGTTCTGATCTTCATCACATTCATCAACTTCCAAACCGTGATCAAGTAATCTTCCAACAGTACTCCCATGTCCATATCGCGCAGCAAAAGCGAGTGGACTGAGCCCATATTTGCCTTTTTCATTACCGCTCTTAAGTTCCTGCATAAGCAAACTCACTATCTGGCCATTACCCTTACGAGAAGCAAGTGAAAAGGGAGTCCACCCTTCATTGTTGCTTAAATAAACGCTTGCTTTGCTTTCAATAAGCATCCGAACAATTTCTGGATACCCACCTTCAATAGCCCAATGAAGTGCCGTGTTTTCTAAATTATCTTGTTCATTTATGTCAATGGTATCGTCCGTCAAAATGAGTTTAACAACATCTTGATACCCATGCCACGCTGCCCATGCAAGTGCAGCCCAGTTTGCACCGTTTTCTGTATCTTTTTGTGATGCATAATGTGCAAGCGTTAATACAATTGGTGCATCGTTATAACCACATGCATACGTTAATGGAGTCTCACCGCGATTATTTTTTACTTCAATGTCGGGACCGTTAGCTACCAACTCAACCATTGCAGCATTTCTGCATTTCACCGCCCACATTACTGCTGTGTCACCATTAGCATCTCGTTCATTGTCAGATGCTACTTTACCCATAAGCATGTATTGAACAGCTAACAGCATATCATTTTTAATTGCCCACAAGAGTGAGGATAATCTACAATTGTATGTTCCGTCTGCACGAGCATGATACCAAAGAACGTGTGAGATGCTTTTAGGATTTTTACACAGGACAACTAAATTCAATAACGACGCACCGCTCTGATCAGTAACCATACACGATGCGCTAGAATTAATTAATAGCGCAACAATATCTGCATGATGACAATTGGTATAGTGAAAGTTGGTCTTACACCAAGTGCCGTCACATTGCACAGCCCAAATAATTGGTCTGTCCTCAAACTCATCCGTCTCGTTTATATTCACCCCAAAATCAATCAAGGCTCGTACAACTTCAAGGTCACCATAAAATGAAGCTAAAGAAAGTGGATGTTTTCCCACTAATTTATCTATTTTAACTCTTGTTGTAGCATCTTTTACAAGTTCTGAAAAATCCAAACCATTTCTGTGAGATCGAGCATAAATATCAACGACTTCTTCTAACCGTCCCGCTTTTGCTGCTTCGAGTAGATCACCCCGTTCTTTTTCAAGGAGTTCACGCCGTTGCTCTTTTGTTAATTTTGGCGGAACACTCCCAGTCGTATTTTGATCTTCTACTGCACTACGCACACTGCACATAGCAAGTAAAGAAAGTATTGTTAATAAAGTTTTATTTTTTCTGTACCCGTTCATATCTGTTCTCCCGATACACATTTTGAGGGCTTCCTGTGATGTTTCTTCGATTGTCTTAGTTTAACAAGCGGGATGAGGGATGTAAAACCTAAAAAGAAGAAGTAGGAAGGGAAAATCAAAATATTAAAAATTTAAGACTCGCCAGTCAAAAGAAGTTCTCGAAAAAGAACGAAGGGCAGACCCACCATGCGTCTTTACCTAGGGCTTCCGTCTTCGCGTAAAGCTTCGTCGGACTTACGACTTCGCACACAGGACGAAGCTCTTAAAACACATAGAAGACTGGCCTGCCAGGCATTTCTGAAGAAAATGACTGGTGCGCCTGGTAGGACTTGAACCTACAACCAACGGATTCGAAGTCCGGTACTCTATCCAATTGAGCTACAGGCGCACAACACTTTATAATAGATAGCAAAAAAAACGATATTTGGCGAGGACAGGAAAAAAAATAATGGACTATCAGAGTAACAGTTTTAACGAAAGTTTAATAGTTGACCATAGTAATATAAGTGAATAAACTAATATAAAATATTAAATAAATAGAGGTACTATGCTTATGAACTCAATTAGAAATGGTTTTCGAGATGGTCTATTACTCATGCTCCTGATTTGCATGGTGCGTGTAGCTGCAGACGGAAGTTATATAGAAAAAGGTGAATACAGCGTTCATAATGCTACACAAAACGCCAAAACACTTAAAGCTCCTTTTACCGTACATCAGGCCGATCCTGAATTTTTGTGCTATCTTGACGAAACAGAACAACAAATCAATAACCTCATGATGCTTCCCAATCTTAATCCTGAATGCATAGAACAACTGCAAGAAATAAAAAATAAAGTGGAAATCATTCGACAGGATTGTCAAAAAAATTCACTTGCGATGGCAATTTTAGGACCAATTGGAACAACAGCAATTGTCATGAAAGAACAACGACTGATAAATCAATTAAAAGAAATTATTGTAAATTTAAGAACAATACTCAAAACATTCCTTGATCCAAACGTGTTCCCACAATTACACGAAGAACGTATTGCTTCAATTGAAGATAATTTACAACTCAATAAAGAATATTTTAATCAAGTTACTTCTTAACTTTTCATTTTTTCTAAAACAAAAAGAACCAATGCTTTAAAAGTACGGCACGTATGATAACGATCTTTGTGTCGCACCTTTTTTTCACATCACACCAAGGGAGAAACTACAGACATCGGCAGCATAGTTTGCAGTAGCTCTTTTGCCATATCAGACAGTGGATAACGATAATAACGCGAAAGCTCTGACTCTTCTTTTAACACTTGATCAAAAGGCAATACCGCAAAAACATAATCAGAAAAGCGCATCACATTATCAGAAACTCGTAACGTAAGATACTTACTCCCTACTGAACTTTTTATTGCATTTCTAAACTCTTCAAGAGTGGTCACTTTCATACCATTAACTTCATTAAGCGTTGCTCCAACAAGAACAGTACGCGATCGATGCAATTGTGAATTAGGGAAAATATGCGTAATAATTAACACCGGTTCTGTTTGACTTCTGATGTCAGCATATTTAGCAAGTCCAGGAGCACCGTTTATCATGCCCTTAATGTGATTGAGCGTAAGTGGAGTGACAACCATTCCTCCAAAGACTTCATAATCAAGATCTTCATATCCTAAATACACGCGACGAATGGCAGGAGGTTCAGTTTCACCAAATGTTACCGTAAACTCTTTACGCTTCCCTTTACGATAAATAACTATGTTTACATCTTGGCCAATAGAAAAAGAAGAAACATAATCAGTTATTGAAATTTTATCTTCACTCCACGGCATATCCATATCTCCAAACATATCAATAGAGTAACCATTGATTTCGTAGAGCATATCACCTCTTTGTACTCCGCTTTTGTACAAGGTACTGTCTTTGACAACTTCAACTATGTAGCAACCACCTGGTTCTGGATTGCCCAAAAATTCAGTCAATGTTGAGCTTGAGTCACTATATAAAATTCCTAAGTATGGTTTGCGTAGTAGTTTAACGCTATATAAATCAGAGAGAACATTTTTTAAATCATTGATAGGAATAATGTAGCCAACGTTTTGCGCATCTGGAACATTTGCAGTATTAATTCCAACAACCTCACCATCTGCGTTAAGTAAAGGACCACCAGAATTACCTGGGTTAATCGGAGCACTCATTTGAATTAAATGCCCTTCGCGCCCGCTAATAACACCTGTTGTACTTTTAAGTGCTCGTTGTCCCAACGGATACCCAAGAGCAAGAACTTCATCAGATCTTCTTACCGAATTTGAATCGCCCAAATTTAAATGAGGAACATGACCAAGTACCGCTTTAATAAGCTCCAAACCTTCCGGTCGCACTCGTAAAAGAGCTAAGTCACGTTCTGGACTCACTCCAACAACGTCGACATCTATAATTCGTTTACCCAATGAAGGAATTTGAATCCATACTGATTGCGCTTGGTTAACAACATGCGCATTGGTAATGATATCCCCCTCTTCATTAATAAGAAATGCAGTTCCATACACGGAATGCTCTTGCGTTTTGTATGGCTGCAACAAATTAATTTCTGAAATTTGAGAAAATACCTGAACAACAGTATCTTTTACTTGTTCTTGAATTGAGCGCCATACTTCTTTTTTAATAATAGTTTTTTCAATGACCTGTTGCGATCCTATCGCAATATGTTTATTTAAATCAATGCGATCAGCCTGTAATTGCACCACTGACCGTCTTAATACTTTTTGTTCATTCCACAAATAATAGACGAGACCCGCCAATGATGCAGTTATGCCCATAAAAAGAAGGAGCATAAACAAATAAGACCTATTACTTTTTACCATGATTTCCCTTATTTAATTTTTTGAAGTAGCATGTGACTTTTAACAAAGAGTCACATATAATAAATAGAAATTACCTTCGAATCACTTTGAGCCAGTTTATCTCAATTAAGCACAAAAAACTAGCAGCGGAGTAGATTATCATATTCAAAACATCCGGATAATCGGCCCTACTTGCAAAAAAAAGGGTAAAAGATTATTATGAATAAACGTAAAGTATACAGTAACTGTGTAAGTTTCTGATCAGCATATTTGCTACAAGGAGTTTTAGGCATGAGTTCGCCCACAGGGGATGTGAGATTAGAGAAAATAGTCTCACTTTGTAAACGACGCGGTTTTGTATATCAATCTGGAGATATTTACGGAGGCCTCAACGGTGTGTACGACTTTGGTCACATCGGTTTTTTATTGCGCCAAAATATACATTCGTTATGGATGAAAAATATTACAACAAAGTTTGGTGATGTCATTTTTCTCGACGGTGCATTATTAGGATCACCGAGTATGTGGGAAGCATCAGGACACGTTGAGAATTTTCATGATTCTATGGTCGATTGTTTGAATTGTAAAAAAAGATATCGCACTGACGAAATTGACATAGAAAAAGTATGCCCCCATTGCGGAATAAAAAAATGGACCAAATCTCGCCAATTTAACATGATGTTCAAAACACAAATTGGCGCTGCTGCAGACCACTCTTCAATTGCCTATTTACGACCAGAAACGGCTCAAACAATTTTTATCAATTTCAAAAATGTTCTTTCAACCAGTCGCATCAAAATACCGTTTGGTATTGCACAAATTGGAAAAGCATTCAGAAATGAAATTACGCCAAAACAATTTTTATTCCGAATGCGTGAATTTCAACAAATGGAACTCGAATGGTTTTGCAAACCAGAAAACGTAGAACACTTTTTTGATCTTATTACAAAAGAGCGTGTAGCTTTTTACAAACACATCGGTATTTCACAAGACAAAATTCGCATACATCCATGTAGCAAAGAAGAACTTTCGCATTATTCTTCTGCTTGTAATGATGTTGAATATCATTTTCCGTTCGGTTGGAAAGAATTGGAAGGAATAGCCAATCGCGGAAATTTTGATCTTTCACAACACTCTAAACATTCGGGTAAAGAACTCTCAGTTTATGATGATCAACACCAACAGAACATCCCACACGTTGTTGAATGTTCTGTTGGTGTTGATCGACTCTTTTTAACTCTTTTGTTTGATGCGTATTGTGAAGATGAAATAGGTGGTGAAAAGCGAATCGTACTTAAGTTTGATCCCAAAGTTGCTCCCGTTAAAGCTGCCTTTTTTCCCCTTACAAAAAAACAAGCTGAACCAACAAAAGCAATCTTCAATAAAATAAAACAAAAAGGTTTATCCGTTCAATACGATGAATCGGGTTCTATTGGTAAACGATACCGAAGACAAGACGAAATAGGAACACCGATCTGTTTTACGTATGATTTTGATAGTGAAAATGATCACTGTGTGACTGTCAGAAATCGCGACACAACCAAACAAGAACGAATTTCCATACATGATATTGACACGTATCTTGATCGTGTGCTCACATAGAATTGTATTACCAATTAATAGAGATAGATGTTAAAAAGCGCATACCAATGGATGGGAAGCCGTAGTATATTCAAGATGTGCTGATGTTATTCTGGCAATCCTTTTTTATTTTACGGTGGGGTCAAGATATAAAAGAAAAAATTGAGCGGTATTCAACTATCGCATTTTTTTGTAACAATCATCTTTATTATACTCGCGATATGAGTGGTTCTATTGTTAGTAACTTCAATCGTAGGCAAGGAATCCTGTTTCATGTTTAGCTATTTTATGAATAAATCAAAAAAATCCAATAAAAAGCGGGGACTATTTTATGAATAGTGGAAAAAAAATAGCGTATTTTTCACCTGGTCGTGTTATTCTTACTTCCATGTTTTTCACCATACTAGCCGGCACATTACTTTTGGCTTTGCCAATCGCACAAAAAACATCTACTTCATTGTTAGATCTTTTGTTCACTGCAACATCTGCAACATGTGTAACAGGGTTAACAACAGTACCCCTGAATAACTTTACCGGATTTGGTCACAGCATTATTTTAATACTCATCCAAATTGGTGGATTGGGGGTAATAACACTCAGTCTTTTTATCATGTCTCTCTTTACCAATCTTGGATTTACCACTCAGTTAATGGCAGGACAACTTCTTGATCTTGATACGTGGAAAAATGTTTCACGAATACTGTTATTTATTATTACCCTTGCTTTGATTGTAGAAATCATCGGAGCACTCTGTCTTTTTCCTATTTTTTATCAATACTTCCCATTAAAACAAGCCGCCTTTATGGCACTTTTTCAATCAGTAGCATCGTTTTGTAACGCAGGAATATCTCTTGTGGGAACCCAAACAGCAACTGCATTGTTTTATAACAACTCGGTAATGCTTATTATCACCGGACTGCTTATGCTTTGTGGTAGTCTTGGATTCATTGTGTGGATAGAATTGTGTAATTATATGAACGCAACAATAAAAAAGAAACGTTATAAATTTTCTTTGTTAAGTAAAATTGTATTAAGTGCAACAGTGCTTCTTGTCATTGGAGGCGCAATCGTTATCTGGTTCTTAGAAAAAAATAATGGATTTGCATCCATGGGATTTTCACAATCATGGATTCATGCATTGTTTAATTCAATAACTTCCCGGAGTACTGGTTTTTTAAGCTTGCCCCTGCAAGCATTCACCGTACCGTGTATTCTTTTTATATTTGCCTTGGCATTCATTGGTGCATCACCGGGATCAACCGGAAGTGGCGTAAAAATAACTACTATGGCTATTTTTATTGCTACGATAAGAGCAGCGATAACAGGACGAACATCGGTCAACATAAAAGGACGACGTATCCCTAAAGACCTGGTGTTTAAATCAACTGCTATTGTCGCGTTAAGTATTTTTTGTATATTTGTGAGTATTTTCGTGCTCTTAATTACAGAAGGCTCCCAGCATTTTTGGGGAATTGCAATTGAAGCTACGTCCGCATTTACCAATCTCGGTATTTCAACAGGATTAACTAAATTTCTTTCTTCCCCCGGCAAGTTGCTTTTAATTACAAGCATGATTGCCGGAAGAATAGGATCATTAACATTATTGCTTGCACTCAAACGTCCAACTGCTCTAAAAACACCACAAGCTGATCATATTAACTATCCTGAGGAGCGCGTTATGTTGAGCTAATACCATACAACAATAATGCAAAATAAATATCTAAAATATTGAAAAAGATAGGAAAAAATATGAAATTTTGTGTAATCGGTCTTGGACGATTTGGATATCAACTTGCAACTACTCTTGCTGAAAATGGAATGGAAGTTATGGCGATTGATAGCAACGAATCTATTGTTGCATCAATTCGCGATAAAGTTACGCAAGCAATTTGTATGCGTGTGCATGATGAAGCAGCACTACGCAGTGTTGGCGTAGATGAAATGGACACTGTGATTGTTGCTATGGGTGAAAACTTTGCCCAATCTATTTTAATCACTGCCCTTTTAAAAAAGCGTCTTAAAGTTCCCAATGTTACTGCACGTGCAATCAATGAAATTCATCAAGAAATTTTAGAACTTATTGGCGCTGACCGAACTATATTGCCAGAAATGGAAATCGGTACTCGCTTTGCTGACAAATTAAGCTCGTCCTTTATTGATTTACTTCGTATCACTAAAAATTTCTCTATCAGCCAAATCATTGTACCCGCAAGCTTTATTGGCAAATCGCTTGAAGAACTTAACTTATACGAAAATTATAAAGTTCACCCTATCGGCGTAAAAAAAGAAAGCAAAGTAGCTTCAGTTGGCCCAGACTATGAGGTTGAAGAAAATGATAAACTTCTTGTGTCAGGACATAATGAAAATTTAGAAGTTGTTGCTAAACTGTAAAAGACAAAAATAAATTCGCTAAAATACAAAAAAAGAGAAGCACGTATTTTGATACATGCCTCTCTTAAATTTTTATAAATCCGTCTTACTTAGACTGATTCAAAACGAACAACCGTAATCGGTTGACGATGACCGCGTTTTACACGAACCTTTTTACGTCGTTTGAACCTAAAGGAAACTACCTTTGGCCCTTGAGTTTGCTTTACGATAGATGCTTTAATTGGAGTTTCCAAGATCGGCTTTCCTATTTCAAACTGCCCCGGAGCAGCCTTTCTAAAAAGGACCTCTTTGAACTCAACCTTATCGCCCGCTTCACCTTCAAGCTTTTCAATGCCAAGCGTCTTGCCTTCTACGGCTTGATATTGCTTGCCACCAGTGGTGAAAATAGCGTATTTATCGAATGTTTCACGCTTTTCCATGTGATCTTCCCTACCAATAATCTCTGATATATGTGCATAATTTACAAATATTATACAATAATAGTATCTTAAAAACTCCCGTTCGTCTAGGAAAAAATTGTGAAATAGGCCATGGAACCCCAATATCCCGATAATTTTAACTTGCAAAAAAATAATATTAGGATACTATTTATTAGGTAGCGCCTTTATTCAGGGAGTTTTTCCCTGTTGAGGCGCATTATTTGTCAAAACTACATTGTTTTATTACACATTTACGGTCGTTATCATAAGATGCTACTGATTCAGACGGCTGTTTTTTCGAAAGGGACCACGTCCTATGATCACCGGAATAATTAACTATTTTTATCCAGATATCAAAAATAAAGAGATTAAAAAGTTTAGTCTTCTCTCTGCTGCATTTGCACTCATTATTGGTGCGTATTGGATTATTAGGCTTGTAAAAAATACCATCTTTTACAAAATGGCATTCCCTGCAGAATTTTGGGGAATTGCTGACCAAGGCACAAAATTTCAACCCTTGGCGAAAATAATTTCTGTCGCTGTTGTTTTCATTGCTGTTCTCATTTATTCAAAGCTTGTTGATAAGTTTAAAAAAGAAAAACTTTTTTATATTTTATGTACCTTTTATGGTGTTATTTTTCTTGTAATTACCGGCACGCTTATTGCCTACGAAGCATGGGGACCACAAGTCATCGGTAAATATCCGTTAGCAGGTTTTGGATGGGTGTCATATTTTGCGATCGAAAGTTTTGGTTCAATTGTTATTGCCCTTTTTTGGTCCTATGCTGCGAGTATTTGTACTACCGACGCTGCAAAAGTTGGATATCCTTTTATTGTGGCAGTAGCACAACTTTCAGCAATTGGTGCATCAATTTTAAATATTTTCATACCTCAAATTGGAAGCATTTGGCCTATTTTTTTAGTAGCCACTATTGCTGTAGCGCTTGTTTGCCCTATAATTAATAAGCTCGTAAGAACTGTTCCTGCTGATCAAATGGTAAGTAACTCTGAAAAAGTCAAGGATAGACCTAAGAAAAAACAAGGCTTCTTTCAAGGTATGGTACAAGGTCTTGTAATTATCGCCACCCGTCCATACATTTTCGGTATTCTTATTATCTCAACCTTCTATGAGGTAGTAGCTACGATTGTGGATTATCAATTAAATAGCCAAGCAAGCCTGGTCTATACCACACCAATTGCTTATGCCCGCTTTACCGGTATTTTTGGCACATGTGTGAATACATTATCTTTCTTAGTTGCACTTCTAGGCTTTAGACATATTTTAAAAAAATATGGACTACGCCTTTGTTTACTTCTTTATCCAATCTTGCTTACCGCCTTTCTATCTGTGCTCTATGCGTATTTCTTGTATGGCTCACCTACATCAACACAACTTCTGTGGGCAACCTTCGGCGTTATGGTTGTAGCAAAAGGTTTGAGTTATGCAATTAACAATCCAACTAAAGAAATGATGTATATCCCAACCAGTAAAGATGCAAAATTTAAAGCAAAAGGCTTTATTGATCCATTTGGTGGCCGTTCTGCAAAAACAATCGGAGC
>Ga0114925_10001491_pt1 | contig 11596 bp, 14 predicted proteins | sample SumtaG_2_FD_87287 | JGI IMG/M metagenome (GOLD analysis project Ga0114925, IMG submission 87287) | Deep subsurface microbial communities from Indian Ocean to uncover new lineages of life (NeLLi) - Sumatra_00607 metaG | ecosystem: Environmental > Aquatic > Marine > Oceanic > Sediment | place...
AAGACTTAATATAGGCAAGAACCAATTAGGTTGAAATCCGAAAATTATTGCTAATATTTCAACTGGAATATCCTGAATAGTAGATGCCATTATTTGGGAAACGATAGTGTATTATTCTAATAATTTATACATTAAAAACCATTTTTTAATATACTACTTTCACACAATAATTGAACTCTGAGAATAAATGACTTTTCTTTGATCAAAAAACATGGGATTAGTGGAAGAATTGGAAAAAATAAAGGCGTTGGAAAAGTACAAAAAGGGGTTATTTTCGTACTTGATCCGTTATTTATGTACTTTTATGGGATTCACATCCAAGGAATCCAATAGAATAATGAGGAGATACTTTGGTTCATGGTATTTTGATGGGATACGTTCAGGTAAAGTAGTAGATTTTCTTCCAATAACTGACATTGTACGTGAACGTGATTTGAAATATTTAGCACGGAAAATAGATAAAGGCTACGTTCCATATAAACCATTTCATTTTGAGTTTCGTTTACGAAAGTATAAGATAGGTTTAGAGTCACCTACTGTTGATAGATGTGTGTCAGAAGATGAACAAAAAGTTACATTTCAAGTAGAAAATTATAAATATACTATCAGTATATTGCAATACGGACGCCTCAGGGATTTATATAGAGGACCCCCTGGATATTTTGATGACTATGTGATGATCTTATTATTAAAGTATGGATTTATTGGTACCAAAAATAATCACCTTTCCATTCCTCCTTCTCTATTAAGTACAAAAACAACGGAACTTTTTGGAAGTCCCCTTAATACATCTTGTAATAACTATTGTAGTCCCATAGAATCCGATAAAATTTTTGGTAGTAAAGGCTCATTTTTCGATTTTGAGTTCTATTCAGGCACATATATAGCAAATCCACCCTTTGTAGAAGATGTAATGATAGGTATGGCTAATAGACTATTAGAAGCTTTAGAAAGTGTAAAAACGCTCACCATATATGTGATCATACCTGTATGGGACTCAGAAGCCGTTGCTCGTGGCGTAACTTATGTAGCATGGGATTTATTGAGACAGTCCAAATATATGCAAGATCATCGGATATTAGAGCAGTTCTCGTACCCTTTTTACGATTATTATGACAATAAATACATTCCTGTAGCTGATACACATCTTATTCTATTATCAAACGTTAATATTAAAACAGTAAAGAGACCTTTAGATCCATTAATAGAGAAATGGGAAGATTTCAAGTCAAAAATAATACCCATTGTTTAAAAATGGAATATGAAATATGAAATATTTCTATAAATTTATAGAAATATCATACTATAGATATAATGAACCCTGACATTCTAAATGCAGAATATGTTCGGGAATGTACACCTGATGTTATGTTAAAGATAGAGTTGTCAGATATCCCGCTTAAGGGAACGGGAATTATTGCTAAAGAACCTATATCTCCCGATGAGGTCATAGCTTTATATAGATTTAAAGTATTTCGCCAAAATAATTATACAAGTCCGACGCATGATGATTATGTATTTGCAGTATATACAAAAAGTGGCAATGAAAGTAAAGTTTGGATTGGTGATATAGATGAAGGTAGTTTACAACCACCAATAAAAGCAGTCAATGGAGAATATTACGTTCCTTATTGGGCATATTTTACCAACGAACCTGCTCCCATGCAAAAGACTAATGCATGGATTGATATGAATTTAGAAGAAAATTATGAGTTACAACATCGTAAACGAGTAAAGGAGGGAGAATATATGGTATATAAATTGGTGGCTACAAAACCTATTGCTCCTGGTGATGAGGTTTTGTGGTATTATGGGTCTCAATATTTGAACCGAGAATATCCTATATCTGCAGATGTGGAGTCTTAAAATAAATGGTCGACCACTTCGTAATCGATCTTACAATATTGTTTTAAATCCTCGATAAGTTGTTTGTTCTCAGAGGTATTTTTGCCACGAACCTCAACATATGGGTCATTTTCTGTAAACCAGGGATTCCATCCTAAAGTAAGCGTAGATAACCAATTATTTTTAATGAAAGCGTGAACCACTTCCCCTTCGTGTACAAACACTTCCAAGTATTGATCCATTTTTAGACCCTCCATGATAACTGTCGTAAGCCTAACATCCAACGAAGCCATTTTTAATTCGAATACTTTTTTAAAATTGATCAATAGTGACAATGTTTGTAAGCAAACATGACAGATGTTTATTATTATGACTACTTTCCCTTACCTTTCGCCAATATGGATAATATCATTGTATTACGATAGCACAACATACTTAATTCAAGTATGTTTATAATTTATTGAGATATACTTAGATATTACTTAAATAAAGGATTTTTGTTTGATTTGGAACTTAACTACGTCCATCCAGCTTACACATCAATGCGTGGAGATGTTTGTGGTTTTGCATAGCGAATCCATATGCATCTACAATAGCCCACAGAACAATGAAGAAGATGAAGAGACCACTAATAGACGTAACCCCAGCCATATACAACATTTGGTCCTTCTGGTCCGCGATAAACACGCCAAATACAGCAAAGAGGAAAAGTGTAAGAACCCATGTCCAGACAAGCTGGGCATACACGTTCAAACGAGAACCTTCACAAGATTGGCATGCGTAGAGCACGCACAGGAAAATCAGAATAAAGATCACAATATACAAAATAGTGACAAACCACATTTTTCTTTTAGATAGCACTAAAAAAAACTTATGGAAAAAAAGTGCAAAAATTTAAGAGATGCTAATAGCAAAATTTATTACCAAAATAAATAGTACAAGTAAATTTTGATAACAGCGGTGCAATATCACGATAGATGTCCGTTTACTACTTCTACAAGAATATTTTCACCTATCACTATCAATATTAAAATGAATTATGAGTAAAATTATTAGAATGATAAATAGCCTTTTTAAAGTGATGACATCTATTCAGGATATTCCAGTCGAAATATTGGCGTTGATATTTGAATATCAACCCAATTGGGTCTTGCCAATATTGTCTTGAGTTAAATTATGTACACCTATCCTTGGAACGAAAGGACATGTCAGGAGGCTGCTAGAGGAGGACATCTGGAGGTCTTAAAGTGGTTGAGGGATCAAGATCCACCTATCCCAAGGGCAAGGTGGACATGTTGATGAGTGACGTGATTGTGTTAGAGGATTCTCTGAACCGATCTATAGTTGTCTTCGAAGAATAAAAAAAAGAATTAATTAAAATGGAAGGAGTAGAAGTTGTAGATCCAGCCACCCTATTGGGAATGCCTTACGAATTGCAACAAAAAATAGCTCTGGAGTTGGATATAGAATCTACTCTAAATCTGTGTTTGGGTGCAAAAGCTCTCAGATCCGCGATATGCCATGATGATGGTTTTTGGCAGGTGAAGTATAGAATGGATTTTGGTTCCGAAAAGATAGAGGATTCTAAAAGTTGGTTCGAAAACTACAGAATTGCAGCTTCTGTCACTGCTACTATGGAGATACACGCGGGACTGCCTGCCGTCGAGCCAGCATACGCTGATCTGTATTTCTTACACCGCGATTTGGTAAGTGGTGAAATGTACACCAACGAAATTCGGTTCGATGGTCTTACAATTGAAAGATACGATGATATAATTCGTGCAATTCAGCCGGTTGATCCATACGATTTTGAAATTAATAGATTGGATCTTAGTATATTTCCAGAAAAAACAACAGAGAATTTTCTACATTTAGGAATTGGGGGTTTATTTGTAAATGTCAATAAAAGAGTATTTGAAATACTGTTGAAGGAATTCTATGATATGTATAATAATAGAGAAACCGGCACAGTTAGAGTAAACCCAGATTTAAGCATCATGAAGGATGTTACAGGAACATTTTAATGGAAGTAGAGGTATATTCTAAATAATTAGAATATGATCACCTTTAGGACGGTGCATCCCTAGAAATCCGTGGTCTTTCGGTGGGTTAGGGTATCTAACGTAGAATTATGGAATTGTAACATGTCTCTACAACCTGGGATGGACGGACATGTATGTCGGCTGCTGAAGGGGAACGTCTGGAGGTATTGAAATGGAGAGTTAAATCGAATGCAGGGGATGGTGTAATGAATCTTAGTTTCCAGCTGGATTGTATACAGAAGAACAAATCTTTCGATTTAAGACTTCATATAATAAAGATATTTGATACGTATCAAATATCTAAATATAAACTTGTGTTTTGTCAGTTTTCACGCATGCGTTTGAATAGTTTATGGATTGACACTTGGACGGAATCTATATGAGGATACTCCGCTATTAGTTTGGATGTATCGAGTTCGTTATTAGATCTACCCGCTTTGAGAATCTTGGCTTGATCTTCAAGTGTAAAATTGCAATACACAAATGTAGGATCAATATATTTGGTGTATAGATCTAATATTTCATTGTGTGAGATCACTCCAGGGTTAGTAAAGTTATAAACACCTACCTTACTCTTCCTCATCATATCTACAGCTACAGGAAGTAAATCTGTTAATATAGTCATAGAATTGGGGATATTAACCACTTTCTCATAACGAGTAATTTTAGTGATAAAATTTCGAGGGTGCAGAGTATCGGATAAAGGCATCCGAATACGCAAAACTAACACGTTATCGTATTGTCTTAAGAGCTTTTCTGTAAATATTTTAGTTTTTGAGTAGTAAGATTTATCAAAATTAGGTTCATCTTCTTCTGTAAACCCGATTCCGGAATGCATAGGGTGGGAATGGTTGTATTCGTAGATACATCCTGTACCAAAATACGTGAGATGAATATTGTGTTGGCAACAATAATCTGCAAGAACTGTCGTTGCGATAGTGTTTATTCTTAAAGTTTCATGTTTATGAGATTCGCACCAATCTACGTTTGGTCTACCTGTAAGTCCAGCTGCAAGAATTACATGCGTAGGCTTATGATATATCAGTTCTTGTTTAACAGCTTCATAGTCTTCCAATCTTGCATTTCCACGAATAATTAGCGTGGAATCAAAATTTGCTCCATGTATTATATCTAGAATTTTACCACCAATCCATCCACTCGCTCCGTAAATTAATATACGCGTTGTAGATTCAGTCATTTAAAGAATAAAACAATTATGTTTAAATGGAAAAAAGTATATTAATTACGGGTGCTGCAGGATTTATTGGTTCATGTGTTACTGAACATTTAGTAAAAACATATAGCGAATATATGGTTATTGGTATTGATAAATTATCGTATTGTTCAAATTTGAACAATATCAAATGTCTTGAAGAGTATGATAATTTTAAGTTCCTTCGTGCAGATATTACCGATGTTGAAGCTATGGACTATATTTTCCACACAGAAAATATCGATACTGTACTTCATTTTGCTGCTTATACACATGTAGACCATTCCTTTGCTAACTCTATTCTGTTTACAAAAAATAACGTATTGGGCACGCATATATTGTTAGAGTTGGCAAAGAAATATAATATAGATCGATTTATTCACGTTAGTACAGACGAAGTATATGGAGGAATGAACGAATTATCTACGGAAGAGACCATATTGGCGCCTACTAATCCCTACGCAGCTACAAAAGCTGCTGCGGAACATTTGGTGATGGCATATCATCTGTCTTTCGGATTGAACGTGATTATTACACGAGGAAATAATGTGTATGGTCCTCGACAATATCCAGAGAAAGTTATTCCTAAATTTATCTTTCATCTTATACGTGGTGAAGATTGTCCAATACAAGGTAGTGGTGAGCAAAAGCGCTCATTTCTTTATGCAGATGATGTTGTAAGTGCTTTTGATACCATTTTACACCGAGGTAAAATAGGAGAAATATACAATATTGGTTCGGAAAGAGAATATAGTATCTTGGAAGTTTTTGATTTATTGGCACTAATGTGCTCAATCTACGAAAAAGACCATCACCATCAAAAAGTTCACGTGAAAGATCGTGATTTCAACGATCACCGATATTTCATTTCTACAGAAAAATTGGCAGAGCTTGGATGGAAACAACATATATCTTTTGAAGAGGGTCTCAAGAAAACTGTAGATTGGTATGTAGAAAATTCAAATTATTTTAAGGATGTATATCCTAGTGAAAAATGACTACGTCGACTGACTTTGATCTGTTAGTAAGTGATTATAGTGAAAAATCGATTAAGGTTGAAGGAAATGCTACCAAAGACTTTTTACCTGAATGGAAAGCGTTAGGTGGGCGATATAATAGTAAATTAAAGGGAGGACCTGGGTGGATTTTTTCTACTAAGAAGAAAGATAAACTATTGGAAGTGATTGATAATATTCGTGCAGGCAAGATTGAACCTAGTGATCCATTAAAGAGTTCGACGTTGTCTATGATAGATAAACTCTCTACTAATATCCGAGACTTGTCGCCTCAAGATCGACGTGAAGTATTTGAGTATATGAAATCTACGTTTCATTTTACTTAATTAACGAACTTGAAGCTCTTGCACCGTGGGAACTTGTAAATTCAAACAGAATACATTCAATAAATATTTATACAAATATTTATTCTATTAATAATACTTCTTGACCAATTTGAGTCATCAATATTTTACGCTATGCTCAGTTTTTCTCTCTCATGGAAAGGTCGAAATTTGGAAGAACAATTTTTGGCTTCGAGTTGCTCTCGGAGCTGAATAACGAATTCTCGTTGCTCTCGAGGCAAATCCAAAAATAAGACATTATTTTTTACAAGATAATCCACATCATTTTTGGACAAAACAGCGCTTAGTATGTCGATTTTTGTAAGGTCAAAATACCCCAACCACATGATTTTAAGTCTCAAACTATTGATACAATTAAAGATCGACCTTTTGTTTTCAAGAACTTGAAAAAAGAATCAATTTTATAGAACAGATCTATACTCGTGTTTCGTTTATATAGTCCTATATTAGCCAAATTTTCATTATAAGTTATCACGTTACTGGTTTTCCATGCATTAAATATTTCATCCTTACCCAGAAAATCTGGAAATCCTCCCACAAAAACTTCGATTCCAGCTTGATAAAAGTACCATGGGTTGATTCTGTAATCGCCAAAAAGGTTAGGAAGTGAAAGTAGAACCTTACCAGAGGATTGCAAAAATCCTATATTTCCAAAGTCAATAATCTTTACTAAAGTTCCATAAGTTGGAACTGTTATACTTTTATCTCCTAGTTTATAAGTAATTGACTTATAGGTAGTTGTAGACAAAATGATATTATCCTTGTGAAGATCGAAATGATTCATTCCGTTATACAAAAATAACACAAAAATCATTAGAACTTGCACAAAGACCGATACAAGCTTCTCATTTGATAACTTTGTCTCATATATTTTGGGTCCGGGAATGTTCTCCATAAAAGTTATGAGCTTATCTGAGGAGGTGTCAGTCCCACATTTATACACAGCATAAGTCTGAACGAAATGAGGAAACCCGTTTTTTAGGAATTGATTGAGCTTTTTCATAAATACCACAGAGTATACAGCATCCTCAGTGAAGAACTCAGATTTCATTAACGAATCCCCATAGGCATGTATATCGCCCTCTAAACCGGTAAATAACTTTCTAGTTTTTAGTACATCCGGAAGCCATTTTCCACAATCCTCAGCCTCAAAAACCAACAATTCATTAGATTTAAACTCGAGTATATTTGTATTACTTAAATCTTCCGGACCCGGCATTTCCACCATCAACGTTTCTAGTGGAGCATCTGAAGCAACTTCTAAATCTGAATATTGACGTATGACATTCCATATATCTTGTTTTCTCCTCACCTTTCCCAAGGAAATGCCATTGTTTTTTGCGTATTTTTTCATTTCAGCGATGGTTACTTGTTTAGGAGCCGAAAGTTTACCCAAATAATCCTCTAACATTTATATTCATGAATATAAATGTATTCTTAACTTTCCATTAATAATACTTCTTGATACAAGATATAAATGTCAACATTAATTCGTATATACTATCTGCATCCAAGCATCGGTACCCTTACCACCATCTCCTCCTTGCTTCGTCCCAGAAGCTCCAAAATTTGTTGCTTCTCCTCCACCTCCCCCTCCCCCTCCTCCTCCCACCCATGCAGGACCTCTTGTTAATCTTGAACCAATAATTTCAAGTTCAGGAGAATTACCTGGATTTCCATCCTTATCATTGCCTCCACCATCCCCTCCTTCTGAAAAGCCAGAGGGGGGTCTAGAAGTTACCACAAGTCCTCCACATTTTACACCACCAGCACCACCACCTCCTCCTCTTCCACCAGAATTGCTCCCCCCTTTTCCTCCAGGAACTCTCCTAATTTGAAAATAAAAGGTATCTCCACCCTTTCTAGGATCTGTACCACCTGATTCTTGTCCGGGTCCCCCCACACCAGGGGTTCAGGTGTTATGTTAACCAAATTAGCTCCACCACCCCCACCGCCCTTTCCACCAGTAACAGCCCCGGCACCATTACCTCCGGCATTTCCGCCTTGACCTCCCAATCCGCCAGGAAAGGGGTTTGAGAGTAGCAGCGTGGTTGAAAGATCTATAAATTCTCCATTCACTTTAACAAATGAACTTTCCCCGGGTGAACCATCACCACCATTAGTTCCTCCCTTACCGCCTAAGCCAGGATATAATTCTATTATACTTCCTTTGGGTATTGAATCTTCAGGTCCCGTACCTCCTATACAACCTATACCTATAGGTCCAGCACCTCCTCCTCCACCGCCCCCACCGATAAACCTCCCCCCAGCGTCGAGAAAGCTTTTATCTCCACCACCCCCTCCCCCGCAGGCAGCATAAGCACTAAATTGTTGTTTGTTGGGTATCATATTTTGTTTTACCACCACAAAATAAGATTGACCAGCAGGTTGTCCTTCAAACGGAATGGTTATCGTTTGCGTTTCTCCAGGTTTGGGATCAAAACAGACAAACCTTTTTCTATCCAAACTTCCCAAATTATAATTAAAATTTCTCAAATCTGATATAGCTGGTGTAATAGCAAAATAAAACATATCCCCCACAACACCATCCTGTAGAGATTGAGTTACCAGACTATCTTCTTCTCCTACTAAATGAGAAGAGACTTTATGAAAATCTTGTAGGACTCCAAATCTATCATAATGAGCGATGACAGCACGGTGTGTAACCGGTGTAAGATCAGCGTGGGTAATACTTCCAACAATACTAAAGACTTCTCCCGGGCTATAAAGGTCAACATACAGCATTGTGGCTCTATGAAAGGTAAAATTTGCACCCGGAGACACTGGCCAATCTGCTGGTTCGTCAACATCAATTTCCCAAGAAAATCCTCTATTAAAAATCGGTGTCAGTTCACCATCCACCAATTGCACTTTTAATATTCGTTGAGGAATGGATGTAGGAGGATCTCCTGTAGGACCTGTAGGTCCACGAAGTCCTCTTGGACCTCTACAGCATTTTTTTTTACGGGAACTGCACAAACTCATATTTATACTTTTAATTATATATTTAATTTATATTTTATATTTATTGTTGGATGAGATAATTATTATTCCAAACATCCTTGTTCTCTTAGCTACCTCGCGACTTCAAGATGTCTTCCTCTAACAACAGCCCATCTCAATTGCTGTTTTCAGCCTTTTTGAACGTTTCAAACTTATCTTCAAAATATTTATCAGTCAAACGATTTTATATGTAGAAATCGTTTCAGCAATACAGAATATAATCCCCTCCTCTAGGACAAAAAAGTTTAAGAACTGTTTATCCATTTTCATTAAGAAAATACTTAAGTTTTATGAACGAAAATCCTACAAAGTTTTATTATTTCATTCCAAATAAAGGAATGAAGATAGGTTCCAAGATTCACATTTTCGAATCCGAAAATTGGGGGAAGGATCTTACGGGTCAGTATACAGATGTAGTGATGAACATGGAAATGCATATGCAGTAAAATGTATCAAGATGAATGAAACAGGTATTCCAAATATTTTGGAAAATTCTATAATGACAACTATTTCACACCCAAATTTGAATACAGCGCTACATATACACACCGAAAGTAATGAAGTTCATATCTTTCAAAATCTAGCGAAAACAGATTTAGCTCGTTTTACCCGGAAACAACAGCGCAGCACGAAAAAGTTGATTCATCCCGAATTATTACGTAAATGGTCTTATGGTCTAGTTCAAGGGTTAGCTTGTTTACATCGGCAAAAGATTATTCATGCTGACGTTAAAGCTAATAACGTGCTATTATTTGGAGATCAAACCGTAAAATTAGGTGACTTTACCTTGGCTGTCCGTGCTTGGGGACGATATCGAAAAGAAAACAAAAAGGAAACGGATTCTTTATCTGCAGATGATGCTTCTACACAGCCGCAAGTATTTAATCATCGTGTGTGTACGTATAGTCATCGTCCTCCTGAATGTTGGTTCCGTAAAGGTTGGAGCTACCCTTTAGATATATGGTCTTTAGGATGCACCCTGTTTGAGATAGCTTATGGACGTTTACTTTTTCCGTCACAAGGTAAGATCACCGATAAAGAGTCTAAGAAATTAGTTTATAGACGGGCTATCAATTGTTTACTAGATTGGGCAAAAAATGGACCGAACGCCTCCTCTTGCCCAGCATGGATAGATGCATTTCGAATGCATCAAAATATCGAATATAAGAAGGCAACTCTGCCAATATTGTTCAAACGTCCAGAATATAGAGCATTCAACCAATTGGTGATGTGGATGCTAAAAATCGATCCGTTACAAAGACCAAATATCGACCAAGTACTTAAACATGAATATTTCACAGGATTGAAATCTCTACCCTACAAAATCGTAAGTACGGCACCTAAGGTTATACCACGTAAAGAACAACATCGCCTTTCTAGATATCTGGAGCAAAGGGTGAAAAATCTTCATATCCGGGATTTGGCTGCAGAATTGTATGGTCGATGTACAACACTAAAATGTATTAGTGAACAACTAAAAGTTGCTACATGTGTATGGATTGCTGAAAAATTAGTCCGTATGTATCCCAGAGAAAATGGATTATCACGAAGCTTAATATATGAATGTGAACGTAAAATTTGTCAGCACCTATCATTCCGATTACACACATCAGCTACAGAGAAATAAGATATCCCATAAACTAAAGATAACTAAATATATATTAAAATATATACATAAAATGGGTCGTTCTGATTGCAAAACAAAAGTTAAAGTTTGCCGTATTCCTGGACCTCCAGGGAATCCAGGAATACGAGGTCCTACAGGACCTCCAGGGGAAGCTACAAATACTGGGGCAACTGGACCTGCAGGTCCTACAGGATCTGTGGGTAATATGGGAAGTACAGGACCAACAGGATCAATAGGTCCAACAGGTGTGGCAGGATCAGCTGCAGATACTGGAGCTACAGGACCATCAGGAAGTACAGGAGATACAGGACCAACAGGAAGTATAGGACCAACAGGAAGTATAGGACCAACAGGAAGTATAGGACCAACAGGAAGTATAGGACCAACAGGACCCACCGGTCCTACAGGACAAACTGGATTGGGGTTAATGTGGACATATGTATCCCCGACAAGTACTACTGGTGCTGTAGAACTCACTTTTTTCTCCACATCAACAGGATTTACTG
>Ga0114925_10001492_pt1 | contig 11593 bp, 15 predicted proteins | sample SumtaG_2_FD_87287 | JGI IMG/M metagenome (GOLD analysis project Ga0114925, IMG submission 87287) | Deep subsurface microbial communities from Indian Ocean to uncover new lineages of life (NeLLi) - Sumatra_00607 metaG | ecosystem: Environmental > Aquatic > Marine > Oceanic > Sediment | place...
ACCCGAGGGCCGTAGTCTGCTGCTTGTGGAAGTGTAGCCATTAGGGTGGATCTCCTCCGTGCGGATATAGCCGCCCGACTTGTGCCGGCGACTCAACGCCAGTCAAATTGGCCTCACCATGCGGCACGACTCCAACCGAGCCAACTGCTGTGACGGCTTCGACCCCGCTCAGATCAACGCCCTCGACCACAGCGCACTCGATCAAGACCGACACGGCATTGGACTCTACCAGAGTGTCCTTCTCTCGAATGCGAATGCTGCCGGTGAAACTCTTTGCGTCGATGCCAGAGTTCAGAAGGTAGCCCCATGACACAGTGGTATCAAAATCAACCCACTCGTTGATGGGCTCGCTGAATGCGACGAAGGCATCGCCAGCGCCGTCCAGCCTGATCTGATAGTAAAACGGGTTGAGGGTGTCTGCTAATCGCTCAAATTGAGAAACGGCCCAAAATACGCCGAGGACGGTGCCGGCGCTGGTGGACCCCCTGATTAAGTTGGCACTGTCGGCAAAGAAAGCGTTGACAAACAATGAAACGCTGGCGGTGCCCGGATCCGCTTTGCTATCAGAAATGACGATGCCGAGACTGTCGATATTTACCGTTTCATTGATGACCGGGCCGATTTTCTGGTCGAGGAAAGTAACAAAGCCACCCCTTCGATGTGCAAACTCTTTCCATGAGTGGCCATCGTCGTCCGACATATAGACGCCGCCGTTCTCAAATATAGGTGCAAATTGAGCGGTGCTTGGTCTGGCAATCATCAGGTTCTTGTTATCATCGCAGGCGAGCGAGAAGCCACCATCGGGGAGATCGTTCGGGTCGACTGGATTCCAGAATATGCCATCGGGCGAGGTGAGCAGGTTCTCAGGATTTCCGTCGAGGACTGACATCGTGGCGAAGAACGCGCCAGCACCGTTATTAGCCTGCGGATTCCAAGCTACGCTGTGTAGGCTTTGCGCAGGAAATGGGTCAAAACGCAGCGACCAATCGGTGCCGTTGACCGACCTGTAGATCCTGCCATTGTTCTCCAACCCTATAATCAAGACTGTATCGCCACCGAGGCCGTTGCCGACAAGCCAGTCGACCCAGTCATTCGTAGATTGGGCTGAGAAGTCCTCAGGAAAAAGATGCTCACTCCAACCAATGCCACTGACCCCGGAGGTCCAGTATCCAGCGTTATTTATGGCGGGAGTAGAGCCCAGGGCAATAAACTGGCCAATCTCAGGCATGAACTTCATTAGGCCCTGCCCGATCTTGGCCCAGTTTGATGGAGGGTCCTCAATGCCAGCCTCGTCGTCCCAGTAAATCGCATCGCCGGATCTCTTGAGGACGACAGTTCCTTTGCCTACATACTGGGCGCCCTTGGCGATCATGGATGATCCATCAAAATCATCCTCCACCTCGTCTGGATCTGGGTCCTCCGGCGGCGGCTCGCTAATGAGGAACTGCACCGGATTGCCTCCAGTGCCGCTGACCATCTTGAAAGCGTTTGTCACAACGAAGGAGGCCATCATTACCATGGGAGGGCCGGCTACAAACGGCCGGTTGGCGCTGTAGTTCCCGGCTGCCGGAAAGTCAATGCCTGATTCTGGGTCGGTCTCAACCTCATAGTAGGCCCGCTGCCAGTTGCGGCCGTCATTCGAGAACGAGACCTCATTGTCGGCCACACACATCCATGTCCCGGTCGGCTCATACCGCTTGAGCGCCGGCACTGGCGCGGTGTATTTCAAAGAGCCGCCAGCGAGAAGGCCCATTACGAGTAGTCCAGCAGGAAGGATCCTTTCCACGTAACGCCGCCATCTCGCGTGTAGAGATGGACTGTGTCCAGATCGCCCACTTGCGGAGAGAGGGTCGGCGCAACACCAATCGGCCATTTAACGGATGCCGGCCAGATTGGCGAAAAGTCAGGAGTGCCCTGAATGAAATCAATGACGATCTCGTAGTAGAAGCCAGTACCCTTGGCCGGGGTCGTCAGGGTCACATTGAAGTCGGCGGTCGCAGGATCTACGTCGATGAAGCAGGCCGAGGTCTGGTTGACGTCGATCGTCACCGCGTTGGCGGCGATGGTGAATTCTTGAGTCGGGACCCGGTAGCTCGGGATCTCCAGCTCGCTGTTGAAAACGTGAGATGCCCCGGCTGTGACGTATTCAATGTCGCTCCCGATTGCCGCGCCTCGGATGTAGCTCGCGACCGGCTCATCGAACTGGTAGAAGGCCAGCCGTTGAGTCGCGCCGATGTGAATGGCGTTGTTGTCGATGTCGAGGGCTTCGTTGAAGCTAAAGACGTCGACCAAGCCTTGAGCATTGAGGATAACGGCATCTGTGCCCAGTGCGGCCCCCACGGAAACAATGGCACTCCGCGTATTGCCGACATTGAACATCCTGATGTCACCGCCTTCCTGCACATCGAGGCGAGCACCATCCATGATGATGTTGTTGGTCGTAGTAGCGCCGTTGTCCGTGACCTGCTGCAGGGTGCCGAAGCCACCACCGCCAGCAAGCGGATCGTAGTATGGCGTGAAGGTCAGAGCATCGGTGCCAACCGTCTTGGCATCAGGATCTCCACCGAGGCGCCACAGGACGATGTCCGTTTGAGCTATGGTCCACACCGGGACCAGGGTGCCGCCAACCCAGTCGCGATTGCCGTCAGCATCGCCATCTCGAATCCACGCCGAGCCCCGCACCGAGTAGACGCCGTTGTCGATCGGATCCGTCTGAGCGGTCAGCAGGACGCGGTCGAACTCCGACACAACGTAGCCGCCGATGGTCTGGCCGGTCCCTGAGAGAGGCGTGATATTGACTTCCGCATGTGTGTGGCAGGGCGCCTTGATGGCCAGCCCGAGAACGAATCCAGAGACTCTGAAATTGTCAGCCATAACTTAGCCCCCCGGCCAGAATGTTTTTGGCTTGACTGCCGAGTACAGGCCGGCGCTCGGGATCTTTTTCGGGTCAATCCACAGCTTACCTACGTTCTCGGCGCCCGGAACTGGCGACATATCAACGGCCGTGCTTTTCAAGCCGCTGGTCGGGTCGCCCGGACCCGGAGCCTTGCCGCCCATGCCCACGTAAGCGGACACGGCCGATGTAATGCCGTCGATCCAGCCAGCGGTCTGGGCTGCCTTGCCTTCGCGCTGTGCGGCCTCGGCCCGGTAGATCAGGCCTTCGGCCTCGTTCTGGCCGTTCCACAGCACCGACATGATGCGGTACTCGCCCTCGGTATTCAGATCTCCGAGGAGCTTGGTCAGGCCATCAGTGCCGGCGCCGGAGAGACCGGCCACCGCAATGGCGCGCGAGTGCATGAGCTCCTTGTTGCGGATCTCCTCGGCCATCTCGCGGGAGGTCAAGGCCATCTGCCGAACGGCCGCCTCTTGCAGGCCCTTGGCTTCCTCCTCCTTGAGTTTTTTCGCCTGATAGCCCTTGTAGGCCCCGGCGACCAACATGACTGCTGCGACTGCTATCTGTGCCATTTATCGAACCATCCGTAGTAGACGCCTTCCATGTGCTCAAACCCCAGTCGATTCATCGTGTAGCAGCTCTCAGCGGTTGTCGCTATTGCTATCACTGGCCCTCGGTATGCACGGCACCAATCGAGTGCCTTGCACAACGCGCGCATGATGGTAATTGATTTCAGGTAAGGCTGCAGTTCCGGCTTGTATTCAGTGAAGTATTTACCGATGCCGCCCTCGCGAAGAAGGCCAATCATTCCGACAGGCTTGCCATCCATGAGAATGACAAACGCGCGCAGAGTGCCGCGCTGCGGCGCTCCATAGTATTCAACGATGTCCGCGTCTGTCGCGAACCTTGACTCGATTAACGGGGAGCTCGGCGCTTCACGTTGCTGCGCTTCTCGACTGACTCGAACTCCGCTAACGCTGCCAGGATCGTTGCTGGTCGCGGTGTTTGTGCTTGCAGGCATATTCTTGAATCCGGTATCCACTCCCCGCCAAAGGGGAAATTGTCCTCATGGTAATCCTCCCAGACCGTATCGACAGGCGTGTCCTGACCCTGCTCAACGAGCGGCAGGTCCGATAGATTGTCGAAGTCCGGGCCGTACTGTAATCCTTGGTAGTGCAAAAATTGAGCAATGAATCCGATCTTGTTGACCTTCTTGCGCTCCAGCATTCCGATGCCGTCGAGGGTGCCGAGCTTGGCGCTCTTGAACCGGGCCCGATACGGATTGCCCCAAATGACATTGGAGAACGGTGCATTTGTCAGGCCAGAGAGATCAATGACCCCAGAGCTAACAGGTGCGGTGCCTTGGTCAATACCATCAGCCCAGATCGAAACGTCCGCGCTATTCAGGTAGCCGCTATAAATTCTGAGAGGCGGCGTTGAATCGGCCAGAATGTCGATGCTGCTGGTCGGGGCTCCGGTGTACTGACCCCAGACATCAGCGAGGTAGTTGTTATCGCCGCCAACGGCCTCAGCCTCCTTGGCCCACTTGAGCAAATGCCGGTACTGAGCTTGCGGCCCACTGGTGGCCACCGTGTAGTAGACCTGATCCTCGACCGTGCCGGGAAGAATCGCGACATCCTCGACTGTCCAAAAATTGCCTTGAGTCGCATCCACACCCATGATGACCTCGCACCAGCAGATCACGTTCTCGAGCCGATCGTAGATCAGCACTCCGACAGTGCCATCATTGCGCACACAATGGACGCGGACGTCAGGCTTCATCTGCACGGCGATCTGCTTGATGCCGGCATCGTTGTAATCAGGCGCAAAGATCGACAAATCCACGCTCAGGTAATCGGCGCCTGACGAGTCGTAGCTGAGCTCGTAGAGCCGCTGCAGGGTCCGGTCGACAAACACGCCCTTGCTGGCGATTGTCTTGATGTTGAAATTGGTAGGCGTCAGCGCCTCATCGAAGGAGCTCGAGCGCACCCCGAGAGGATGGTTGCCATCCATCCGGGCCGCGTCGACGTCTGCCGCATTCTCGCTGGTGCCCAGGAGCAGTCGGCCAAAGGACTTCATCCAGTTGATAATGCGGATCGGGCCTGAGCCAATGTTTCGATTGATCGGGCCAGAGTCGCCCTCGGTCTCGTCATCGAACGACTCGTAATTGTCCGACACCGAGCCATAGATGCGATCGTTGCCGGCGTACCAGAGTCGATTCTCATGGATGTCGACGGTCGAGGGAAAGCCAGTGTGCTGCGACCACTCACCGAGCTCCCAGTCCTTTGACGCCAGCAGGGATCCGAATGGCTGCAGCACGTAGGCGTCGATCTGGTTCTGGTTAGTAAAGCCGGTCATCCGGGCAATGCCGGTGCGCGAGCCGCCAGCGTAGCTTAGGGTGCAGTTGATCGGGCCGAATGTGAAATCGCCGGCCTTCACGCCGATGCGATAGAAAATGATCTGACCGTCCTGCTCGTCGAGATAACTGGTGTTGGTGTTGGTCGTGTACTGCGGTTCCAAGTCATTGAACGGGCCGGTGTCCGAGCCGATGGAGAACTGCACCGTGACTGTGCCGGAGCCGGGAGGGATGTTCTCGACGATGATGCCGAAGCGCCGCGACTCGCCAGTGCCGCTGACTCGGATCGTCGGAGAGAACTCGTCCTCAGCATCGACCGCCTCCGTGACAACCTGACCCGAGGAAGCAATGCGAACCAAGATGCCGTGGCTATGTTCGTTTGGCGCCATCTCTGCCCTGAATACAGCATCGCTGGAGTTGATCTGAATATCGCCCTCGATGGCGCTCACTGTCATCGTTGAGCCGTCCGTGCTGAGCGTCTGGAATGGGCCGTCCTCGGGACCGTAGGACACCAGTGACCAAGAGTTGCGAACGACATCGCCATTGGGATCGAAGTAGGCGCGGCGCTCGATCTTTTGCATGGACAGGTTTCGCGAGACACAATAGATGACGTCACCGGACTGGGCCCACCGCACGGCTGCGACCTGCGCCCGAGTGTGCCAGCCGCTATCAAATTCGACGATGTTGGCTCCTATTGGGGCGAAGATCTGGACGTCATCGACAACCACGGTGTAGTTGCTGCTGCTGGCCAGCTCGATCCAAAAACTCGACCCATCCGGTATGAAAGCGATATTGTGCTTGCCTTGGCCCAGGTTCGTTTCGCGGACCAGATCGTCGCCATTTTTTAGCTTGCCAACCCGCAGGCGACAGAACTCCGTGAGGACGGTGAGGTCGAGCGAGTGCTCGATCTGCTCCTCGCCACCAGTGACAAAGACCTCCTGCACCACCCTCGCAAAGGCATCGCCAGTGCCGAACAAATTACAGGTAAAGGCCGGCGTGGAACCGCCACCGATTTCGGCGGTGGCGCCCGCGTCAGAATCATCCACCCACTGAGGCTGGAAGAAGCCAAAGCCATTCGTGAAATCCCCGTTCGATACGAGTGTGGTGACATCGGGCCGAACGAGCAGGACGTCATTGGTGCGGAACCGGATCTTGCCCTCAGTCTGCAGATCGCTGTCGCCGTCAGAGCCAGACGAAAACTCGATCAGCGTCGTGTCATCAACACCGAAAACAAACGGCATCTGGCGAGAGAGCTGGTCTGGGTCCTGGTTGCCATCGGTTTTCATCAGGTCGATGTACTTCATGCCCGGTCTGAGCATCATCGAGCCGAGCACCCGAGGCATCCAGTTTGTCTGCTGCGAGGCCGACATGGCCATGCGCTCGAGATCCAGTCTGGCCAGACCGCGCTTGGAGACTACGCCTCGGTTAAAGGCGAGGAGGACCTTTTCGCCAATACTCATGGCCTATCCGATCAGTTGATTGCGTGAACCACCGTCGAAATCAGCCTGCCGGAAGCCTTGCCGGGATCTGGCCCATCCACCCTTGGGCGCGAACTTCGCAGGCTCCTCCATGGCGTCGACCGCTTTCGCTTCACCGAGCCACATCTTGTACCAGCGAGCGAGCTCGTTGGCGTCGTAGTCGAGGCCGGTCAGGCGTGGCGCCACTTTCATGGCCAGATAGTGCTCGGCCATCTCGGTGAAATTCATTGGCCACAGCGAGAAGTCGGCGCCGAACTGGACGTCATTGCTGACGTATTTCACATAGATCGGGTCTGCATCCGAGAACCAGAATGCGCCCTCGCGGGAGTATCTGGTAATTGGGATCTGGAAATACTCGTCGTAGCAGACGGCCATCGTCCTGAGCCAGTCGACCGGAGACTCGAAGGCAAAGATGTAGCCGAAGGACGGCGTGATCGAGGCGCTCGAGTCGAGCTGCACGGTGCGCTGTGCAAATTGCCACTGGCCCATCTGCAGGATTCGGTTGATAAAATTGTTGTCGTAGATGTCGTCGAGCTTGTAGCGGGGCTCACGATTCTCAGTGAGTGTCGCCAGCCTGCGCTCGCCAAGGATGGTCAGGGCGCCGTTATAGATCGAGAGCTTGTCAGTCATGTCATCCTCCAGGCCGGCGCATCCCTGCGCCTGTGTTCACTCCTTGATCGGCTTATCGTTGTACGGCAGCTTCGTGATTCGCCGCGTACCGCCGAGCAAGTCCTTCGGTCTCAAAACCGTCCTTGAGAGGCTTGCTCTCGCGAATGACGGCCCACTTGTGATGCGTACCAGTGAACTTGACCTCATAGATCGAGGGCAATTTGATAGCAGCTTCCAATGGGGCCAGTTCGTAGAGCTCCTCCTTGACAACATGCGCGAAAAGACGGCCGGCACCAAGTACGTGCAGGACCAGTTTCCACGCCATGTTATCGGGCATGGCGACGATCTCGTCGCCCGGTCGCAGTCGCGGAGCAACGTGCTGCCAGTAGGACTCCTTCATGCAGTCCTCAGGTGTGGTGCCCATCGGGACATCGACGCGCCAGCGGTTTGATTTCTCGACCTCGAGGCCTATACGGCCCTCGGTAATTGGTTTCGCGGTGGACTCCTCAGGCGCCTCCGCGTCTTGCTCGGGTAGTTTTTTTGCTGTTGCTGCTTCTGACATTTTCAGTCTCCGTGACAAGAAAGGGCGAGACCCAGGATGAGTCTCGCCCTCGCATTGTCGCGCCAGATGCCGACCTACGTCAATTACGTGCCTGAAATCAACGTGACGTCGCCGTTCGCAGCGACCACCGTGACCAGACAGAGATCAATGGTCGGGACGTTGTCGTCAATGACGATCACACAGTCATTGACTCGAAGCCCCTTGTCGCCGCCATCGTCGATGTAGCCGGCCGCGATCACCGTAGCGATCGGATCAGCGGATCGGTAACACCACATTGCTGCGCTGAAACCGGCATTCGCCAGATTTTCACCCTCACCGAGGCGAGGGTTGGCTACGTTCAAGCTATTTGTGTCATAAGCCATCTCAGTTTCTCCTCAGCCTTAAACAATCAGCGTGTTGTCGATTACGTTCACGACGACGACACCACTGTTCTGCAGCAGTTGTGAGCCCATGTAGATCGAGCAGCGAGACCACGAATAGTCCTGCTCCTCGTCATACCCCGCGCGCGCCTCAATATTGTCGGCGTTGTAAGCATGGCCGATCGAATTTTGATGGTACGCGAAACAATCACCGTCAGCCGTCGCGTTACCCGGCAGATCTGGATGCACGATCCAGTTCATTCCGAGCCACTTGTACGTCTGTTGGCGGTCGCGCCACGCTTGCGGCACATTGTCGATCGGGCCGTTTTGCGTGAAGTCTCGAGAGGTAAACGACGCTAGGGTCAGCATCACGCCCTCGAAGTTTGGCGTGACCAACATGGTGATGCGGCCGTCATACGGAACATCGGCCTGACCGAGGCGAGTCTTAGCCTCGAGGCAGAGGTTCAGCGATGGTGCTACGGCTGCGCCAGTGTTGATGGTGCCGGTTGCAAGCTCGCCAATGATGTCCTGGTCAATCTTGCGATTGATGACGGCCATGCAGGTCATTTGCATGATCGCGCGCTGGTTGCCCTGCGAAGCGAAGATGTTGAAATCCGTCTTGCGAACGAGATCATGCCACTCAACCAAGGTCGCAACTGGCTGAGCAAGGTCGTCGCCGCGCGCCGGGATTAACCCGTTCACGCCGCGCGTTTTGGCGGTTGCGCCGCCAGAGCCGGCTACCAGAAACGTCGCCTGATTGCCTTTGATGACAGCCTCAGTCGTGGTGCTCTCCCGAAGGAGTGACTGGTGCTGCTCAAACGCGGCGATGAATTCCTGCCGGTATTGAATTTGAAACGCTGTTTCAGCCATTTGGCTTCTCCCAAAAAGTGAATAGTTCCGTTATTCGACGATCGGGGTAGCCTGACCTTGCTGGAGCTGCGGGGTGTCCGAAAGGGGCCGCAAGCCCCGGCATCAGGAGCCGGGGAGCGTCAGGGCTGCCGAGGCAGGGTGTCTGACTAATGTCGTGGGGCCGAATTTACCTCAGGCGTATCGAGATGACAAGGGAGTTTTGGGCTTCTTAACCTTGCGGCTCCAGCCACCAGTAGCATGGTAGGCGCGGACCTGCTTCTTAGTGTAGGTCTTGCCCGATGGGCTGACGTACTTCTTTCCGCGCTTCTTGAACGGCATCAGGTGTAGCGGGTTGACAGCGGGGATCTTGCTTGGATACCGGGTGCTGCGGATTCTTTGGCGCTTTCTCGGGCGAGAAATTCCGCTCGCTGCTTGGCGCTCATGCCGGCGCCCCTGTCCTCCAGCCTGTCGAGTGCGTCGGCCTCTCTTGGCCGGGACGAGCTGGTCCATTTTTTCAGGATCCTGAAGCCGCTGGCTTCTTTGAATATACCGCCCATCATGCTCCTCCTGAGCTGGTGGTGATTGAGCCTGAATGTTTCGTACCGCCAGTGGTGGCCTTCTTTTTCTTGAACACAGTCTTAGCTGGCGGCTTGCGATAACCTGCCGGGTGCCGGCGCTTCTTGCCACCAGCATAGGTCGTCATCGGGGCCGACTCGGCCATTACAATCGCTGCCGGCCCGGACCCAGTGGGGTGTCAGCGCCACGGCGCCCAGGACGTCGATTCGCGTTCGGCTCGGATGCTTGTCGAGCCTGCCGCGCGCCGGATGCTATGCCGGTCGCCTGCTTGGAGGTTGTGCCGGCGCCGGGAGTTGGTGCCAGCTTGTCAGCTTTCCTGAAAATCTTTTTGACTATTCCACCCATCAGTAGCTCCTTGCTTCCGATACAACCGAGTTCACCTTGCCAGTTGTGCGCTTGGTCCGTTTAGCGACCTTTTTGCGCGTGTCATCCACGATCGTTGTCAGGCCACGCGCCTCAACCTCAGCCTTGTAGGCCGCGGCACCTTGGGGCCCGCTAGGTGCTTTCTTCTTCTTCCCCATCGTCGCTCTCCGTTTCGACTTCTACCTCGACGACTTCTGCGACCGGGGCCGCTTCCACTTCCACTACCGGAGCGCCGTCAATGTGCGCTGGCTGTGGCGAATCAATGTGTTCGCCGGGATCTCTTGGTCCACCCATGGTACTGCTCCTTATGCCGTTTTACGTGCCTCATGGTCAATGCGGATCTGGTAGAGCTCCCGCAGTCTGGCCTGAGACTTCTCATCCTTGTTGTACTTGTCGCGATCCTCGCGCATGAATTTCTCGAGCTCCGTAATCTCGTCCTCGAGGGTCTGGTCTGGTGTGCGGCCGGTCGCTGGTGCGATCCGCGCCACCGGGTTGAGCTGGCGCTGAATAGACGCGAGCCCCTCGAGCACACCGGGAATGTTCATCAGCGCGCGGCCATCGGCATCTCGAGCATTCAAGATGGCTGAGGCATTCTCCTCGCCAAACGTGCTCTCGATAAGCGATCCGACCAGATTGATGTTGGCCCGGTAGTCGGTGCCCCATTCGGTCCTGAGCGCATCCTCAGTTTCCTGATGGTGGCTATTATCCATCTCGGCCATCGCGTCCTGCTGATCCTCGGCAAAGCCGTTGTACCAGTCGATGACCTTGTGCATGACGGACGGCTCGACGTTCATTTCGTGCATGGCGCCTGCGAAGTCCTCGAAGATCTCCTTGTCCTCCTCGCCCAGGACCAGCCCCTCGGGCAGGTTCTCGAGGTAGCCAGTGGGCTCGGCCGGGATGCCATTGGCTGACCGGAAAGCAGCCAGATCCTCAGGCGTTGCATTCTCGTCAGGCTTCGGGCTGAGGTTGCCACTGGAGATGGTGGCGCGTTGCTCGCGGAATGCTTTGCCCAGATCTCCGGGCGTCGAGTACCGCTCGAGCTGGCTCTTAAATTTGTCGTCATCGCCGGCAAAGGCATCACGCCAGTTTACGTTTTGGGCGGTCTGGGCCGACTCGATCAGGGCGTCCTGGGTATCGAAACTCTTGAGGAACTCGACCCGCTCGGGCGGCGTGTCGTCGTTGACCATATCCTTGAACCAGTCAGGCTCGGAAGGATCACTTACCGGGTTTGTTATCGGATCTGCTGTTGCCATCGTCTAATTCTCTCGCTGCTATTTTGTCGGGGTCCGTCCTTGTCGGGGCCGACTTTAGCATCCATACCAAAGTGGTTCCTACAAATCGCTTGCCCTCGGCAAACGCTGTTGCGTGTGAGTCGCCGGGGCGGTAACTCAGATCGTGTGTCCCGGCTGCCCGTAAAATGTAAGGCAGTATCGCAAGTTGCTGTCGCTCCGAGGCGTTGCCTTCATAAAGCGCCCGGATCGCTTGGACCTCGAACTCGGTGTAATCCGGCCGCTCAATCGGATTCTCATGCGGCAGGCACTCCGAGAC
>Ga0114925_10001493_pt1 | contig 11593 bp, 6 predicted proteins | sample SumtaG_2_FD_87287 | JGI IMG/M metagenome (GOLD analysis project Ga0114925, IMG submission 87287) | Deep subsurface microbial communities from Indian Ocean to uncover new lineages of life (NeLLi) - Sumatra_00607 metaG | ecosystem: Environmental > Aquatic > Marine > Oceanic > Sediment | place...
AAAGCGGAAATGCTCTCTGAACCTACACTTAAGAATGTTGTAGTTTCGGAAAATGGTGAATCACTGGCAATATATATTCGGCTGAAAGATGATTTTAATATCCAGCATATACGGGAAAAGCTATTGAATATCATCGGTCCATACCGCGGTCCTGAGGAGTTCTATATGTCAGGACGACCGATAATCGAAAGCTGGGTAAAAGAATATATACAGAGAGATGTTGTAAAACTTGCTCTCCCGATCATCATTCTGGTAATAGTTGTTCTATTTATTAATTTCAAAACAATTCGGGGTATTTTTCTCCCCCTTACCATCATGCTGGTAAGTATTATCTGGACACTTGGACTAATGGGTATATTTAATAAAGAGATTACAATGGTCGGACTCATGCTCCCCACCCTGATCCTTGTAATCAGCTGCTCATACAGCATACATTTTTTAAATCAATACTACAAAGATATCTATTTAGACGCCCACAAGACGAGAAATGTGGAAAAATCCATTCTCAATATTGGAAAGACAATCCTCCTCGCAGCATTCACAACAATTGCCGGATTCGCTGCTCTCACTATTAACAGGATAAAACCGATGAGGGAACTTGGCATATTTGTTCTTACAGGAGTTTTTTTTTCAATGGCTTTAAGCCTCATGGTTCTCCCATCCGTTCTCATACTTCTTAAAAAACCGAAAAAAAAGCTTCATGCATCCACTGAAGGAAGCCGGATGAACCTTCTCTTCGATCATATAGGGGACCTCATCATAAAGAGGTGGAAAATAATCCTCATCATAGCTACTATTATTGGAATATGGTCCTGCATTGGGATAAAGAACATAACTGTCGATACAAGCTTTCAGAGGTTTTTTAAAAAAACATCTGAACTTCTCACAAGTCAGAGATTTATAAGATCCAATTTCGGGGGTGTATCGGCAATCAATATCAGTTTTGCAATAGAAGAGAAATCCGATCTTCATTTTCGGAATCTTGATACTCTAAGATATGTGGATCATATAGAACAGTGGATAAGAGATAAGGAGCTCTTTGGGCCAACTATCTCCCTTGTCGGGTATATTAAAAGGGCAAACCAGCTCCAGAACAAAAACAATCCGGAACAATACATACTACCGGGCAGCAACGCTGACCTGCTTAAAATACTGATGATGTTCAAAATGTCAAAGTTTACAAAAAGCCTGAGCAATGTTATTACCGAAGATTTCAAGAATGCAAATATCATAGTACGACTGTCTAGCGTGGATAAACCTGATCCTACCATTTCCAGGTTCAAAGATTTTATCAAGGATTTTAAAACGCACATTGATGAAAATCCCTATACCGGCATTTCAGTAGAGATTTCAGGAGTCGATATTATTTACATTTCCCTCATGGATTATCTTGTAAAATCTCAGTTGTTGAGTATTGCTATTAGTGTTATAATTGTATTCTTTATCATTGCTTATACTTTTCGATCTTTTGTGTATGGATTTTTCGGCCTCGTACCCATTATTTTCGGTATACTATTAAATTTTGGGGCGATGAGCTATCTTCATATATCTTTAGATTTTATAACTTCCATGATTGCAAGTATTGCTGTAGGTTTGGGAGTTGATAACAGCATCCACTATCTTATCAGGTTTACTAAAACGAAACACAGCCTTCCCCTGGGTGAGCGGATAAAGGCTGCTCTTATCAATTCCGGAATTCCGATTTTCTTTACTTCATTGACTCTGATAGCAGGGTTTTCTGTGTTGTTATTTTCAAGTTTTAAACCAATATTGTACTTTGGTTTCCTTATTTCAGTGACAATGCTCGGATGTCTTATCGGTGTAATCTTTGTTCTCCCAGCGTTTATCTACTTTATAAAACCCTCAGCAATTATTAAGGGACGAATAACATAAATATTATGAAAATATTTATTACAGGAGCAACTGGATATATCGGGACTAACCTGGCATTGCATCTTGCTAATTCAGGACACACCGTACATGCCTTGTATCGTTCAAAATCAAAAGCTATTTCATTAAAACATAATAATATCAAATTATTTGAAGGAAATATTTCAGATACGAAAAGTTTAGAGCATGCAATGCAATCATGTAATGGTGTTTTTCATGTTGCAGCTTTTGCACGGGTGTGGGCAAAAGATCCCAAAATATTTTTTGACATTAATGTTGATGGCGCTTCAAATGTACTGAATACAGCTGCCCAATTAGGGGTTAAAAAAATAGTTGTTACCTCAACAGCCGGTGTTTTCGGTCCTTCTATTAACGAAGCTGTCACAGAAGAGAGTAAAAAAACCATCGATTTTTTTACAGAGTATGAAAGATCGAAATCTGCGGCAGAAGAAAAAATTCTTGATTTAGTCAGCAAAGGACAAAATATAGTCATTGTAAATCCTACCAGAGTATATGGTCCAGGTTTATTAAGTGTAAGTAATGCTGTTACAAGAATGATAAAGCTTTATATTGAAGGAAAATTTCATATAATACCAGGAAACGGAAAAAGTATAGGGAATTATGTTTTTATTGATGATGTTGTTGATGGCCATATCTTAGCTATGAACAAAGGTAAGCCCGGAGAAAAATACATACTTGGAGGCACAAATGCCTCATACAAAGAATTCTTTGATACACTCATCAATGTATCGCAAAAAAAGTATTTTTTATTTAAATTGCCTCTGTCTTTCATGACTGCAACTTCGAATTTAATGATGCTAATGAGCAAATTATTTGGCAAACCACCACTGATTACTCCGTCATGGGTAAAAAGGCTTATGTATGATTGGGAAATCTCCAGTAAAAAAGCTGAAAATGCATTGGGTTATAAAATTACTCCTTTAGCTGAAGGAATGAAAAAAACAATCAATTGGATTGAGGCAAAATTTCATGTAAACAATGACAATCTGTATTAATACGGTTAGATTCTTTTTCTTGACTTTTATAGCTTAATTATATGCATAATATATATGGAGGATTATGGTGTTTAAATCACTCATTTGGAAGCCTGAATATTTTGATTCAGTGGTTGTTCTTTCTACTTTTATAGTCGGCTATTTCTTATACTGGTTCCTTTCAAATTCATCTTTATTGGTATCCTTTTGTAAAAAAAATTTTGGTGGAGAAAAAACGCAGTCAGTAAACATCCTATTACAACGTCTTATCGGGACTGTATTTTTAGGCATACTTCCGGTGTCGGTTGTTTTGGGTATACTTCCGGAAAATCTTTCGGATTTTGGAATAAAACCTTTAAACTCTATTTTTGTAATTTACTGGATTCTGGGAATATATGCAATACTCATTCCCCTTATCATTAGTTCTTCAAGAAAACCCGGGTTTTACAGTATTTACCCGCTGATAAGACAAAAAAAGTGGAATCGGAAACTGATTATTAGTAATACCGTAAGCTGGGGAATATACCTTTTAGCGTATGAATTCTTATTCCGCGGCTTTCTGCTATTTGGGTGCATGAGGTCTTTTGGCTCATGGCCCTCTATTCTTATAAATGTTTCATTATATTTTTGTGTTCATATACCCTATGGTTTTTGGGTATCTCTTGGATCTATCCCCTTAGGTATCGCACTCTGTATCGCTTCTATTCATACCGGTACTATTTGGGTAGCTTTCTTTGTACACCTGTTAGTTGCACTTCTAAATGATTATACTGCATTAAGAACGAATCCTGAAATGAGTGTAGAAAAAAAAGCAGCCCATTAGTCTAATGGTTCCTTTTTATATTCTTTTATCCAGATAATCATTATTTTTAAACCATATATAAGCTTCTTTGATTGCCGTTTCTATGGGTGTCTGAGGAAGATCAAGCGCATTAATCGCCTTTTTCGCTGTGTAATAATGTTCATCGCATGCAATTCGTGCCAAAGTAAAGCTAATTACATTGCTTCTCCGGGTAATGGTGCCAAAGAGAGAGCCGAACATTCCATAAACTTTAGTTAAAAAAGGCGAATAGGTAATCTTTGGCGACTTTACTCCAATTACATGAGCGATCATGGAAAAAAGTTCCCTGTACGATAGATTCCGGTTTCCCAGTATATAACTCTCCCCTATTCGTCCTCTATCAAGAGCATTCGCTATACCAACAGCAACATCCCTGACATGTATATAGTTTCTGCCCCCAACCGCGCAGCCCGGCATACGACTCTGATAGATAGCAAGTATTATAGTTCCGAATCCGGGTTTCGAATCAAAAGGCCCAATCAAAAATGTGGGATTAACTACAACAGCCCTTAGTCCATTCTTCCTCACCTCCTCTAAAACAAGCTGCTGTGCCATATATTTTGTGTTAAAATAGTCAAGGTGGTATCTTGAAGCACTGTAAGGGCGTGTCTCATCACCGGGATTTTCCTTTGAACCGAAGCCGAAAGAGTTTGCAGAACCTACATAGATAAGTCTTTCTACCCCGACAATTTTAGCAGCAGTAATAATATTACATGTTCCCTGGATATTAACCTGTCTTAAAAGTCCTGACCGGGCTGGCCATGTGTTTGTGATCGCTGCCGAATGGATGATGGCACGACAACCATCTGCTGCTTTCATGACTTCTTCAATATAAAGAATATCTCCCTGATTGACTTCTATCTTTAGGCCATTCAGGTTCGTGTTTTTGCGTCCCTGTTGAATTAAGGCACGAACCTCATAGCCTCTATCCAGTAATTCCCTTACCAGATTGCTGCCTAAAAATCCATCTGCGCCAGTTACCAGTATTTTCATCTCTGCATTTCACCGGTTTTTTATATTTCTTACTACCATATGACGTAATGGCAAGACTTATAATATCTGTTTTAAAATTAATTAAACCATAATTATAATATTATTTTGAATTTTTTCAATATCTTATTTATATTATTTATAGACTTTCCTGAAATCTAAATTATGGTTAATTCTTATGAAATACCATATAGGCCTCGACATAGGCTCAATATCAATTAATACAGTAATAATGGATGAGGAGTATAATATTGTAGGAAACCATTATGATTACTGCCACGGTAAACCCTTCCATCAATTAAATAATATTTTATCCCGTGTTCTTAATAATTACGATCAAAGTGCCATTGGGTATGTTGCAATAACAGGAACAGGAGGTGGGCTTGCTGCTGAACTCATAGGCGGATATTATGTGAACGAACTTGTAGCGCAGGCTACTTCAGTTGGCCGTCTCTATCCCCATGTAAAAACAATTATTGAAATGGGTGGTGAAGACTCAAAACTCATATTTATGGAAATAGGTGACGGAAGATCCGGACTGGCAGATTTTTCTATGAACAGTATATGTGCAGCAGGAACAGGTTCATTTTTAGATCAGCAGGCGAAACGGATAGGAGTTTCTATAGAAAAAGACTTTGGTAAATTAGCATTAAAATCGAAGAATCCTCCGAGAATAGCCGGAAGGTGCAGTGTATTTGCCAAAAGTGATATGATTCACCTTCAGCAGATTGCTACTCCAGTACATGATATAGTAGCAGGCCTATGTTTTGCTGTCGCCAGGAACTATAAAAGCTGCCTTGCACGTGGAAAAGATCTTGACAAGCCAATCAGTTTTCAGGGCGGTGTTGCTGCAAATGCCGGTATGGTAAGGGCATTTAAAGAAATTTTCAGTATGAAAGATGCTGAGCTCATCATCCCAGAATATTATGCATCCATGGGAGCTATAGGGGCTGTTTACCATATATTAAATAACCTACCGAAAAATATGAGCTCTTTTAAAGGTTTGCATTATCTTAAAAATTACCTTACTTCTGAAGAAAAGGATTGCGATCATTTACAGCCGCTTGTACTAAAATCCCCTGTAATGGATAAGAAAGTAGTAATTAAGAAGACAGTAAAAGAACCAATCGGAGTTTACCTTGGGTTAGATGTAGGTTCTCTCAGCACAAATGTGGTATTAATCGACGAAGAGAACAATGTTGTCGCACGAAGTTATTTACCGACTGCCTCAAGACCTCTTGAAGCAATAAAAAAAGGACTTTCTGAAATATTCAACGAAGTCGGAGACAAGGTTGAGGTAAAAGCAGTTGGGACTACAGGCTCAGGTCGGTATTTGACAGGGGATTTCGTGGGGGCTGATACCATTCAGAATGAGATAACAACTCAGGCAACGGCTGCAATCGCATATGATCCAACAGTTGATACAATATTTGAAATTGGCGGCCAGGATTCCAAATTTATAAGTATTGATAATGGTGTCGTAGTAGATTTTGAGATGAATAAAGTGTGTGCGGCGGGGACTGGATCATTTCTGGAAGAACAGGCAGAGAAGCTTGATATAGATATAAAGGAATTTGGTGACATTGCAATGGGCGCAGAGACACCCTCACGGCTTGGAGACAGATGTACTGTATTCATGGAATCCGATCTTAATGCACATCAGCAAAGGGGCGTAAAAAAAGAGGACCTCATCAGCGGCCTTGCATATTCTATTGTATACAATTATATACATAAAGTCGTAGGAAAAAAACGCGTCGGGAACAGGATATTTTTTCAGGGAGGTGTTACAAACAACAAATCTGTCATTGCTGCATTTGAAAAAGTAACAGGAAAACCAATAATTGTACCGCCCCACTTCGATATTACAGGTGCAATCGGTGCAGCGATGCTTGCAAGAGAGGCCATAAAAGGGAAAAAAACAAGATTTAAAGGATTTGAGATTGGTACAAAGTCATATTCACTTGATAAGTTTACATGCAAAGCATGTTCTAATCAATGTGAAATCCGCAGGGTAAAAATTGAAGATGAGAAAAAACCACTATTCTATGGTGGAAGGTGTGAAAGATATGAAGTTGAAGATAGAAAAGGGAAGGGCAAGGATATCCCCAATCTGTTCGAAAAGCGCATGAAGATGCTCATTGGGAATTATAAAGAAGAGCCGAAGGATAATCGGATTGCCATTGGGATCCCACGTGGTCTTATGGTATTTTATCAGTACTTTCCATTATGGCGCACCTTCTTTGAGGAATTAGGCTTTCGAGTGGTTATTTCAAGCCACACTAACAGAAAACTTATAACCAGTTCTCTTGAAAAACTTCAGGCTGAAACATGTTTTCCTGCTGAAGTGATGCACGGTCATGTATATGACCTGTTTTCGAAAGATGCGGATTACATTTTCCTGCCCTCTATTATTAATTCAAAAGCCACCAAAGAAAACCCCACCCGGAATTATAATTGTCCCTGGGTACAAACATTCCCCTTTATGGCTCGAGCAGGGTTAATAGACAGTGAATCAGGAAAGAAGCTGTTGATTCCGGTACTTCATTTTAAGTACTTCGGAAAAGTATTAAATAAACAAATTTCATCATTTATGAAAGAAAAGTTCGGCATTTCTACATCGAAGACAATAAAAGCTTTTAAAAAGGCAGACAGGGTACAGACAGCCTTTGAGAAGGGTGTTGAAAATAAAGGACAGGAAATCCTCAATAATCTTTCGCAAAACAAGGAAGCAGTTGTAATAATTGGCCGTCCGTACAACACAAATGATCCTGAGTTAAACCTCCATCTGGTAGAAAAACTTATTAATTTGAATGTTCTTCCCATACCGATTGACTTTCTGCCATTAAGCCATGAAAATATTTTCAACGATTACAGCATGATGTACTGGCCGAATGGAAGGAATATACTTGCTGCTGCGAGAATAATCGCAAGAGACAAACGAATACATGCAGTCTATCTTGGGAATTTCAGATGCGGCCCTGATTCCTTTTTAACGCATTTTGTAAGGGAGGAAATGAAAGGTAAACCTTATTTGCAGCTTGAAGTCGATGAACATAGCGCGGATGCGGGTATGATTACCCGGTGCGAAGCATTTCTTGATAGTTTACGAAGCAGCAGGATATTAGAAAAGAAGAAAAAGGAAAAGAGCTTCAAGCCGGGATCCATGCGGAATTATATTAATTATATTGATGAAGACAGGGTTATGTACATACCCAATATGTGTGACCATACCTATATGCTAGCTGCAGCAGTGAGATATTTCGGTCTTAATTCGCAGGTGCTTCCCCATCATGATGAAAAGACATTAGAGCTCGGCAGAAAATATACATCTTCAAAAGAATGCTTTCCACTGATATGTACAACAGGCAATTTTCTTAAAAAGATTCTAGAGCCGGGTTTTGATCCAAAAAAGGCAAGTTTTTTTATGCCTGATCACAACGGTCCGTGTCGATTCGGTCAGTACAATAAGCTCCAGAGGATAATATTTGATCATCTTGGATTCACCGATGTTGAAATAATATCACCCGGAAATGATAATTCTTACGAAGATCTATCACGCGGTCACGGTAGCAAATTCCGAATAATCGTGTGGAAGGGGTTGATTGCAGTCGACATGTTGAAGAAGATGATTCAGGAAAGAAGGCCTTATGAGCTACATGAAGGGGAATGTGCTAGAACGTACAAAAAATATCTTCATGAGATTGAAATGTCTGCGGAAAATGGGGCTAAAGATATTGGTGATATACTGGTTAAGGCTGTGAAAGCATTTAAAAAAATCGCCGTTCGCAGCGGTCCAAGAAAACCGGTCATATCAGTTACCGGTGAGATATTTATGCGTGACAATCCGTATTGTAATGGATTTATCGTGCAAAAATTAGAAAAATTAGGTGCCGAGACCATGATTACCCCTGCCCGTGAATGGATTATCTATTCTACATACCGCTACTGGAGAGATAGTATATGGTCTCGTAATATTAAGGGATTGGTAAAGTCACAAATTCAGCAACTGTTCCAGCTCTCCATTGAAAAACGACTGGTCAATTTGGTAAAAAATGACGTTGATATTTTCAGGGATATACATCTCAAGGAGGCTCTTGAGCTCTGTACTCCCTACATAGATAAAAATTACGACGGACAGCCTGCACTCGTCTTGGGAAGCACTGCAGGACAGGTTCCTACCGGTATTTCAGGGATAGTGAATATCCTGCCGTTTACCTGTATGCCGGAAACATTTACAGCCTCTGTTACACCGACCTTTCGGAAGGATTTTGATAATATACCATGGATCAATATCGCTTATGACGGCCAGGAAGATACCAGTATTGAAACAAAACTGCAGGCTTTTATGTATCAGGCAAAAGAATACTCCCGGAGAAATGGCCTTAACTGTTCATAATCTCCATCGTATAATTTATTCATACGATAATTGGAATTTTGGATGAATCATATATTAAAAACACTTTTTTACTGATGACGTCTCATTTTTTCCTCACCCATGGTGAAATAAAGAAGCGTCGAACCAGCCCGTGTAGAGGTATATTGCTGCATCAGAACATTTAATTTCCTCCAGGTAGTTATGCGGACTGATATCGTTGATTGTAACGACCGGTGATGCGATTATCCCGCGGCTCTCTGACACAGCACACCATTTCGGAGTAAGGAGAGCCTTCTCGGGAGGTATCCTGCTGGGACAGATCAGTCCGTCCACATTCTCCGAACGGATGAGCAGGGAGGCTCTTTCTGCATCCTTTTCGGAAAAGAGAATACCGCTATACACGGGATCGAGAAACAGGGAAAACCTTTCGATAATCTCCGCACCCATACGTTCGACTTCAGCGGTAACGTCCGAGCCCGGGTCCTGCAGTCCCACGTCCCTGAACCATACCGAGGTAATGAACAGAATTCCAATCTTGGGTTTCATTCGATACTCCTGTCAACCTTCATCGCCGCTGTATCCGCTCCTGTTTCGTACATGGTCGAAGTAGAGCTCCCACTTCAGGCAGCTCTCCCCGGGCATCTCGAACCTTCCGATATCGAACCTACCTGCATCATCAATGACCACGATCTGGAAAATAAAGTTTTTCTCCGTTGACCTTCCCCGGATGTATTCAAATCGATACCTGATGCTTTCACCGCCGCTTTTCTTTACAAAGATGAGGCCCCTGTCCGTGAGGAGGAGCCTGCCATCATCGATCTTTTTCAATTTCGGAAATTTCGGCTCGTAATACAGAGAGATATACCCTGACTGAAGGTACACCTGCTCTTTGTCTTCCAGGTGGGTACCGAAGTCGTGCTCAAGGGGAGCAATCTCGTCATCACGGAACATGAGGTCCCCGTATTCTTTGATCGGTTTCCAGGTATCCGAACCTACCTCTCTCATGCAGCACTGGAGGTTTACCTCCCACTTCCTGCCGCATGAAATACAATCGAGGTATGTCCCCTTTGTTTCGACCAGCCCTTCGAGTGTTCTGCATTCGGGGCAGCGCCACAGAAGCCGTGTCAGGCCCTCTGCCGGGCGCTTGCCCCGTATCATATCGATCTTTGTGTAGTTATCGTTGTGATCGATGGCCTTCTGCATCCATTTGACGATCTCCTCCTCGGTCGCATCCTTGTCGAAGGTGACGGGTTTCGCATAGTGAATGGTGATCGGGCTTTTACGCCGTTTATTTGCCCATCGCGGCCATGCCAGATAATTCCCCTCCGATACGACGGCCACAACAGGAACCTTCAGGAATTTAACCATCTTGGCGGTACGCTTAATGATGGGAAGTGTCTTGCCGTTCCAGTTGCGTCCCCCTTCGGGGTAGATGCCAATCGGGAAACCCATTGCGATGATCCTCTTTGCATGTCTTATCGGTTTACTGTCCTTGACATTCTTCACCATGGGAAAGGCGCCCATGGCCCACATGAAGCGGCGCATGAGCGGGATGCGGAAGTATTCCTGAGACGCCATCTGAAATATGGGACGCCTGATCAGGGCGCCGATGAAGAAGGGGTCGAGTTTGTGACTGTGATTGCCGATGAGGAGGTACGGGCCGTCATCCGGCACATTTTCGAGCCCGACCACCCTGAGCTTGAAGAGGCGGATGTAGAAGGGCTGCAGCCACCAGAGTATCCAGCGGTAGAAGTAGAGCTTTGGTAGTTTGTAGAGATCGAGCATGGCATTTTCCCTCTTTGTTAGAAATTAAAATAGCAACAAATCCACCCATCGTCAACAGCGAACCCGACGGGTGATTGGTGTCTTGGTTCAGCGTGAATTATAATCGTCCTCGTGAGAAAACAGACGGCCATCAACAAGAATAGCCTTTTTTTTCTCACATTTTGTGATTAAAACAGCCAATCCTCTCAAGCTAATAAGGAAATTATTAATAGAAATAATCGCTGAGAAGGAAAATAATTAAATAACGCAATGATGAATTGATAATAGAGAAAAACAAAAAATTATTTTGGAAGAAAATCAGTCCCCAAATTTGTAGAACTCAGATTTATTACCTCCAGTAGAATGTCTTGATATAAACCTGCATCAGCTCTGCATCTGGTAAGACATCCTTGATTTGGACAAAATGCAAAATAAAGAGGAAAAAAATGTCAATGCAAATTAGTAAAGAAAAGTCATTTATGATTTGTATTTTCATTATACTCCCTGTTTTATTCGGAAACGCATTTGCTGAGCCCATTCATGAGTATGTAAAAGATGGGAATGTGAAAGAAGTAAAGCGTCTTATAAAAGAAGGAGCTGATGTAAACGCTGAGGATAAATTTGGTATTCCCCCTTTTTTACCGATGACGTCTCATTACCGGAAGAACAATACGCGATTGATAAGTGGAGTTACGGTAAAATCGAACGGTTGGAGGCTCATCGGGATTAAGGGCGAAA
>Ga0114925_10001494_pt1 | contig 11583 bp, 9 predicted proteins | sample SumtaG_2_FD_87287 | JGI IMG/M metagenome (GOLD analysis project Ga0114925, IMG submission 87287) | Deep subsurface microbial communities from Indian Ocean to uncover new lineages of life (NeLLi) - Sumatra_00607 metaG | ecosystem: Environmental > Aquatic > Marine > Oceanic > Sediment | place...
CTCCTGTTCGTAAGCCGTCAGGTTCGGACAGATCAACAGAACGAGTACCCAGACTAGTGAGATCCCTCGAATACGCATGGATGTATTATCTATCGACCTGCTCCGCAATAATGTTTATCGCCGACGTGGACGGATTGAACACGTTCGGCGGGTGGGAGAATTCCCGGCGTGGTACATTTTGCACCTCGTCAAGCAGTAGATGCTTGGGGTGCTCGTACAGGGCGGCGCATGCGGCGCACCGCCAGCCACGAAGATTGCGATATGAATAGTTCTCCCGGAAATCCTTGTCGAGGACTTCGGGCAGGTTTGTAAACGGAGTTATCGTGTCCAGGTCAAAGTGGAAAATCGGTATTATGGTAAGGCTCCCGGCAAGGCACTGTAGAAGAATACAAACACCTCCACATTCTTCCGGGAATTGTTGAACAACTCTCGGAGATTGTTATATTGTAAGGTGGCATGAGCAAAACAGCCCATTGGGCGGACACCTACGCTGAAAAAATCATCCGCGAAAAGGGAGACAAGGAGCTCTACATTTGCGCCTCCGGAATCACTCCCTCCGGGACCGTACACATCGGCAACTTCAGGGAAATCATCACGGTGGAGCTGGTGGTGCGGGCACTGCGGGACAAGGGCAAACAGGTCCGCTTTATCTACTCCTGGGACGACTACGACGTTTTTCGCAAAGTTCCGGCCAATATGCCCAAACAGGATATGCTTGCCGGTTACCTGCGCCAACCCATCACCCTCACTCCCGACCCGTTCGGATCCGAGGAGAGTTATGCCAGGCGGAATGAGAAGGAAGTCGAGGATATTCTTCCGATCGTCGGTGTAAAGCCTGAATACATCTATCAAGCGGAGCGGTATCGCTCTGCGACCTATGCCGAGAGTATCCGCAGAGCTCTTGAGCACCGGGAAAAGGTCAGAGAGATACTCAACGAACACCGCACCGCTGCCCTGCCGGCGGACTGGTGGCCGATCTCCGTGTTCTGCACTTCCTGCAACCGAGACACCACGGAGATCAAGGAGTGGGACGGAAAGGACGGCATCTTTTATTCCTGCTCCTCCTGCGGAAACGAGGAAAAGCTGGATCTGGGCAGTACTCCCGCGGTGAAACTTTTCTGGAGAATCGACTGGCCGATGCGCTGGGCTTACGAAGGGGTGGACTTCGAGCCTGCCGGCAAGGATCACCACTCCGAAGGGGGTTCCTTCGACACAGCCCGCCGAATCGTAAAAGAGATCTACGACCATCCCGCTCCTACTACCTTCCAGTACGACTTCATCGGCATCAAGGGCCGGGGCGGAAAAATCTCCTCCTCCAGCGGCGATGTGGTCAGTCTAAAGGATGTCCTGGAGATCTACCAGCCCGAGCTGGTACGCTACATGTTCGCCTCCACCCGGCCGAACACGGAGTTCACGATCTCCTTCGATCTGGATGTAATCAAGATCTATGAAGACTACGACCGCTGTGGAAGGATCTATTTCGGTAGCGAATCGGTGAACGAAAATCGAGCGGCCAAGGAACGCAGGATCTACGAGCTTTCTCAGGTTCAGAAGGTTCCGGAGGGCCTTCCGACTCAGGTCCCCTTCCGGCACCTCTGCAGCCTCATTCAGATCCAGGACGGAAATGTGGATGGGGTGATTGAGTTCCTGGACCTGGACACGGATGAGGAGGACCTGGGGAAGCTCCGTACCCGAGCCAGGTGCGCCTGGAACTGGATCGGACGATACGCTCCCGATTCCTTTCGCTTTACCCTGCGCCCCCGCGGCTCAACACCGATCGAGGTCACAGAGGGAGAACGCAAGGCCGTCGGCCTGCTTCACCGGGAGATCGAACAGAGCCTGACATCCCACGACGAGAAGAGCCTCAGCGAAGCCATCTATACGTTGGCCAAAGAAGCGGGGATGGAGCCGAAGGAGTTCTTCAAACTCGTGTACCGGGTCCTGATCGAGAAGGAAATGGGACCACGCCTGGCCGGATTCCTTCTAACCATTGGAAAGGAGCGGGCCCTGGAGCTTCTCGGCGGCTATCAGAGTTGACATGGATACGGATGAAGTCAAACGCCTCCTAGGAACCCAGGCTGTGGATACCCTGGTAAAAAGCGGGATGAGGCTCGGTTTGGGAACCGGCTCTACAGCGGTACATGCCGTGTACCGGGTCGGCGAGCTGCTGCGGGAGGGAACCTTGCGGGAGATCGTGGCCGTGCCCACGAGCTTTCAGACCGTGGTTGCCTGCCGGCAGGCGGGTATCTCCCTGACCAATCTCAACGACCCCGCCGTGAACGGTCGGCTCGATCTGGCGATCGACGGGGCTGATGAAGTGGATCCGCAGTGGAATCTGATCAAGGGGGGCGGGGCGGCCATGCTTGTAGAAAAATTGGTTGCCCAGGCCTCACGGGAGTACTGCATCCTGGTGGACAGCTCCAAACTTTCTTCCCGCCTGGGAGAAAGATCTCCCGCGCCTGTCGAAATCGTGCCGGAAGCGCTGGTCCCGGCGTCTCGTCGAATCGAAGCCCTGGGCGGCCGGGTAACCTTGCGCATGGCAGCCAAAAAAGCCGGTCCCGTGATCAGCGATCACGGTGACTTCGTCCTGGATGTGACCTTCCCAGATCCCTTTGATCCACGGAAAATGGAAGCAGAAATCATGATGATCGCAGGGGTTACCGCAAATGGGATCTTTACCTACCCGGTCAGCGACCTGTTCGTCGGGTATGAGGACGGCCGGGTCGAGCATAAGCACAAGGAACAGGCCTGAATTGCTGGCTCGATAAGATAATACTTACCAACAACTATATACTTTGGAGGATGCGTCACTATGAAGCTCTTGAGCTCACTGAAAGTTCTTTTGGTTGTGCTCTGCCTGGTGCCTATCTTCCCCTCGTTGGCGGTATCGGAGGAAGTGGAACGATCGACCTCGCTGAGCATCGAGGGCACCTACTACTTCGACGACAACAAGGGCTACGGGGTCAGCGACGGGGGCTTCGCCCCGATCAGCTACACCCCTGTGGAGAAACCAGGACCGTTTGACGCCGACGATGACGGCCGGGATCTTGGCTCCGGATGGGGCGCGGCGGAAATCCAGGCGCTCCTGACCCACAGGATCGTGGTGCCCTTTCTTACCGGTACGGGTGCCCTGACTTCGGGCAACAATGTGACCTTCGCGATCACCGGCGCCCTGACTCCTGTTTCCACCCGCCTCGAGCTGCGGGCAACGCTCACCCCGATCGCCTTTCTCAACTTCTTTGTCGGATCTATGCTCGGTACCGGTTGGGACACCGGGCTGTTCAACGGCATGGGATTGAACGCGGATGGCAGCGGAGTGCCGGATTCCGCTTCATTCCAGGGAGTAGTGCTGAAGTCGTGGATCGGCGGTACCTTCCAGTTCGATCTGGCCGCCTTGGTGCCCGGGGATTGGACCCATGTTGTCACCTTGGTCAGCCCAAAGCTGCAGTACGCCGCTTTCTCCGGTGCAAATAAGGGAGAAGCGTGGATGTGGGAAGGCGATATCGGGGAAAATTTCAACGGCTTCATGTTCTACGGCACCTGTTTCCTCGGCTATCAGATGCCCCTGGTCCTAAACACCGTTGGCATCCTCCTGGAAACCAAACAGAACCTTGGCTATGTGAAAGACCTCTCCTCCATGGACTCAAGCGGGTGGGGATCGGATCACGTGCTGATCACAGTGGGTCCGGTGTTCAACTTCACCCTGTCGGAGTCGAGCTCCCTGGCCGTTCTCTTTCAATTTCGCCGAGAGCGGCTGTACGACGGAACGAGCATTTTCGCCAACTACTACGATAATCGCCACGCCATTGGGACGTACTGGGATTTCTACAGGATTGCTTTCTCCTACGGTCTGAAGCTTTAAAGGCTGGCTGCAGGCGCCCCGCTCTGCGAGCCGTGGAACCCGCCGAAACGGAGCAGAAACAGGGTCAGCATCGCTGTACTCGTTGAAAGCTCAGGAATAGTGATCTGTTCCTGATCGGAATGAGCCAGGGCGAGTTTTCCCGGTCCCGTAGTGAATACGGTGAGATCGGGCCGCAGGTGGGCAAAGATGCGGGCATCGCTGGAAACTTCCCAGGCCGCAGGCGGACGATGCACCTCGATCCCCGCTGCTTCGGCGGCAAGCAGAGCTTCCGAAACGGCTTGAGAATCGGGATCCGTCGCATAGGCTTCGTTGTGGAGTTTGGAAAAGCTTAGGGCGGGAGTCGTATCCCGGAAGTAGGGCATCCGTTTCCAGGTATACCCGGCGTAGCGGCGGTAGGCTCTCTGCACCGCTGCGCTGAGACGCGACTTGATCTGTTCCATCGAGTGGGTCGGTACGAAGCCCTGCCCGCCTTCGAGCACGAGGGGGGAGAGATCGTCACCGTTGATCAGGCGGATACCCCACTTTCCACCGCCTTTCATCGAAACGAACTCCACGTCTTTGAGCAGGTAGGCCGCCTTGATCAGGGCATTGTCGTTCTCGTACAGGGCACCCATGTGCCCGGACAGCCCGTGAACCGTAAGCCCCATCTCGCCGGAGGAGGCAGGGTGCAGATCGTAGTGCCGCTGCAGTTTGGCGGCGCTTCCTCCTGAGCCTCCTTTGGCGGCCTTGTCTCCATACCGGCGGATATACTCCTGAAGACCGGCTTCTAGACGGGAATCCAGTTGTTCCACCGTTGCCACCGGTTTCTCCGCCGTAAGAATGAAGGCGACGGAACCGCAGACCCTGGCCGGATGCTCCCCGAAAGGTCCGAGGATGCCGGGACTGGTCTGTACCGGGCCCTGCGGGAAGAGGGGATGATCGCTCTCCGCCCGGATCGCAGCACCTTCCCGGTCCATCTCGCGGATAATCTCCAGGGCCAGCACCACTGGATTGTAGAGGCGCAGGTACGCGGCCGGCTCGGGTGGGGATGCATCTCGGGTGCCATATCCCGGGTTGGGAATCTCCACCTGGTACCAGACCGCACCCCGACCCCCCGGATGCACCCGGCCGTCGCAGCATTCCAGAACGACCATGGTCCCGTAGCGTTCGCCCAACCGCTCATCCAAAGCCAGAGCGAGGGAGCCGTTGCCGCCCATCTCTTCGTCGATGGCAAACATGAAGGTAAGATCACAGCTCAGGCAAACATCGAAGCGCTGCTCGAGTTCCCGAAGAAGCCGCAGAGCGGCAACCATGATCGCACAGCTGCCCTTGTCGTCACAGGCTCCTCTTCCGAACACCCGCTCTCCTTCCCGGTAGGGAGTAAAATAGGGAGCCACAGTGTCGATATGGGCGTTCACGGCAATCCCCCGATCGCTTCTCGTTGCCGAGGGAGCGTCCCGGAGGTAGACGAGGTTGCTGCGCCCGGCGTAAACATCTGCCCTGCCGGCATAGTGTGGAAAGGTGTAGAAGGAATGCTTCGAGATGCTTTCCGGGACCAAAGTACGCTCGAGGGCTCCGGACAGGCCGTAGTGGGATATGGTTTGCTCGAGCAGAGTCAGGATTTCCCCTTCCCTTCGAGCGGTATCCGCGATATTTGGACCGGGGATGCTGTCGATGCGACAGAGGGCCAACAGGGTATCGGCCAGGAACTCCCGGACCTCCGTCTCGGAGACTCGCTGTACCAGCCACTGCTGAAGTGAATTCAGATCTGACATGATCTATGGAATTTCCCTACAGGAGGGCCGTTCGTCCGGTTTCGCTGGCTTCCCGCGCCGCGGCGGCGATACGGATGGCGAGCTTACCCTCCTCCCCACCGGTCATGGGCTGCCGCCCCTCCCGAACACAGTTCAGAAAGTGCTCGATTTCAGCCCGCAGCGCGCCGTCCAGACCCCGTTCACTCTGCGGCCAGGTCAGGGAATCCGCCACCGTGTACCCGGCGGCGGTGTGAATCTCCATGGGCTGGGACATCAGATCGATCTTGATCACTCCCCTGTCCCCCAGCACCTCCACACTGCGATCGACTCCGTGAGGATAATTCTCAGGATAGGCGAAGGTCTCGTAGAGCACGGCAATCCCGCCATTCGGGAATTTGAAGGTAACAACGGCGCAGTCTGTGAAATCCTGCCCCGATAGGATCAACTGTCCCATCTCGCCATGAACCCTTTCGGGTGTCTGGTCCATATACCAGCAGATCAGATCGATGTTGTGGGTACCGGCGTAGTTCAACACTCCCCCGGTCTCCCGGTCATTCAGCCACTTCCGGCCTCGAACCACGGAGCGGGGATGGCAGCGTCGCGCCAGGATCATGCGGGGCGTACCGATCTCTCCGGCATCGATTCTGTGCTTTGCCTCCAGACAGGGCTGGTTGAAACGGTCGGTAAACCCGACCATCAGGATAACGCCGGTGTCTTTACAGGCGGCGATCATTCTCTCTGCTTCTTCGGCGGTTCGGCACATCGGCTTTTCGCACAGCACATGCTTCCCCGCTTCGGCCGCCGCAACCACCTGTTCGCAGTGATAGCGGTCGGGGCTGGCCACGAGTACCACGTCCACATCCGGCCGCCGAAGCAGCTTCGATAACGTTTCTGTACCTACTTCGGCGCTGAAGCGTTGCGCCGCCTGTTCAGCGCTGCCGCTGTGGGCCGTGCAAAACCCGACCACTCGGGCCTGTTCGCCCAGTCCCTGAATCGCCCGGGCAAAATTGCTTCCCGCCTTCCCGGCCCCCACGATACCAACTCCAATACGGCTCATCCGCAACTCCTGTGAATCATGTCTACAATGCTTCCGGACCGACAAAAGGATACGCGGATCCGCCGTGTGTGACAATGTCTGCCCGCCGCTCCTGTTCCGGAGCGTTTCTCAATATTTCCTTCAACGCCTCTTCTACCGAGGGAAAGTAGTAAAAACCCATCCGCTCGACCTGCCGCGCTTTCAATCCGGGCGACACGATCGCTATATGGATGCGTTCGCGAAATCGGGCCAGGGCCAAGGCCGGAGCCAGGGTTACCCGATCCATTGATTCAGCCGCCGAGTCCCCACCCTCGAGCATTGCTTCGATCTCTGCCGGAGCCATACCGATACACCTGTCGAAAGAGGCGTGCTCCACTGGAATACCTCCCGGACAGGGGGTTGCCAAGATCAGCCAACCCCCGCTGCGAACCACGGCCTGGCAGTTGAAGATCGCTTTGGCAGCCTGCCAGAAATCCAGATCGGCGGGAAATGAGCCGGCAACCAGGATACTGCTCTTCCGGTCGACTGGGATGCCGTAGAGCTCCCGGGCCAGGGGAACGGCGCGGCGGTGAGAGTCGATATAATGACCGGCGGTGAGGCCGCAGACCTCCCCATCGGGATTTACCACCAGGTTGATCATCAGGTCCAGTCCCACCATTTCGACAAGTTTCTCGATCTCCCCACGCACCGGGGATTCAAGCCTGCCCGATCGATTTTCCGGATTGGCATTGGCCGCCACGTGGAAACTCTCTACCGTCTTTCGCCCGGCAATCCCCGGGTAGATCAGTTTGGCTCCTCCGGAAAATCCCACGGCTCCGTGGGGAAGGATCGTGCCGACGGCGATTTTAAAATCCGCCCCGGCATACACTCTGTTCACCCAGACCTCGATTCCGGAGGAAGATCTGCCGAAGAACACTAAGGTGTCCGGATCGTCGATATTGGGATTGATGAAACCCACCCGCCGCAACACCTCTTCTCCGGCCTGGACGCGGAACTCCTCGGTACTCATCAGGCGGTGCGTGCCCAGGGCCACCACCACGTCTATCTGAGAGTCACGGACCCCACGACGGTTCAGTGTATCGAGCATAGGGGGAAGCACGGAGTGTAGAGGAGTCGGGCGGGTGTAATCGTTGACCGCGATCGACACCCTGAGGTCATTCCTTGTGCGGGCTTTTTTTTCTACCCTCGTCAAGAATGATCGACAATGCTCGTTTTTAAGCTCTTTACCCAGCTCACCGCCGATATCCTTCACGGGTGGCAGCGAACGGGGACGAAGGATCTGCCCCACAACCTCTCCAGGAAGCGAGATGGAGAGTGCATCCTTGCCGAAGGGCAGGGTTATCCTCACCGATTCTGTTTCCAGCTCGGGTGAGTGAAGCCAAAACGTTTGATCTTATAGTTCAAGGCACGGCTCGATACTCCAAGCAGCCGGGCTGCATCCTTCTGGACCCAACCGCAGCGCTCCAGAGCCTGGAGGATCAGGTCCCGCTCGGCGTCCTCCAAGCGGATGCCGGAGTTGGGGAGTTTGAGCCGCTCTTCCTCACCGAGGGTTGATTCGTGGGCGAAGAAGAGATTGAGGTCTTCACTGGTGATCATGTCTCCTTCGGAGAGGAGTACCGCCCGCTCCATCGTGTTTTCCAGCTCCCGGATGTTTCCCGGCCAGTGATAGCGGGTCAGCGTCCTCATCGCCTGGGCTTCGATACCCCGGATTTTCCTGTTCATCTGCCCGGTATATTTCTTCAAGAAGAACTGGATGAGCAGGCCGATATCTCCGTTGCGCTCTCGAAGCGGGGGCAGATGGATGGTCACGACGTTGAGCCGGTAGTACAGGTCCTCCCGGAACAGCCTCTGCTGCATCCTCTGCATGAGGTCCTGATTGGTGGCCGAGATGATCCTGACATCTACCTTCACCGTGTCATTGCTGCCGAGCCGCTCGAACTCCTTCTCCTGGATCACCCGCAGCACTTTCGCCTGGGTGTACAGGCTCATGTCGGCGATTTCGTCGAGAAAGATCGTTCCTCCATTGGCATGTTCGAAGCGGCCGATGCGCTGCCGATCAGCCCCGGTGAAGGCTCCCCGTTCATGGCCAAACAACTCACTCTCTAACAGCTGTTCCGGAAGGGCCGCGCAGTTGACCCGGACAAAGTGACCGTCGGAACGGGTACTGTTGTAGTGAATCGCTCCAGCCACCAGCTCTTTGCCGGTTCCTGTTTCCCCTATAATGATCACGCTGGAATCGGTAGCGGCGACACGATTCACGATCCTGAAGACCTTCTTGATCTCCTGGCTTTCCCCAATAAAGTTGTAGGGTTGATAGATATTTCGGTAGCGATCCTCAAGATTCGTGGGGTCAGCTCTCGGGACCTGCTGCTCCAAAGCACGTTTTATCTGGAAATTGAGCTCCGGAATACTGAAGGGTTTATGCAGGATGCTGAAGGCACCCTCCTGGATCGCCTGTACGCCCTCCTGGATCGACTCCAGCTCCGCGTTTACGATAACAGCGGTACGGGGATTCTTCTTCTTGATTTTCTGAAGCAGGTCATGCACGTTTCCCCCCGGCACGGTGACCTGAATGATGGCGACATCAAAATCGAATTTTTCCAACTGCGACAGGGCCCCGGCATAGTCGGAGGCCTGGTGCACAGAATGACCGATGCTGTGAAAGAAGTTGCTGACATCGGCGCAAAGATACGTGTCAGTATCCACAATGAGCAGGTTACTCATTCCTTTATTAATAACCTCAAACAGAAGAAGTTCAAGATGGATATTTCCCTTCTTGCAGCTCGCTTTGCCACGGGCGTATAATTGAAATCAGCATGCAATCATCAACCATTGACAAGCTCAAAGGCATCTCCTTCTTTGCGGAGATGAGCGAGTACGATCTCGGGCAGATCGCCGAGATCACAGAGGAGAAAAACTACGCCAAAGGCGATGTGATCATAGAAGAAAGAACCTCGGCAGAGCGCTTCTTCATCATTTGTAAAGGGAAAATCGAAATCACCAAGCAGTTCGAAGACGGAGAGGAATTTGTTCTGGCCGTGCACAGTGACGGAGATTTCTTCGGGGAGATGGCTCTGCTTGACGAGGGACTGCGCTCCGCCACGGCCCGGGCCGTGGAGCCGACCACGGTGCTGGAAATCACTCGCCCCAACTTTGAAACCCTCCTGTACAAGGCCCCCGTGGTTGCCTACCACATCATCCGGGAGCTCAGCTCCCGGCTGCGGGAAACCGGGGCTCTGCTTATCTCGTTTCTCCAGCGCAGGAACCGCCAGCTGTATCGATCCTATCTCGATACCATAACGATGATCATCCGGGCCGTGGAGGACCGGCCCCCGGGGGATAGGCGGCAAAGCCGGCAGGTTCAGCGCGTCGCCAGGGTTATCGGCCGGCATATGGAGCTTTCTGAAGAGGAGATGCTCACTCTAGAAATCAATGCCCTCATCGGTGGATTGGGAATCGAAGAGTTTCCCGAACCTCTATCCCTGAAACCGGGAGCCGTGGTGCAGCGGATCATCGCTGTAGCGGCTGGATTCGTCGCCTTGACCCATGATCGGCAGGGACAACCCTCCTCGAGCGCCGACGAAGTGATCCCCAGGCTCAAAAAGGATAGGAATCTCGATCCGCAGATCGTTGCCGCGCTGCAGAACCTTTGGAAGTCGAAAGGTCTTCCCGATCTCAGCGATACGGGCAAATCCTGATCACTCACATTGCGTGCGGCAATGAATCGGCGGGGTGATCAGCCCCGAACGACCTCGCGCTCGATCTCCTTCTTGGTACGATCGATGGACTTCTCGAGATTCTGAATTACCCTGAAGGTATCCTCCATGACTGCGCTGAACATTTCCCGCGCCTTTTTCGGATTGGTCTTGCTCAGCTCGATCAGGTTGTAGAAGGCCACCTTGGTTCCGTCGCTTCCCGCGATCACATCGCAGGTCCGCTGGTGCCTGGCCAACAGAGCCGCTGCTCCAAAGCTGTCTCCCACCCGGTAGCGGTGGCTGCGGTTGCGCTCAGGATAGGCGGATCCCCGCACCACCTCGCATACGGAGGTCGCGTCGTCCCCCTTCTTGAGGATGACCTCGCCTCTCTGGTATTCCTTGTAATATACGTCTTTCTGCTTGGCAACTCCGTAGGTTGTGCCGCTGCCGCGCCGCGGAACCGGTCCCACCAGCTCGTAGGAACCGGAGACCTTGCGGATGTCCGGGCTGCGCAGGGTATGGCGGGTGGCGTGGATCGCATCATGTTTGGTCAGAGCCATGTCTCGAGCGATTCTCTTGGCCTCGATCTCCACATCCTGTTCGGTCATGCCCATGATGTTCTGCTCGATCTCAAACTGAGAGTTAAAGGTGCAGCGGGGATAACGACAGCGAACCGAATAAATCGCATTTTTCAGTTTATATGGCATACCCGTCCTCCTCGAATCTAATTTGCTATACCTATAGATGCAATCGTTGTACCAAAAACGGATGATCAACTTTGTTTACTTATCTCCATGTAATGTATATAGATAAAGAAGGAGAGTGAATTCATCGGGAGACGGGGGTTCCTTCCTGATAACCAAATTGAAATTGACGTATTTCTTTCTTACGATTTTGTAATAAGATGTTTCGATCCTGATCGCTGCCACCGGTATTTTTCAGGTAAGAAATGGCACCGCCACCGGGTCCATTGTTCGAACCAACGGTACAGCCGGTACATTTGTATTGTAAAGAAATCTGAATGAGGTGGGGATGAGCTACCAACCGATTGAAAACCACGGAATCATCGGGGACCTGCACACAGTAGCCCTGGTCGGCATGAATGGTTCGATTGATTTCATGTGCTATCCCCACTTCGACTCTCCGACGCTTTATGCCGCCCTCCTAGATCACCGGAAAGGCGGGTCGTTCCGAATCGCACCCTTGCACGATGGGATACAACAGAAACAGATGTACCTCCCCGATACCAATATGCTC
>Ga0114925_10001495_pt1 | contig 11582 bp, 10 predicted proteins | sample SumtaG_2_FD_87287 | JGI IMG/M metagenome (GOLD analysis project Ga0114925, IMG submission 87287) | Deep subsurface microbial communities from Indian Ocean to uncover new lineages of life (NeLLi) - Sumatra_00607 metaG | ecosystem: Environmental > Aquatic > Marine > Oceanic > Sediment | place...
ACGCGATCTACGAAGAGTCGGACCAACTGATCAATATCCCCCTGCGCAGCGGGGATATTCGGGTCAGTGTCTTCTTCAAGGAGAATCTCGAGGGGGTAAAGCGCTGCTCCCTTCGATCCAAAGGCAACATCGATGTGGCCGCCATCGCTCAGAGTTTCGGCGGCGGAGGGCACAAGACCGCCGCCGGGTTCAAATGTCCCCGATCCTTCGATGTTATGGAGGTGGAAGTGTTGGAGATGCTGCGAGAATATTTCAATCACGAAGCCACGGATGAACAATAGAACACGAGACATTTCAATCAGACACGACAATCCCCGGCGATCCTCTCCGTTCGTACGGAAAGCGGCGCTTGCTCAACTCTGCCTTCTGGTTGTTCTCTCATCCTGCGATCTGATCAAGGAGAACAAAGAGCCGGAGGTTGCAGCGCGCCGGATCGTACCGGAGGTATACAACGAGGATATTCCCGGATCGAACCGCCCGACCGCCACATCCGTAGAGACCCTCGAACTGACACCGAAGGTACCTCTCGACGACAAGGAAAAGCTGATCCGGGTTATCAATACGAATCTGGATCTGGACACCAACGACGAGCAAATTCTGGTGCTCCGTCAGAAGGAAGATCCGCAGGGGTCCCTGAGGATTGCCGTGATCGACTACGATCCGGTACGGGCCACTTACTCCCGGACCTGGGAGAGCCTGACCAATGCCACCAACCTGCGTATGTTGGAAATCTCCCTCAAAGATGTGGTGGGGGATCACAACCTGGAGATCGTTTGCCGGGGAATGAACGAACAGGGCGAGCTGACTCTGGATCTGTTCCGGAAAACCCCCTCCCCCACCGGACTCGGGCTGTATTTCACGGAAATTTTGAGGATCGTGGCCGATGGCAGCATCGATATCGATGAAATCGAGCGTTCCGAGGGGTATCGTCTCGGACAGAAGAACGGACCCAGCTTTACCATCTACGCCTACAGCCGGGACGTGGAATCGGAGAACATCCTGGACAAGGTCAAACGTACCTACTACTGGCAGTATCAGCAGAATCGGTACGTGCTGACCCGCGTTGAGAAAATGCCCGGGGCGGCTATCGAGGAAAAGCAGCTCGAGGAGCTTTTTTCCGATCCTTCGGTGGAGGCCTTTGAAGCCTTCCTGTCAGGTCCCTGGTATCTCGCAGGGACGGATGGGAAGGAGGAGATCCTGCTCTTCCTTCCGGAGCAACGGCGGATCAGCGTATACTCGGGGGATGTTCAGGAGGTGTACATCTGGCAGGTATCCTTCCGCAGCCTCTCCAATCGTCTGCTGGTCTTCGGAGCCAACGAGGCGATAGAATCGATCGTCCGCCGCTTCAATATTGAGATCGTATCCCTGAACACCATTGACGTTTCCATCCTGGGCTCCGAACAGTGGGATCGATCCTTCGGCCGCTACATCAAGCTCACGGAAGAGTTGCAGCAGGACCTGCTGAGCAAAGAGCGTACCCGAATCAATTCTGTGGAGGTGGAGCTGAAAGGCCTGTATCAGAGCGGGGCCGGCATCGAGATTATCTTCGAGCCGCCGCAATTCACCTGGATCGAGGAAGGTCGGGAGTTCGCCGGCGGTTTCACCATCATCCGCCTCGATCAGGATGTGCTGTATCTTCAGGGTATGGATGACAAGGGCCTTGTCACCACGACGGCCACCTACATCATGGAGTACGAGGAAAATCAGGAAGCCAACTATCTGTACCGGACCCTGACGCTTGTTCCCGGGAAATTGAGTGTCCACGGTGTGGCCGCTACCTCGGAAACCCGGATCGTCTTCGAGCAGTTGGAAATTCTCGAGGAACAGGAATCGCAAGAGGAGCAGCCTGCCTCGGAGCAGGTCCAGGACCAGGGCCGGGAGTAATCCCCTTCCCGCCCTTACTCAAAGGTTCTACTCCAGAAACAGGAGAACCCCCTCGAAACTGGCGTCCTTGAGCTTCATCAGGACAGCTTGGGCCTTCTCCGCCGTCTGGGCCGGTCCGATCACCACCCTGTAGTACACGGTATCGCCGATCCGTTTTTCCATGATGCCGGCATCGAAACCGCTCGCTTTCAAGTCTCGGATCATGTAGTGGGCATTTTCCGGGTCCCGGAAAGATCCGGTCTGCACCAGCACGTTCAGGGGCGGCGGTTTTTCTTCTTCTGCCGCTGTCGGTGCGGTTGGTTTGGCCTCGGCGATTGCAGCCTCTCCTGAACTTGCCTGCTCCGCCGCTTCGATCCCTTTTCCAACAGGTGCCGGCAGCTCTTGGGGCAAAAACCGGGAGGGAGAGGGAGCGTAGGCGATCCGACCGTCTCCCCCTTGTGCCAGGGCGAACTCCGGTGAATCGGGAAAGCCCCTGGCCAGCTTCTCGAGTTGCTCCGCCGCCTCCCCTTCCCGACCGAGGGAGGTCAAAAACTCGTAGTAGGCCAGCAGGGTGGCCGGAGCCACCGTGGTGTCGCCGTAGGAAGTAATCAGGAGCCGGTACAGCGGTTCAGCTTCCCGTTGTTTTCCCTCCAGACCGTGGATCCGGGCCAGGAGCAGCCAGATCCGGGCCTGCAGCTCCCGTCGGCTCTCAGGTTGTCCGCTACTGCCTGCGTCGCCACCTTCCTCCGGACCGCCGGTTGTACTACCCTGCAGGGCGGTAAGCGCCTGTTCTAGGAACGTCTCCGCTTCCTCTGTCAAACCCTGTTGATAGAGCAGCCGGGCCTGCCGGTACAGCCACCGTGGCGTGGGGGAGAAGGAACGGAGCAAACCGAGGGCCTGCTCGGTGCGGCCGCGCATTTCCAAAAGGTCGATCTGGGAGGCCCGGCAGATCTCTCGCTGAAGGAGATCCTGGACCCGGGGGGTGTAGACCCGGAGCAGCTCGAGGGAGCGTTCTATGGAGAGCTGGGAATCTGCTGCCTCCATCAGAACGATGCCGAAGGAGGGATGTCCGGGATTTTCCGCCAGCCATTTGGTATAGGCGGCTGCGGCATCCTGAAGTTTCCCGTTTGCCGCCAGATTCCGCGCTTCCCCGAGCAGTGAATCCCCGGTGTCGTTGTCCTGCGCGGGGAGGATTCCGACGGTTCCGAGAACCAAGACCAAGGTCAGAATTATCATGGGAACTTGACGTTCGCTCATCCTGTTCTGCACCCGATGGGTTTCCTCTCCAGCAACTATTCTCCGATCGGTTCACCACGCAAGGTGGAACCCTCGAGGCGTTTCAAGCGAACTCTGACAAACGACCCGATGCGATCCGGGGATCCGGGAAATACGACCATCTCATCCCCTTCAGTCCGGGCCAGCAGCTCCGCAGAGCTCTTCTTGGAAACACCCTCGACCAGCACCTCAACTACCGTTCCGAGCTTCCGCCTCTTGCCGGCCCGGGATATACGCCTCTGGAGCTCGATCACCCCGCTCAGGCGTTCCTGTTTGACCGCCTCCGGAACATCATCCCCCAGCTCGAAGGCTTTGGTGCCCTCCCGGGGATTGTAGCGATAGGTGAAGGCGTCATCGAAACGCACCTCCTTCATCAGCTCCAGAGTCAGCCGATAGTCCTCCTCGGTCTCTCCGGGAAACCCTATTAATATATCGGTCGTTAGGGACACCTCGGGGATGGTTTTCCGGATCTTCTCCACCAAGGCGAGGTAATGCCCCCGGGTGTACTTTCTCCCCATTGCCTCTAGAATCCGATCCGAGCCGTGCTGCACCGGCAGATGGATATGCCGGCACAGGGCGGTCTCTGCTGCGATCAGCTCGATCAGCTCGACGCTCATGTCTTTGGGGTGGGAGGTGAGAAAGCGCAGCCAGGTCTTGTCCTGAAGTATGGGAACAACCCGGCGCAGCAGCTCCGGAAAGCTGACGATTGTCCGATCCCCTTCCCGATAGCTGTAGGAGTTGACGTTTTGCCCTAGTAGGGTGATCTCCCGCACCACCTGCCGTGTAGGGTCATCAGTCGGGCTTTGGAGCCTGCGGATCTCTTCGATGATGCTCTCGGGGCTGCGGGATACCTCGGAACCGCGGACGTAGGGCACGATGCAGTAGGTGCAAAAGTTGTCACATCCGTGCATGATCGGCAGAAAGGCCTGGAAACCCGACAGGGAATGGCGTTCTGCAAAGCGGTACTCCCCGGGATCGACCAGATGGGCTTCCTGGTGGACGGAACGATGGTGCGGAGATCGCCGGTTGGACGACCGGTCAGCCACAGGCGCCTCGTCGCCATGCTCAAGCACATCCACCAACCGATGCTTCTGGAAGTTGCCCACCAGTAGATCCACTTGGGGTGCATCGTCGAGGATCTCCTGCTTCAGCCGCTCGCTCATGCAGCCCATCACTACCAATCGAAAGGCATGGCGCTTCTTCTCCGCCTTGAAGAAGCCCAGTCGTCCCCAGATGCGATCCTCGGCGGTCTTGCGTACCGAACAGGTGTTCAGAACCACGACCTCCGCTTCCGCCGGACTGCCGGCCTGGGACCAGCCCCTCTCCTGTAGCTCGTATTCGAGAAAGCCCGATTCGGCCTTGTTCATCTGACATCCGTAGGTTTCGAGCCAGTAGGTTTTGTTCCGGGTCGTTTCTTTGGACATAGAGGTTCGCGGCTACCTGAGTCTTTAGAGAAAGTGTACTAAAAAAAGATCTGTCGGATCAAATCCCAGACGATCAGGACTACCCCCTGAGCCACCACCAGGGCAAAATAGCGACGGATGCTGCGGCCGCCGAGAACCTGGGACGCCTTCACGCCCAGCTGGACACCGGCGAAGGAGCCGGCAAAGAGGAGAGCCACCAGAACGATTTCTACATTGCCGAGAAAAGCGTGTCGGGAAGCGCCGTAGCCGCTGGCCAGGAGAATCTGAAACACACTGGTGCCCACGGCGATGTGGGTCGATACACCGATCACATAGATCAGCAGGGGAAAATTTACAAATCCCCCGCCCACACCCATCAATCCGGTCAGCACGCCGACAAAGAAGGCAAGAAACAGGGGAATCCACAGACTGTAGGAGACGATCCCGCTGCGGGGAAAGACCAGTGCCGGAGGCAGGCGGACCGTACGCAGCCAGCGGGAAATGGCGGTGCTCACCTCCTGAGTCTCAGATCTGCGGGAGGTCTCCAGGAGAGTGAAGACAGCCACGCCGGAAAGTAAGACGAAAAACAAGAGGTTGAGTACCAGGTCCACCGGAGAGAAGTGGCGGTTGTTGATCAGAACCGGAGCACTTCGCTGAAGCAGTGTCAGGATGCGCACTCCGACCTCGGTCCCGACCACGGCTCCGGCGGCCAGGATCAGGCCGAGCTTGATATCCACATTCTGGTTTCGCCAGTGCCGGAAAGTGGCGATACAGCTGTTGATAAAGATTTGCAGCAGACTGCTTCCTACTGCGATGGGATAGGGGATGCCGAACACCACCTTGAGCAAAGGGGTAAGCAGGAACCCTCCCCCTACTCCGAACAGCCCGATCAGAAAACCGATCAGAATGCCCAGCAGGACGATGCCGGGAACCCAGATATCGATCCCGGAGAGAGGCAGGGTCAGAGCAAGCATGTGCGAAGGCTACGCTAGGGGGGTGGGTTGGTCAAGGAGACAGCCGGTGAGGAACTCAAACCTCAATAAGAACATTGCCTCTATTTGAATTATCGGTAGAGCACCCCTCAACCGAGGGGTTGCAGGACTCGATCACTCGAATCGGAATCCAGCACGAGATCGATCGCCTGATCCAGCCTGTCTAGGTCCCGGCGGTTGTGGATCTTACGTTTTACGACGTCGCCGACCGGACCGAACTTCTTCTCCAGCAGGCGCAAGAGGACCTGTTGTTTCGCCAGGGTCTGGCCTTCCAGCTTGCCTTCCAGCTTGCCCTCAAGCTTACCCTCAAGCTTGCCCTCCAGCTTGCCTTCCAGTTTGCCCTCGTCCTTTCCTTTGGCTATCAGCTGTTCCGCCAGGGTCATATAAGCCTCCTTCATGTCCGCGGAGCCTACGGTCCGAAGCACCTCCTCCACGTCTTTGCGCTCAATATCCTTTCCGACTTGTATTATATACTCAAGCAACACGTTCAGGAAGACCTTTTGGCTGTCATCAAATGGAACCGTCGACAAATTCCGCATTATCTCACCGAAATGGAGACTCAATTGCGTAAGGGCGTACTTGAAGGTTTTTATCGCGGCTTGAAAGAGCATGGTACCACGAAGATTCACGTCACCCAGCTGTTGAAGGTTGAACATCACTGCCCGGAAACTCGGGATATAGGACCCAAGCTCCTCTCCGATCTCCACGTAGGATGAGAAATCCAGCGGCAGCCTCCACCTTCTGGATCCATGATAGAAGATCATGGGGATAATCGGCGGCAGCTTTTTTAGCCTCTTGTGTTGGGCATGTTCTTTCTCCCAGATCCGAACCATATAGGCCAGCAATTTCAGCAGCGTCCATCTGTATGGGTAGGACTTGTGTTCCACGAGGATGTACACTAGAAGCGGTGAGTCGCGCAGTCTGGTGCGAATCAGGATATCCGACTGATGAGTGACGAGTTCCTCATCGATATAACTCTCCCTGGAAATCTCGAGCGAGGACAGATCGAGCATCCTGAGAATCGGGTTTGGCAGGGCGTTGCGCAGAAGATCACGGGCATTCTCCTCCTGGGAGAACGTGGCGTGAAAAAATTTGTCGTGGGGATGGTTGATCTTGCTCATACCCCGTACAACGGGGAGATCGAGCTTATTGCTTCAAAGTGGTCAAGAATAAAGAGGCTGCAGGGCACCGTGCGGTGTCCTTGCTACAGGGCTATCGACTTCTTCGGCGCAGGTTACTCAGGAATCTGAACAGAGAGATGCCGCCGGCGATGATCAATCCGATTCCGGCCACGGGCATCAGCCAGCCGACAACAGGGCCGATCACGGGGATCGAGGCCACGATCGTGGCTGCTCCGGCGCCCAGAGCGATCATTCCCGTGGTACGATCTTCTTTGGAGGAAGCGATCACCAGGCCGGCGATCGTGACGATTCCGCCGGCGATCAAACCCGGTACGAATCCTGCCGAGGCGATGGCTTTGAGGATCAGCAAACCAATGCCGCCGCCGATCCCGACAACGCCCTGCACACCCTGTTTTACCAGCTGGTTACGCGGAACGATATCTCCCATTTACTGCTCCTATCACGGTTTGATTCACTATTTATTAATATAATGATTCAAACCCCCAATCGTGTTACCGAATTATCGTTTTATTAACCAGGGAGCTCCTGCCGATCAGCGCGGCACCTAACTCCGCCTGCCCGTACCGGTGAATGCATTTCACGCCTCAGTCGCTACATCCAGCCCCGCTGCGCCTGTTGGGCCAGGTACAGATCGATCAGCACCAGGTTGACCATATGCTCTACCACAGGGACCAGGCGAATCACGATGCAGGGATCGTGCCTGCCTTCGATGGTCAGCTCGGTCGGTCTGCCCTGAGCATCTACCGTGTTCTGGACCTTGCCGATAGAAGCGGTGGGCTTGACCGCAGCCCGGCAGACGATAGGTAATCCCGTGCTGATTCCCCCGGCCATGCCCCCGGCCCGATTCGTTTCAGGAAGTACGTTGCCCTCTGATTCGTTGGTGAACAGGTCATTGGCCTGGCTTCCCCGCATCTCGGCCAGCCGGAAACCCTCGCCGAACTCGATCCCCTTGACCGCTCCCAGGGAGAGCACGGCCTGGGCGATTCGGGCGTCGATCTTTCCAAACACGGGATCGCCCAAGCCGGCAGGTACTCCATATGCCCGGACCTCCACGATGCCGCCGACAGAATCTTGCTCCTCCCCGGCTTGTTTGATCGCCTCTTCCATGGCTTTGGCGGTTTTCGGGTGGGAACAGCGCACCTTTGATCCGTAGATGCCTGCCCGGAGCTCTGCCAGCTGCTTCGCATCCACCGCCTTCGCCGAGACGATATCGCTGATCTCCGGCTCTGAGTCATCCAACCAGACACCACCGATCATGCGGGCGAAGCTCACAACGTGAATCCCCTTTTCGGCGAGCAGCTTTCGCGCTACCGCCCCGGCGGCAACCCGGGCTGCGGTCTCCCGGCCGGAGGAGCGGCCGCCGCCGCGGTAATCTCTACGTCCGTACTTCATCTGATAGGTGAAGTCGGCGTGGCCCGGACGGTACAAATCCTTGAGCTTCGAGTAGTCGTAGGGCCGCATGTCCCGGTTGAAGATGATCAGGGCGATCGGAGTGCCGAGGGTCCTGCCCTCAAACACACCGGAGAGGATCTCCACCCGGTCCGGTTCTTTGCGGGGAGTGGTCAGCTCGCTCTGCCCGGGTTTGCGCAGGTCCAGTTCGGCCTGGATCTCCTCCGGCACAATCTCTATCCCGGCGGGACAGCCGTCGATCACCGCTCCGATGGCCGGGCCGTGGGATTCCCCGAAGGTGGTAACCCGAAAGGTCTGCCCGAAGGTATTCATATCCGCCTACCAACCCTGCCATGGGCTTTCCGCCAAACATTATCCCCCGGCTCATGAGATCCTGTTCTTTCAGGCATAGATATCGTTCTCCCATTTCGGGGAAACCTCGGGATGGGCTAGGATCTTGTCACGGAACAGCTCCCGGATCTTCATCAACCGCTCTTCGGTCTTGGCCTCGAAGATGATCACCAGCTGGGGAAGGTTCGAAGAAGCCCGGACCAGACCCCAGCCATCATCGAACACTACCCGGGCACCATTGATGTCGATTACCTTCTCCCCGTATTCCTTCTTGAACTCCCCCACCAGCTCCTCCACGACCCGGTACTTAACCTCATCGGCACAGTGGGCGGCGATCTCCGGAGAGGTCACGTACTTGGGAACCGTCTCTAGAAGTTCGGCGAAGCTTTTCTTCTGGGAGGCGAGGTACTCGAGCAGCCGCACCGCGGCGTACAGGGCGTCGTCGAATCCGTAGTAACCCTCGTTGAAAAAGATGTGACCGCTGCGCTCCCCGGCCAGCTCGGCGTTCAGCTCGTGCAGCTTGGCCTTGATGTGGGAGTGACCGGTCTTCCACATCACCGGCTTACCCCCGTTAGATTCGATCTCCTCGATCAAGGCCTGGGTGCACTTCACGTCGAACACGATTTGGGAACCCGGCTTCCGGGCCAGCATCTGGCGGGCAAGGAAGATCAGCATCACGTCGCTCCAGACGTCCCTCCCCTGCCCATCCTGCACGCCGATTCGGTCCCCGTCGCCGTCGAAACCCAGGCCGATGTCCGCCTGGATGTAGGGGTGGGTCACCATCTCCCGCAGGCGTTTACGCGCCTTCAGGTTCGACGGATTGGGAAAATAGTTGGGATAGGAGGTATCCGGATCGCAGTACAGCTGAAAGGTGAGGCAGCCGATTCGCTGCAGGATCTCGTAGGCAAACACCCCTGCCCCGCCGTTCCCGCATTCCACCACGACTTTCAGCGGCCTTGCCAGCTTGACCCCGTCGGTGAGCCGCTCGATATAGGCGGAGCGTACCTCCCTGCTTTCGTACTTTCCGCTGCCCCGCACACGCTCTCCGGAGACAACCAGTTGAAACAGCTCCTTCATCTCCGCAGGCCCCAATGTACGGGATAGCCCGTCGGCCAGCTTCATGCCGCTCCAGTCGTCCGGATTGTGGCTGGCCGTAACGATCACTCCTCCCGGGCAGTGATAGTGGTGCTGGGCGAAGTAGAGTACCGGGCTCAGGGTCAGCCCGATGTCGATGACATTGCAGCCTGCGGAAAGCAGGCCCGTGGCGGCGGCATTCTTGAAATCCAGGGAGGTCTTGCGGTTGTCGTAGCCGATCACCGTGCTGTCGATCTTCCGCTTCTTGAGATAGATGCCGAAGGCATGGGCGATCCGCTGTACGGCCTCGGCGTTCAGCTCCTCCTCGTTCACCCGCCCCCGCAGGTCGTACTCCCGGAACATACTGCGAAACGCTGTGCTGGTTACGTCGATCACGGCCGTCTCCCCTTATTCGGATTCCTCGATTTCGTTACTTCATCATAGGAGAGAAGCACACCTTAGGCAATAAGTGTTCTGGTTACGAGGTTTTGAGGGGCTGTGCTGCAATAGATGATATCTTGCGGTATACTGAATTTGGCCTCTTACAAAGGAGCAAGAATCACCATGGGTATCCAAACGGAAGAAGAGAAGCTTGCCCAGATCGCCGCAAATCTAAATCGGGAAAACAAGCTCGAGGATCGGAGAATCAGAGAAAAAATCCGGGCAGCTCATGAGGAAATCCGAAGGTTGGTGGCTCAGTTCCTCGAGATAGACCCTGGTATAGAAACGATCGTGCTGTTCGGATCCCTTGCTGAAGACAACGTCTTTTCAATTCATTTTGACATCGACCTGGCGGTGCGCTCGGAGAAGTATCTACAGCTCGTCGGCTGCGGCTTGAAAAGCTGCTTCCGGGTCGATGTTGTCGATCTGGATCATGTCGCTGCACCTATAAAGTCTTCGATCGAGAAATACGGGAAAATTCTCCATGAAAACAAAAAAAAGTGATCTGCTTCGACTCATCGCAGAGCTTGATTCAGCAGCCTTGGGGTATACGATCCACAACATCTACAATCTACTTGAAAACTACTTCCTGCGTATTTCCAAGTTTTTCGAGAACTCTCTGGATCCACTTTCTTGGAATAGAGATTTGATCGAACACATGAGACTCGATATCGATGGAGTGCGACCGGCGCTGCTCAACCGTGACCTTGCCGCCAGGATCGACGAATTGCGTTCATTTCGGCATGTATTTCGAAACATCTACCAATCCGAGTTGGATCCCAAACGGGTTGAGCTTGTACAGCAGCAGCTCAATCCTACCCTGGCGTCGTTTGAGAATGCCCACAAAGAGTTCTTGAAGAAACTAAAAGCAATCGCTGCACAGGTAGATGATTGATCCAGCGGATAGCAAATCTACTTCTTCGGTTTTCGATCTCCCAGGCCGGGTTTGATTACCCTTCCGCTGATGATTGTCTGATACCACTCGGGTCGCTCCTTCTCGAGCCGCTGCAGTTCCTCCTGTGTATAGGCAAAGATATCAACTCCAACGGGAAACCCGTCCGGCAGGTATTTTGAGATTCGGTCTCTAAATGGAAGGTCTGATCTGTCTAAAACCAGGCATAGATCAACGTCGCTTCCTGGGGTTGGTATCCCCGAAACCCAAGACCCAAACCATAGAACCGACTGAACTTCCGGGAACTGCTGAAAAAGCCAGTCACAGTGCTCGCGTACTGCGTGTTGAATGAGTTTAGGTTTTGTTGATTTTATTTCTACAGTGCTCAATAATTTCTTTGGCGCAGGTAATTGCGGCTTCTCCCTCCGTTTTGGTATAGAAATCCGTCGGAGCACCGGAATCGAAACCGTTAGGATACCGTGTAAGAATGTAGTGTTTATCCAGCAGTTTTGCACATTCAGATAGGTTCGTTTCCGGGGCAAACTCTTGGGGAAGCTTACCCATCAGTGCACTGACTGTATGCCCCCACGCTTCCTTGCCAAGCTTGTAGTACAGTGCTTTTATGGCTTTTTCTGCGGCCTGCTGAGCGGCGAAACAGCTCCATTCGTAATCACCGCTCTCCAGCGCGTGGTTTGCGTGACGAAGATCTGCATCCGCCTGCTTCAACCAATCCAAGAATCGATTTGCCATATTACAGCAC
>Ga0114925_10001496_pt1 | contig 11582 bp, 8 predicted proteins | sample SumtaG_2_FD_87287 | JGI IMG/M metagenome (GOLD analysis project Ga0114925, IMG submission 87287) | Deep subsurface microbial communities from Indian Ocean to uncover new lineages of life (NeLLi) - Sumatra_00607 metaG | ecosystem: Environmental > Aquatic > Marine > Oceanic > Sediment | place...
CTCCTCACCCAGGACCGCGGGCACAAAGGCGGAATGAATGGAAAAGGCGTCCTCCAGGGACTTGTCGATGCCTTTGAGTACGGTTTCGCTGAACCCCTTGGCCTTCAGTTTTTTCCAGGATACCCCCGGAGCGGACTTCAGGGTTCTCCGGCCCAGGCAGTAGGCGGTGATTTCCTCGATCTGTTTTTTATCGTAGCCCAGCTGTTTCAGGGCCGGCGGGATCGAGGTGTTGATTATCTTGAAGTAGCCGCCGCCGGCGAGCTTTTTGAACTTCACCAGGGCGAAATCCAGCTCCACCCCAGTGGTGTCGCAGTCCATGACCAGCCCGATGGTTCCGGTCGGCGCGATCGCGGTGACCTGAGCGTTGCGGTAGCCGTGGCTCTCCCCCTGCTGCAGAGCCTGGTCCCAGACACGCCGGGCCGCCTCGAGCAGCTGGGAGTGACAGGCTTTCGGGTCCAGTGCTTTGGGGAATACGGTCAGGCCTTCGTACTCCCCCTCATCCGCGCTGTAGACGGCCCGGCGATGATTGCGGATCACCCGCAGCATGTGTTCCCGGTTGGTTTGAAAGCGGGGGAAGGGTCCGAGCTGTTCGGCCAGCTGGGCGGAGGTCAGGTAGGCCTGCCCGCTGAGCAGGGCAGTCAGACAGGCGGCCAGGCCGCGTCCCTGTTCGCTGTCGTAGGGGATGCCCATCACCATGAGCAGACTGCCCAGGTTGGCAAAACCCAATCCCAGGGTGCGATACTCATAGCTCTTTCTGGCGATCTCCGGAGTGGGAAACTGAGCCATCAGCACGCTGATCTCCAGCACGATCGTCCAGATGTGAATCGCGTGGAGCAGAGCATCGACATCGAAGCGGCCCGTTTCGGTGTCGTAGAAGATCATCAGGTTGAGGGAGGCCAGGTTACAGGCCGTGTCGTCGAGAAACATGTACTCCGAGCAGGGATTGGAGGCCCGGATTTCCCCATCCGCGGGGCAGGTGTGCCATTCGTTGATGGTCGAGTGATACTGTATCCCCGGATCGGCGCAGTTCCAGGCTGCGTAGGCGATCTGATCCCAAATTTTACGGGTCTTGAGTTCGATCTTCAGGGAGGGATCCACCCGCCCGGTCAGGACCCAGGGTCCGTCCTCGATCACTCTCTGCATAAACTCCGAGCTCAGCCGGACGGAGTTGTTGGAAGACTGACCGCTGACCGTGTTGTAGGCTTCCTCGTCCCACTCGGTGGTGTACTCCTCGATATCCAGGCCCCGCATCCCCTGTGATAGGAGCTGAAGAACCCGGTAGATGTAGCCCGGCGGCACCGTCTCCGCCAGGGCCCGGCGTATCGCCTCCCGCAGCCGGGGATTCGTATCCGGATCGAAAGCCGCCCTGTCCGCATCGGGACCTTGGGCGCCGGTCACCGCCTGCTCGATCAGCCGGGTGTGTTTTTTCAACACCTTGCTGCCGATCACCAGGGACACGACTTTCTGCTCTTCCTCCACCTTCCAGTTGATGTAGTCTTCCACATCGGGGTGATCCGCATCCAGGGTCACCATGCGGGCGGCCCGGCGGGTGGTTCCCCCGCTCTTGATCGCCGAGGCGGAACGATCGCCTACCTTGAGAAAGGACAGAAGACCGGAGGAAATCCCGCCCCCGCTCAGAGGTTCCTGTTTGGCCCGCAGACGGGAGTAGTTCGTCCCGGTCCCGGATCCGTACTTGAACAGGCGTGCCTCGCTGGTGATCAGGTCCATGATGCCGCCCTGGTTCACCAGGTCGTCATTCACGGAGATGATGAAGCAGTTGTGGACCAGGATGTTGTTGGACAGGTACTGCCCGCTCTTGGTCTGGATATCGTAGACTTTCATGAGCCCCAAGAACTCGATTCGTTGAACGGGTTCTTCCCGGACAGAGGGAATCATCTTCCCCGGAAAGGCGTCTGAACAAGCGACATCCAGCTTCCCTCGTTTGTCCTCGGAGATGAAACCGATCAGCTCACGAAAGCTGCGACGAGCTTGCGAGTAGCCGATAGACAGCTGGTAGGCAGTTCTTCTGTTAATCCGTTTCTCTCGACAGGCGTGCACCCGGGCGTAGACGCCGAGGATCAGGAGAAGCGTTAGCACATCCCGTATCAGTCCAGGAGAAGTATTGGTCAGCACCACATCGGACGTGCAGGTTTTTCTGCTGCGGAGCCTAACCGTACCGTCCGCCTGGAACAGCGAACACAGATACGCCGTCTGGACGGCTCTTCCTCCCTTGAGAATGGCATCTGGCACGGTCCGTTCGTCAGCTCCATCGAGCAGAGCAAATCTGTCCACGAACTCACGAAGGGGCTCGCCATACAGCCGGATCCGTTTTATGTCGAGCTCCCGATTCTCCGCCTTCGCGTCTCGCACGTGATAGTGTACGCCAGGGAACACCCGCTGGATTCGTTCCATGACGTATTGGAACTCCTGGTCGTTAACAGTCATCAACTCCATGGTAAGACTGCGGTTGCCGCCGCTAGTGTATTGACCTACGAAACCGTCGCCGTGAAGCCATCCGACTAGAGCCGCTTCGTCAACCATTCGAGGCGCCGGAAGCTCGGAATCCCGGGTGTTGGTAGCTGTCGAAAGACGTAGGCACATGCCGGGCTCAAGTTCATCTACACGCAGCCATCCTCCCTGGGTTCGTCGTTCGGCGGCGGCAAACACGAGATGGTCCCCAGTAGCTTCCAGGAAAGAACCGTTCTTGAGTACTACCCGGAAGACCGGCTTCACCCCATTCTCGGCCACAGCCACGACCCTGGTCGTTCCCTTTCCGTTTTCAGTCCCGTCGTAGACCTCGATTCCCGTGAGCCCCCTCTCTACAATCTGGCCAATGGGTACGGGTCCGGTCGGAGTAGATACCGGTGCGTGATATGGCTGGCAGGCGTGGGGTTGAGGACGCTCGTAGGCGCTGTCGGCTTTTTTCAGCTTCCCGCTGTCCGGGTCCACGTAGTGGTGGCCCTGGGCGGGTCCCTCGATGCCGTACACGGCGAACAACCCCGTGTTGAACCACTGGGGTGAATTGGGCGCAGCCATCTGGCGGGCCAGCATGTGGCAGAGCTCGTCGTAGAAACTCTGGGAGTCTTCGTCGCTGTCGAAGTAGCCGTAGCGTTTGCCCCAGTCGGTCCAGGTAAAGGCCAGGCGGTGAAACACCTGACGGGCGTCGCTTTCGCCGCCGCTCTTGTCGATCTGACGAGGCACGCCGGTTTTGCGGAAATATTTTTGGGCCAGGATGTCGGTAGCGATCTGGGACCAGAAAGAGGGAACTTGGACGTTTTCCTGCCGGAAGATCACCTTTCCATCGGGATTGCGGATCTCGGAAACACGTTTTTCGAAGCTGATGTCTTGGTATGGACTCTCGCCCGTCCGGGTAAAACGTCGCTGTACTTTCATTTTTCCCCTCCCAATGACTTGACCGGCGAGCCCGTGCAAAGCTCCTACATGGGCAAATAGAGGTGTTCAGGAGCAACAACCACTGTGTCGCAGGTGGCGTGTTAAGTCTCTAAAAGGGTAATACGGCTCCGGCCCAATGATCAATAGAAAAGAACAAGAAAGGAAGGAATTATTTGATTTCGGCGGGTTCGAGCTCGATCACCCTCCCCCCCTCCATCCGGGCGATCCTCCTGAGAGAAGCCTCGAGGGTGTCGAAGCCGCGGGTGAAGCTGTCCGGATCGCTGCGGAGGAACTCCCGCACACGGTCAGCCTGCCCGGGGTAGCTCGAGATCAGCCGGGAGGCGGTCAACGTGGCGAAGTAGTTTTGAACTTCGGATCTGGGCTGTTGAAACAGATAGGCCTGATACTCGTTGACGGTCAGGTAGGGATCCTCGGTATCGTAGCCGACCCAGCGAAAGAACAGCCGCCAAAACTCTTTCTCGTTTTCGGAAAGCTGCTCCCAGGCCTCGATTGCGGCCTGCCTGAACTCGGGCAGGCTGAAGAACAGTCCATGATAGCACTCGTGGGTCAGCAGATGCCGCCGCAGAAGCGGATAGGAGCTGCGGGAGATCGAGAGGATTCCGCCCCTTCCCGGGCTGAAGGTTCCCTCATCACGAATGATCCCGTTGCAAAGAAGGATCTCTTTGAGCAGCTCCTCCTCCGGATTTAGGGTAAAGTTTTCCTCCCTGGCGGCTTGAAAAAAGCGGGCCAGATCTTCCGCCCGGTAGTCGTGGGCATTGAATCCGTGCAGATCGTCAAACTCTTCGTTGTTCACCAGTCGTCCTCGATAACCCCGCTTCTCCACGAAGAAGGCCAGACGCTTGAAGAAGCGGGACTGCACCTCGTAGGAGGAGGTGTCCATGATCAGGATTTCCGGAAACCGGGCCCAGGAAAACAGCTCATAATTCTTTTGACGCCAATAGTCGGGATCGTAGAGCAGCACGGTGCCCGGATCCGCCGGCAGGGGATGCACTGAAGCCGAAAGCTCACCCTCCGCTCCGCCGACTGGCTCCAGAGGAAGGCGGGCGACTTCGAGACTGTGAAGCCAGACCCCGCTTCCCCTCAGAGGCTCGATCCGCAGGGTTTCCGGTTCGAAGGGGACAAGACCCTCGTAGAGAAACAGGTTGTGTTTTCCCGACAGGGCAATGTGCCTGAACGATACGGTTTTGTTCCCTGCACTAGCTTTAAGCAACAGGTAGGCTCGCCCCGCGCCGGGATCGGGAAGATCCGCCGACCCAGGCCGGTCGGCAGAGGTTGCACGGAGACGAAAATCCGAGAAGGAGAAAGGTGCCCGGGATTCGACCGCAAGGGCGATCTGCCAGCCCAGATCTACCGAGTCGGTCCGTGAAGATCCGTGGTCTGACGACGGGGCCGAGGCGAGGATACCGCCGAGGACCCGCACAGGCCAACTCTGGGGGGAAGAGAAGGACAGTTCAACGCGGCGGCCGTCACTATGAAAACTTTGGATCGCAGTGCCCAGGCTTAAGCCTGCCCCTGAGTTTTCCACTCCGGTAAAGGAATCGGTGATCCCCGCTTCGAGGAACTGAAGCTCCTGACCTGCTGGAGTATCCACGCGAAATCCCCGAACGCTTTTTCCCTGTACAAGGGGAAGGTACACCGTTGCACCACCCCCGCCCGGTAGAGGCTTCGCAGCGATCTCCCGATCCTCTGTTCCCAACACCTGCAGGACCGCCCCGTCCCCCTCCCCGCGGAAGCGGAGATAGAAGGCCTGTTCGCCCCGAGTCACCAGAACGGGTTGTTTCAGCAGGTAGCGCCCGGAATCATCAATATCCAGCCGCTGCTCCATAGTCTTGCCCCGCTCCCTCGGAACCAGGAAGAGGAGGCGATCCTGCCTGAAGTCGCAGCCCACCAGGAAAACCGTGAGAAGGAGGAGAAGAGTGAGGGGCCTCATGCCATGGGAAGGATGCTCTTGACCAGGAGCTCGGCGATCTCCCGCTTTCTCTCCGGCGGCAGCTCAGGGTCGTCCCGAAGCATGCTCTCGAAGCGGCCTCCAAAACCGTCAGGCAGCCGGGGAAGATCGCGGACCCGTTCCGCGATCATCCGCGCGGAGGGTTCGAACGTTCGATTTACCGCAAAGAGGAAGCTGCAGAGGCTGTGCAAAAAGTGGCTCAAGGAAAAGACATAGAACAGGTTGTCACCCCGGTACACCGCGGCCCGCAGATCGTTCAGGTAGTAGGCTGCGGAGATCCTGGCACCGTTCTGAATCGCCCACCAGAAGTGATCCGGCATGGCGGATAGGGTTTTTCGGGTCTGGTCGAGCCAGCTCGTTTGCTTATGCAGCACCTGGCCGTGCAACAATCTATAGAAGAGATAGGTGCCGGCGTCATGATAGATCCACTGCTGCTCGGCGATCCGTGTGAGCATGAAGTCGACCCGTTCCGTCACCTGGTAGCGGATCTTTACGGGAAGTTCCTCCAGCAGGAAACGGTCCTCGGTGAAGGCAGGAACCGTATCGAAGGCGGTGGAGTCGGTAAAATGTTTCTTTCGGTCCTCGGATGTCGGCAGCCTTGAGTCGTGGTACACGTCGAGGGAAATCGTGAAGTACGGATCGAGGATCTTGGCTTCCGCCGCCTCTCCCAAAACGATCGCCTCGATTCCGGACCAGGAGGAGATGATCTGTTTCAACTGTTCGCTGATGCGCTCTACTTTGCGTTGCACCCTGCCATCATAGCACAAACTGTTTGATTGACAAAGGTTTTTGTGCCATTGTAGAGAACGGTAGTCTGAGGCATGAAAAAACAAGCGCTGCGGATAGAAAAACTCTGGCTAGCCCTTCTTCCGATCTGGGTATCCTCTCTCGTGTACCTGGCGATCGTCCTTCGCCACACCTCTGCATCCCTGCCCCTGACACTGGCCACCATGATCTGTGTCGGAGGAATCAGCCTGGTCCAGGGGCTGCTGATCGCCTTCGACCTGCCCCGGATCAAGCGTACCGGGCGTCGGGCCCGAGCTCTGGAGGCGATCTACGAAGTCATTCACAAGGCCGGTGGGTCTCTCCACCTGCAGGAGGTGCTCGATACGGTCACCGGCATCACCGTCGAGGTCACCGGAGTTCGCGGCTGCTCGATCAAACTCTGGGACACTGACAGCGGTACCATGCGGGTTCGCTCCATGGCCGGTATTGCCCGGGAGGCGGCAGATCTGTCCATCGATGTGGCGGAGAACATCTACCACCGAAGCCTGATGGAGGGCAACGCGGTGCTGGTGGAGGATGCCCTGGAAGAAGATTTTCCCGAAGTGGACGACGAGACGGAGAGCTTGATCTGCGTCCCCCTGCGCCGGGAAAAACATATCCTCGGTGCTCTGTGCGTCTACGGACAGCGGGGACAAAGCTTGAGCCAGGAGATGATCTCTCTGTTTTCGATCCTCGGTGACCTGGTAACCCTCTCGATTGCCAACGCCTCTGTGTATGAAAATCTCAAGCGCCTCGACGAAGCCAAGACCTGGTTTCTGCTCAAGGCCTCCCACGAGCTGCGCTCTCCTTTGAGCACCATTCAGTCTATCGTTCGCACCCTCACCCAGGGCTTTCTGGGAAAGCTCAGAGCCCCACAGAGGGAGATGCTAGAACGGATCGAGGTTCGGGCGCAAGCCCTGTCAAACAGCGTGAGCGACCTCCTGGTGTTAGCCAAAAGCAGGGCCGAGCTTTCCACCTCCGAGCTGGAGAAGATCAACTTCTGTACCCTTCTCGGCGAGAATGTCCAGTTCTTTCAGAGCCTGGCTGAAGAGAAGGAAATCACCCTGGAGGTCCGATGTCCTTCAAACCTCAACGCTGCGATCGTCTACGGGCGGCGGGAGGGCCTGCAAACGATTGTGTCCAACCTGCTCTCCAACGCCGTTAAATATACCCCCAAAGGCGGGAAGGTATGCATGAAGATGAGCCCGGAGGAGGACAAGGTGATCTTCGAGGTCAGTGACACCGGTATCGGCATTCCGGAAAGCGAACAGGACAAGCTGTTCAGCGAGTTCTTCAGGGCAGAGAATGCAAAAAAGTTGGCCGAGATCGGGACCGGGCTCGGGCTATCGATCGTGAAATCCACGGTGGAACAACACGGTGGGACGCTCGAAGTGCAGAGCCGGGAAGGGGAAGGAAGCACCTTTCGGGTTCTACTCAACAGGGTGGGAAAATAATGTGGTGGACTACTGGATCCTGGGGCTGAAAGCACCGACCAATATCGAGAAGAGGGTAACGGAGCTGCAAACCTCCCTCTACCGAGAGTGGGAGCTGGCCTCCGCCCTGGCCCTGCCGGTAATGATTCCCATCTCCTTCCTGCCGCCTCAACCGGCTTCACAAGACTCAGGCGGGCTTCGAAGTGCCCTTCGCCGGGTCGTGGGAAAACAAGCCCCCTATCTTCGCACTGCTTCGATCAGCGAAATTGAAGGTTTTTTATTCTGGCAACTGGAACCCCGAGAAGAGCTGCAGCGGCTGGCCGCGAGCTGTTCGAAAGATTTCGCCCGGGGTGATTCCGAGCAGGAACCCCTCTTCCCCGTCGGCTTTGGATTCTATCTGGGCTCTGTCGAAGGGCAGTCCGGATCCAGGATCACCTCCATCCCTGCTCCGGAGCCGCTATCCTTTCCGGCCCGGGCGGCCGTCCTGATTCGTGTCCACTCTCTGGGTGGGGAAGCCCAGGGGGCGGAACAAGGCTGTACCGCTACACAGACGTGGTGGCACTCCCTATTCTGGGAGGAGCTGGCACGGCTTCCCCTTCGCAAGGCCTGAAAGGCTCAAGCGAGTTGAAACAGCCGATCTTTCACCACCTGATCCAGGCTCTCCTCGACCTGCGATACGGAAAGGGAGTAGCCCTGTTGCTGCAGATTCGTACAGAACTCGAGATGGCCTCTCCCCCTTCGGTAATCCGGCACCCTGGAGGGAACACGCAGATAGCGCTCGAACAGAGACAGATCGTTGTTTACCAGCAGGCTGGCCTGGTAGAAAAGGATCTTCCGCCGACGATACAAAGAAGTCCCTAGTATCTTCTTTCCTCCGATTGCCAGATCCGAGATGCCCCGGTCCTCGATTCCGGACACTCCCAGCGGCTGGAGAGCGAGGCGAAACCAGTCATTGATAGCCTGGAAGTACTGAAGGTTTTGAAAGGGGGAGGTGACTTCCGTTACCACCGCCAACACGAGTTGACCGGGGGAAAGCACAACGGTGCCGCCCCCGCCCCGGCGGCGAAGAACGGGAATCGCGTCTGCTTCGGCCTGCTCGAGAAACACGTCTTCCTCGGCCTTCCGCCCCGCCCCCATGACGACGCAAACCTCTCTCTGCTCATAGAGACGATACACGGGCCGAAGATCCTGTACATAGAGATCGAGCAGGTCTTGGTTTACGCTTTCCGTCGTCTTCAGGCTCCGAACTTGGCCAGTTTCTCCGCCGCGGAGAGGGCCAGGCGCATCAGCATGAACCCCGGGATGACACCCCAGAGACCGGCGGCGCAGCTCCGCTCTCCGAACTCCGCGGCCGCATCGGGGCGCAGGTTCCGGGCATGGAGGAGAAAGGGAACGGGGTGGGCGGAGTGAGCCCGCATTACCGCAGGGGTGGAATGGTCGCCGGTCACCAGCAGCACATCCGGCTTCAGATCCAGGATCCGAGGTACAAAGCTGTCGACTTTCTCGATTTCTGCGACCTTGGCCTTGAAATCTCCGTCTTCGCCCCTCGAGTCAGTGTACTTATGATGGACGAAGAAGAAGGTGTACCGGTCCCAGTTCTCCCGCAGTGCGGCGGCCTGGGCATCCAGGCCTTGCAGATCCTCGACAACATCCATTCCGACCAGCCGGCTTACCCCCTTGTAATCGGGGTAGACAGCCAGGACGACCGGGTCCAGACCGAAACGCTCCTCCATCGACGGAATGTGCGGAAGCTCGGCGAAACCCCGCACCAACACTGCGTTGGTAGGATGACGGTCCTTGAGAAGCTCGAGAGCCTGTCGGATAAACTGCCCGGCGACCTCGGCGGTCTTCTTTCCATTCGCTGAAGTTGCTTTTGGATCGTGAGGTTTGACCCCCGTGGCCTGGGGATCGGTGTCGGCTACATGGTCGCTTAAGCCCTGGCCTCTGAAGACCACCACGGCCCGATAGTCCTTTACGGGTTTTATGAAAATCTCGACTCCCGGGATCGTTACGGCGGAGAGGAGCTCGCACAGCTCGGCACACTTCTCGGTAGGAATGCGTCCGGCCCGGCGGTCGGTGATGCGCCCCTCCTCGTCCCGGGTGGCGAAGTTGACCCGCACCGCAACGTCCCCCGACTGAATCGGAAAAGCGATGCCCAGGGCCGCTACAACGCCCCGACCGATCGGATAGTCGGTGGGCTGATACCCGAACAGGGCAAGATGCCCCGGGGCTGATCCCGGTGTGATCCCGAAGCCGATGGGCAGGTGCAGGCCGCACTCACCCTCGGCGGCCAATGCGTCCAAATTGGGTGTGTTCGCCGTTTCCAGCTCGGTCTTTCCCCCTTTTTCCTGGGGGAGACCGCCCACTCCGTCCATGACAAGCAATACGATTCTCTTGTCGTTTCTGATGATAAGATCACTGACAACATCTTGCATGGTGTTTCTCCTACGCCTCACAAAGTAATGCCGCCTCCAGCTTTGGTCAAGACGCGATCAATTTTCCAGATTTCTACTTTGTTTTTTACTCCTACAATGTATAATAATACAAGCAAAGGAACCCCGTTGCTAAGGAGGAACCTCTGACCGGTCAGGAAGCCCGACGACGACTCATCGTCAACATCTTGAAAAACGAAAAGATCCACAGCCAGGAAGAGCTTCAACAGCGGCTCAAGCAGGAAGGTAAAGACGTAACCCAGGCTACTCTGTCGAGAGACCTGAAGTTTCTCGGAATCGCGAGGGTTCCGGATCGCCAGGAGGGGTACGTGTACACGATCAAGGAGGAGGTAGACACCACACCGGATCCCTACCTCCACGACGACATTGCCCGGGGAATCGTGGATATCCAGTTTTCCGGGAACCTGGCGGTGGTTCACACAATACTCGGCCACGGACACAGTGTTGCCTTTGCCATAGACCGCCTGGAAATTCCGGAGGTGCTGGGAACCCTCGGCGGCGAAGACACGCTCCTGGTGATCTTTCGCGAGGATGCCGACAAGTCCACCTTCATCAAACGGTTGACCGGCGAGGACACGTTGCCCACCCGCTGAAGCGCCATCGTTGTTCTGTCAAAGGAGAACAGACGTAAGGGTCTGGCCAAGTTTCACCATCTCGACATGGTCCTTGTATGCGGCCTGCCGGGATCGGGAAAATCACGGTTCGCGGCGGAGTTCTTCGCGGACTCCGGACGCGACAGGGTGAACCGCAAGGAAATTCACCGGCTGCTCTATGAGATGATCCATTTCGGCAAGAAATGGTCCGAGACGGAATTTGATGAACTCGACGATTTTCTAGTGAAACACGTGGAAAGAAAGATCATCGAACATCTTCTGCAGAACAAGCAGAAGGTGCTGGTGGACAACACCAGCGTTTCCGCATCTTCGAGGAAGACCTATCTCGGCATCGCCCATCAGATGCACAAAACGATCGGTGTGATTTTTCTCCAAACGCCCCCCTTGAAGTGCATGGAACGGAACCGCGGCAGAGAGGATCCTGTTCCCGAGCGAGTGATCTCAAACCTTGCCGCAGCGATTGACCTGCCGACAGTCCAAGAAGGATTCAGGGAGGTCCTCGTACTGAAAGATTACTAGCGGAGCTTACGTGCCCTCGCCTCATTTCCGATATCCCATTTCATCCCGCAACCTACACACGGTTCACCCAGCACGGTGCGCCGAGCAATCTTGACCCGAGAACGGTAATCTCAGTATCATTAGGAGGCTATCGGGATGTAGCCTAGCGGTTAGGGCGCCTGCTTTGGGAGCAGGAGATCGGAGGTTCAAGTCCTCTCATCCCGAATCTAAATCTGCCGCGATTTCTAAAGCCTTGCTTACAAGCCTTGGGAGCACACCGCGGCAATCGAGCGTCCATAGCTCAGCTGGATAGAGCAACAGCCTTCTAAGCTGTGGGTCGCAGGTTCGAAGCCTGCTGGACGTATCACAGGTTCACAAGTTCTATTAACTTGACAAAAAACGAGGATTTTTGTAGGTTTTTAAGCTGTAAAACGGTGTGTCGTTGGTTGCCTTTACA
>Ga0114925_10001497_pt1 | contig 11578 bp, 8 predicted proteins | sample SumtaG_2_FD_87287 | JGI IMG/M metagenome (GOLD analysis project Ga0114925, IMG submission 87287) | Deep subsurface microbial communities from Indian Ocean to uncover new lineages of life (NeLLi) - Sumatra_00607 metaG | ecosystem: Environmental > Aquatic > Marine > Oceanic > Sediment | place...
CTGATCTCAGTAGAAACCCCCTTTAGTGCTTTAACAGCACCAAAAGATTTATGGATATCCTTCAGAATCAACATCGTTTTCTTCTTATCACTCATTCTAAACCCCCCTTCTTGCTGCTGCACTTAATCCTGTCCATTTGCTCAAGCCCTGGATAATTGCCAGACAAATACCTACAACTATCACTAGTTTAATCGTTGTGGCACATGCTATCCCCAGTTCCCCCCAAATCGCCGCATCGAAGATGTATACCGAAGCTAGTTCGTATCCTGGAGTGACAAGGAAAACTACAGCACTTAAGCCTATCATTGAAAGTATAAAAACATACATAAACCCATACATGCATGCAGGGAAGATAATAGGTAAAACTATTCTTCTGAATGTTGTGACAACATTAGCCCCCAGATTTAAAGATGCCTCTTCAATTTCAATACTAAGTTGTTTTAGTTTGATAATTCCAGCTTCCATACCTACCCCTAGTTGACGGAATGCGCAATTAAGTACTAGAATCGCCAATGTTCCCGTAAGTATCAAAGGTGGCTTGTTAAAAGCTAATATATAACCAATTCCCATAACAGTACCAGGCAGAGTGAATCCAGCTAAGCCTAATCCCTCAAGGGCGGCTAGACCTTTAAATTTCCCCCGTATGATTACATAGGCTAGTAAAACTCCCAGCATGGCGCCCAACAGACCGGAAAGAAGGGAAATTTTTATACTGTTAGTAAGGGCTACATTGCTACGGGCATCCAAAATATAAATTAGCGTAAATGTATTATCGATACCCATCAACTTTATAAATGCTGCAATTCCGACTACTCCAAAAGTAAGTAAAATGAAACCACATGCAATAAAAGAGACGGCAAGCATTGGTATTAAGATAACGGGACCTAAATGCTTGGGCTCTGCAGCCACAGGTTTACCCACGATTGTAGTATAACGTTTGCCCCTGATAAGGTAGTTTTGTATAATGAAAATGACCGCACAAGGAAGAATTAAAAACATAGACAAAACGCTAGCCCTATTGAAGTCACCTTCTCCAGTAATTAAGAGATAAACATCCGGCGCCAGGAAGGGAGTTCGTCCACACAAAATTGCCAGAGCTCCAAATGCCGATACAGTCATGACAAAAATTATGAGAGCAGCTTTCAGAAAACCCGGTGTTAGTAAAGGAATTATAATACTGCGTAAAATCTTTCCTTCCGAAGCGCCTAAATTGGCTGCGCTATCCTCTAAATTTGGATTAAGGGTGCTAAGGGTATTCTCAATCATCATGTAAGCCAGAGGTATCAGCCATAGTGTCTGGGAGATAACACATCCTGTAAAACCATAGATACTCCAGCTAAGATTAAGTGCTTTGGTGATTATTCCATTATGTCCCAGAAGTATTATTAATGAAAGAGCAAATATGAAAGGTGGTGCCATCAGGGGTAATAACGCAATCAGTCTTAAAGATCTACGGAGAAATACAGGCCCGCGGGTAGTCATATAGGCAATACAAAAACCAGCGCCTATACACAGTGGTGTGACTATCAGCCCAAGTAATAAAGTATTAAAAAAAGAACGATAATAGTAGTCTTTAGTTACGAATTCTTTATAATACTGTAGAGTAATTCCCTCTGGACCATTTATACTCTTTAACAGAACCATAAAAATAGGCCAGAGGAGAAAGATGGCAAGAAGCAAGAATAATAAACCGCCTGTATTTCTGATCGTATGTGCAGCGAAAAGATCTTTTATATTTTGATATACAACCCTGGTACGAGTTAATTCTCTCGCTTCGGCCATCTTCCCTTCTTATCAAATTATTCTTTCTTCTCTTGCTTCATTAAAAATCTTTCTTTCCACTCAGTCACGAGCCTGGCCTTATTCTCAACAGCCCATTCCTCATTAAGGTTGGTTATATACTTAGGTAATTGTCCTACATCCCTATAAAGGGCAGGGATCACTGTAGGATCTTTCGTTACATAATTTCCTAAGTCAGCATAAGCCTCACAAACTTCCTTAGTCCCAAGGAAGTCTATAATTTTCTTGCAGGTGTACTCCTCCTTGGCTCCCTTAAGAATAAGAGCAAATGTACCACCATAGCCAATGCCCTCGTCAAAGGCTCTCCACACAAGGGGATAACCCTTCCTAATTCTAGCTAAGGCAGCCGCATCTTGAGTCATGCCCAGCATAAATTCTCTTCTACCCACTAAATCAGCGGGGGTAGAACTACTTCTAGCATAATGGTGAATGTTTTTATCCAATGCTTCCAGGTATTTAAACCCTGCATCCTCCGCCTCTTTTCCTGTCAAACCCTTGTTGAAGCCATAGAGCGTCATAGCGCTGTATAGTATTATGTAGCCATTACCTGAGGTTACTGCAGAGGGAACAACAATCTGACCTCTCCATTTGGGGTCCAGAAGATCATCCCAACTCTCAGGCAATGTATAACCTGCTTCATCAAGCATATCCTTGTTGCCTATCAAAATGGTTGAATAGTTTGCCAATTTGGTCAAGACACCATCAGGATCTTCAAATGCCTTACCTGCTCCCGCCCACTCTTTAGAAATGTAAGGTATAGCCCACCCTTCTCTCTTAGCCTCAAAAGCTTCTGCAGCACACAGATTTATAGCCATATCTGCACTGAAACGAGGAGCTTCACTCCTTAACCGGGCGCCAACTTCTCCACAAGACATGAAATGCTGGATAACTTTGACACCTAGCCCTTCGTAAATCAACCTGCTGATTAGCTCATTATTTTCTCGAGTAGCGGACATATAGACCTTAACTTCGGATGCGAGTTCCTCCTCTTCTACCTCTTTCTCCACAGCTTCTAATTCAGGTGCTTCCTTTGTGCCACCAGCTAGTGCAATCGAACCTAACAAAAATAGCAAAGCGACACTAAAAAGGATAAATCTCTGCTTTTTCATTTTGTTAACCTCCTTATTCTTTTTAATTGAGCCTTTCACAAAACTCTTGATTTTATTTATATCAACGAGTTATAAAAGGTTTCTTTTTATATTTACCTCCTGCTTGTACCTTATTTCATAACAAACAGTTACAATACTCTATACGTAAATATTCACACTTTGTCATCAAAATTACACCTTATAAAAGGGGGTAGCGGTCTAATAATTATTGTCTGATCCCTAAATATATCCTCATTTTTTCTAAATAAAGACTTTAGATCCTTTTCGGTCAAGCACTAATCCACTCATTATAGAAGCTTTGAAATAACGAAGCTCCACATAAATCGTCATAAATTAAATGGAGTTGATATATACAATTGAAATCCTGCTATTTTATTCATATATAAACCATTAGTTAAGTTTTAAAGGTTGGAGCTAATAAAATCACTCTTGCACAGATCATTTTACATACTTCTTAGCAAATTCCTTGTATAGTCTACCCAATTCTAAAGCTCTTTGGTCGCATTCGTCAATCTTCATAACTCTGCAATCGTAATTAATAAGTTCCTTCATAATACGATAGTTATCTTTAGTAAATATAACCGTCCCATCATCACGAATTTCCTCAATTCCTTCAAGCCTCGAATTTTCCCAATTAATCTTTTCAGCTTCTTCCAATGTTATACCTTTAGGAAGGACTAACTCAAATCCCTTGCGACTGAGACGTCCTGGATATCCGCCCATCATACCTGCAGGCCCGGCGACACAGCTGCTAATCTCCCTCGTATCGTTGTATATAGCCATAATTTTTTGAATAGCAGAAGAAGCAATCATATAATGCCCATCTGGCCGCCCAGGGCGTTTTGCGTATTTTGGGATATCTGCCCAGAGTTCCTCAAGTTTAAACTCGCCAGTAACATCATTTCCATCTACGATAACATTCAAATAACTTGGACCTCCCCCATCATGACCCTCTCGAACAATCCAATATTCAGCATAATGATGCAGAACTAGAAGACAATAAACACTCCTCATAGGTACGTTTAACCTGCGTGAAATAACCTTTTGCAGTTGGGGAATAACATTTTCGCCATTTCCGATCCCTGCTGCAGGAGCCTGCCCAACCTTAGCTAAAGTAGGGTTGACCGCATCAGGATAAGCCCCATTAACTACTTGAGTTTCAATACCAGCGTGCTCTATAGACTGCATTAATTTGTAGCATAACGTCAAGTGCATTGGTAGCCAAAGGCCGAAACCAGCCTTCTGGAATTTCTTATGAATTTCTTTCGGTAGCAGCTCAACCACCCAATAGGATTGTATAGTTGTAGAGTTAAAAATTACAGAGGGTTTTATCTCGGTTAGAGTTTCAGCAGTTCTATCAACATCTTTCAAATCGATTTTTACAAAATCAATATTCGGATAAAACCCTTCAAGTTGTGCACCAAATGACGCATTATTAACCTTTTGTTCGCCATAGGTGTCATTTATATCCGCTCCCACTATATGAGCTATCCCTTGCCTTCTAGCCAGTATCTCAAGAGCTTTTCCACCGACTTCTCCCAAACCAATGATTAAAATTGTCCCCTCTGTCATTTCCATTTACCTTTTGATTATTATTATTATTTTTTAATTAGTAAACAAAAATTATTATCATCAATATTCATAAAAAGTCAAGAAAAAAAATAAATAAAAATGTAAAGTTTATTAAGTACTCAAATTAAGCGATAAGCGAGCGCTAAAGATAGACAGTCGCATAGCATTGTATATTCCAGGCCATCCTTATGGACACTTACTCAAATCGATGTATCATAACCTTTCAGATAAACTCGAAAGAAAAAGGATAAACTGGCGTGTCCCCTGGCTTAATAACCATAAATTGGAGTTTGAATTCAATTAAAAATAGTGTGAATAACTATAGCTTCAAAATCATTTAGAATATAAAAAGGTAAAGGAAATTTTTCTATCGAACATGACTATAATAAATTGTACAAAGTCTGGTTCAAAATATATTATTTTGAGAAGTAAAAAGAAGAGGGCCTTCAGGAAAATACCTATAAAGACTTCTTTATTAGTATCAATTTTCTCTTCCTTTCTCCTTTGCCTCTTTTATTTCTACAAACCAGCTTCGACCTGTTTATATATTTCCTTCTAAAAATGGTAGATATTTCCCGATATTTTTTTCTCTTGCCCTCTCATAGATCATCTTTCCCATCGCAATATCCAAAATAGCTAGGCCACAAGTGATAGAGATAATTCTCTCCTCTTTTTTCTCTCGACCGGGCTTCAAACCTGCAAGGATCTCTCCCAGCTCCCCATAGCATTCTGGGATATCACCGTAAAACCCTCCATCTTCCATCCCATAGGACTTGGCTTGGGCACAGTCATCAACAATAAGCTTGTCGGCTAAGTAGAAAGCACCGTTTTCCCAACCCCGGTGATGAACTAAAATACCAAGATCCCCTTCCCTCAACCATTCTTTTTTTACGTAAGGCTTATCAACGAAGCTTGTCGCTGTCACCATGATATCCGGTTCCAACAGGGCACCCTGGGGGTCTTCCTCTGCAACTATATCGACTGTCACCTCTTTACTCATCACTTCTACAAATTTTTCAAGAGCCTGTTTATCAATATCAAAAACCTTGACCCGTTTTATTCCAGGCATGGTATATAATATTGCTCTCAGATTATAGCGGCCCTGTACACCTGCTCCGATAATGCCCAATACCTTTGCATCCTCTCTTGCACAGCACTGAGCGACAATTCCGGAAACTGCGGCCGTCCGTACAGCAGTAATCCAAGAAGCCTCCATTATAGCTACAGGAGCTCCAGTTTCAATATCGTTGATAATCAGCGTTCCCATGATATACGGAAGATGTTTGTCACGATTTCCCAGGAAGCCAGTAACCCATTTGATTCCCAAAGCCTCAAGCTTTGGTATGTAAGATGGCATGGCATTGCAGTGTGTACTCTTGGTTGGATGAACCCCATACTTAGGAGGCATCATTACTGATTTCTTACCATGCTCGATCAATACCTCTCGAACAACATGATAGGTGTCTTCGAAAGATACATTCAAACGAAGAATATCGGCAAGTGAGAGAAACAAGATCTCTACTTTTTCCATCTAAAACCTCCTTGCTAGGTTACACAAGCTCTATGCATTGACTCCATATCTCCATTCGACTTGAGCAACGTATTTTCGTAAGTGTCTTTCCACATCCTCATGTAAAGGTTCTGGTCGATGCTTTTAAATGATTTCTTTTACTCTTTCGCTGGCTCTCTTCGTCGTATCTTTCTCCCTTTGTTCCTACCAAGCTTTAAAATTCTGGGTGTATGTGATCTCCGTGTGAAAAATTTCTTTTCTAAGATGTCATAATGTGACAACTGGAAAGAATTAAGCATTGTAATTATCCTATAAATTATATCCTACAAAATCAATTAATGTAAAAATATAGAAAGGATTGTGCATATTGTTGTAATAATTCCCTGGTTTTGACAGAAAAATAAAGAAAAGTTACTTTCCAGTGATTTCTCTGATAATTTATTCCATATGTTATTAGATATAAAATATTAGGGTAGGAGAATCTTCATTCAACGCCCAAAACTATCGTAACTCACGATCTCCTCAAGAGACTTTCGGCTCTCCTTTTTGGGATCTGGTGAAGCTAGCTTCTGTGAGTCGGAGGGGTATCCTAGAGGGGTTAGGGCCACCACCTTCACTCCGCGAGGGATCCCAAGCAGCTCTTTAACCCGCTCTTCCCTGAATGCACCGATCCAGCAGGTTCCAAGTCCCTCCTCAATAGCCGCCAGGGTCAGGTGATCAACGGCGATCGTGACATCGATTTCAGCACTGTTTCCATACCCACCCATCCGCCTGTAGGCCTCTGCAGGAAAAGCACAGCCAACTATTATAACCGGTGCTTCGGCGATGAACATCTGGCCATTTGAAGCTTCGGCTACCCTTCTTCGTATCTCTGGATTGCGAACAACGATGAAACGCCATGGCTGTAAATTACAAGCCGACGGTGCGTATCGCAGAGTGAGGAGCATTTTCCTCAAGATCTCCTCCGGTATCTCCCGGGGAGAGTAGCTTCTTATGCTTCTTCGAATACTTATAGCATCAAAAACGGTCATAAGGAGAATTCCTTTCTTGCCTATTTTCTTTCTTACTTCTCACCTTCGATTCACATTATCCCAATCCATTCTCCTTAATAACTCTTTTGCCCTTTCCTCATGTTCATCGAATCTCATCACCTTGCATTCATATCCAATAGCCTTTTTCATCAAACGAACTGCTTCATCGGTGAAGACCGCTGTCCCATCTTCCTTTATTTCTTCTATTCCATCTCTATACTGGCCTTCTTCATTTATCTTTATTGCTTCCTCCATCGTTATATCATCAGGAAGAACGATTTTCACAGTGTTATTCTTTATTTTTACAGGATACCCTCCTATGTATCCGTTTGGCCCCGGTGAATGAACGAAAAGTTCAGTTTCATGAAGAAAGGCGAGCGTGTGTTTGACTGCAGAAGAGGCTGTGAGCGAAGCTCCATCATTACCGCCCAACCGATTTTTTTCTTTAGATGTTCCGAGCATTAATTCATCCGTATCAAATTGATCTGTGACATCCTTGCCGTCAACCATAATTTTCATCAGGTATGGACACATCCCCCCAGGTCTTTGTCTGCTGCACCAAACATTATTAAAATGGTGCCCTACAAGGTAAACAAGGACTTCTTGCATACGTATGTTCATTTTATTAGAAACTTGCATTCTTATTATCGGAACAAGATTATCAAGATTTCCGATTCCTATGTTTGGCGTTCTAGCTCCTATTCTTTTTAAAATCGGGTGAACCGCATCGCCAAATGAACTATTAACTATATAAGGGTTTATACCTGCCTGATCGACTGCCTGTATCAATTTGTATATCAATAGAATTTGGGCAGGCAGAAACGGTCCAGTGCCTGCGTCTTCAATTAAATCCTTTTTTTCTTTTGTTACGATTAAACCCGGATAAGGCGTTACCGCACTTGCAGCCGATAAGATCACTGTAGGATTAACTTCTCTCAACATTTCGGCAGTCTGTTCAATGTTCATGAGATCAATTCTTCTAAATTCAACTTCAGGGTAATAGCCAAGATGCGATGCACCACACATAGCAGCCTTGGTTCTTCTGGAACCATAGTGATCGTTTATGTCAGCAGTAATGAGTTTCTCTAAACCTGGTATTCTTAAAAGCATCTCGATGGCCCAACTCCCAACATGACCTAATCCAACTACCATAATATTTTTCATAAGGTGTTCCTTTCTTGTTTGAAAGACATTAAAAGTTATGAAGAAATGTATTGAGATTTTTCCCAATACGAATAGAGTCACAACAAGAAATAATAAGTTGTTATTGTCCTTGACAACGACTGTATGTTTACGTATGTAATTGAACACACATTACCGGTAATATGTATTGTTCTTCTCTTGAATTCAAGAAAAAATGTATTATACTAAAAAATAAATGACGTTTAAAAAGTTGTAGAAATTCTGAGATGTCAAAAGTTATTCTTGTAACTTTGGGCATCGCGGATTTAGGCTTAAACCCTTTCAGATTCAACCAAATTTTGTGTTAAAATTAATATCAAGTCAGGACATATCAATCGTGAACCCAGGAAGTTAACGCGCACGATTTTAACTCAGCCAATTAATCATGTATCCAACTCATCTCCATCTTTGAGAAAGTTTTACGAGGATTTAGTCGACAAGAGAGGAGCAGGAAAAGCTTGCATACCCTGAGATAAAAAAAATTATAAAACCCAGAAATCATGGGAGCTTTAGTTGCTCTTTTCGCAGCTTACATGATAAAATCCAATTGTTTATTATGATCATAGTAGTAAACATATATAAAAGGAGTTATTTTTCACATGAACTGCAGAAAAAGAATTTTAACTGCTTTAAATAATCACCAGCCTGATAAGGTACCTATCTTTGAGCTTTATATTAACGAGTCAAGTATTGTCAAATTAGCCAAACTTTTGAAACCAGAAGCAGTAAAAGCAGTGGAAGAAAGGTTAAAAGATGAAAGTTATGAAATCCTGAACCTTTATTGTCTCATTATCGATGAATTACAGCTGGATTCCACAACCACTTTCTTTTCAAGGGGTATAAAAATTATTGATAAGGATTATTGCCGGGACAAATATGAGACAATCTATCGTCTCAATGAACATGGCGAACCTGTACCGGTAAAAGGAGCTATAAACAATTCCTCTGACATCAAAGGATTCGATATGGCATCCAAACTTAAGCCTGAAGATTTTGCCAGTGTTCAATATGTGATTAATAAAGTAGGGAGTGATAAAGCCCATTTCGTAGACATCTATGATCCATTTAAGGTAAGTTGGCAACTGCGAGGAGGAATGCAAAATTTACTAATGGACTATGTGTTGAATCCTCCACTTATCCACGATCTAACTCGTATAGCTACCGATTTTAATATTGCTGTTATTGATATGGCTATTAAAGTAGGAGCTGATATTATTGTTATGTCTGGTGACCTCGCAGGTGAGAATACTCTCTTCATGTCCCCGAAATATTATCGTAAATATATTAAACCTTCTCACAAGGAAATAGTGGATTATGCCCATAAAAAAGGTGTAAAAATAGTTAAGCACTCTGATGGAAATGTATGGTCAATCCTGGATGATTTTATAGAGGTTGGATTTGATGGTATACATCCAATTCAGCCTCAATGTATGGATATTGAAGAGGTTAAAAATCATCTAGCTGGAAAAGCGTGCATCCTTGGAAATATCGACTGCCGTTATCTGCTTCCTTTCGGAACAGAAGAGGAAGTAGAAAAAATTACCAAAGAAACCATTGAAAAGGCAGCTCCTGGAGGTGGCTATATTATTAGCTCATCCAATTCAATCCATCCAGGTTGTAAACCGGAAAATTATATTTCAATGATTAATGCAGTCCATAAGTATGGAGTATATAATTATTAAGATTCGAGAAACAGAATTAGTTTCTTAAGGGTATCTTAAGAGTCATTTCTTTGTTTTTTGGGCAAAGAAATTTTTATGACTTCATTTATCTAATATAATATAAAGATTTACAAAGATTATTTTTTCTATAAGGAGGTGTCAGTTAAAAATTATTGACGGAAACCTGCTACCTTGATATGGTTATAACTGAAGTTTAGGATAAACGCTCTGAGTAGCAGTTTATTTCCGGAATAGGGGGCAACTTTCATCGTAATACGCAAATGCTTGTTTCTATGAGAATCGGCTATAAAATAAGCAAGTTAAATGGTTTTTTTCTGTTATCTCTTTATTCTATTTATCTTTTCATAAATATTAAAATATTTTACTATGATTTTTATCGAGTAATCAGTTAGTACCTTAATACTGATTTTCTTGCACAATAGGCAAGAAAATCTTTATAATCTTGAATGTGGCTTGTCCACATCAGGATATGAGTATAAGAGGTTTAAGGAATTTTAAAAAATAATAGTTGCATAATTTTTTTAACTTTAGTTAAGAAAAATTATGATAAAAAATTATAATCATTTGCAAATTCTTGAAAATATGGTATATATTATTTTCGTTAAGGAGGTTTCTAATGGGCAAAATTAGTATGGTTATGTTTGATCTTTCTGGAACTACAGTACAAGACGATGTAAGAGTAAGAGACTGCCTGTATAAAGCAGCACAGGAGTTTAACCTTGATACAACACTGGAAGAGATTCATCTCCATCAGGGAATGAATAAGATACATCTCTATCAATTTTTGATTGCAAGATCAAGAGGCAAAAAGATTGATGTAAAGGATTTTGAAAAGTTCAAAGATCCAGAAACCTTAGAAGAGGCGGAAAAAGTATTTGATCGGTATTCAAAAATTATGATAGATCACTACAAAAAAGAGGTTAGAGAAATGCCTGGGGCATCAGATACATTCCGATGGTGTCATAAACATGGTATAAAGGTTGCAACAGATACTGGGTTTCATCACAATGTAACAAGTACAATTATAGATGGGCTTGGTTGGTTAAGAGATGGATTGGTTGACCTTTCTTGTGACGTAGAAGATATCCCAGGAGAGATTGGGAGACCTGCGCCGTTTATGATCTACTATGCAATGACTAAGCTAAATATTCAGAGTGTTCACGAGGTAATAAAGATAGGAGATACATCTGCAGATATGCTTGAAGGTTATAATGCTGGATGCAGAGGAGTTGTTGGAGTTTTAAGTGAAACGAGGCCCATAACTGCATTGGGAAAATACTGGCATACACATCTTATTGAAAGCGTGGCTGATCTTCCTGAATTAATTTTAACGGAGTTTTTGAAATAATATCAATGCAAGTAATTTTTCAATCGAATAAAAAATCCAAATAAATTCTGTTTCAGTCGTGGAGATAAAAAATAGGAAAATAAATCAACCCTTTAAAGAAATTGTTATTTCTTTAATATATGGACCTTTTGAGGAAGGATGACTATAACTTTGTTACCTATATCATGTATACCAAGACTGCTGGGATCGTATTGATCTACGACTATCTTTTTGCCTTTAATGTCAACCGTATATTTGATCATAGAACCGGCATACATACAACTTTTGATAGTGCCTTTAAATTTATTGACTCCTGCGGCTTCTCCTGATGAGCCAATACGTATAGTTTCAGGCCTGATAACAAG
>Ga0114925_10001498_pt1 | contig 11573 bp, 8 predicted proteins | sample SumtaG_2_FD_87287 | JGI IMG/M metagenome (GOLD analysis project Ga0114925, IMG submission 87287) | Deep subsurface microbial communities from Indian Ocean to uncover new lineages of life (NeLLi) - Sumatra_00607 metaG | ecosystem: Environmental > Aquatic > Marine > Oceanic > Sediment | place...
TAAAAGAAAGTACCGGCAGGCAAGCAGTTGATTTTTTCTCTAGGCATCTGTTTTTTCTTACGAGCCCTTATATACGAGTTTTATCCGCCTTTGGCGTGATTGCACGGTTTAATATAGGATTGTCCATGGAGCGATTTAAGTGCAAAACACTCGACCCCCCGAATCCTTGCCCCCTTGTACCAACTCATCGGGAGAAGAACCATAATTTTAAAGAAAAATACCCGGGATGGCTAAGTGCTCTAATTCGCAAATTCGATTACGTATTTTTATCAAGGTAACTCGCCCGTATAAATCGAATTCTAAAAGTTAGAAGTTTGACATACAAAGGATGAATAAACCAAGGTATAAATACATGATCGTATTTATGAATACATGTACCAAGGTTTAAAGAATCCCCTCATCCTTCAAAACAGACATAGAGCGATGAGCGATGCTTGTAACCTGGCTCAGAGACCGGGTTAAATGAAATCCTGATTCCTGGACCATATTAGAATTGATCATCACCATTGCCATATCAATATGCTTTTCAACTTCATCCCATGAAACATCGTTTGCCAGTTTCCGGGCAAGATGAACCTCATGGGTAATCATAGCGATGATTGATTTGATGATCCTTTCAGCGCCCTGCTGTTCTGTAATGGAGAGACCCGCAAACAACTCAATCGCTTGGGAAACCCATATGAGGCCGGACTTAATTTTATCGCTTTGAGAAAATGCCATAACGGCTTTTTGAACCTTCATCTGTTGTTCACCTTTCTGAAATTTTCATAAACGCTTCCTCCAACACTTGTTTTAGTGAGTTTTTATACCATTTCATGCATACAACGTAAAACGTTTTTCCTTCCAGGCCCTATCGAGCACAGGAAGATGATCCTATAATTTGCCGGCCGACATCCCCTATATAAATCATTTTTTTTAAAAAGCACTTGATTTTTTTGCAGATATGTACTATTATATCTTTTACAAATTTGTAGAATAGTACGTTCGAGGGCTTATAAGCCCTTTCTTTGTAATGAATTGAGGGTGGCGTAGCTCCTTTCTCCGGTCTCTCAACGCTGAAGATGATCCGGAATCTGCTTTACTGGAATCTGATTTATGTATAAAAAGATAATCCCGCCTCAAAGGGATCTATTATTTATATCGAGACAAACGATTACCATCGTTTGGGTTGTATTTGCTTTTCTTCTTTTCGCCATTCCATCAATGGCCGCGAATGGCCTCAAGGAAACGAAAGTCCCTGATGACGTGACCCCTGGACTGGATCATCTTTTATCACTGGTCCAGCCCGACAGTAACATATCTGTTGACCTTCAGGCCATCGAAAAGCTGTTGGATTTCGTGGCTTCCCCCAAAAGCAGTTCAGACCTCTTTTATACAGACAAAAAGCTCGATGCCCACTCCGCTTACTATGAATTTGATATTCAATCAAACCTTGAGGGTATCCTTAAGTATGCATTCAACCCTGATATTCCTTCACAGGCATTAATGCCATCCGCGATTCGCCTCTGCCACTGGACGGAGGTTAACGGCCAGAAGCAACCCCTGCCCAAGCTATGGAATTTTCTGCCAACCACGGACGAGCCGGTAATTGTCAAGGGAGTTGAACATGTCCAGGTTGCGCCGAATAAATCTACGGGAGCCTATTTTCGGTATGATACGAACAAGACTCTGATTCTTTGCAAGTATCAAGGCCGAAATCTCTTGATTTCAATATTTAAACAGAAAAACACTTCCGATGTGGGCAGAAAAGGCTTTGTCCTGGGAATGGATGAGGATTGGAATTATGTTTATTCCGGAGAGAAAGGACTGGCAAAAGCGGGCCTTGGATGGGTCGATTCATACATGTACGACTCATTTGGCATCTCTGTTTTTTATGAAGTTGATGCACAAACGCCTTTGGTAAAATGCGGATCGTTTAGATGGCTTAGAGCCGGATGGGCGAATCTGAATGTGATTAAAAAAAGACATATCCACAAAGGTTTGAAACGATGGGCAAAAGATTTTAAAGGAATCTTAGAGCATCCATCCCTTCCTGAAGCTTCGGAATTGGCCCAAACATTTTCATACTTTGAAACTTTTTCCCTTGATAAATTAAAAACCATCGCAAAAAGACATTTAGATATTCTCGAAAAATTACTTCATGGTGATGATTCGTCTTCCGCAAAACAAATTGCTAAGCTCATTCAAGGCGAGAGTTATTTAAATCAAATGACAGAGAAGGAGATGCAATCGATTGTGGTTGTGGAATATATGAAATCCCTCGTTGGCAAGAAACAGCATGTCGATGAAGAATTATTAATGCCGGAATCTTCCCCAAAACTCACCCAACTCATCTCAATCCCATACCATCATTAAAAATCGCGTGGCGAAAACCTCAGCTTTTTAAAGGATAGGTTTGCACCAGAATATCCCTGTGTCAAGCCGCAGGGTATTCTGGTGCGATTTTTAAAAATCTACTTTTTACGGTCGCGTAATGCAGCCTGTGCGGCAGCAAGGCGAGCAACGGGTACACGGAACGGAGAACAGGAAACATAGGTCAAACCCAGCTCGTGGCAGAGCTGAATCGATTCAGGATCACCGCCATGCTCACCGCAGATTCCGCACTCCAGGTCCGGTCTCACGGAGCGACCCTTTTGGACCGCCATTTCCATCAACACACCCACGCCGTCCCGGTCAATCACGGCGAACGGGTTCTCCGGAAGTATTTCAAGCTCCATGTATTCGATCAAAAACCCGGCTTCGGCGTCGTCCCTGGAGATACCGAAAGTGGTCTGGGTCAGGTCATTGGTTCCAAAAGATATAAAAGCGGCATATTCGGCGATCTGATCACATGTCAGCGCGGCACGCGGGATCTCTATCATCGTTCCGAACTTGTAATCCACCTCGATATTCTGTTCTTTCATGACGACTTTGGCCTCGGCCTCGAGCGCCTCCTGCTGCACCTTTAGTTCGTTGACATGGCTGGTCAAAGGGATCATCACCTCGGGATGCACGTCAACACCCTCTTTAGCCACCATGCACGCCGCCTCAATAATTGCACGGACCTGCATGGTGGTCATTTCCGGAATATGGATACCCAGCCGCACACCTCGCAGACCAAGCATCGGGTTTGATTCATGCAGGCTTTCAACCCGCTTGAGAATTCGCTCCTTTCTTTTGATCTGGTCCAACAGCAGGTCTATTTCCTCAAGCGTACCGACATCTTTTAAGCGAATTTTAAGATCGAACAGCTCTCGCATCAGGTCCAGGTGATTGGGCAAAAATTCGTGAAGCGGCGGGTCGATCAGTCGAATGATCACCGGCAGACCGTCCATGGCCCGAAAAAGACCGGCAAAGTCGTCCCGCTGAAAAGGCAGCAGCGCGTCGAGTGCCTCACGCCGTTCACTCGGCAAGTCGGTCATGATCATCTTTTGCACAAAAGGAAGGCGCTCGGACTCGAAAAACATGTGCTCCGTGCGGCACAGACCGATGCCCTCCGCACCGTACTCCCGAGCACGTATTGCGTCACTCGGATAATCGGCGTTGGTCCAGACACCAAGACGGCGGAACTCATCGGCCCAGGAGAGTACCTTCATCAAATAGGTGTCCTTGATATCCGGCACCTTTGTCGCCAATTTTCCCGCGTAAACTTCACCCACGGTTCCATCAATAGAGATCCATTCTCCCTCTTTGATGATCCGGTCGTTGACGCTGATCTGGCGCTTTACCATGTCGATTTCGAGGGTCACTACACCGACAACAGCAGGCTTGCCAAATTGACGGGCAACTAAAGCAGCATGACTGGTACGACCGCCCCGGCTGGTAAGGATTCCCTGGGCGGCCAGCATCCCGTGAACGTCGTCCGGTCTGGTTTCGGGGCGGACCATAATAACCTGCTTCCCCTCTTCCTTGGCCCATGTTTCAGCGATATCCGCTTCCAGCGCGATGACACCATATGCGGCGCCGGGCGAAACATTAAGGCCGGTGGCCAGCATGTCACCCTTGGCCTTAGCTGCTTTAATGGCTTCAAGATCGAACTGTGGATGCAGAAAAAAGTCCACTTGCGCCGGAGAGATACGCATAACCGCTTCTTCACGCGTGATCAGACCCTCCTCGACCATTTCAACAGCTATCCGAACAGCGGCCTGTGCGGTACGTTTGCCATCTCTTGTCTGCAGCATCCAAAATTTGCCCTTTTCAACCGTAAACTCGACGTCTTGCATTTCACGATAGTGTTTTTCCAGCTGCAGGCAATATTTTTCGAATTCGGAATAGGCTTCCGGCATCTCTGCTTTCATTTCCGAGATATCATTGGTCATGCGGATACCCGCGACCACATCCTCCCCCTGGGCATTGGTCAGGTAATCCCCTTCGATGCGATTATCTCCCAATGTACCGTTTCGTGTCAACGCGACGCCGGTGGCGCTGTCATCACCCATATTCCCGAAAACCATGGTCTGAACGCTGACCGCCGTACCCAGGTCATGAGAAATGTGGGCCGCATTGCGATAGTCGACGGCCCGTTTTCCGTTCCAGCTCGCAAAAACCGCTTCCGTGGCCAGGTTCAGCTGCTCATACGGATCGGTTGGAAATTTTCGATTTGCATATCGCCTGAAAATCTCTTTGAATTTCTCCGTTATACCCTTCCAGTCATCGGCTTTCAATTCTGTATCGGACTCAACGCCTGCTTTACGCCGGGCTTTGGTAATCACTTCCTCAAATGCCTCATCAGGAGCGCCCATCACCACATGGCCAAACATCTGAACCAGGCGGCGGTAGGAATCGTAAACAAAGCGTTCATCACCGGTTAATTCAATCATGCCCTCACACGTTTCATCATTAAGACCGATGTTGAGCACGGTATCCATCATACCCGGCATGGAGAACTTTCCGCCGCTGCGGCATGACACCAGCAAAGGGTTTTTCTTGTCGCCAAATTTTTTGCCGCTCGTCTCTTCGATGGTCCTTAATGCTTCCATCATCTGTTCTCTCAGACTTTCAGGGAAAGTATCGCCAGAAGCAAGATACGCGTTGCAGGCCTCGGTAGTCACCGTAAAACCGGGCGGTACAGGCACACCGATCCGCACCATCTCCGAAAGGTTCGCCCCCTTACCTCCGAGCAACCCACGCACGTCTTCCCAATCATGACCGACATAATCCTCAGCCTGTTCCACTTCATCGAAGAGATACACCCACTTTTTGCTCATCTTTACCACCTCGCAGCATGAAAGTTAAAAATAAATATGATTAAAACTGGCTGTCCGCCAATAGCCTTGAAAGGTCATATTTTAAATCAAAGAAGTGTAAAAGGGGTGAGGTGCGAAGGAGTATAAGAAAATTAAATTTGTGTGTCAAGTCAGATGTTAACGCTTGGGCAGCATAATTCATCGGTTCTGCCCGAAAACAACCGTCAAAAAGCGCCCAACTGGCATGTTCCGATTTTGATCTTCAACGCTTCACAGGCTGAGGAAACTTTCATCTTGCCGATTCCAGACCGATCAGCTATTTCCCAAGCAGCGGCGCAGGAGAGCCGGTCGTTTACAAGGGCTTTCCGGATCGCATCTTCCAGTTTTCGAGGTACGATTTCTACGGGTTCAATAATCTTTTTTTGGGGTCGATATCCAAAAAGTCCCAACTGGCATTTGGTAATAGGAATTTCCAGATGATCAGCAGTGAAACCGACCTCTTCTCCTGAAACTTTTAACTCATTGGAAATGGAAAAGGCAGCGGCGCATGTTATCTCGCCATTCACCGTTAGTTTTCTAGCAGTCTCGGCGGTATCCGGATTTACTTTCCGGTCATCCGGGTGCTTTTTGGCATAATTACCCTTTGCTTTGCGTGGCATTCCCACCCCTCCCTTGATGCGAATATTTCATGAAACCCTTTAAAAAAATCTATATAGAGTAAAAGCCACCTCTTTGTCAAAAGGAAATGCGGGCTAATTGACATATCGCTTTTATTTCTCTATATTTATTTTGCTCTGAAAAACTTGGTCCTGAGGACCCGGTTTTTCAGAGCAAAATAATGCTAAAACAATAAAAAGGGGGTGGAAGACGATGCTTAAAAAATTATCGATCATAGTGATTCTGCCTCTGTTCTTCATGGGATGCAAAGAGAATGTTCATCATATCGAAGTCAAGTATGATCATGTATACGGTCTTAAAAAAGGGGAACGAGTCCTTTTTGAACAGAATCATATCGGCCAGGTGACAAAGGTTTTCTACTCAAAAGAAGGTTATTATCTGGCATCTCTGTCAATTAAGAAGAGTTTTGCAAACACTGCGACTGAGCATTCCAGATTTATTATTATCGCGGACCCAGAGGATAAAAAGAACATGGCCATCGAAATAATCCAGGTCCAAAAGGGGGGAACCCCCTTACAAGACGGTGCCATTGTTGACGGTTCCACCAAATCTTCGGAGTTCTTCGGCCATATGCGAGATGAACTTGACAAAGGGATCGAAAATCTTAAAGAGCAATTCGACAAATTCTCCGAGGAATTAAAGCGTGTCCCGGAAAGCGATGAATTTAAAAAGCTCAAAAAGGAACTGGACCATCTTCTGGAAGAGTTGAAAAAATCGGGGAAATCGATAAAGGAAAAGATAGAAAAGCAGTTGCTGCCTCAAATAGAAAAAGAGGTTGAAAAGCTGCGGGAACGATTGCGAGAATTTGAAAAGAAGAAAGAATCAAAGCCGAGTGATGATCAGTTGAAAAAAACGGCGATCTGAAAAAACCTACAGGCTATTTTTTAGTAGATCCATCGCCGTTTCAATAATATTTTCAGATGTGAAACCAAACTTTTCCAGTACGGTCCCGCCCGGAGCTGAAGCGCCAAAGGTCGATATTCCGATAACGGCACCACCATCTCCGACATATCGCTTCCATCCCATGGGGCTGCCGGCTTCTATGGCAATACGCGCTGTAACGTCTGGTAATAGGATTCGATCTTTATATTCCTGCGGGTTTTTTTCAAACAACTCCCAACTCGGCATACTCACAACCCTCGCGGCAATCCCCTGTTGGGAAAGACCGGCTTTGGCTTCAAGGGCAATATGCACCTCCGATCCCGTGGCAATAAGGATGATATCCGGTTTACCCTCGGAATCGGATAGGATATAAGCCCCCTTTGACAGGCCGTCCTTTATGGCGTTTTTATCCAATACCGGAAGTTTCTGGCGGCTTAAAATAAGGGCGACCGGCCCGCTGATAGTTTTGATGGTCTCCCGCCACGCTTCAGCGGTTTCCGAAGCATCCGCCGGACGGATAACGGTAAAACCCGGAATCACCCTTAGGGATGCCAACTGTTCAACCGGTTGATGTGTCGGTCCGTCTTCGCCAACAGCAATGCTGTCGTGGGTAAAGATGAAGATTAAGGGTAGTTTCATCAGACTGGCGACGCGTATTGCCGGCCGCATATAGTCGGCAAAAACAAGGAATGTCCCGCCATAGGGTCGAAGGCCATTATGAAGAAGCATGCCGGACAGTATGCCCCCCATGGCATGTTCCCTGACCCCAAAACGAATGTTCCGCCCGTCGTATGAATCTTTCTGAAATTCGATAGAACTATCAATGTAAGTTTTATTTGAAGGTGCGAGATCAGCAGATCCGCCGATAAGTGTCGGAAGTTTGTTCGCGATAGCATTCAATATCTGCCCGGAGGCAGCGCGTGTTGCGATCGGATCATCTGAAGGTAAAAAATCGGGGATCTCAACATCCCATCCCTCTTTTAAATAACCATTCATGGCATCCGCCCATTCTTCCGCCAGATCCGGATATTTCCCCGAATACGTCTTGTACATTTCCTGCCATTTGGATTCCCCTTTTCTTCCCGATTCAATACACTTTCCGAATGTTTCCAGTACTTCATCCGGCACGCAGAATTTGAGACCTTCCGGGCATCCCAGATTTGCCTTGGTGAGGCAGACCTCCGCTTCACCCAGCGGTGCGCCGTGTGCGGCAGCGGTGTTCTGTTTATTGGGGCTGCCGAACGCGATACACGTGCGCAGCACAATCAGGGTCGGCCGTTCGGTTTCGGCTTTGGCCGTTTCGAGTGCCGTGTGGATTGCATCGGTATCATTACCGTCATCAACATTCAATATGTGCCAGTTGTAGGCTTTGAAACGCAATGCAACATCTTCTGTAAAAGTAATGTCGGTACTCCCTTCAATGGTAATTTTGTTGTCATCGTAAATACAGATCAATCTGGCAAGGCCTAAATGCCCGGCAAGAGATGCCGCTTCTGAGGCGATCCCTTCCATCATGTCTCCGTCGCCGCAAACAACGTAGGTGTAGTGATCAACGATCTCGTGCCCCGGACGGTTAAAGCGGGCCGCAAGGTGCCGTTCGGCCATTGCCATGCCGACGGCATTGGCAAAGCCCTGACCCAGAGGACCGGTTGTGGTTTCCACACCCGGGGTGTGCCCGAATTCAGGATGCCCGGGGGTTTTGCTCCCCCACTGTCGAAAATTCTTTAAATCATCAAGGCTTACATCATAACCTGAAAGATAAAGCAGGCTGTAAAGAACCATGGAGGCATGACCGGCGGAAAGTACAAAACGATCTCTGTCTATCCAGCCGGGATTTTCCGGATTGTGTTTCATTATCCGGGTCCAGAGAGCATACGCCGCCGGCGCAAGACCCATGGGCGCACCCGGATGGCCGGAGTTGGCCTTCTGAACGGCATCCATGGAAAGTGTGCGGATTGTATTGACACAGAGGTTATCAATGGTTGCCGGGTTGTCTTGCAAACCTTTGGTCATAATTTACTTCTCCTTTAAAAAGTTTTCAGATTCAAATATTTGACCGGCTTGTTACATCTGTTTTCAACCAGATGCAAGAATATTTTGTTAAGGTGGCCTAAATTTGTTGAACTCGTAATCAGACTTTTTACGAAACCGTCAAATTTTAAAAACCGGAATATCAACTTCATAGCATATATAATGTCAGTTTCTCGGCCTCGGCTAAAATGCTCTCAAATATTCTGGTTTAAGCGGTATTTTACCGGCAAGGGCTTCGTCTATACGGCTTATGGCTGCACCCTTCTCTTTTGGCAGTCGCGCCTTGATCGGCAGGTAATTGGACGCGTGATTCGCATAAAAAAGACCCCTTGAAAGGTCGGTGTTGGCGATCATGATTTTCAGTTCCTTCAGCATTTCATCCGGTTCGAGAAGGGGGAATGTTCCGGATTCATATTCATCATAAAGGGGGGTCCCGGGAATGAGCATAAGGCTCAGTGCTCCTATATATTCAGGATCGATGGCTGAAAGAACTCTGCCTGTCTCTTCAGCATGAATGCGTGAGCGTTTTCTGCCTGCGATTCCCAGAAGCACCGTAATGGAAAGCTTGATCCCGGCGGCCTTCGCTTTTTTACCCATCTGGATCATCTCTTCCGACATCGCGCCTTTGTTAATTTTTTTCAATGTCACATCGTCACCGGTTTCAAGGCCCATATAGGCGATGCCGAGGCCGTGCGCTTTTAGCTCTTTGAGTTCGTCAAGGGTTTTCATTTTCAGGCTTTTGGCATTTGCATATATGCCCACCCGTGTCACCCATGGAAGCTGCTTCTCCATCTCTATCAGTATGTTAAGAAGCCTTTTTTGAGGAATAATCAGCGCGTCCCCGTCGCAGAGAAACACGCGACGCTGGCGTCTGCAGTATTCTGCAGCAAACGCGATATCCGCCATAATAATGGAATCCGATTTAATACGAAACCGCTCCCCCCTGTACGTACCACAAAATGTACACTTGTTGCGTGAACACCCGACGGTAACCTGAAGCAGAATGCTGTTGGCTTCACTGGGGGGCCGGATGATATTTCCTTCGTAATGCATCTCTCGTTCTCCAAGTATGCGAATAGTAATATTTGATAAACTCGTAAAAAGTCATTTTGAAAACGACATTGAGTCCGCCTTGGCGGAGAGAAAGATTCAGAATGAGCCTGGCGTTAAAAATTGCAAGCTGTTTGAGGGCGTTAGCCCGAGTTTTTGAAATTTAGCCGGGCGATTGATGAATCCCAAAATTGCTCACGGAGAGAGCAAAATCAGACTTTTTACGAAACCATCAATATTTAAACTTCGAATCTTGTATCGCAACCCTAAAGCTTTATGCAACCCTTTTCCGAGATCCGTTAAAAACTGTAAAAGATCGGTTTTATTTGTTTGTCAAATGGATCATATCTGTTATGTAAGTTCGATAATTTATAAATGTTGAGACAAAATACTTTAGTTGAACTTTTAACCAACAAAAGCACATTCAAATTGATCGAGCGATCAAGGAGTCTCATTATTGACAGTCTCGTAAAAAGTCATTTTGCAAGCGACATCGAGCAACATCAGACTTTTTACGAATTCATCATTATTAGATCTTATTTGTCGGCGAAGCCCTTAACAGAAAAAGCTCCCCGACCTCTAAATTAATCGCCACAGAACATGACACTGAATTTAGTCCTTTTTATAATCGGGTTTTTGTTGCTCTACTTTGGCGCGGACTGGCTCGTAAAAGGATCTTCGAGCCTTGCACGGAGTATCGGCCTGACCCCGCTGGTTATCGGTTTGACCGTTGTCGCATTCGGGACATCCGCGCCCGAACTGGTGATCAGTATCGTATCTTCCCTTAAAGATAAGAGTATGATCGCGGTGGGCAACGTCATCGGCAGCAATATTTGCAATATTGCGCTTGTTCTCGGCCTGGCCGCTGCGTTACAGCCCATAAAGAGCAGTCCCTCGGTTATCCGGCGAGACATCCCCATTATGCTCTGCATATCCTTCTATCTTTTGCTGATTTCTTTCAATTCAAAAATTGGAAGGTTTGAAGGCGCAACGCTGGTCGGCGGAATCATCCTGTATACCTGCTTTAACTATTTCATTGCCGTCAAGGAATCCAGACAGGAACTCAGCGGCGGGAGTGTCGCGTTTGAAACTGCTGCACAAGAGATCCAAGTTGTCACTTCGAGAACACGACAAATTGTAATGATCGTAGTAGGAATAACCGGCGTGGTTGTTGGCGCGGATATTCTCATTGACGCCGCAGTGATCATCATGAAAACATTCGGTGTCAGCGAAAAGTTCATCGGCCTGACCGTCGTGGCCCTGGGAACTTCACTGCCGGAACTCGCCACATCTGTTGTCGCCGCTTTGAAAAAAGAGATGGATATCAGCATCGGCAATCTGCTGGGAAGCAACGTGTTCAATATCCTGAGCGTCCTCGGTGCGGCCTCCCTGGTAAGACCGATATCGATACCCGGCGGTTTCATCGGCAGCGGACTGCTGTACGATTACCTGGTGATGATATTTGTTAGTTTTCTGCCGTGGCTGATGATGCGAAAAACATCCACACTGACGCGAAATAACGGCTTGATTCTCCTCTCCTGCTATGTAGGATATGTCTTCTATCTTATATTCAAAGGATAGACATTCCTTTCCCCCAGTATCCCCCAAACCCTTCAGGGGATCTTTTGAACAAATGTTACAGTAAACCCCAACGTTGCAAAAGCCGGAGGGCTTCAGAGTCAAGGCGTCTGAGGGTGAAGTCGTAGTTCTTTACTTCGAACCCTCAGCAACGCAGAATCTGAAGTCCTCCGGCTTTCCCGAAGGGGA
>Ga0114925_10001499_pt1 | contig 11573 bp, 9 predicted proteins | sample SumtaG_2_FD_87287 | JGI IMG/M metagenome (GOLD analysis project Ga0114925, IMG submission 87287) | Deep subsurface microbial communities from Indian Ocean to uncover new lineages of life (NeLLi) - Sumatra_00607 metaG | ecosystem: Environmental > Aquatic > Marine > Oceanic > Sediment | place...
CTACGGACGGCAAAGCGACTCGAGGCAGCCTTGGTGGCGGCCGGCGAGGCAGGTTATCCGGCCTGGTTGTCGGCGATCGATGCACCGCCACCGCTCATCTACGTCAAGAGGCGCCATGAGCTCGCGGAGCGCCCAATCGTAGCCATCGTCGGTGCCCGGAACGGATCAGCGGCGGGGCGCAAGCTCACGCGCATGATCGCGAACGAGCTTGGTCGGGCAGGTATTGTCATCGTCTCCGGATTGGCACGGGGTATCGATGCGGCGGCACATGAAGCAGCGCTCGAGCGGGGTACGATCGCGGTTTTGGCGGGTGGCATCGACATCGTGTATCCGCCCGAGCATGGCGAGTTGCACGCAGCAATTGCGGACAAGGGACTGATCATTACCGAGAACCCGCCCGGGTTCCAGCCGCGAGGTCAGGATTTTCCACGGCGCAATCGCATTATCTCAGGTGCTTCCGCCGGCGTGGTGGTTGTGGAAGCCGCCAAGCGGTCGGGCTCTTTGATCACGGCGCGGTTTGCGCTTGAGCAGGGTCGTGAAGTTTTTGCCGTCCCTGGTCATCCGCTCGACCCTCGAGCAGCTGGAACCAACGCCCTTTTAAAACAAGGCGCGACGATAGCAGCAGAGGCGAACGATATCCTAGACGTGCTGTCACCGATCCTCGAAGCGGGAGCGCCGCCGAAGAGTCCCGATAGGCTCAGAGAGGATTATCCACAGGAAGTGGATGGCAACGACGACTCTGAGCAGCAAGAGATCGCGCCATCCGATCGCGAGCGCGTGCTCGCCGTGCTTGGGCCCGCTCCAATTGAGATTGACGAGCTATGTCGCGCGACCGGTCTCAGCATTCGCCAAACACGAGTGGCACTGCTCGAACTGGATCTGGCGGGCCGGCTCGAGCGCCATAACAATCAGCTCGTGGCATTGGCGGTGTGAGAGAGCGGCTCAATTGGCATCCGGCGTTAATGTCGCACGTCTTGACGAGATCGTGACTGGCGGCGAGCGGTAGTCAATCTTTGGAACTGGATTTGTCGCGACGCTCTCCGGAAATGCTCGAATGATCCGCCAGCATTTCCAACTCGATACTGCTTCTCATGAGGGCCGCCTCCAAATGATTGCCGACAGCCCACAACTGATTTCTCAGAGCAATGTTATGCAATTCCGCAATCATACCATTCAAATAGCGTAGAGCGTCTTTGCGGGTCACCGGCCGCCCTTCCGAACCTCGGCCCACAATCGTATCGTCCATCCCCCAAATCCTTTTTTGCGTTCAAGTCGGCCATCGCAACTGGCTCACAAAATACCTACCGCGCAGCGATTTTAACCAATATTAATACCCGTAATACGTGTATATAGTTATGCAATGCTTCTAGTTGTTTATTGATATAATCAGCATCTAATAATTGCAATGCTTAAACTGTGCTGATGATCTAGACAAGGCTGGCAAACTGTGGTTGGCGGGGCACATCGATCGCTCAGGATTTGACACCGCCGATGTCATCGCCCATTTTCAGTTGCTATCCGATCCGGGCATTCTTATAGAGCTTTTCGCCAGGCGCTGGGACTACGCGCTGCACCGGCTCTCCAGGGGCATAGCATTTCCAAATGAACGTCGTCATTGTCGAGTCGGCCGCCAAGGCCAAGACCATCAACAAGTATTTGGGCTCAGGCTATCGTGTCCTGGCGTCCTACGGACACGTGCGTGACTTGCCCTCAAAGGACGGCTCGGTCGAGCCCGACAACGAATTCGCGATGCATTGGGATACCGATGCGAAATCGAACAAGATTTTGAAGGAAATCACCTCGGCCGTGAAGGGTGCCGACAAGCTGATCCTCGCGACAGACCCGGATCGCGAGGGCGAAGCGATCTCGTGGCACATCCTTCAGGTGCTGGAGAAAAAGCGTGTGCTAAAGGGCGTCACAGTGGAGCGGGTCGCATTCAATGCGGTGACCAAGCAGGCGATCCTCGAGGCTTTGAACCATCCACGCGAAATCGATGGACCACTGGTGTCGGCATATCTTGCCAGACGAGCGCTTGACTATCTGGTGGGCTTTACATTGTCGCCGGTGTTATGGCGCAAACTGCCGGGCGCGCGCTCAGCGGGTCGCGTGCAATCCGTTGCGCTCAGATTGGTGTGCGATCGCGAAGAAGAGATCGAGGCCTTTCGCTCGCGCGAATATTGGACAATCGAGGTGCTGCTCAAGACGCTCGGCAACGAGGACGTTGCGAGCCGCCTGCATTCCATCGCCGGCAAGAAGCTCGGCAAGTTCGACCTCAGCGACGAGGCATCGGCTCATGCGGCACGCGATGCGATAAAAGCGGCGCAGTTCACTGTCGACGCTGTTGAAAGCAAGTCCGTCAAACGCCATCCGGCGCCACCGTTCACGACCTCGACACTGCAACAGGAAGCGTCGCGCAAGTTCGGTTTCTCGGCGAGCCGGACGATGCAGGTCGCGCAAAAGCTGTATGAAGGTATCGATCTCGGCGGTGAAACGGTCGGCCTCATCACCTACATGCGGACCGACGGTGTGCAAATCGTGCCAGAGGCCATTGCCGTATGCAGAGACGTCATCGGCGGTTCCTTCGGCAACCAATATGTGCCCGACACCCCCCGGCTCTACAAGACCAAAGCGAAGAACGCCCAGGAAGCCCACGAGGCGGTGCGGCCCACGGATTTCCGACGCCACCCCGACGATGTTGTTCGCCGCCTGGGGCAAGACGAGGCCAAGCTCTATCGCCTCGTTTGGCAGCGCGCCATGGCAAGTCAGATGGCAAGTGCCGAGCTGGAGCGTACGACCATGGATCTTGGCGGAAGTGGTGGCGATGGCAAGCGCTATGGCCTGCGAACCGTTGGCTCCGTGATTACATTCGATGGCTTCCTCAAGTTGTATGAGGAGGGCCGCGACGACGCCTCGGACGACGAAGCTCGCCGCCTACCGAGGCTCTCGAAGGGTGACGGACTTCAGACCGAGAAAGTCGACGCAAATCAGCATTTCACTGAACCACCACCGCGCTATTCGGAAGCCACGTTGGTCAAGAAGATGGAAGAGCTCGGAATTGGGCGCCCCTCGACCTACGCCTCCACGCTGGCGGTGCTTCGCGACCGCGAATATGTGCGGTTTGATAAGCGACGGTTGGTACCGGAGGACAAGGGGCGTCTCGTTACCGGCTTCCTCAAAAGCTTCTTCGAGCGCTATGTGGAATATGATTTTACCGCAGAACTCGAGGGGAAACTCGACCTGATATCGGATGGCAAGCTCGAGTGGAAGGACGTCTTGAACGAGTTCTGGCGGCATTTCACGACGGCCGTGGACGAGATCAAGGACCTGCGCGTCTCACAGGTCCTGGATGCCCTCAATGAAATTCTTGGACCACACGTCTTTCCCGACAAGGAGGATGGCTCGGATCCGCGGAAATGCCCGAGCTGCGAGGATGGTCGAATAAGCCTCAAGATCGGACGCTTCGGCGCCTTTATCGGTTGCTCGAACTATCCCGAGTGCCGCCATACGCGACAGTTCTCCGAGACCGGCGAGGCTGAGGCCGCGACCGTAAACACCGAGGGACGCCTGTTGGGGCAGGACCCCGAGACCGGCCTCGATGTGACAGTGCGTTCCGGGCGTTTCGGCCCCTATATTCAGCTCGGCGAGCCGGCGGAGAAAGAAAAACCGAAGCGTGCCTCGATCCCCAAAGGGTACGATGCGGCGAGCATCGATCTCGAACAGGCACTCACGCTTTTGAGCTTGCCGCGCACCGTCGGTCTGCACCCAGAGTCTGGCAAACCGATTGTTGCAGGGTTCGGGCGTTACGGCCCATTCATCGAACACGACGGTGCCTATGCCAACCTGGATGGGCCCGAGGAGGTGTTCACTGTTGGCCTCAATCGTGCCGTTAGTCTGATCGCTGAGCGGGCGGCGGGTAAAGGCCGACGACAGACTGCGGCCGTCATCAAGGAGCTTGGCGAGCACCCTGACAAAGGCGGCAAGATCGAGGTGTTGAGTGGGCGCTACGGTCCCTATGTCAAACACGGGCGGACCAATGCAACGCTGCCAAAGGGCACAGAGCCGGAGCAGATCACGCTCGAACAAGCAGTGACACTCATCGCCGAACGCGAGGCCAAAGGCGGCAAAAAGCGCGCGGGTGGCAAATCGAACGGAAAATCAAAGACAAAGAGCAACGCCAAGTCCGGCGCCAAAGAAACCGGACGAGCCAAGAAGGCAAAGGCGTCGAGTGAGCCCGCCAGGGGCTAAGGCGGACCAGTTGGCACGAACATCTTCGACGCGAAAATCTTCGGCCAAAAACGGATTGCCCTCACGCAACGATATTTTGGACTTCATTGGCGATAGCGAGGGCAAGGTCGGCAAGCGCGAAATCGCCCGCGCTTTTGGTATCAAGGGACCCGACCGTATTGCGCTCAAGCGGCTGCTCAAGGAAATGGCCGAAGACGGTCTCATCGCCGGTGCACGCAAATCCTACCGCCAGCCGGGCAAACTGCCGCCGGTCACAGTACTGGAGGTCGTCGAGCGCGACAGCGACGGCGAATTCATCGCCGTGCCGGCAAAATGGGATATGGATGTCGACGGCCCGCGGCCACGTCTGCTGGTCGTGGCAGACGGACGGCGCTCGGGCGACGTGGCCGGCGTCGGTGACCGCATTTTGGCGCGGATCAAGGCCGTACCGAAGGACGAACAGGACGGTTACGCCTTTGAAGCCCGGCCGATCAAGCGGCTGAAACGTGCCGAACGCAGCCTTCTCGGCATCTTTCGCGCACACGGGCAACGTGGTGTGATCGATCCTGTCGATCGTCGCCAATTGCGGGAATGGCGCGTCGAGGCCGGCGACGAAGGCGAGGCGCAAGACGGCGATCTCGTGCGCTTCCGAATTTCGAGCGGCGGGCGCTATGGGTTGCAGCACGCCACGGTCATCGAACGGCTCGGCAATCCCGACGATCAGCGCCAGGTGAGCCTCATTGCGATCCATGCGCACGGTATCCCCGAGGAATTCCCGGAGCGGGCACTGGCTGAGCTGGACGCACTACCCGAGCTTGACATCGAAAAGCGCGAGGACTTGCGGGAGTTGCCGCTTGTCACGATCGATCCAGTTGATGCACGCGACCACGACGATGCGGTTTGGGCGGCACCGGACGAGGATCCGAAGAATCCCGATGGTTGGGTGGTGATCGTCGCCATCGCCGATGTTGCACACTATGTCCGGCCGAGCAGCGCGCTCGACAGAGCAGCGCTCGAACGCGGCAACTCGGTCTATTTCCCGGACCGTGTGGTGCCAATGCTGCCGGAGCGGATATCCAATGACCTTTGCTCGCTGCGCGAAGGTGAGGAGCGCCCGTGTCTGGCGGTGCGCATGGTCTTTGGGGCCGACGGCAAAAAGCGCAAGCACAAGTTCATGCGCGCGGTTATGCGCTCCCATGCAAAGCTTGCCTATGTGGGGGCGCAGGCGGCGATCGACGGTGCTCCGGACAAGGAAACAGCTCCCCTCATCGACACGGTGCTTCGCCCACTTTGGGACGCTTATGAAGCTCTCAAGAAGGCGCGAAATGAGCGCGCGCCGCTCGATCTGGATTTGCCGGAGCGAAAGATCGTGATGGATGGCGAAGGTCGGATCCGCGACATCGTCACCCCGGAGCGCCTCACCGCGCACCGGCTCATCGAAGAATTCATGATCCAGGCCAACGTCGCAGCGGCCGAAACGCTGGAGGCTAAGGGATCTGCTTTGATCTACCGGGTGCACGATGCGCCATCGAAAGAAAAGCTCGTTGCGCTCAGGGATTTCTTGAAAACGCTCGATATCTCGATCCCGAAATCCGGCGTTTTGAGGCCGGAGCATTTCAATGGCGTGCTCGCCCGGGTTCGCGGTAGCGATATTAATCAGCTCGTGAGCGAGGTCGTTCTCAGGGCCCAGTCGCAAGCGGAATACAGTGCCCAGAACTTAGGTCATTTCGGCCTCAACCTCAGGCGCTACGCGCACTTCACATCACCCATCCGGCGTTACGCGGACCTTGTCGTTCATCGCGCCCTTATCGCAGCGCTGGGCTTTGGGCCAGACGGCTTGCGCGACGACAATAGAGATGAGTTGGAGCAAGTCGCAGCAACAATTTCCGACACCGAGCGCCGTGCCATGGCGGCGGAGCGGGAAACGACGGACCGGCTGATAACAAGCTATCTCGCGGACCGGATCGGCGCGAAATTCCATGCTCGCGTGAGTGGGGTCACGAGGAGCGGCTTGTTTGTCAAGCTCGATGAAACCGGCGCCGACGGCTTCGTGCCGGCTGCGACAATCGGCGAGGATTACTTTCGATATGACGAGACCCATCATATGTTGGTGGGCGACGATACCAATCAATCGTATCGGTTGGGCGATCGTGTCGAGATCCGCCTCGTCGAGGCCATACCTAGTGCGGGCGCGCTGCGCTTTGAAATGTTGAGCAACGGGCGTAAGCGTAGTGCACGAAAGGCTCAGATGCGCCCCAAGCGGCGCACGAGGTCGGTCCGGCGACGAGGTTAGCCCAAAGGTCGCATTGCTTTTGGATTGCGCACCACGCCAGATCCTGGAGAAGATCAAGACGAAGGTGAGGAGATGCCCGTCACTCGGGTCGAACATGAGCAGCACGGCATGGCACCTTCCCACGGGCGCGAGGTTTGGGCGTCGCTGGTGCGAGGCGCACGCATGCGCTGTCCCAACTGTGGGCAGGCGAGGCTTTTTGTGCGCTTCTTGAAAGTTGCGAACCAGTGCCCGAATTGTGACGAAGAGTTGCACCATCATCGCGCAGACGATGCGCCATCCTATTTCGTCATCCTCATCGTCGGGCATTTGATTGTTGGTTTGGTGGTCTTGGTCGAGGCGACATATCACCCGCCCTACTGGGTGCACATTGCACTCTGGCTGCCATTGACGCTGGCCCTAACGCTCGTCACCCTGCCGCCTGTCAAGGGTGCGCTGGTGGCACTGCAGTGGGCACTCGGTATGCATGGATTCGATCCGAACGATGGCGGTGCTAGCGACGATCCCCATATGGACCATGAAATTTTGACGGCAAATGAGAAACATGGATAGGACCGCTCAACTCAACGCCGTCAAGCGCAATCTCGACAATCCGAACATGCGTCCTAAAGATGCCGCCAGCCTGTTGATTGTCGACGGTTCCGATGGCACGCCGCGCGTGCTGATCGGGCGACGCCACGCCAAGCAAAAGTTTGTGCCGAACAAATACGTCTTCCCGGGCGGGCGCGTCGAGCAGGCAGATAGCCGGATTGCGCCCGACGATGAACTGGCCGGGAGCGAGATGGCGAAGCTGCTGCACGACATGAAAGGCAAGGCGAGTCCCATACGGGCGCGGGCGCTGGCCTTGGCAGCCATTCGAGAAACGTTCGAAGAAACGGGCCTCTTGATTGGCAAGCAGGCGAGCGTGGCCCCTGCAAGCCGCTCCGAGGCCTGGCGAACATTCTTTGAGCATGGCGTGATCCCGCAGCTCTCCAACTTGACCTTCATCGCCCGGGCGATTACGCCGCCGCGACGACCGAGACGCTATGACACCCGGTTTTTCCTGGTTTCGGCCGAACAAGTCGTGCGCCGGGTCGGCGAGGGAGACGGCGAGTTCACAGAGTTGCACTGGGTGACTTTCGAAGAGGCACGCCTGTTCGATCTGCACGCAATGACGCGCACCATCCTCGATGACCTCGCCGAGCGATTGGATAGCAGTCTCAAGCCGCGCAACGATGTCCCGGTTCCCTACTATTTCTCCCGCAATGGATTGTTTCTTCGCGAACTCATCTCCCATTCCTGAATTGGCTCGTCACCGTCCAGAGTTGCCAAAACCGCCGCGGCAAGCATCGTGCAGTGCCGTCGGAGACGGCCTCGCGATGTTCTTGACTTTGGAGCCGAACAGGCTAGATTGCCGGCGCTTAGTCGGGCGTTCGTCGCCTCTAGGAGAGAGGACCTATGGCCAAGCCAACCACACAGAAAATCCGGCTCGTCAGCAGCGCAGGAACCGGCTATTTTTACGTCACAAGGAAGAATGCGCGCACGATGACGGAGAAGATGACGGTCCGCAAATACGACCCGGTGGTACGCAAGCACGTCGAGTTCAAGGAAGCCAAGATCAAGTAGCCCCCGGCGACATTCGATCCCAGATAATGACCTGACGAAAAGCGGGCGGGAGGGCCGACGGTCTTGCTGTGGCCCCATCTGTGCCAACGAGCACGCGACAGGCCATCTAATCAGATTGCTGAACAACAGCCCCAAAATGACTGACCCCGCAACCTTTCGGCAGCGGGGTAGATCCGAACACGATTGCGGGGCCAGCCGGACCAAGTCTTGGCAAACCAAAGAGGGCGTTGGCTACCCGACCTGGATGTGGTTGCACCAGCAAACGGCCACAACGAGGAGGCCACTCATGCCGTAAACTTGCGCAACCCCGCCTGCGGCCTCAGGAGATGCGGCGGACCTGAGCATCCGCAGACATTCGAAGTTGACTGCAGTGCTGTCGAGATTGTCGGCTTTGCCGTCCCCAATGTATCTCGAAGCACCGTAAAACCGTTACCAGGCCATCCAAGCCTTATCGACCTCTTGCCCGGTGCGACTACCCCTCCCCGTATTGTCCGACATTGATTGACAGTCATCGGAAAGATCAGAAACTAGTGTGACAAAATGTAGGCACACTGTATCTAACCATATTCAACATATTATTAGCGTACGAACTATCGGTTTCGCAACAACAATTTGGTGGCGATAGCAAAAACTGCCGGCTGTGGATATCTTGTTAATTTAGGCTGCCTCAGCGGCGACCCTGTTTCTTCCACCCCGTTTTGCCGTGTAAAGAGCTTCGTCTGCCCTCTTTAGAATGGACTCTGCCGTATCGTCTTGAGTTTCGAGACTAGCAATGCCGACGCTTGCGGTGACGTTGATGTCCTTGCCATCGTCAGAGACGCGGAAGTTTTCGACCTCTATGGCACGACGCAGCCTTTCGGCCACGTAGTAAGCCTGGCGCGCATTGGTGTCGGGCATCACAACGACGAACTCTTCGCCGCCAGGACGCGCGACGAGGTCAATGCCACGGATGTTTCGGCGTAGGCGCATGGCAAACTCGCGCAGCACGGCATCACCGGCATCGTGTCCGAAGGTGTCGTTCACAGACTTAAAATAATCTATATCGAGCAACAGCATCGAAAGTGGTTTCTCACGCTTGATCGCCTCGTCAATCTGCCCGCGCATGTGGCTTTGCAAATAGCGACGGTTGTGTAAACCCGTCAGCGGGTCGATAAGGGCTTGTTCGACGCGCTCCTCAAGGCGTTGGCGTAGACAGTCGGCGTAGCGCTTGCGTTTGATCTGGGTGCGGACCCGAGCGAGCATCTCGGATCGGTCAATGGGGCGAACAATATAGTCGTTCACACCGATATCGAGTCCACGCAGCAGGCGAGCGTCGTCACCCGGTTCGATGAGCATCAGAATTGGCAGATGACGGGTCTTGTCGAGGGAACGGATTTGCGAACACAGTCGCAAACCATCGGCATCCTCAAGACTGAGGCTGACCATGAGAAGGTCGCAAGGGTTCCGTGTCAGCATCACCAGCGCGGACTGCGGGTCGGCCTCAACCGCGCATTCGAAATGGGGAGCGAGCGAATTGACCATGCGGTCGGCGGAACGTTGATGATCGTCCACCAGGAGGATCTTGCCACCGTCGGCAATGTCTTGCCACTGATCGGCATCGTCATCGGCCATTTCGAGTCGACCGCCCGTGGCCGCCCGCATCATCATCTCGTCGTTCAGCATCTTGACGCGCGCGAGGTTTCGCACACGGGTCATCAGCGCGATCTCGTCAACCGGTTTGGTCAAGAAGTCGTCGGCACCGGCCTCGAGGCCGTGCACCTTGTCCGACGGTTGATCAAGCGCGGTCACCATGATGACCGGCAGCTGCTGGGTCTTGGGATTGGACTTGAGCCGGCGGCAAACCTCGAAACCATCCATGCCCGGCATCATGACATCGAGAAGAACGACGTCGGCGCGCTCGTTTTCGCAAATATCCAAAGCATCTTGACCGTTCATAGCAGTCAAGACTTCAAAATACTCGGCCGTCAAGCGTGCTTCTAGCAGCTTAACGTTGGCCAAAATATCATCAACAACCAATATACGTGCGGTCATTACTTATTACTCCGCAGCGATGCCACCCTCAGGCATCACCAATGAACTGACGAATTGTCTCCAAGAACATGGGAACAGAGATTGGTTTGGAGATATAAGCTTCGCATCCGCCTTGGCGAATGCGCTCCTCGTCCCCCTTCATCGCAAAAGCAGTCACAGCAACCACTGGAATGTCGGACACGCGATCGTCATCCTTGATCCACTTGGTGACCTCGAGGCCGGACACCTCTGGTAGCTGTATGTCCATCAAAATGAGATTCGGGCGGTGGCGACATGCAAGAGCAAGCGCTTCCATCCCGTCCCGGGTTTGCAATGTCTCGTAGCCTTGAGCATGCAAAAGATCGCTGAAGAGTTTCATGTTGAGCTCGTTGTCTTCAACGATCATCACAGTCTTGGCAGTGCTGGGCGCCCGCCGGGCCCTGCTGTCTGCGCTCACAATTTCGGAATGAAAGGTCATTGCCTCAAAAATCGCCTGCCGCTTCCCCGCATCATTTGCACCGATTCGTTACTGTCGAGCGCTCGACAATGTTGCCCAAAAGCCGTAACCAACTCTTTAAGCAATAGGGTTAATTGATGCGGAATAGAGCAGATTCTTGTCGGAATCGGTCGAATATCGATGAACTGGCATTAGATCATGCTCAATCCGTTGCAATCTCCGCGCTGGCGTTTATCGCCAAGGATCTCACCCGATTTGGACGGTTCATCGCCTTGACCGGACTGTCGCGAGATGACTTTGCCGGCCTTGTGCACAACCCAAACTTCCAAGTGGCCGTTCTCGACCACATGCTAGGTGATGAATCGCTCTTGTTGGTTTTTGCCAGCGAGAACGGTGTTGCGCCAAGCGATGTCGCGCCGGCGCGCGACTTGTTGATCGCCGATTGTGCACCAAAGGGTCGCTAATCATGGGCCACGGCGAGATCCGCATCGGCGTCGATCTCGGCGGCACCAAGATCGCCGGAATAGCGCTGACACTGGCCGGAGATGTCGTCGCCAGTGAGCGCGTAGCAACGCCGCAAGGCGACTATGCAGCGACAATCCAGACCGTTGGTGAGCTGGTTCGGCGGCTAGAGACGCAGTCCGGTGGCCCGGCGACGGTTGGCATCGGCATGCCAGGTTCCATCTCTCCGGCAACGGGGCGTGTGCAAAACGCAAATTCGACATGGCTCAACGGCAAATCATTTGCCGAAAACATTGAGGGCGCGCTGGAGCGCCCGGTCAAGCTTGCCAATGACGCCAACTGCTTTGCCCTTTCAGAAGCTCTGGACGGTGCGGGCGAATGCGCGGGGTCGGTTTTTGGTGTGATCTTGGGTACCGGTGTTGGCGGTGGTTATGTACGATCAGGGCGGCTCTTGGACGGACCGCGTGGCATCGGCGGGGAATGGGGGCACACGCCATTGCCGTGGGCCAGCGAGCACGAGTTCCC